>Ga0316628_100001031_pt1 | contig 19017 bp, 15 predicted proteins | sample OWC_Aug_M2_C1_D5_FD_207648 | JGI IMG/M metagenome (GOLD analysis project Ga0316628, IMG submission 207648) | Wetland soil microbial communities from Old Woman Creek delta, Ohio, United States - OWC_Aug_M2_C1_D5_C | ecosystem: Environmental > Terrestrial > Soil > Wetlands | place: USA: Ohio... | reverse complement strand
GCGATCTCTTCGGGCGTGAACCGCGTCGCCCCCGGGAACCGGAGCGTCCCCACCTTCCCGGTCTCTCCCTCGGCAACCGTGACAAGGACCTTCCCGCCGCCGTTTTCCACGTTGCAGGTCGCCGATACGGATGCCGTCCCCCGGACGAATCCCTTCCGCGCCAGGAATGCCTTCACGGCCTCCTCAGCGTTGGAAAGATCCTTTTCCTCGACGGGGGCACCTCGCTTCAGGCGGGATGCCGAGATGATCTGCGCAGGCGTGAACCGCTTCGTCCCCGCCACTTCGATCTCCGCCACGAGGGGAAACGGCCGGAGGAAGAAGAGGAGATCCGCTTTTCCATCCGTCTCGCGGGTGAGCGCGGAGATCTCGCGGAAGATCGATTTCTCGTACAACCCACGGATCGACGCGCGGACCCCTTCCCTGGTAAGCCGGTCCCCCGTGCGCACCTTGATGAGCCCCGTGAGTTCCTCGTAGGAGATCAGGAACGGGGACGCCACCTGGAAGGAGATCGAGGAGATGACGGGTCCGGGAGATGCAGGCGCGGAGGCTTCGGCCGCTGCGGCGGACCCGCGAAGGAGCAAGAGAAGCGTCGAAGCCACGAGGAGCGGGAAAACCCTACTCCTTTCCACGAAGGAAATCCTTCCACTGCCGATACCGGTAACGGAACTTCAGGTCGGCGCCGAGGTCCCCTTCCTGGGTCGTCGTGGCGCTTTGCCAGGACCCCTGGAGGAAGATGTTCTCCCGAAGCTTGACCTCGGCGGTCGCTGCGCTGTCGGCCGACGCGCCGACGCTCGTGGCCATGGAAACGGAGGCCCGATCCCCGAACGATTTTCCCACGATGAACTTCGGCTCGAACGTCTTCGTGGTCGAGGAGTACCCCGGCTCGATGGCGAACCGGTCCAGTCCGATGACGCCCCGGATGCTCTCTTCGACGCCGCCCTTGTACGGCCCGAGCGCGATGGAGGCCGCGGCCGCCGACCCCACGGCCCCTTCCTGGCCCGCCAGCGCCTGCGTCATGACCCCCAACGAAAGGAGGGCGACGATATCGTTCTTCCCCAGGGGCGGGTCGGAATACATGTCGACCTCGTATTTATCGAGCGTGCCGGTCACGGCCACGGTCACCGTCACGTTCCCTTTCCTCGTCTCCGCCCTCAGGTCGAGCCGCGGATTGTTCTTCCGGGGGTCCTGGAAGTCGACCAGGGCGCGCTTGACTTCGTACTTGTTTCCGCGGAATTCAACCGTCCCCTCGACCACGTCGAACGATCCGAGAACGATCACCCGGGTGGTGTCGCCGACGATCCGGAACTCCCCCTTCGCGGTCGCGTCAACGAGGTTGTTCCTGATACGGATCGTGCCGTCCGAGATCGCGTTGATGTCCAGTCGAACGCGGAATTCGGATTTCTCCCTCCGCGCGGAGACGTCGGACAGCCGCTTGCCGAAATCGACCAGCGCTTTTTCGGGGCGCAGGGTCTTCGTGTAGCGGGCCGATTGCACCTCGATATCGCCTGTGACCAGCAGATCGTCCACCGGTCCGAGCAGCTCCGCGTGCCCCTGGACGACCGGACGAAAATCCTCCGGGTAAGGATACCGCATGTCGAGAAAGTCCACCGAGAAGTAAAGACGCTGCCCCGCGTCCATCTTGAGCGGGACCTCTCCCCAACCGTCGACGTAGCCGCCGCCGCTCCTCGCCTCGAAATGTTCGAAGACGATCTTTTCCTGGCTGAGGACCGCGTCCGCCCGGATCCCCTCGAAGAGCTGACCGTATCCGATGAACGAGAGCGTGCCGTTTTCCAGGTGCCCCGTCCCCACGATCGAGGGGGCGTCTCGGCTCCCGGTAACCCGGGCTTCGAGGGTCACCGTCCCGTCCAGGCGATCGAACACGGAGGGAACCGCAAGCCGGATGGACGACGCCGGCAGCTTCCCCTCCACGCGGACGTCCAGCGCTCCGCCCCAGGAGACCTTCCCGGAGATGCGGACGGGGTTCCCCGCGGCGAGGATCGTGCCGCCGGTCCACCGGACCCCCGCCGGATCGATCCGGGCGGAAAGGTCCTTCCCCGAAATCTCCATCCCCCCGTCCCTGTAGATGAGCGTTTCGACGAGGAGGGTCCCCGAGGTCTTCTCCACGGCGCGGAGAGCTCCCTCGATCTGCGCACGCCCGCGAAGGGAGAAGCGGCGGTTCCCGTTTTTCGACGTCCCGCTCCCGGTGTCTCCCAGGCTGAACGGCCCCTCGAGGCGGAAGCCGAACGGCTCCCGGAGGGAAACCGACCACGCCAGCCGGGAGTCCGGGGCTCGGGTCAGGACCTCCCCCTCGAAGACGTCCCCGCGCTTCCTCCCGGATGCGCGGCACTCCCCGAAGCGCACCTCACCGACGGAAAGATTCGTCGTCTGCACCGAGCCGTGCAGGGCGGGAAAGACCCCGGGGGAAAGGGGACTCCCCTCCACGATGTCCGCCAGTCGGACCACCCCGCCGGCCTCGACGCTCCACGCACCGCCGGAAGCGATCCCGGAACGCCCGGCGGCGGCGAGGAGAAACGACGTGGGGACCTCCGAGGCGGTCAATGACACCTTCGTCGGCCACCCCTCGGAGCGCTGCACCTCTCCCTCGATCCGCACGGCTGGGGACGCGGCCCGCAAGGAAAACGTGCCGTCGGCGCCGCCGAGGCGTCCTTCCGCGCGCAGACCCGATATCCGCGCGGCGCCCGCCGAGATCTCCTCCGTCCCGGCGGTGAACCGCGGCACCTCCCATCCCGTCGGACCGCGGACTGCCGCAAACCGGGCGTCGACGGCCCCCTTCACTTCCCCCGGGTTGTCACGGTGGAGCACGGAGAAGACCTGGGCGATCTCGATCCGCTCCAACGATCCGTCGACCGCGGCAACGTTCGCCCCGTCGCCATTCGCCGCGACATGGAACGTTCCGCCGCCGAATTTTCCTTCCGCACGCGCATCCCAGCGGTCGGAGGATCCCCCTCTCCCGTACTCCCCCTCCACGCTCAATGCCTTCAGCGGGACTCCCCGGATCCCGATGCTCGCGGCATGGAACCTTCCCTTCGCCTCGGCCCTTCCCCCGGCGATGCGGATCCTGCCGTCCGCTTCCCCATTCCCCTCGATGCCGGTGAGATAGCGGGATGCCCCGGCAGGGTCCGCTCCCATCGATTCCGCGGCCGCCGACACCCAGCGGGACGAACCCGACAGGTCGATCTGGCGGGCCGTGACATTCCATTCCGATGCGGAACGCGACCGGTCGAAGGGAGCCGACCATGTGCCCTCGACGCCGACCTTGAAATGTTGCGCAGGGATCTCGGCCGAGACATGTAGCGCCTCGGACGGAACCCCGTCGATCTTCAACAGTGCCGGGAGAGGGGGGAGCGCGCGAAACATGAGGGCGGTCGCCGAGAGGGACGCGCTGCCGCGCAGGCGGGACACGGGGCCGGAGATTTCCCACTCCCCGGCGACTTTTTCCCACGCGAGGGATTCCCCGACGCCGTATTCCGCCGCCTTCCCCGCCGGGAGGTAAAGCGTACCGCGCAGGCGGATCGTCTCCCCGTCGAGCGATCCCTCGCCGTCTCCGCGCGATTCCGCCTTCCCGGCCAGCAGTCGGAACGAATCGACTTTCACGTCCCGGCCGGCGGAAACGGAGCCGGCCGCTTCGATCGATATCGGAAAATGCAACGCCGGACCGTTCGCTCCCTGTGAAGATTTCCGTTCGATTCCGCCGGGAAACGCAAGCGATACCGCCCCTTCAAGGCGATCCGCCGTTCCTCCGACGCGTACGGAAGCGTCTCCGGTCCCGGCCAGGGACACCGGAACGCCGAGATCCTTCCATGGAATCGAGGAAAGGGAAAGCCGCCGCAAGGAGGCCTTCCCCTCAACGCCTCCGGATGCGATGCGCCACAGCCCGTCGGCCTCCAGGGCCCCCCCCCAGAGTTTCGCGCGGGCCCGTTCAAGGCGAAGGACCCGTCGGCGGAGGGAGAGATCCACCTCCCCATCCGCCCCGGGAGAACCGGGGACCACCACGTTTCGGAAGACGAGGCGGGCCGTTCCTTCCGGATCGTTCCATGGGCCGTCCCCGGTGACGGAAAATTCCGCCTTTCCTCCGCGAACGACGCGCCGCATGCGCGAAACCCCCGGGGCGCCGGCAGCGATCCAACGGGCGATGTCCACCTCCCCCGACGCCTTCGCCGACGCCACCTTTTTCCGCGTGTCGAGCGATCCCGAAAGGCGCAGCATCCCGGAGTTTCCCGACGCCTTGAACATCCGGACGCGCAGAACGCCGTCCTTATAGAAAAGGTCCCCCTCGAGCGACGGAAACGGCCACACGCCCCCCGCACCGGACGGCAGCGCCATGTCCCCCTCTGCACGTTCGAGGGACGCGGTGACGTGCGTTCCGAGGAAGCGCACATTGCGAATCCGGACTTCGCGGACGAAGGCCTGGAACCGGCGGATCGTTCCGGGGGGGGTAAGGAGGATCGAACCGTCCACGAGAAGGATCTCGGGAAGGGTGGGAGACGGTCCTTCTTTCCGTGCCGACATCCACCGATCGTAGAGCGCGCGATTCCGTTCGCCCGCTTCCAGGCGGAAATTCCGGACCCGGATCCTGGACACGGGAAGATCCCCCGTCAAAAAGCGAAGCGGGGAAAGGGAGACGTCGACCGAACCTGCGCTCCCGAGGGGGAGATCCGCGAATGCGTCGCGCAGCACCAGGTTGTCGATGGAGACGTGAAGGTGCAGGAGATGGAGCTTCAATTCTCCGTAACGGACCGCGACGCCTTCGCGCGCGGCCGCCTCTACGAGCGCCTCCCCGGCCCGGCGCACCCTCTCCGGGATCTCGAGCGACAAGCGCCACCCGACGACCGAAAGGAGGACGACGAGCAGGCCGCCCCCGGCCCAACGCACCCATCGCATCGACATCACTCAATTATAGAGGAAGGAAGGTGGAGCGGGCGACCGGATTCGAACCGGCGACGTCAAGCTTGGGAAGCTTGCATTCTACCCCTGAATTACGCCCGCACGATTGATATTTTTACCACAAGCGCAATCCGGATTGCAACCGGCCGGAGTGCCTTTCAATGACCCAGGCGGGTCTCGACGTCGCGGTACCCCGGGGACTTTTCCTGGATGCTCCGGAAGATCTCCCGTGCTTCGTCCAGGCGACCGGCGTTTTCCAGGAGCACCGCCTTGTGGTAGCGCACGTCGCGCAGCACTTCCTCCCCCGAGGTGGAGGCGGCGAGGATCGCCTCCAGGACGGCGAGCGCCCCGTCAAGGTCGGAACGGTCGGCCAGCGTGTCGGCCAGGAGAGACCCCGCCCCCACGAACAGCTCCGGATTTCGCATCGCCAGTCGAAATTCCGTGGCGGCTTCGTCGAGCAGCCCCATCTCCTTGTAGGCGATCCCGAGGTTGTAACGGGCTTCGAGGTCCGTGTCCCCGATCTCTTCATCGACCTTCGCCTGCAGCCGGCCGAGCGCACTCTTGACGATGCTCTCCTCCCGTTCGTACCCCTCGTCGGAGGACTCCGGCGCGAAGTCCGGTTCCTCCGCGTTCGCCGGCGGCGGAGGTTCGGGTTTCTCCGGTGGAAGCGGCGTTTCCGCACGCGGCGGCTCGGGCTCGACGCGCTTCCTGGCCGCTTCCGCGAAGGAGAACACCCCGGCGGCGGCGACGTCCCATCCGCCGCGGATGGCCGCGAGGACCTCCCGCTCGGCCTCCTTGCTTCCGTTTTCGCCGTTGGCGGGCTCGGCCTCGGCGATCCGGTCGAGGATCGGTAGTCCCTCCTCCGGCATCCCGATCGCAAGCCACAGGAAGCCGCACGGCTCGAGGACGGAATGGTCGTTGCCCGAATGGGACACGACGGAGCGCAAACGCTCGGAGAATTCGGCGTACATCCCGCTCGACGCCACCTGCGGGACCGATTTTTCCAGTTCGTTCACCGCCTCGTACAGTTTTTTCTGGCCCCGGAGGATGTCGCAAATGTATAGCCGTGGCAAGGGGCTTTTCTTGAGGAACTCCGCCGTCTGCCGAAAAAAGTCGAGTCGCTGTTCGTCGGAGGCGAAGCGCGCCGGATCGGCGGCCACCTTCCGGAGCTCCGACTGTGCATCCGAGGAGAGTCCTTCCTGCGCCAGCAGCCGGATCAGCCATTTCTGGAAGTCGTTGTTCCCGGGATCGTGCTTCTGCATCTGGCGCAAAACAGCGATCGCCTTGCTCGCGAACCCGTCCTTCTCGTAGAGGACGGCGGACCGGGCAAGCTGGTCCAGCCCCTCGACGACCTCTCCCTGGTGCATCAGGAAGATGCCGAGCTTCTGGCGGGCCTGCGGGTCGTTTGGCGACGCCTGCACCTTCCTGGAAAGGGAAACACGGTCCTCCTGTTCCTGCGAGGAGAACATTTTCTTGAAGGAATCGAGGAATCCCATCTTCAGGGCCTGTTCTTTTCGAGGAAGTTCGTCGAGAGCCTCGCCTCGACGAAGTCGGAGTTGACCATCATCTTCTTGTGGAACCGCACCGTCGTTCGCACACCCTCGATCCGGACCTCGTCGAGCGCCCTTCGCATCCGCATGATCGCTTCGTTCCGGTCGTCCCCGTGCACGATCAACTTCCCGAGGAGAGAGTCGTACGTCGACGGGACGACGTAGCCGGGGTAGATCGCCGTGTCGACGCGGACGCCGAACCCCCCGGGAAAGACGCAGGTCTGGATCGGGCCGGGGAACGGGAGGAAGGTCTCCGGGTCCTCCGCGTTGATGCGGACCTCGATCGCATGACCCCGCAGCTGGACGTCCTTCTGCTCGTAGCGGAGCTTCTTGCCGTCCGCGATCCGGATCTGTTCGCGCACGAGATCGATACCGGTCACCATCTCCGTAACCGTGTGCTCGACCTGGATCCGCGTGTTCATCTCGAGGAAATGGAAATCGCCGTCCGGCACGTACAGGAACTCCACGGTTCCCACGCTGTCGTAGTTCACGCCGACGGCCGCGTCGACCGCCGCTTTCCACATCCGGTTCCGGACGCGCGCCGGGAGCGCGGGGGCGGGGGATTCCTCGATCAATTTCTGGTGGCGGCGCTGGATGGAGCAGTCGCGGTCCCCGAGGTGGATCATGTTCCCGTGGCGGTCCCCCATCACCTGGACCTCGACGTGGCGCGCATTGTCGAAATATTTCTCGATGTAGACGTCGGGTACGCCGAAGGCCGACAGCGCCTCCGACTGGGCCGTGAGGAACGCGTTGATGAAGGAAGCCGGGCTGTGGACGATCTTCATCCCCCGGCCGCCGCCCCCGGCCGCCGCCTTTACGATCACGGGGAAACCGATCTCCTTGGCGATCCGAAGGCCCTCTTCCTCCTCGGTGATCGCCTCGTCGCTTCCCGGGACGACCGGGACCTTGACCTTCTGCACCGCGCGCCGCGCCTCGATCTTGTCCCCCATCAGGCGAATCGCCTCGGAGGAGGGTCCGATGAACCGGACGCCATAATTGCCGCAGATCTCGGCAAAGGCGGCGTTTTCAGCGAGGAAACCGTACCCGGGATGCACCGCGTCCGCGTCGGTGATCTCGATCGCGGAGAGGATCGCCGGGACGTTCAGGTAGCTGTCCGCGCCCGGCGGGGGGCCGATGCACACGGCCTGGTCCGCCATCCGGACGTGCATCGCTTCCTTGTCCGCGGTCGAATAGACGGCGACCGTCTTTATGCCCATCTCCCGGCAGGTCCGGATGATCCGGACGGCGACCTCGCCCCGGTTCGCGATCAACACCTTGTGGATCATGCCGTTTCCTTACTCCGGGGTGATGTGGAAAAGCGCCTGCCCGTACGCCACCGGCTGGGCATTTTCGACGATGATCGCCGCGACGACGCCGGTGGTGTCGGACTCGATCTGGTTCATGATCTTCATCGCCTCGACGATGCACAGCACCTGCCCCTTTACCACGCGGGTTCCGACCTCGACGAACGGCGCGGCGTCGGGGGCCGGCGCGCGGTAGAAGGTTCCCACGATCGGGGAGACGATCTCCTTGTAGGTCGGCTTCGGGGGGGCTTTCGCCGCGGCCGGTGGCTCCTCCGCCGGGCGGGCCGGAGCCGCAGCGGCGGCCGGCGCCGGCTGCAGGACGACGGGAGCATTCGCAGGCCCCTTGCGGAGCTTGAGCACCGTGTCTCCCCGGCCGAGCTCGAACTCGCTCACATCGGAGCCCTTCAGCAGCTCCAGGATCTCACGGATCTCCTTCAGGTTCATGGGGTTCCCCTCACATCCGCTCGATGTAGCTGCCGGTACGCGTGTCCACCTTGATCACATCCCCCTCGTTCAGGAAGAGGGGAACCGACACGATCGCGCCCGACTCCAGCTTCGCCGGCTTGGTCGATCCGCTCACCGTGTCTCCGCGGACCCCGGGCTCGGTTTCGACGATCTTCAGGTCTATGAAAAACGGGATGTCGATCCCGATCGGCTCCCCCTTGTAGAAGAGGATCTTCACCGGGAGATTCTCGATCAGGTAGTCTCCCGCATGTTCCACGTGCCCCTCGTCGAGGTAGATCTGCTCGTAGGTCCGCGTGTCCATGAAGTGAAACTGGTTTTCCATCTTGTACATGAACTGCATCTCGCGCTCTTCGAGGTCCGGCTTTTCGACCTTGTCGCCGCTGCGGAAGGTGTGCTCGATCACTGCTCCGGTCTTCAGGTTCTTGAGCTTCGTGCGGACGAAGGCCCCCCCCTTGCCGGGCTTCACGTGTTGAAAGTAGACGATGACGAACGGGCTGCCGTCAAACTCGACCTTCAGCCCGTTGCGGAAATCCGACGTTGTGTACATCCCTGCGTGCGCCTCCTCAAACCAGTGGAGTGTGCGTCTTGGGGAGGAACGTGATCCGCTCGCACCCCGATCCGGTGACCTTCACCGTGTCCTCCAGCCGGATTCCCCCGATCCCGGGGAGATAGACGCCGGGTTCCACCGTGATTACCATCCCCTCATCGAGCCGCTCGCGCGACCGGGGGGAAAGCGAAGGAAGCTCATGCACGTCGAGCCCTACGCCGTGACCGGTTGAATGAACAAAATACTTCAAATATCCCGACCGGTCCAGCGAATCCCGCACGCGGGCATCCACCGCCCGGCACAGCTCACCCGGCCGAACGGAGGAAATCCCTGCCGCCTGCGCCCGGCGGACTGCGTCGAACGCCTTCCCGAGGGGGGAGCGCGGGTGCCGGGGGAGAACCGTCACCGTCTCGTCGGAGCAGTACCCGTTCCAGCGGGCGCCGAAATCGAGGACCAGCGGCCCCTCCCCCGTGATCAACGCCCCCGACGGTGCAGCGTGAGGCATCGCGGAGCGGGGGCCGTCCGCTACGATGGGGGGGAAGGAAACTCCCTCCGCTCCCCGGCGGATCATCTCCCGCACGAGGTCCGCGGCCACGTCGCGCTCCATTTTCCCCCGGACTACGGAGGAGAGCGTCGAGAGCAGGGATGCGGTCGCGATCGTCGTCGCACGCTCGATCGCCAGGATTTCCCCGGGCTCCTTCCGCATCCGGATCGCCGCGACGAGGTCCTGCGCGGCAACGAATCGATCCGGGCCCCCGCGGGAAACCGTGCGGAAGGAGTCCACGGAGAGGTGTCGGGACTCGAAACCGATCCTTCGCGCCCGCAGGGCGCGCATCCGCCGGGCGGCTGCGCTCCAGGCGTCGGAAGTCACCTCTACTTCGGCTCCGCGGACTTCCGATCGGGCTTGCTCGGTGTATCTCCCGTCGGTGATCAGGAACGAACCGGACCGGGAAACGACGAGGACCGCGTTGCTTCCGGTGAAGCCCGTCAGGTAGCGGATGTTCGAGAGCCGGACGCAGAGATAGGCGTCCAAGCGGCGTTTCCGCATGGACGCCAGCAGGAAACCGGCACGGTGATCAAGCCCGCCCACGGGCTCCTTCCCGCCGCAGGTGACGCAGCAGCGCGAGCAGGGCGAGCGTGTAGCCGTATCCCCCGATGCCGCAGATCCGGCCGACGACAACGTCTTCGACCAGGGACACTTTCCGGAATTCCTCCCGGCTCGCGGGATTGGTGAGGTGCACCTCGATGGCCGGAAGGCCGGAGTAGAGCAATGCGTCCCGGACGGCGACGCTCGTGTGGGTGTACGCCGCCGGGTTGATCACTACCCCGTCGAAGCGCCGCTTCGCCGCCTGGAGCCGCTCGACGATCTCCCCCTCGTGGTTCGACTGGAAGAATGCGACCGTCGCGCCCTCCGTCCGGGCCGCCTCCGTCACGGCTTCGCGGATGTCGGCCAGCGTTTCCCGCCCGTAGACGGACGGCTCGCGCTCTCCAAGCACATTGAGATTGGGACCGTCGACGAACAGGACCCGGAAGATCCTCTTCCCTTTCACAGGAGCTCCCGCGTGCGGCGCGCCGCCTGGCGTAGAAGGAACCGGCACTTCCCGGGGACGGTCCCCGGTTCCGTGACGATCACCAGGAAATATTCCGCGGCCACCTTCCGGATGAAGACCTGGGCGCGATCCCCGACAAGGTGGACCTCTTCGGCCGCCCCGAGGCCGTTCTCCCCGGCGATGCGGTCGGACTCCCGGAAAAACTGTACGATCTCGGCGCAAAGGGCGGAGAGGTCCCGGCCGTCTCCGGGCACCCGCCACTCCTCGACGGTGAGCCCGTCCACCCCTGCCAGCGCACCCGACGTGACGCCTTGGTCCTTCCGGTGCATCTCCTCGAAGATCTCAAGAAAGGTCATACCCGTACTCCTTCGCCATGGTCTGGAGGAACCCGAGGAGGTCCGCCTCCACGAGATCTTCCCCGGTCCGGGCCGCCAACCACGCCTGGGCCCGGAGATTCGCAGGCTCGTCCCGGAGGATCTCCCCCACGATCCGCCTCGCGGTGGAATGCTCCCCCTGGGACCAATAGAGGTCTGCCAGGGTCACGGTCCGCACGGCGGGCGTGACGGGGATTTCCGGCGGCTCCGGTTCCGGTTCCGGAGTGGGGGGAATTTCCGTCGACGCCGATTCCGGTTCCGCGGCGACCGCCGCCTGTTCCTGCGCGATCTCCGGCCCGGCGGCAATGGGGACCGGGGGGGCGGCTCTTTCCTCGGCGAGACGGATCTCGTACACATCGTCATCGACATGAACAAGGGGCGGGATCGGCGGCTCTTCCGGGATCGATTTCTCCGCCGTAACGTTGAGCTCCCTCGCGATCGAGCGTTCCCGGATCTCCGCGCGGATTCCGGGCAGCTCCCGCCGCATCTCCGCGAGGGGAACGCGGCGCAGCCCGCAACGGCCCGGGGCGGAGACCAGCGGCAGGTCCACGTCGGACACCATCCGCTTCTTGTCCATCCCGATGGCGGCTGCGATCGAAGTGAGGACCACACCCGGATCGTCGAGGGGAAATCCCATGTCGAGGAGGAGCGATACGAGGTCGTCGACCAGTTTCCCGCCGGTCACGCCGAGCCTCATGCCGAAGATCGCCTCCCAGGCCAGTCCGATCGCCACGGCTTCCCCGTGGAGGAGGCGTCCGTACCCTCCCGATTTCTCCATGGCGTGGCCGATGGTATGACCGAGGTTGAGGATCCGGCGAAGGGAAGTCTCCCGCTCGTCCCGCTCGACGACGGAAGCCTTGAACGCGACGGCGCGGCGGACGACCCAGCGCCACTCCTCCCCGGAGAGCGACTTCCACTTCCCGCCGACCGCGAGAAGCCGGTCCCATAGCTCGGCGTCGCCCGCAAGGGCGCATTTGACCACCTCCGCCATCCCCGCGCGGAGGTTGCGGTCGTCGAGCGTCAGCAGGAAGGCGTCGTCGATGAATACGGCCCGGGGTTGATGGAACGCCCCGACGAGGTTCTTTCCCTCCGGGAGGTTGAAGCCGGTCTTCCCGCCCACGCTGCTGTCCACCTGGGAAAGGAGGGTCGTCGGCACCTGGACGACGGAGATCCCCCGCAGGTACGTCGCGGCGGCGAACCCGGCGAGGTCGCCGACGACCCCGCCGCCGAAGGCGACGACGAGGGAATCCCTTCCGGCGTCCCCGCGGGCGAGAAATGCGTAGATCTGCCTCACCGTATCGAAATTCTTGTGTTCCTCCCCCGGGGGGAGGGCCAGGACGTCATGGGGGATGCCCGCGAGCCACCGCTTGATGTCTCCCCCGTAGATCGAGGCCACGTTGCGATCGGTCACGACGTGGACGGTCCCGCCGGGGTAAAAGCGGCAGATCCATTCCTGGAACAGGGAGTAGATCTCCCGGCCGAAGAAGATGTCGTAGGAACGGTCGCCGAGGGCCACCGTCATCATTTCAGGATTCAACCCGCCCGTCCCTCCGTCCGGTCGATCCAATCCGCAACCTGCAATGCCACTTCCTCCACCGATCTCCCGTCGGTCCGTACCGTGACGTCGGCGGTGCGATACCCGGGGACACGCCGCGACAGCAATTCCCGCACCACCTCGGCCCGATCTCCACCCCGCAGCAAGGGGCGCACGAGATCCCCCGCAAGCCGCTCGAGGAGGGTCTCCACGGCGGCCTCAAGATAGACCACCGGGGCGTACGATCGCAGGAGAAGCCGGTTCTCCTCGTCGGTGAATGCTCCTCCCCCCGTCGCGATAATGCAGCCTTTCACGGAAAGAACATCGCGCAGTGCCGCCCTCTCCCGCTCGCGAAACGCCGTCTCCCCTTCCCGGGCGAACAGGTCCCGGATCGTGCATCCGGCCTCCGACTCGATCCGCTCGTCCACGTCCACGAACGGCGCACCGAACCGGCGCGCCAACTCCCGGCCGACGGAACTTTTCCCCGCCCCCATGAACCCGATCAGCACGACCCCCGGGAACACCTCGCCGCGTTTCATTCCCCGCAGATGCGCCGCAAGTATCCGGAATAATTATAGAGGATATCCCCCATCGCATCCCCCCCGAATTTTTCGAGGAAGGCGTCCGCAAGGACGATGGCAACCATCGTCTCCGCGACGACCGACGCCGCGGGAACGGCACATACGTCGCTGCGCTCGCGATGCGCGGTCGAGGCGACGAAGCGGTCGACCGTGACGGTCCGAAGCGGGACGGACTGCGTCGGGATCGGCTTCATCGCGGCCCGAACGACCAAGGGCTCCCCGTTGGTCATTCCCCCTTCCAAACCCCCGGCACGGTTCGTTTCCCGGTGGAACGGCAGAAGAAATTTCCCGAGGAGGGGCATCGCGGGATTTCCGCCGGGGAACACTTCATCGTGGACGTCGATCCCCGGCATCCCGGCCAATCCCACCCCGCCGCCGATCTCCACCCCCTTGATGGCGGGGATGCTCATCAGCGCCTGCCCGAGACGGCCATCGAGACGGCGGTCCCAGGAAACGAACGACCCGAGGCCCGGGGGGACTCCTCCGGCGATGACCTCGACGATCCCGCCGGCCGTGGTGCCGGACTCCTTCAATCCGTCGATCCATCGCTTGACCTCGGCCTCGACTCCCGGGTCCGCCATCCGCAGCGGACTCCCCTCGGCGCTCGCGGCCGCGACGCGATTCCCTTCGACCTCGGCCGACACCCGATACTTCCCGATCGAAAGAACGTGGCCGACGATGTCGATCCCGAGATCGCGAAGGAGCGCCTTCGCAAGCGCGCCGGCCATGACGCGCGCGGCGGTTTCCCTGGCGCTGGCCCGCTCAAGGACGTTCCGTACGTCTCCATGCCCGTATTTCAGGATGCCGGGAAGGTCCGCGTGCCCCGGGCGGGCGGTGTCGAGAGGAGGAATCCCCTCCCCGCTCCCGTCCTGGGCCATCTTCTCCCGCCAGTTGACCCAGTCGCGGTTGCGCAGGAGCATCGCGACGGGGCCTCCCATCGACTTTCCGAAACGGATACCCGAGAGGATCTCGACCTCGTCCTTCTCGATCCGCATCCGTTCGCCGCGGCCGTAGCCCACCTGCCGCCGGGCCAGTTCGCGGTTGATCTCCTCCGCCCGGACGGGCAGCCCCGCCGGGACTCCCTCTACGATCGTGACCAGGCCCGGACCGTGGGTCTCGCCTGCGGTCCGGAAGGTGAAATGTTCGATGGCTCATCCCCCCCGAATGAAAAAAGGCACCCGGACGGAATTGTCCAGGTGCCCGTTGATTACCGCCCCTGCCGGTTTCAGGAAGCCTTGGCCTGGATCGGTTCCGGCTTCAGTATCTTCGGTGTGATGAAGATCAGCAACTCACGGTTGCGGGTCGTGTTCGTGTCTTTCCGGAACAGGTACCCGAGAACGGGGATCTTCGAAAGCCAGGGAATCCCCGCCTGGTTCTCGTTACGATTGATCTGCATGATCCCGCCGATGACCGTCGTCTCGCCGTCCCTGATCAAAACCTCCGTGGTCGCCTTCTTCTTGTTGATCGCGGGCTGGCCGGTCACGCCGATTTCCCCCTGGGAGTCGTTCTTCGCCTCGAGCTTCATCGAAACTCTCCCGTCGGGAGTGATGTGCGGGGTCACTTTCAGGCTGAGGGTGGCGTCGATGAATTGCGTGTTTGTCCCCGACGCGGACACCGTCGAGTACGGGATCTGCGTCCCCTGTTCGATTACGGCTTCCTTGTTGTCGGTCGTCACGATCTTGGGAGATGAAATGATCTTCCCCTTCCCCGAAGCTTCGAGGGCGGAGAGCGAAAAGTCAAGGCGGAGGTTGTCGCGAAGGAATCCGAAGCTGATCCCGCCGCCGGAGCCGAGGCCGATCCCCGCCGGGAGGTTGATCGCGTAGTTGGCCGGTGGAAGGTTCGTAAACGAGAACGGCTTCTGCGACGCGTCCAACGGCGCTCCCGGGATCGAGGTACCGGCCGGATCCTGCGCGCCCGTGAGCCCGTATTTCCATCGTCCCGCATCCCCGAGGAACGTGCCGCCCCACTGCACGCCGAGCTCGCGGGTGAAGGTGGTGTCCACCTCGACGATCCGCGCCTCGATCAGGACCTGCGGCGTGGCGGTGTCGAGCGTTGCGACCAGGCTCCTCACCTCTGCGATGTTCTGCGGGAGATCCCGGATGATCAGAACGTTCGTTCGGTCGTCGCTGTCCAGTTTCCCGAACTTCGACGCGAGCGGCTTGATCTTCGCGAGCATCTCGGACGCCTTGCCGTAGCTGATCGGGATGGTGTCGAAAACCGCCTCCTGCGTCGCCTTGACCTCGGCGGCCCGGTTCAGCGCCTCCTGACGCGACTGCTCGATCTGCTTCTGCGCGTCGAGCCGGTCCTGCTCCTCCTTCCGGAGGGAGGATAGCGGGGCGATGCGAAGGACGTTCCCCTCCTGCGACGCACCGAGCGCCTTCGCACGGAGGACGATGTCGAGCGCCTGATCCCACGGAACGTTGACCAGCCGGAGGGAGACCTTGCCCTTTACATCGTCCGACGTGATGATGTTCAGGTTGCTGACCTCGGCGATGATCCGGAAAACGTTCGTGAGGTCGGCGTCCTTGAAGTCCATGGAGATCCGCTGCCCCCGATATTTCCGTGCGACGTCGGAACTCCCGGTAAGGAATCCCCACGTCTGCGGCCCCTGGGGGGTGTCCGGTTCCGGCTTCGCTTCCAGGGACTCCGTTTCCTCATCCGCTTTCGAGACGCCCGGGGCGGCCCCCGGCGCGGCGCGTGCGACCAGGTCGCCCTTTTCCTCGGCGGCACCCTTCGGAAACGCGACCACGACCGAGCCGTCCCTCTTTTCCACGGTGTACGGGGAGCCCGGCGCGAACGCGACGGCAACCGTGATCCCCTGCTTTCCGCCGGAGGGTGCGATCGCCTTCACGGGAATACCGAACTTCCTTGCGTCGATCCGCCGAAGCAGCCCCTTCTCCGCGACGGCGCCCTTGAACACCAGCGTCACGCCCCCCGCCTTCTTCGATACCTGGTATGGAGGATTCCCCGTCGTTGCGATCACGACGTTCGACGCGTCGGGCAGGTCTTCAAGGTCGATCCCGACGACGGCGGGACCCTTCATCGGAACCTTCCCGTCCTGGAGCCGCTGGGTACTCTCGATCTTTTCTTCCGCGCCGCCTCCGACGGACAGGACGAGCACGCCCTTCTCGGCGCTGACGACGAACGGCATCGGCCGGTCGCCCGGAGTCTCCACGATCATCCGCAACTTCCGGTCCACGGAGGAGATCTTCACCACCTTGACCTGTGGGGTCCCCACGGGGATCTCCGAGGCCGCCGTCCCCTGGGCCACTCCCCAGATGTCCACAACGATCCGGAACGGATCGTTCAGCTTGAAGGAATTGTAGTTCTCGATCGCCCCGTCGATCGAAGCCTGGATCGTCGTGTTGTAGGGCGACTTCGAGACCGTCACCTCCCGGATCCTGGCGCCGGGAGCCCCCGTGGGCTGCGCGGCGTCCGGGCCGGCAGGCTCCGCGGCGATCGCGACCGGCACGAGCAGCGCGCAGGCAAGCGCCGTCGCCGCCATCCCCTGCAGGACGCGGGGCCAGAGGACTCTGCCCGAATGCCGTAACGGGGTCTTCATTATTTTCCTCCTGCCGTGGTGAGCTGGATTCCGCTTTCCTTGATGATCTTTTCTCCCCGGTTTCCGACGAACTCTTCCCTCACGAGAATCTCCTTCCCGGTGATCCGGCTGACGACGCCGCCGGAGCGGCCTATCCGCGTTCCCACCGTCACGGAGTACCCTTTCCCCTCGGCATCCTCGACGAGACCCCGCGCGCCCTTCTTCGTCCAGATGACGCCGACGAATTTCAGCTCGCCCAGTTCGTAGCGCTGCAGGGGTGGGAGCGACGCGATGTCGATCGCCGGCTTCCTGCGGTCCTCGACCTTTATGAACGACACGAACGGATCCCGCTTCCCGCGGGGGTCGTAGAGCACGGCCTGCGCGGTCTGCCCGGGCTGCTTCGCCTGCGCCGAAGGGGCGGGCGGGAGCTTGGCATCGGGCTTCGGAGCCTGCCTCTTCACCACCTGCTGCGGCGGGGGGGGCTCCTTCGAGCATCCGAACCCGCCGACGGAGAGGGAAACCGCGGCGAGGATCCCAACGGCCAGGGAGATGTGTCGCACGGGAGCGGGCCTCATTTTTTCTTCCCCTGGTCCCCCGCCGCGGGTGCGGCGGCTGCCTGCTGATCGAGGAAGCGGTAAGTCGTGGCCGTGCAGTTGACGGTCACCAGGACGGAGTTGTCTCCGGCAGGTTTCGGCGAAGAGAAGACGATGTTGGACAGGTTCACGATCCGGGGGTAATGCGCCACCTTGTCGGAAAACAGGGCGAAGTTGTTATAGTCGCCGTTAACGGAGATCGACACGGGGATCTCGGCGTAGAACTCCTTCTTGACCTCGCCGGAAGGAGCGAAGCGGAGAAATTCGAGCCCCGATTCCCTCCCGAGATCGGAAATGCTCTTCAGCAGGGACGGGATCTCCGCCGAATTCGGAAGCTGCTCCAGAAGAAGGGACAACTGCGCTTCGAGCCGCTGGACCTCCTCCTTGAAGGAACGAAGGTTTCCGGCGATCGCCTGCTGCTCCCGGATCTTGCTCTGGAGGCCCGCCAATTCGGTCTCCATCCCGGCGACCTTCTGAGCCGCTTCCCTGTAATACAGGTAGTAGTACCCCGAGACGATAAGGACGCAGAACAGGACGGCAAGCAGGACCTTCTGCCGGGGCGGCACCTTCGATAGATCGCCAAGTTTTAGCGCCATTCCGTATCCTCTCCCGGAGTTGGGGCGTTCAATTGACCGCCTGGAACGTCAAGTTGAACCTTACGAGTTTCACGCCCGCCACCGACGTCTGCTCGGCGGCCCCCAGCACGACGTCCCGGAAGCGGCCGGTCTGCCCGAGGGCGGTCATGAAGTTTGCGATCGTGTAGTTGTTCAATGCGACGCCGGAGAGGACGACCTTTTCTTCCTTCAAGCTCAGCGAGTCGATCCAGCATTTCTCGGGGATCGCGGCCGCCAGCGCCTCGAAGTGGCGGACGGGGCCGGTACGCCCCTTCTGCAGGTTGGAGATGATGTCCACCTTTTTCTGGAGCTCGGCCTTCCGGACCTTGAACTTCTCGACTTCGCCGATCTCTTTTTTCAGGCGGGCGATGTCGGCGTTGGCCTTCCCGATCTCCGCGTCGAGCTTCGAGATCCTTCCCGAGACCGTGAAGTGGAAGTAGATCGTCCCGGCCAGGACCACCAGCGGCAACGCAAGCCATGCGGACCCGACGTTCAGTTCCCTGCGTTTCTTCCTTTTCCCCCGGACGAGATTGATCCGGATCATCCGCGAGCCTCCAGGTTCCGCAGCGCGAGGCCGATCGACACCGTTGCGGAGGTGTTGAGTTGGGCAACCACGGACGGGTCGACGGCCTTTTCCTCCACCGTCAACCCCTCGAACGGATCGAAGATCTCGACGTCAACCCCGATCTTTTCCGCCAGCATCTCCTTCAGGAACGCAGACCTTGCCGCCCCCCCGGTCAGGTACACTTTCGTCACCAGGCGGTCGGGGTAGGTCGCGGAGAAGAAGTTGCAGGATCGCTGCGCTTCAGTGGCGAGAAGGCTGGAAACGACCTTCATGATCTCGGTGACCTTCTCGGCGCGTTCCCCGGGGTCCTTCTTTCCCGTCTTGTACTCCTCCGCCGTCTCGAAGCTGACAGCGACCTGCTTCTGGATTTCGGTGGTGTACATCCCGCCGCCCATCGGGACATCCCGCGTGAAGAGGGGGACTCCGGCGTGCAGGATGTTGATGTTCATGAAGGACGCGCCGACGTTTACGACCATCGGCACCTGGTCGTCGGAAACCGGGTGCGTGAGCTCGAAGGCGTTTCCGGCGGCCAACGAGTCGATGTCGACGATCCGCGGAACGAGGCCGGCATCCTTCACGACGGACATGTAATCGTTGATCAGGTCCGTTTTCGCAGCCACCAGGAGGACATCCATCTTGGAGGGATCGTCCTTCAGCGGGCCGATCACCTGGAAGTCGATCTTGACGTCCTTGATGTCGAAGGGGATGTACTGTTCCACCTCCCACTGGATCGACTCCTCGAGTTCCTCGGCGGTCGTCGTGGGCAACTGCACTTTCTTGATGATCACGGAGTGCCCGGAGAGGGAGATGGCGACCTCTTTCTCGTGGATCTTCAACTCCCGCAGGGCGGTCTTGATCCCCTCGACGACGGCGCCGTGGTCCATGATCGCCCCG
>Ga0316628_100001030_pt1 | contig 19020 bp, 14 predicted proteins | sample OWC_Aug_M2_C1_D5_FD_207648 | JGI IMG/M metagenome (GOLD analysis project Ga0316628, IMG submission 207648) | Wetland soil microbial communities from Old Woman Creek delta, Ohio, United States - OWC_Aug_M2_C1_D5_C | ecosystem: Environmental > Terrestrial > Soil > Wetlands | place: USA: Ohio... | reverse complement strand
TTTTGTCCCGCCAGACAAAATCGGCGACCGCAAGCGGGGGTTCTGGAAGGAGTGGCGCCAGATTCTTTCCGCTCCCGGGGTCGTCGCGACCTACGCCCTGCGGTTCATGGATTCCCTGTGCCGCATGGCTTTCATCCCGATCCTTCCGTTGTTCGCCCTGGAATTGATGGCGGAGGCCTCGGGGGTGAACAGTTTCACCGGGCTGGTCATCGGTGCGGCCGCGGCGGCCGCAGCGGTTTTTTCAGTCTTCTTCGGACGCCTGGGAGACCGCACCGGCCAGCGGCAGATCGTCGTTGCCTGCGCCCTCGCCGGGTTTGTCTCTTTTTCCCTGCAGGCCTGGGTAGGCAGCAGCTGGCAGTTCCTCCTGTTGCAGCTGGTGGCCGGCATCGCCCATGGCGGCATCGTCACCGGGGTCAGCGCGCTGCTGGCCCGCTACACCGAATGCGGCGAAGAAGGCGCGGTTTACGGCCTGGACAATTCCATCAACTCCGGGGCCCGCGCCCTGGCGCCGATGATCGGGGTGTCCATCGCTGTTTGGCTGGGCTTCCGTGCCGTTTTCGGTGCCATCTCTTTGCTTTATCTCATCGCCGCCATGCTGGCGCTTTGGGGGCTGCCCCGGATCGCGGCATGCCGAATTCCTTCACGCGAAGCTCAGTAAACCCATCGTGGTTCAACTCGAACCACGGCTATAAGCAAGACCTAACTTGAGCGATTCTATACTGGATTCTGGCGGGAAGGCCCGGAGGGGTCTGCGCCCCGCATGGGTCGCCGCAAATGACACCGTGGCTACGACAACGCCCCCAGGGGTTCTAGAATGAATCCGAACAGGCAGCGTCGGTGGTGGGTGTCGTGGGATTCTTCCGTCGGGGGCTGTCTGGGCATATCTGAGCGGCTACTGCTGCCGTTGCGATGGCCGCCGGCGAGATTGCGGCGGCCCATGCGGGGCGCAGACCCCTCCGGGCCTCGGTGCAACTCGATAAAACCGCTCAATTTAGGCAAGAGAAAGCCGGAGCGTGACGTCAGGCTCCGGCTTTTCAGGAGAACCCTTTGAAGAGGTGTTGATCTGAAGGATGTTCAGCTTCGTCAGTCTTTATCTCTGCCGAGCATCTCCTCCGATTCCATCCACATGACGTTGATGATGCCGAAGGCACAGGCGAGCAGCACGCCGAGGATCCAGGTAAAGTACCACATGGTTGCTCCTTGTGTTCGTTAAACGGTTAGACAGGGTGATGTGCTGAACCGTGCGGTCGTTTTGCCGGTTCAAGGGTTATCCGGTTTTCGGTTTCACAAATTCAGTACGCCGAATGCGTTTCTTCTCGAATCCGTTTCTCCGTGATCTTGCCTCGCAGTACTCTGTAGACCCAGCTCGTGTATAACAGGACGACCGGCAGGAACAGCACCACGGCGACGAACATGATATTCAGCGTGCGGTGGCTCGAGACGGCGTCGTAGGCGGTCAGGCCCGCGTTGGGGAAGCTGCTCGACGGCATGACGAACGGGAACATGGCAAAGCCCGCCGTCAGGATGGTGCCGGCCAGTGCCGCGGCGCTGAAGACGAAGGCGCCGCCGCCGCGGCTTCCGGCCGACAGCAGCAGGGCCAGGAGCCCTCCACCAATGGCGAGGGCCGGTGCGAGCCACATCCAGGGATGGGCGGCGTAATTGGCCAACCACGCGCCGGCGGCCTTTTCCACCGTCTTGGCGAGCGGGCTGAAAGAGGAGCCGGGGTCGGGGGAGGCTGCGATGCGGTAGCCCTGGATCCCGTAGGCCTGCCAGATGCCGGCCAGGATGAAGGCCGCGATGAAGATGATCCCGAAAATGCGCGCCGCGCGGCGGGCCCGGCCGGCGATCTCGCCCTCGGTGCGCATCTGCAGGTAGACCGCGCCGTGCATGACGAGCATCGACAGGCTCACCACCCCCGTGAGCAGGGCAAAGGGGTTGAGCAGCCCGAAGAAGCTCCCGCTGTAATAGGGGCGGAGCATGCCGTCGAACGTGAAGGGCACCCCCTGCAGGAGATTCCCGAAGGCCACCCCGAAGACCAGCGCGGGTACCGTGCCGCCGACGAACAGGCCCCAGTCCCACGCTTTGCGCCAGCGCGGGTTCGCCAGCTTGCTGCGGTATTCGAAGCCCACGGGCCGGAAGAACAGGGCGAATAGCACCAGCAGCAGCGCCCAGTAGAAGCCCGAGAAGGCGGCTGCGTAGACCAGGGGCCAGGCGGCGAACAGGGCCCCGCCTCCGGTGATGAACCACACCTGGTTGCCCTCCCAGGTAGGGCCGACGCTGTTGAGCAGCACCCGCCGCTCGTCGTCTGTCCGGGCTACGAAAGGCAGCAGCGCCCCCACCCCCAGGTCAAAGCCGTCCATGACGGCAAACCCGATGAGCAGCACGCCCACGAACAGCCACCAGATGATTTTGAGCGTGAAATAGTCAAAGAGAATCGGCATAGGATGTCTCCTTCCCGTCAGGCCGGTTGGTGCTGCTCAAAGAAGTAGCGCCCGGTATGCAAGCTGCTCGGGCCCAGGCGCACGAACTTCACCATGAGATAGGCGGCCGCGATGATAAACACCGTGTAGAGCAGCACCAGCGCGGCGATGCTTCCGATCAGGTCCCCTGCGGACAGGGAGGATGAGGAGAGCAGGGTAGGGAGCACCTCGCCGATGCTCCAGGGCTGACGGCCATACTCGGCCACGATCCAGCCCAGCTCCGCCGCGATCCAGGGAGCCGGCATGCTGAAAAGGATGAGCTTCAGCAGCCAGCGCTTCCGGTCGAACACCCTTCGGGCGCAGAAGTAGGCGGCCGTCGCCACCAGGGCCAGCATGTAGAACCCCAGCCCGACCATGATGCGGAAACTCCAGAACATGACCGCCACGTTGGGGATCGTGTCCAGGGCGGCCTGCCGGATCTGCTCGGGGGTGGCATCGATGACCCTCGGGGTGTATCGGTTCAAGAGCAGCCCGTAGCCCAAGTCGCGTTTGAGGCTGTTGAACTCCTGGAGCACGGCCGGCGAGGTGTCGCCGGCGCGCAGCTTCTGGAGCAGGCCGTAGGCCTTCATGCCTTTTTCGATGCGAATCTCGCTCTCTGCCACCAGCTCCTTGACCCCCTTCACGGGCTTGTCGAGGGAGCGGGTCACGATGAGGCCGCCGAGCCACGGGACTGTGATCTCGCCGCGGGTGGTCTGCGCCTCCTGGTCCGGAAAGCCGAAGATCGTGAAGGAGGCCGGCGGCGGCTCGGTTTCCCAGGCGGCCTCCATGGTGGCGAGCTTCACTTTCTGCACCTGGCCGACCTCGTAGCCGCTCTCATCCCCCAGCACGATGACGGAGCAGACCGAGGCCAGCCCGAACCCCACGGCCACCGCAAACGAGCGCCGCGCAAAGGCCAGGTCCCGGCCCTTCAGCAGGTAGAGCGAGCTCACCCCCAGCACAAAAATCGAGGCGGTCACGTAGCCCGCCCCGACCGTGTGCACGAACTTGACCTGGGCCACCGGGTTGAAGAACAGCTCCGAGAAACTCGTGAGCTCCATGCGCATGGTGGCGGGGTTGAATTCCGCGCCCACCGGGTTCTGCATCCAGGCGTTGGCCACCAGGATCCACAGCGCCGAGAGGTTGGAGCCGAGCGCCACCAGGAACGTCGTCAGCAGGTGGGTCTGCTTGTTCAGGCGGTTCCATCCAAAAAAGAACAGGCCCACGAAGGTAGACTCGAGGAAGAAAGCCATGAGCCCCTCGATGGCGAGCGGCGCCCCGAAGATGTCACCGACATAGTGCGAATAATAGGCCCAGTTGGTCCCGAACTGGAACTCCATCGTAATGCCGGTGGTCACCCCCAGGGCGAAGTTGATGCCGAAGAGCTTGCCCCAGAACCGGGTCATGTCCTTGTAGACTTCCTTGCCGGTCATCACATAGACCGACTCCATGATGAAAAGGATCCAGGACAGGCCGAGGGTGAGCGGCACCATGATGAAATGGTACATGGCGGTCAGGGCAAACTGCCAGCGGGACAAGTCGACGAGGGTTTCGGTGGGCAGAGTGAACATAGACAGGCTCCTTGGAAACTGCTTTCTTCAAACGATCCCCGTGTTATGACATGCGGGGCCGGTTCATAGCGGCATGATGCCGCTCCCACAAAAATAAAGGGACTTGAAGGGCTCCCTCCAGCAATGGGCTTTTGACTTGCAAATACGCCAAAAACAAAGTTTATCAGAGTCAGTCCGAGCGACTCATTGATCCAATCATTTCATGTTAATCTTTTTAACATTCCGATAGCCTATGGCGATCGGAATTGTCAATGGTTTTGCCATGGCCATCGACACCCGACAATCCATGCGCTGGCTTTATGCGCAAAGCCGTCCGGCTCGCGGGGCCATCGTTCGCACGACGGCTCTCGGTTGGGTATCGGGGCTGGTCGTCATGGTCCAGGCCTTTTTTCTGTCCCGGGTCATCCACGGCGTTTTCATCGATGCCCGGCCGCCGGAGGCCATGGCAGGTGCCTTCGCAGTCCTCGCGGTCGCCGTTCTTCTTCGGGCCGCCCTGGCGTGGCTGCGGGAGGCGAGCGCCTTTGCTGCCGGGGAGGCGGTTCGGGCGCAGGTGCGCCTGCTGCTGATGGGGCGGATCGCGGCCCGGGGGCCGGCCTTTACCCGGGGGGAGCAGACCGGCGCCTTGACCAGCGTCCTGGTGGAACAGGTCGAGGGGCTTCAGGATTTCTACGCCCTTTATCTTCCCCAGCTCGCGCTGGTCGTCCTCTTGCCGCTCACCATTGCGGCGGCGGTCCTGTCCCGGAGCTGGGCGGCTGGCGGACTGCTGCTGGCCACCGCTCCCCTGATCCCCCTGTTCACGATCCTGGTGGGCATGGGCGCCGAGAACATCAGCCAGCGCCACTTCCAGGCCCTGGCCCGCATGAGCGCCCATTTTCTCGATGTGCTTCAAGGGCTTGCGACCCTCAAGTTGTTCGGCCGCAGCCGAGAGGAGGCCGAGCGAATTGCCCGAGTCTCCGCCGAGTATCGCCGGCGCACCATGAGTGTCCTGCGGGTCGCGTTTCTTTCCTCCGCGGTGCTGGAATTTTTTGCTTCCCTGTCCATCGCGCTGGTCGCCGTCTACCTGGGGATGAGCTACCTCGGCTATTTCAGCTTCGGAATGTACGGCCAGCCGCTGACCCTGGCCGACGGCCTGTTCATCCTGCTCTTGGCGCCCGAGTTCTACCTGCCGCTGCGCGAGCTGGGCGCCCACTACCACGCCCGTGCCCAGGCCCTGGCAGCGGCCGATCAAATCAGGATCCTGCTGGGAGGGCCGTTGCCGGGCATGTCCGCCGGCGTGGTGCGGCCGGAGACGACCGATGGGATCCACATCCAGTGCCGGGGCGTGCAGGTCGCCTACGACGGCGGCCGCCGGGTCGCGCTCAAGGGGGTCAGCCTGGATGTTGCACCCGGCCGCTGCACCGCCTTGATCGGCGGCAGCGGCGCCGGCAAATCCACGCTGGTTTTCCTGTTGCTCGGGTTCGTCCGGCCACACCAGGGGGAGGTTATCGTCAACGGCGTTTCTCTTGCCGACATCGACGCCGGTTGGTGGCGGCGGCAGGTCAGCTGGATCGGGCAGAACCCGGTCATTTTTCATGGGACCATTCGCGAAAACCTGCGCATGGGACGCCCGGATGCCGGCGAGGATGACGTCGTCGCCGCCGCCCGGGCGGCCGGTTTGCTGGACGTTGCAGGCCGGCTGCCCCAGGGGCTGGACACGCCGGTGGGCGAGCAGGGGGCAGGGCTTTCCCACGGCGAGGCCCAGCGGGTGGCCTTGGGGCGGGTGTTTCTCAAGAATGCGCCCGTGCTCATCCTGGATGAACCCACGGCCGGTGTGGACCCGGGCACGGCGCGGCTGGTGATGGACAGCATTGAATCTCTTCGAGCGGGGCGAACGGTTCTGACGGTGACCCACCGGCTGGCCGACATCCACCGGGCGGATCGCATTGTCGTGCTAGAAGAGGGTCGGGTCATCGAGGCCGGCAGCCCTGAGGAACTCATGGCTTCCGGCGGGCCGTTCCAGAGGCTGGCTGGTGCCCTGCGGGGGGGCGGCTACCCGTGAAAGCGGCCATCCTGAAGGAACTCAGCCCGTTTCTGGCGGTTGTTCCCCGGTATCTCACCCGGCTCGCCCTGGGCGCCCTGGCCGGTCTGGCGGCAGCCGCGGCGGCCGTAGGCCTCATGTCCCTTTCGGGCTGGTTCATCTCGGCGGCAGCCGCTGCCGGTCTGGCTCCGGCCACAGCCTATCTGTTCAATTTCTTCCTGCCCAGTATCGGCGTGCGCATCTTCGCCATCCTGCGGACGGCGGCTCGCTATGCCGAGCGGGTCGTCACCCACGATGTCACGTTTCGGATCCTGGAGGGTCTGCGGGTGTGGTTCTACCGGCGCATCGAACCGATGGCGCCGGCGGGCCTGTGGCGTTTCCGCAGTGGCGACATCCTCAATCGCATCATTGCCGACATCGAGGCGCTGGACAACTTTTACCTGAGGACGCTCTCGCCGGCCGTTGTCGCCCTGCTCCTGTCGATCCTCGTCTTTTTCTTGCTGGCCGTCTTCGACGAATGGATTGCCGTGACGTTTTGGCTTCTGTTCGTGTTCGCCGGTACCGGTGTGTCCACCGGTGCGGCGCAAGCCGCGGAGCCGGCCGGACGCCTGATCACCGCCTGTTCGGCGCAGCTGCGCCTGCACGCGGTGGAGGGTCTGCAAGGGCTGGCGGAAATCATCGTGTTCGGGGCAGCCGGCCAGCATCAGGAGATCGTCCGGCGCAGCCAGGCGGAATTGATGGCGGGCCAGCGGCGCATGGCGCACATCCGGGGGGTGTCGGCAGCTGCGATGCATGTGCTGTCCGGGGCTGCCGTACTGGCGGCCCTTTATTGCGGCTGCGACCGGGTCTCGGCCGGGCGGCTGGACGGAGCCGCGCTCGCGATGATCGCGCTAGCAGTGACGGCCGCCTTCGAGACGGTTTTTTCCCTGCCGACCGCCTACCAGTTCCTGGGCCGCATCCGCGCAGCAGGCCTCAGGCTCCTGGAGGTGGTTGAAACCGCGCCGCCGGTTTCTTTCGTCGGATCGACCCGGACGGTGCCCGCGCACTTCGATGTTGCCTTCGACGACGTGAGCTTCCGCTACCGGCCGGAGCGCCCGCGGGCGTTGAAGCAGGTCAGCATCTTCGTCCCGCAGGGCCGGCGCATCGCCGTCGTTGGTGAAAGCGGCGCCGGCAAGTCGACCCTGGCGAACCTGCTGGTGCGATTTTTCGACCCGGAAACCGGTTCGATCCGCATCGGCGGTGCCGACATCCGGAGCCTGAGCGAGCCGGACCTGCGCCGGATCGTCGTGGTTTTGTCTCAGCCGTCCCACCTGTTTTCAGAGACCATTCGCGCCAACCTGCTCCTGGCCAAGCCGGATGCCGGCGATGCCGAGCTGCGCGGGGCGTTGGCCGCCGTCCGCCTGGTCGACTTTGTGGACCGGCTGCCGGATGGACTGGACACGTGGGTCGGGGAAGCCGGCCAGCTCATGTCGGCCGGCCAAGCCCGGCGCCTGGCCGTTGCCCGGACCATTCTGAGGGATGCGCCGGTATGGGTCCTGGACGAGCCGACCGAGGGGCTGGACCGGATCACGGAAGCGGAACTCGTCGATTCCCTCATGGCCGTCACGGGAGGCCGGACGGTGCTGTGGATCACCCACCGGCTGGCGGGCCTGGAACGCATGGACGGGGTCGTAGTGCTGGATCAGGGACGAGTGATCGCTTACGGCACCCATGCCGAGCTGTGCGTAAGCAACCCGCACTATGCCGCCTGGTATGCGCAAATGAAGTAAAAAAAGGGTTCAAGGAGTCAAGGGGGGATACAAGGGTTCGAGGGGAAAACCTTTCGTATTCTCTAAACTCCTTAAACCTTATAACCTTATTCACCTTGAACCCTCGACCTATAGATGTCAGGTGCGACCTGAATCCGGGCTCCCGGCAACCACATAGTGCGTGGCCGGGCCGCTGCCGGTTTTCTTGAGAACCCCCTTGGTTACCAGGTCCTGGAGGTCGTAGATGGCCGTGCGGGTGGGCAGGTTGCCTCCGATGACGTCCTGGTACTGGCTGCGGGTGATCCGGCCCCTGGCCTGGATCACCGCCCAGGCGTTTCGCTGGCGATGGTTGAGGGTGACGGCCGGCCCATCGACTTCAACCGAGTTTGGGACCCCGGCCGGGGTGCTGCTAACCTGGTCCGCCTCCCCATCCGTCACATCCAGGAGGATGTCTTCCGCCTGGATGACCTGGTGCTCGGCCATGACCACAGCGCGGGTAATGCAATTTTGAAGCTCGCGCACGTTCCCCGGCCAGTCGTAGCGCATCAGCTTGGCCAGCGCACCCTTGCTCAGCCCCATGCCCGGCCGGCCTGTCAGACGTTCCTGGAGGTTCAGGAAATGCCGGGATAGAACCGCAATGTTCTCCTTCTGTTCCCTCAGGGGCAGGGTGTGGAGGGTGATGACCTTCAGGCGGAAGTAAAGGTCCTCCCGGAATCCCCCGCGTTGGATCAGCTCTTTCAAATCCACGTTGGTGGCCACGATCAGGCGCACATCCACGTCCGTCTCCCGGTCGCTGCCCAAGGGCTTGATCTTGCGCACGGCGATGGCTCTCAGCATGGCCTGCTGCACCCGGCCGGAGGCCACCTGGATTTCGTCCAGAAACAGCGTACCCCGGTTGGCTTCGAGGAACGCCCCCTTGCGGTCGGCCTTGGCCTCGGTGAAGGCTCCCCTGAGATGCCCGAAAAGGGCGTCCAGCAGCAGGTTTTCGTCCAGCGCCCCGCAGTTGATGGAGATGAACGGCTCCCTGGAGCGGCCGCTCAGTCGGTGGATGGCCTCGGCCGCCAGCTGTTTGCCGGTGCCGGTCTCGCCGATGATCAGGACATCCGCGTCCGCCTGGGCCGCCTTGAGGATTTCGGTTTTCAGCTTTTCGACACGGGGCCCGTGGCCGATGATGGAGGGTATGGGGTCTGCGTTGGCCCCGGTGGAATCGACAATGACCCGCTCCAGATGAGCCTGCTCTTTGAGGCTGGCGCTGCGGATGGTCCGGTCCTTCTGGCGGATCTCCTCCATCTGGCGCTTCAGCGTGGTGACCAGGGAGTTGATGGCGCGCTGGAGGACGGTGATCTCCCGGCCGTAATAGGGCAGCTCGACCGGAGCCAGATCCGGGTGCTGCGGCAATTCGTTCACCGCCTCCGCCAGCTTCAGGATCGGCCGGGTGAGGATTCTCCCCAGAACATAGATCAAGGCGCCTACGACCAGGGCCGTTGCGAGAGTGATGTAGAACATGGTGTCGATGTGTTTGTAACCGGCCGCGAGGGTCAGGCGGCTGATGTCCAGATAGGCCACACCGGCCACGACGAGGGGGGCTGCATCCAGCGCGGTTTTAAAGCGGACGGGGGCATAGGCGAGGTAGTAACTCCGGCCGTAGGCGTTGGGCTGATAGGCCGTCAGCGATACGACGTCCTGCCGCCCCTCGCGCACATCCGCGACCATTTTCCAATAGGCATCGAAGATGGAATCCGGCCGGAAGGCGAACTCCAGCCCCTGCCGGCCCAAGGTTCCGGTGTAGCCGGCGCGGGCGAGGTGGGTGGTGAGCTCGGCCTGGGGTTTGTCCGCGGCATCTGATTGAAAAAGGATCCAGCCGTCCGTGTCGAAGAGGTAAAGGTAGCGCTCCTCTGCCGTGCGCTGATTTGCCCAAATCGGTGAGTTATACAGGGAAAGAATGTTTCTCAGGTTGCGGATGTCGATGGAAACCAGCAGATATCCGGCCGCCGATGCCTCCCCGCAGCAGGGGGTTGCCATCTGGATGACCTTGCGTATCAGTTTCTGGTTTGGATTGTCCGGCTCTGGGAAAGGAAATTCCATCTCAATGATCGGAGACAGCCAGGTCTGTCGGACGGCAAGCTTTTTCAATTGTTCATAATAGGAGAGTGGACTCGGTTTGATTCCGACAGCCATTTCAGCAGGGATCTGCACGATTTCGCCGTCTTTTGCCATATAGAAAAGGTGGTCTGCACTTCTTTGCGAGACAAAAGCAACTTCAAGATATTCAATCCCACCTGAAAGCCGTGGCCTTGCGAGAAAACCGCGTAGAGCTTCCGGTGTTATAGTTTCCTGAGCAAGATGGCAGATATCCTGCCGGCAGCGTTCAAGGTAGCTCTCCATCTCATTCCGGACGGCGGCGGTCTGCAGCCTGCTGGCTCGCTCGATGGCGTTTCCGATGGATTGTTTTGAAATCAGATAGGTTATGTACCCCGTTATCACCATGATGATAACAACCGGCGGTATCAGGCCGATCATCAGGCGAGTCTTGAGACTGCTGGTTTGAACTGCGGCCCGGAGGCGTTCGAAACTCGAATCAGGGGTTTCACCGCGCAACCAGCGCATGGCAAGATCTCCTTATTGTGCAACTCAAGGTAGTTTTTCTTTGCCGGATCTTCCATCTGCCACACCTGGCAAGCTAAATCAACAATAATTATGAGAAAAACGATTGCTTGGCTTTGCCAGATGAAGTGGCATGTACATTGCTAAACAGGTTTTGACCCTAAGTGGATTTATTACAGGGACGGACTGTCGATAAAGAAAGGAGGAATCAACACATGTCGTTGGTAAAAAGTCTTACACTGATCCTGACCACTCTTTGGCTGACCGCACAGACGGCTCTGGCGGCGGGCGGAGGCGGCGATCTCATTGTCATCGTGGCCGACTCCCGGAAACTCTCAGGGATAATGGCCTGGTGGGCCAATCTCTACAACGAAAGCCATCTGTATTTTACTCTCCTGACCATTATCCTGATTCCCCTCATTGGGGTCATTTTCGGAGTGCTGGCCGACATCGTCATGCACTTCGTCGGCATCGATCTCAAGACGCGCGACTTGGCGGAGCATTGAAGCGGAACCCCGCGGACCCGCTCTTTATCCGTCTATCTTAACATTTAAGAAAGGAGAGTCGGCATGGATTGGTTGTATGTCCTCATGCCCATCGCGGGCGTAAAAATTTTCTGGCCGGGGCTCATCATCCTGGGTATCGGCGTGGGCGTCATCGGCGGGTTTTTCGGCATGGGCGGCGCATGGATGGTGACCCCGGGCTTGAACATCCTGGGTTTTCCTATGGCTTTCGCCATCGGCACCGACATCGCCCACATGGCTGGCAAATCTCTGATCTCCACCATGCGGCACGGCAGGTTCGGCAATGTGGATTACAAGCTGGGTTTCATCATGCTGTTTGGAACGGTGGTCGGATTTGAAGTCGGAGCGCAGATGATCATGTGGTTGGAGCGCATCGGCAAAGTCGGGCCGGTGGTGCGCTGGATGTACCTGGTGCTGCTGGCCCTGATCGCCTGGATGGTGTTTGCCGATGTGGCCAAGAAGCGCCGCAAGGAGCGTGAAGCCATCGCGGCAGGCAGGGAAGTAGACAAGCTGGCCACCGGCATCGAATGGCACAAGACCCTGCACAAGATCAAGATCCCCCCGATGGTGACCCTACACGCTGCGGGAATCACGTGCACGGCGTGGCTGCCCATCCTCGTTTCTTTCTTCACGGGCTGGCTGGCCGGCATCCTGGGCATCGGCGGGGGATTGATCCGCATGCCCGCTCTCATCTACCTCATCGGATGTCCGACCCACGTGGCCGTGGGCACCGATCTTTTCGAGGTCATGATCTCCGGCCTCTACGGCGCGGGCTCGTACACCTTCAAGGGCCGCACCGAGCTGGTGGCCGCCATCATCATGCTGGTGGGCGCGGCCATGGGCGCCCAGGTCGGCTCGGTCGCCACCAAGTACATCAAGGGCTACGGCATCCGCATCGCCTTCGGGCTGGCCGTGATCGGATGTTTTATCTCCGTGCTTCTGAAGCTGATTCCCAACTATTTCCCGGAGGCCTACACGGTCTGCGACGTTACCGCCACGGTCCTGATCCTGGGCTTGGTGGCCGCCATGTCCATCTACATCACGGTCAAAATGGTCCAAGGCGCTGCCAGGGAAGTAGCCATGAAAAAGAGCAAGGCCTAACCACCGAATGGGAAATCCCCGCGTCAAGGAGGATAACATGTTGAAAAAGTGCTTTGGGTTTAACCTGCTCGTCGCTTTGCCGCTTGTTTTCCTGTTCGGTTGTGTCGAATCCGGCAAGGTGGATCAGGGCAGGGTGGTTGCTTTCGACAAGGATAAAAAGCTGGTGACCATTATCCGGGACAAGAAGATCGACACGCTCAACCCGGATTACTCGTACTTGCCACCCCTGACCTATTCGCTGCCTGCCGACCCAGCGGAAACCGGGCCGCTGCCCAAGGCCGGCGGCCGAATGAAGCTGGATGCAGAAAAGAATCAGATCATCATTTTCGATTCCAAGACCCAGAATTTCAAGACGATCGATTTCAAACCGATTGAAAAGAAAACAGGGGTGGAGCGTCAGGACCCGCTCATTCAGGGCAAGAAATTCCCGATGGTCGATCCGCAAAAGAAGACCGTGACCATCTACTCGAGCCGGCAGAAGCTTCTCGAGACGATCGGCCTTTCCGAGGAGTATTTCGCCCTGCCCGAATCCACCTGGGATGCGGGCGATGAAGTGCGCATCTACTACAAGGAAGAGGGTAAGTCCCTGCGTTTCATGAACATCACCCAGACCGACATCTTCAAGAAGTAAACGAGTTCGATCTGCAGCCGGCTGTCCAACCGGCCGCGGATCGAACGATGAGAGCGGAGAAATCCCATGGATCCCGTAAATCAGGTAGACGTGGCGAACAGCCCTCGGCAGTGGCTGCTGGTGATCGTATTGAACGTGTTGGTGCTGGCCGAGCTCTGCGCGGCCATGTACCTGGCCGTCTCCAGCCCGGATGATTTTACGGCAACCTTCATCCGGAGCTTTTTCGGCATGCTGATCCCGACTCTGGTAATCGGCCTGCTGGCCAAGCGCCGGCTGGGGCCGGCGCCAGTCAAGGCCTGAGTCCTTTGGGGGATCTGTTTTTTCTGCTTCATCCGGCGTACGCACGGGCAATGTCCTTCGCGTGTCCAGCTGCTGCAGCCGTGGTCAGGGCGTAATCAACGGAAGGTGGAGCGGCTCATGCCCCGGCAGGACGCAACTGAAATCTACATGATCAAGAAGTCTGCAGAAGGCTTCCTTGTTTCCTTTCGGAGAGGGACCAACCACGGTGTTCGGCCAGGAATGCGCTTGGCAGTCTTGAACGAGGACGGGTTTCACGTGGGAGTCGTGGACGTGCTGACGAGTACCGAAACCGAAAGCGAAGCTCTGGTCTCAGGCGAAAGCGGCGTCAAGCTGGGATGCCGGGTCAGCGTGCCCCAGCCGACCCCATCCGGCTGAGGGAGGTATCGCGGGTCTCACCGGCGATGACTTCCAACGACGTCGCTAAAAAATCCCCCCCCTTTGGCAAGGGAGGAGCTGGTATATCCGGGCGTGTTTGCTTATTTTTGTAAGCGGGCGGGGGGATTTAGTTGCGCAAAAAGTAGGTTGTGGGTATTTGACAAAATGCGGTGGGTTGGGTGTAATTTACACCGGAGAGCAGGCGCTCTCTCGAGCGGGATCGAGACAGTAATTCCCCTGCAGGAAGCACTCGGTAAGCTGCGTGACGTGGGCTTCCGAGTGCATCATCATGTCCATCTGGCGCGTGTAGATCAGAAGCCGGCCGAGGATATCGATCTTCTCTTGCAGGTAGGACTCATCCTGTTTGGCCATGCGCGCCCGCACCCGATCACCGGTGGTCTCCACCAGGAATCCCAGGCTGCCCAGCACCTTTTCGATCATCCGTGCCCGCCGGGAGCGCCGCACGTCGTCGGCCGCGCCGCCTTTGAACTGGAAGTTGATGTAGTTCTTGGCCGGCGTCTTGCCGCAGTAGCAATCGAGGACGCTGTAGTGGTAGCCCACCCGGGAGCTGAAGTTGAGGTACTTGTCCGAGACGATGGCGTAGCTGCGGTCCCCGAAGCGCTCGCCGCCCGTCCCCGCCTGGGGGACCATCTGTTCGCTCATGACCGATAGAAACCCGCTCAGGTTCACCGGGCGGGTTTGAGGCACGGCAAGGTCTTGGTGCAACATGCCTTTCAGAAGGGCCCGGAAAGGCACGGAGGTAACCTCCTCCGGGGTGACGGACGCCACCCGGGTGGCATCTACCCTGAGCCCGCCGAAAAGGTCGATCACGTAGAGGTCGAGGGGGATCGGCGCCTTCAACCGAGCCGAAATGCTCGCCCGGTCGGTGACCAGGTCGCCCAGCTGGAAGACCACGGCATAGGACTTCTCGTGAATGAAACGCATGATGTCGTGGATGGTCCGGCAGTTCTGCTCGGCAAACTGGGCCGATTGGGGGTCCGTGAGGTTGAGCGGCACGATCAGGTCCGCGCGCCGGCGCAAGGCGTGGTAGGCGGGGCCCTTCACGACGAACCCGCCGTGGCGCAGCCCGGAGTCGATCACCTCCGGCACCCGGCCCTGGTACACCCGGCCGTTGTAAGCATCGACCGTCACCTCGGTCCCCGGGGCGATCAGGGACGTGGCCTGCCGGGTGTTCATGAGGGTCGGCACCATGTACTCACGGGCAAGCGAGGCCATGTGGCTCACGATGCTGCCGAAGTCCGTGATGATCGCCTGGGCCTTGTTCATGGCGATCACGTACTGGGGCGAAGCCTGTACGGCGATGAGCACCCCGCCGTCGGGAAAAGCAGCGAGATCGGCCTCGGTCCGGATATGCACTGCCGGGCCGAAACCAATCCCCGGGCAGGCCACGTCCGCATCCCCCAGCAGCACCGTCGCGCCCTCGGGTATCCCGGGATCGAACGTTTTGCCGTCTGAATCCCTGCCCTCCATCCGCAGGGGCCGGGTCTGGAGAATGACCAACCGCTCCTCGTTGTCCATGGCCCATTCGACATCCTGGGGGCAGCCGAAATGCGCCTCGAGCTTAAGGCCGGAGGCGGCGAGCTCCCGCGCCTGCTCTTCGGAGAGGCAGGCCTGCTGCCGCAGCTCCTCGGCAACCGTCTCCTCGACCACATAGCCGTCGGGGCGGCCCACCAGGCGTACCGTCTTCTCCTGGATGCGAGATTTCAGCAACACCGGCGGATCATCCTTGCTTAAGAAGTAGCTGTCCGGCGGAACGATGCCGTCCACGGCATAAGGTCCAAGCCCCCAGACGGCGTTGATGAGCACCCGGTTGTCGACGGGATTTACCGGATTGCGGGTGTACATGACTCCGCTCGCCTGCGCCGGGATCATCTCCATGCAGGCAACGGCCATGGATGCGTCGGTGAACGGAATGCCCATGTGGAGGCTGTAGGCGATGGCCCGCGGCGTGAACAGGCTGGCCAGGATGTTCTTGTATTCCTCCAGGATCTTCTCGCGGGGAACGTTCAACACCGTGAGATACTGGCCGGCAAAGGACAGGGTGCTGTCCTCGCCGATGGCGCTGCTGCGCATGGAAATCTTGAGGGGTTTGCAGGAGGCCGGCGTCCCGGAATCCAGTTCGTCGAAAGCGTCCAGGATCATCCGCCCCAAATCTTCGGGGACGTCGGACTCGGCCATGATCTGTTGGATCTGCTCGCTCACCTGGAGGATCGTTTCGGTCTCGATGATGTCGGCCTTGGCTTTGAGCCGCTGCACGACCTCGACCAGCCGGTTGGCGGTCATGAAGTGTCCGAAGGCGGCGGTGGTGATGGCAAACCCCCGGGGCACCGTGAGGTGGACGTGATTTTGGACCTCGGCCACGTTGGCGTTCTTCTCGCCGACTGAATCCACCAGCTCGTGGCTGAGGATTTGAGGGTAGGTGAGAATGAAGTCCCGGCACGAGGTGCGGCCGGTGGGGCTGCCTTCGCCCTTGATGACCTGCTGGATGTCGTCCAGCACTTTTTTAAGAAGGGGATAAGGTTGGCCGGACATTTTTTCGATGCAGTGGATCATCCGGCTGCAGTGAAAGAAGGCCCGCATGGTCTGGGCCTCGATGTAGGGCAGGCCGAAGGCGGATTGACCGCGCAGCTTCTGCTCGATGTCGGAGATGATTTTGAGGAGCTCGGTGTTGGATTCCAGCAGCAGCTTGAAGTTGTCGTACTTGACGTGGAAGGCGGCCATCAGCTCCTGCCGCGACGGTCCCCTGCGGGACCTGAACAGCCTGAAGATGGGCAGCTCACTGAATATCATCCCCCACCGATTGCCGGTAGGTCGTCTGAGGTGATCGGTCATGTCCGCGATGCGCCGGCTGGCGCCTCCCACGTCTGGGGTTCTCCGGAAGTCATTTCAAAAATAAATCTGACCCCCGATCGTCCCGCCGATGGCGGGATGACACATGCCTGAAAAGTGTCCATCCCGCGTGTGGCGGGACCGCGGCTGCTGCGTTATCTTATCGGCGTGTGCTTTGCCCTCTGGGTCTTTCCGCCAAAACCCAGAACAGAATCGCTTACGTTAGCTAGACCTAACTTGAGCGATATTAGGGAGTTTCATCGAGGCCCGGAGGGGTCTGCGCCCCGCATGGGCCGCCGCAATCTCGCCGGCGGCCGTCGCAACGGCAGCAGGTGCCGCTCAGATAGGTCCGGACAGCCCCCGAGGAAACATCCCACGACAGCCACTGCCGTCGCTGCCTGTTCGAATTCATTCTAGTATCCCTGGGGGCGCTGACGAAGCCACAGTGTCATTTGCGGCGGCCCATGCGGGGCGCTGGCCCCTCCGGGCCTCGATGCCAATCGATAAAACGGCTCAATTTAGGTCTAATTTAGGCTACCCCGAGCCCTTTCAGTTCGCAAGGGCTCACGCTTTTTTAAGGATGCGGTTCCGAAGACTCGATTTACCCGCCCGGCAGGCCCCCCCACTTTATAACCCTGCTTCCTTCTGCTGGGGCCACGGGTCTTCCAGGAAGGCCCCTGCCCGGTGGAGCTCGAGGGCGATTTCTCGTCCCAGAAGATTGGCAAAGGCCGCAGCGCCGGCGACCCCGTAATCGATCTGTAGGGATGTCATCGTGGCGGTCTGGTACTCGATAATAATTTGCACTTCCTGTCCCTTGCTGTAGCCATATCGGAAGGATGTGCGATCATGTTCGGGTTTTTTCCCCAACAGCTCCAGGGATAGCACCTGAGCCGCACGCGCTGTGGCGACGACGACATCGGCATAGCGGGCGACCCAGTAGCTTTCGGCTTTGCCTTTTTCGGCCAGGTTCATGGCAACCGGCGAGGCGCCGCTGATCGCCCCGGCGGCCTGAAAGGCGACCGGAGCCATGCAGCCGTTGCTGAAGAAAAGAAATACGACCCATGCGCTCAATCCAAATGTTTGCTTGGAGAAAATGCCCATTGGTCCATTACCCCTTCTCACCTGGTTTTTGAAGAACGCTTGACCCCGGTGTACAAGCCGCCGCTCTCAATCATGATTTCCCCGTCCTTGAACAGCTTGTAGAGAATTTTATGGACTTTTTCTTTTGTGAAACCGGTCATATGCTTGATTGCCTTGGGGTCAAGCCCCTGCCCGGATCCTTGAATGATTTCCAGCACCTTTTGTATTCCCGGCTTCTTGATGCCGGTCCGGGTTAGCTTCAGTTTGGCTTTAGGCAGGGTCTTGATTTTCTTCTTGACCCTGGTTTCTTTCTTCTCCAGGGTTACCGACAGCTTGTGGATTTTCTTGGACAGCTTGTGGAGGTCTTTGCTTATTTTGGACAGCTCCTTGTGAAACATCGGATGATCCCCCTCTCCAGAGATTGATCATCGCCGCCGGATGCCAGCCGCTCCAGTGATAAACCCGTTCGGCGATGTCCCACCTCAATCTATATGTGATAAGCCATGGATTGCAATAAGAAGCTGATCGGAGGGGAATTCTGAGAACGGCTGAGAGACGCCGGTTTGCGTCTCGGCGAGTTCTATTGTAGTCTGGGCCTGTCTGTACGCCTCATGCTGCCGCTGCAACGGCCTCCGGCGAAGTTGCCTCGGCCCAAACGGGTCGCAGACTCCCCCGGCTTCGGGTACCACTCGATAAAACGCTCAATTTAGGTCGAGCTTATTTCAGCAAATGGATCAAGACCACCGAGGGTAAATGCATATGATGAGAGTCCAGCGATGTTTCCGGCAAGTTGTCCCTGTGGTTCTCCTGACGGCCGTTTTTCACTTGAGCGGCCGTTTGGCAAACGCAAATTATGAAGATTTTAAATGGGATGACAGCGCTGCGGCATGCGCCCAGACGTCCCAGGTGGCCCTCACGGGCTGTGAAGACTCCGCCAAGGGGGCGTACTGGCTGGCCATAGGGAGCTGCCATAACCTTTCCGACGCCAAAGAGAAAGGGGACTGCCTCACGAATGCCAAGCGCAGCCTGGAGTCCCAGCTCAACGGGTGCAGCGGGCAATTCAATGCGCGCAACGCGGTCTGCAAGGAGCTGGGCGAAGGCGCCTATGACCCGGAATTAGCCCGCCGAGGTTTTATTAAACACTTCAAAAATGTGACCGGCAACCTGTTTTTCCCCCTGACGCCCGGCCTGTTCTTGACGTATAAGAAAGTGGCCCCGGACGGGAATGATACGAATCAGAGAGTTCTGTTCGACGTCACCAATCAGCAGAAGAAAATTCTGGGTGTGACGTGCAGAGCCGCCTGGAATGTGACTCGAACTACAGAAGGCGAGTTAAAGGAAGGCACCCTGCGGTGGTACGCGCAGGACAAGGATGGGAATGTCTGGGGCTTCGGAGAAATCTCTCAGCAATTCGAGCAGGGCCTCCTCGCCGGCAACGAGGGTTTCTGGAACGCGGGGGTGAACCGGGCTATGCCCGGGATCACCATGGTTGCCGACCCCAAGAATCACCTCGGTGAAGCCTTCCGCCAGCAGTTTTGTCTCGGCAATGTCGAGAACGTGTCCAGGCTGGTTGGCATGGTGGATAAGCTGCCGGTGCTGAAGAAAAAGCCCAGATTGCCCGAGGTAGTTCACGGCCCCTATCTGCACGCCCAGGAATTTTCTCCGTTGGATCCCGGCAGCCTGAGCAAGCCCGTCAACAAGTACTACGCTCCCGGCATTGGTCTCGTGTTAACCATCGCTCCCGATGGAAGCCAGGAGGTGCT
>Ga0316628_100001029_pt1 | contig 19020 bp, 19 predicted proteins | sample OWC_Aug_M2_C1_D5_FD_207648 | JGI IMG/M metagenome (GOLD analysis project Ga0316628, IMG submission 207648) | Wetland soil microbial communities from Old Woman Creek delta, Ohio, United States - OWC_Aug_M2_C1_D5_C | ecosystem: Environmental > Terrestrial > Soil > Wetlands | place: USA: Ohio... | reverse complement strand
CAGTTCCCCGCGGGGCTCGCCATGGTGGCGGTGATCGTCTCCATCTTCTTCGCCGGCATCTCCGGTTCGGGTCCCGCCGACACGGCGGCGCTGGGGGCGATCCTCATCCCGGGGATGGTGGCGGCGGGATACGACAAGCGCTCCGCCTCGGCCCTCATGGCGGCCGGGGGCGGCATCGGCATCATCATCCCCCCGTCGATCGCCCTGGTGATCTACGGCGTGGTCGCGAACGCCTCCATCTCCAGGCTGTTCATCGCCGGGATCCTGCCGGGGATCCTGGTAGGCCTTTCCCTGTTCGCGGTTTCGTACCTTCTCTTCGGGAAGGACCCGAACATCCGGCCGGAGAAGCGCGGGTCCCTCCGGGAGATCGGCGCGGCGATCAAGGACGCCGTGTGGGGGCTTCTCGCCCCCTTGATCATCCTCGGGGGCATCTACGGAGGCATCTTCACCGCCACGGAGGCGGCGGTCGTCGCGGTCGTCTACGGCGTGATCGTGGGGTTCTTCATCCACCGGGACCTGAAGCTCTCCGACCTGCCGGAGATCCTGGTCGACACCGGGGTCACCACGGGGGTGGTGATGCTGCTCGTGTGCACCGCCTCGGTGTTTGCCTGGGTGCTCAACACCTCGGGCGTCGCCGCCGCGGCCGCCGCGGAGATGATGCACCTGGCTTCCGGGAAAGTGGTCGGGCTGCTGCTGATCAACGGGGTCCTCCTCATCGCCGGATGCTTCATGGACGCCATCTCGATCTTCTATATCCTCCTGCCGATCCTCCTGCCGGTGGTCAATGCCCTCGGGATCGACCTCGTCCACTTCGGGATCGTCATGACGGTGAACATGGCGATCGGCCAGATCACCCCGCCGGTCGGGGTAAACCTGTTCGTTGCTTGCAGGATCGCCGGCATTTCCATGAAAGAGATCTCCCAGGCGGTTTTTCCGATGGTCGCCGCCCAGACCGCGGCGCTCCTCATCATCAGCTTCTGGCCGGACCTCTCCCTTTTTCTTACCCGGTTCATGCGTTAGGGCGGCTTTTTCTTTGGGAGGGCGTATGGTATCTTTTCGCCTATGAGCCAGGGGAATTTCATCCTGCGTGAGCCGGAATACGAGGCGTTCCTTTCGGCCCTCCGGAAGCTGCTGGCGGACGCCTCCGCGAAGGTCGTCTTCCTGGTCGACAAGAACGGGACCTTGCTCGCTTCCGCGGGGGATATCGCCGGGTTCGACACGACGTCCATGGCTTCCCTCGCCGCGGGGAACATCGCCGCAACCGGGGGGCTCGCCAACCTCATCGGGGAGAAGGAATTCTCCATCCTCTTCCACGAAGGGGAACGGGACAACATGCACATCTCCGTCGTGGCGGAGCGCCTCATCCTCGTGGTCGTCTTCGACCGGCGCTCCTCGGTCGGCCTGGTACGCCTGCGCGTCCGGCAGGCAACGGCGCGCCTCACCGAGGTCATGGCGGCGGTGCAGGCGGCCGGCGAGGGGGAGCCCGGGGAGATCGAGGAGTTGACCGAGGCCGACATCGAGAGCCTGTTCAAATAATGTCGTTCATCAACTACTCCTCCCGCGAGATCAATTGCAAGATCGTGTATTACGGCCCCGGGCTGTGCGGGAAGACGACCAACCTGCAATTCATCTACAAACGGATGAACCCCGAGGCGCGCGGGAAGATGATCTCCCTCGCCACCGAGTCGGAACGGACCCTCTTTTTCGACTTCCTCCCCCTGTCGCTGGGCGAGATCCGCGGCTTCAAGACACGCTTTCACCTCTACACCGTTCCCGGGCAGGTCTTCTACGACGCCAGCCGCCGGCTCATCCTTCGCGGCGTCGACGGCGTCGTCTTCTGCGCCGATTCGCAGCTCACCCGCGTGGACGCGAACGAGGAGTCGATGGAAAATCTTCGGGTGAACCTCCGGGAGCAGGGGTACGACCCCGACAAGCTTCCCCTCGTGATCCAGTACAACAAGCGCGACCTGCCGAACGTCGCCTCGCTGGCCGAGCTGCACGCGCTCCTCAACCGGCGCAACGTCCCCGAGTTCGAGGCAGCGGCCACCACGGGGGCGGGGGTCTTCGAGACGCTGAAGTCGGTCATCAAGCTGGTCCTGATCGACCTGAAGAAGGGCGGGAGGTAACCCGCCCGGCCTGCCGCGCGCACCGGGAGCCTTCTTGCACGGATTCGAACTCATCGTGAGCGTCGCCTCCCCCCGGGAACTCGAGGGGACCGACCTCTCTCCGTACGACGCCGTGTGCCTCGGCAGCCCGTACTGCCGGCGCGTCGAGGGGAACTACGCCGAGGAGCTCGACCTTCTCCCCGGCGTCGTCTCCCTCCTTCACGCGGCGGGGAAGCGCGCCTACGTCACCACCCCGGCGGTGCCGCGGGAGGCGGATCTCCCGCATGTCGCCCGCCTGGCCGACGCCGCCTCGGACGCCGGGGCGGACGCCCTCGAGATCCACAACATGGGGGTCCTCCGGATCGTGCGGGAGAAGGGCCGGCGCGTGGCGGTCCACATGGGCGCCTACGCGAACGTCTACACCCATCTCGCGGCGGGGGTCATGCGCGACGCGGGGGCCGTCCGGGTGCGTCCGAACGCCGAGGTGTCCCTCGAGGAGATGGCGATCCTCGCCCGGGAGGCGGGGGTCGAGGTCGAGGTGCTCGTCCACGGAAAAATCCCCCTCGGGGTCACCGACCGCTGCTTCCTTCTCACGGAGCCGGAGGAGTCGGACCCGAAGTGCCCGTCCGCCTGCAGGGAGGTCCACTGGCTCACCTCCCGCCAATGGGTGCTGAAGACGGTCGGGAAGGGGGTCCTCTCCGGCCGGGACATGTGCCTGCTGGAGCACCTTCCCCGCCTGGTCGCGGACGGCTTTCGCGTTTTCCGGGTCGAGGGGCTCTACGAGACCGCGGAATACCGTTCGGAGATCGGCGCCGTCTATCGGAAGGCGTTGTCCCGGGCCTTCGCCGGCGGGGAGTTCGCGGTCGAGGATCGGTGGGCGGACGCCGCGAGGCGCCACGCCCCCCGGGGACTGTGCAACGGGTACTCCTTCGGGACGGCCGGCCGGACCTACGTCGGGACGGTTTTACAGGACGCTAACCCTGAGGTATAATTCGCGTTTGCGTGTTCCCTCCCGACGGGACCCGCGCATGGAGGAATGACATCGATGGCCGAGTTGCTGGCATCCGGCGGTTCGATGGAGATGGTGCGCGCCGCCTTCGACAACGGTGCGGACGCGGTCTACGTGGGAGCAACGGGGTGGAGCCGCCGCCGGGCGCAGTACGAGATGGACGACGACGCGATCTCCGAGGCGGCGCGGTACGCCCGCTCGGCCGGCAGGATCCTCCGGGTGGCGTTCAACACCCTTCCGGCGTCTTCCGAGGTCCCCCTCTTCCTCGCCAGGACCGACGCGCTCCGCGACGCCGGCGTGCGCGACTTCATCCTCACCGACCCCGGGCTGATGATGGCCCTGAAAAACCGCCATCCCGACACGATCCTCCATGCGAGCGTGGGGTGCACCATCATCAACGTCCAGGACGCCCTCTTCTACAAGGAGGCGGGCGCCTCCCAGGTGGTCGCCGAGTGCCGGATGGGGAAGGCGACGATGCGCAGGATCAAGGCGGAGGCGGGGGTCGGGCTCGAGGTCCTCGTCCACGCCACCACCTGCTACACCCTCCTCGGCCGCTGCACGATGAGCAGCTACACGAAGCAGGGGCACCACGTCGACGAACGGGGGAAGGACCACTTTCCCGGCAGCCCGAACCGCGGCGGCCTCTGCTACCGGATCTGCCTCTCCGACTGGGACCAGGTGGGCGCGTCCGGGGAGCTCGAGGCATCCGGCGTGGTGCTGCCGAACCGGGCCTATTTCCTCGCCGACGACATTCCCGACCTGATCGATCTCGGTGTCGACACGATCAAGATCCAGGGGCGGGAATACTCCGTGCCGCTCGTGGGCCGGATGGTCCGGTTCTACCGCGACCTGATCGACGCCTGCGTGCGCGACCGCGCGGGGTTCCGGATGGATCCGTGGCGGGAGCGGATGGCCCGCATCGTGGCCGACCGCGACGTCGAGCGCCGGGAGAAGACCGCGGGCCTCATCTCGGAGTCCCTCGACCGGTAACTGCAGGAAGATGCCCGGACGCGGGGCGCCTAGTGGCTCATCTCCCCTTCGCGGAAATACTCGACCAGCGCGCGCTCGATCACGATATCCCGCGGCACGCGGCAATTGCGGCAGAACTCCTTCAACTGATCGACCAGCGCCGACGGCAGCGTCACCGTCACCAATTCCGGCTCCTTCTCCGCGTTCCCCTTTCCCCCGCCCGTCTTCCCGCTCATGGTTTTTCCTTTCGTTCGATTCCCTCGCCGATCGTTTCCCCGGGGGCTTCCCCGGGCCGGAAATGCCGGTAGAGCAACGATACCAGTTCCTTCGCGTCGGCGACGTCCGACCGGGTCCCCTCGTGGACCAGGGAGCCGTTCCTGAAAATAACGTACCGGTCGAGGAGCCGGTACGCCCCTTCCGCGTCGTGCTCGGCGAAGAGGATCGTCGATCGCCCCTTCAACGTTCCTTCGATCACGGAGAGGAGCCGGTCGCGGACTTCCCGGGATAGCCCGAGAAACGGCTCGTCCATCAGGAGAAGCGTCGGTTCGGCCACCAGCGCCCGCCCGAGGATCAGCATCTGCCGCTCTCCGCCCGACAGCACCCCCGCGGGGGAGCGCGCCTTCTCCGCCAGCATGGGGAAGAGGGAAAACACGCGGTCGCGCGCCGCGCTCCAACGGGAGGAGGGAAGGAGCCACGCGCCCGCCTCGAGGTTCTCGAGGACGGTCATCCGCTTCGCCACCCGCGACCGGTCGGAGACGTACCGCATCCCCCGCGCCGCCCGCTCGTGGGCCGGAATCGCCGTCACGTCCTCGCCCCGCCACGCGATCTTTCCCCGCGTGGCCGGGACCATCCCCGCGACCGCCTTGAGGAAGGTGGTCTTTCCCGATCCGTTCGCCCCGAAGATCGCCACCGTCTCCCCCTGCCGTGCCTTGAGGGAGACGTCCCGCACCGCGACCACCTGCCCGAAGGCTACGGTGAGGTCGCGAACCTTCAGGGTGGACGTCCCCCCGGGCACTATAAGGTCCTCTCCCGCACGATCCGCCCTTCCTCGAGCACGAGGATGCGCCTGCAGAGCGCCTTCAGCAGGGGGGGATTATGGGAGACCAGGAGGAAAGCGGCCCCCTCGTCGCGGTTCGCCGCCCGCAGCAGCGCCGTCAGGTCCCCCTCGTCCGCGGCCGAGAGGGCGGAAAAGATCTCGTCGAGGATCAGCAGCTTCGGCCGGCACGCCAGCGCCCGCGCGAACTCGAGGCGGCGGAGGCACCCCTGGGAGAGTTGGGCGCACGGCACGAACCGCTGGTTGAACAGTCCCGTCCGGTCGAGCAGATCCTCGGCCGGCCCCTCCTCCTTCCCGGCCCCGCCCTCTTCGTCCCGTTTCCCGGTGTTGACCTCCAGGGCGACGCGTACCGCCTCGCGGACCGAGAGGGCGGGATACGGGTGGGGGATCTGGAAGGTCCGCGCGATTCCGAGCCGGTACCGTGCGTCGAGGGGAAGCCGGGTGATCTCCTTCCCGTCGAACCGGACCGTGCCCGTGTCGGGGAGAAGAAGCCCCGAGAGAATGTTGACGAGCGTGGTCTTCCCCGATCCGTTCGGGCCGAACAACCCCACCGGTTCCCCCGGGGCGATCGACAGGGTGATCCCGGAGAGGACCTGCGTGGCTCCGAACGATTTCGCGATCCCTTCCGCCGAAAGCAGCATGTTCACGGTGTCCCCTCCCCCGTCCGGTTCCGGTTGCGGCGGCGCGGAGACCGCGGCCCCTCCTTGCCGTTGCCTCCGATCCGCAAGGCCAGGTCCCGCACGGTCCCGACGACCCCCCCCGGGAAGAACCGAAGGGTGACCAGCAGGGTCAGCGCGTAGAGAAGGACCCGCGCGGAAGGCGGCAGGGACAACCCCTGGAAGAGGACATGGAGGACGAGCGCCGCGACGACCGGGCCCACGATCGTTCCTCGACCCCCCACGGCGGCGAACGTGGCGGCCTGGAAGGAGAGTTCGAGGGAGAGGTCGGTCGCCGTAGCCCGGCCCACGTGGACCGCGAAGCACGCTCCCGCGGCTCCCGCGAAGGCGGACCCCACGGTGAACGCCAGCCGCTTGAACCGGGCGATCGGGACCCCGGACGCCTGGGCCGTGATCGGGGACCCTGCGACCGCGCGCAGGATGAGCCCCGCCCCGGAACGCGAGAAGCGCAGCATGCCGAAGGAGGCGATGCACAGGAATGCCAGGGCGGCGTAATACGACGAGAATGGAGAGGCGTCCTCCCACGGCAGCGCCACCGGGATCCCGCCCTCGCCGCCCCACGCGTACCCCCCCGGCCCGGAGAAGAAGGTGTTCCCGACGGCCGCTTCGTGCGCGATCTCGCCCAGCGCGAGGGTTAGAAGCGCCACGAACGGCCCCGCCAAAGGGGCCGAGAGCCCCCCGATGCCCGCCCCCACCGCGGCCGCCAGGAGGACCGCCGCCGCCAGCGCCAGGGGGAGCGGCCACCCCGCGAGGCTCGTGAGCAGCGCGCAGGCGTACGCCGCCACCCCGAAGGGGAGGGCGTGGCCGAGCGTGATCTGCCCCGAGACGCCGCCGACCACGTCCCACGACGCCGCAAACGCGGCCAGCAGGAACCCGGTCGTGAACACGTCGAGGAAGAACGCGTCGGGGGAGGAAAGCGGGAAGAGCAGGAGCAGCCCGATCCCGGCCGCCAGCCACCCACCGCGGTACGGTGCGGCGGCCATCAGTCCCGCCGCCCGGCCAACGCGACGATTCCCGCTGGGCGCACCGCCAGGAGCAGGCAGACGGCGGAGAGCAGGGCGACGTACGACCACTGGGGGGAGAGGAACCAGGCGCACGCGTTGCCGAAGATTCCCAGCCCGATCGAGAGGAGGAAGATCGCCGCCACGGAGTCCATCCCGGCGACGATCACGACGACGAGCGACAGCAGGAGCGGCGCGCGCCCCATCGTCGGCGTCACCGCTCCCGAGGGGGAGAGGAGGGCGCCCGCCGCCGCCGCCATCGCGCAGGCCCCGCCGAACGTCAGGTACCGGATCGTCTCGACGTCCATGCCGAGCGAACCCGCGATCTCCTCATCCTCGGCGATCAGGCGAAGCGGCAGCCCGGGGCGGGCTGAGAGCACCCATTTGAGTCCCCCCAGTAGCGCCGCGGAGGAAAAAAACGCGATCACCCCCCACCTGCGGACGACGAGTCCGCCGGGCCCGATCCAAGGTTTGCCCGCCTCGATCGAGAGGGGGTGCGGGCCCCAGACCATCTGGGCCGCCTGCTCGAACAGGAGGGCGCAGGCGAGGGTGCCCACCGGAAGGGCGAACGGGTGGCTCCGGACGGGGTTGACGAAACTCTTGCCGAGGAAGACGCCGAAGGCGAAGGCGATGACGGCGGCCAGCGGCGCCGCGGCGATCGGGGTTTCGATCCCCCGCTCGGCGAGCGCGTAGGCGACATAGGCCCCCAGCGTGAAGAAGGCCCCGTGGGACAGGTTGATCACCTTGACCACGCCCAGGATGAGCGCCATCCCGGCCGCCATCAGGGCGTACGTCCCCCCGGCGAAGAGACCGTCGAGCAGCACCTGGGGGAGGGGAGACGTCACCGGATCAGCGCGGGGGGAAGACGATCCGCGCACCCCCGTGTTCCCAGCGCACGATGGTCCCCCGCAGCGCCCCGGGTCCGGTTCCCCAATGGGCCTGGTGCTCGGCGTCGAAACGGTACATTCCCGCCACGCCCTCGAACGCGCCGCGCTCGAGGACCGGCACGACGGCTTGCGTCGCGGCGCTCCCCGCCTTGCGCCAGGCGGCCACGAGAACGGCGACGGCGTCGTGGGGAAGCGTGTCGCTGTACCCGACGGGCGCCGCCCCGAACCGGTGCTCATACAGATCCACGTACGACGTCGCGGCGGGGGAAACCCCCCGCCACGCGGCGGCCTGCACGTAAACCGGCGCGGAGAGCGGTATGGAGGCGGCCAGCCGGGCGTCCCCGAGCGCCCCGCCGATGGACAGCGCAGGCAGCGCGGGCGCCACCTCGCGCAGCCTTTTCAGGAAGGAGACGGAATTCCGTCCTGGGTCGGCGAGGATCACGATGTCGGGGGAGGAGGCCGCCGCGGCGACCGCAACGGTGTCGAATGCCGGGTTCCCCGGGCTGTAATAGGCGGTATAGGCCGGCGCGATCCCCCGCGGGACGACAAGCCGCTCGAGCGTCTCCCCGAGCTCCCGGTTCCAGCGGATCCCGGCGCCGACGAACGCGTACCGGCGAACCTTCCGGTCCGACAGGAACGCTGCGATCATGTCCGCCCATTGGGGAAGCGAGTATCCCACCCGGAAGACGGAACGGTACCGGGCGTAGTCCCGCCGCACCTTGTCGGTGATCTCCGCGGTCGCGGCCACGGGGACGATGAGCACCGTCCGCTGCGAGGCGGCGACCTCCATGACGCCCACGGTCTCCTCCGAGAGGTACGCGCCCACGAGGGCGGAGACTTTCTCCCGGGAAACCAGCCGAAGCGCTTCCGACTTGGCTACGTCCACCCTGCCCTGCGTGTCACCGACGACGATCGTCACCCGTTGCCCGAAGACCCCCCCTTCCGCGTTCGCCTGCTCGACGGCGAGGGTCGCGGCCTGCACGAACGACGTCCCCCCGGCGGCATACGGGCCGGACAGCGGGGCCAGCACCCCGATCTTCAGCGCATCCGGATGCGCCTCGGCAACGGCGGTAGCCGTGAAGGAGGCAAGGGAAAACAAATAAAGAAACAGGGCTGCGCTTCCGATAAGGGAAAACGGATGCCGATGGAAGGTTCCTTTTTGAACAGTCACGGCCCGCCCTCCCGATGCGGTAGGATCTGCGGAGGATTGCGGCTTCAAGTATACCGTAAATCAGGGGAATTTTATGTTTCCCCGCGGAGGGTCCCGTGGTATACTTCCCCGGCCTATTAGGAGACAAATGGAGAATTGTTCCTGACATGAAGCGGCTGTTGACCGCACTCGTCGCCCTTGCGGTGCTTGCGACGATCCCCGCCGTTTCCCTTGCCGGCGCCACGCACGTGGTCCGGAAAGGGGACACGCTTGGGAAGATCGCGCGCGCCCACCACGTCTCCGTGTCGAAGATCCAGGCGGCGAACGGGCTCGATGGGAGCCGTCTCCCGGTGGGGACGAAGCTCGTCATTCCCGGCGGCAAGGCCAAGGCGCATGCGAAGCACCGCAAGGCCCATACCGGGAAAGGCAGGCGGGCCACCGTGCGCAAGTCGACACACGCGGAAGAGCCGCAGCCCGGGGTGCAACTCTCCCTCGCCGGCCCGCAAGGGGTCCCGCCGCACGCGGAATCCTGGAAGCCTCCCACCGAAGCCGAGCTCGCCGCGCTTGCACAGGCGCCGAAGGCGTCGGAAACCGCGTCCCCGGCCGTCGCCGCCGCTTCGGTCGCCCCGGAGGCGGCGAAACCGGACGAGTCGATCAAGGGCCGCCTCCTGCGTGTCGCCCAGCGGATGCTCGCCGTTCCGTACCGGTTCGGCGGCACCACCCTCTGGGGGTTGGACTGTTCCGGATTCGTCCAGAAGACGTTCGCCTTCCTCAACCTCGACATGCCGCGAACCGCCCGCGAACAGTACAGGGAGGGGACGAAGGTCTCGAAGGCGGACCTCTCTCCCGGAGACCTCGTCTTCTTCCGCACCTATGCGAAATACCCGTCCCACGTGGGGATCTATCTCGGCGACAACCGGTTCGTCCACGCATCGTCGCGCGACCGCCAGGTCACGATCGACAGCCTCGACGAGCCGTACTACATGAAGCACTACCTCGGCGCCAAGCGCCTCCTCTTCGAAGGGAACGACATCCACAACTGACGCCCGCACATCGTGCTTCGGTGCTCGCGGGAGGCTTCCACTCCGCACAGGTACCGCGGGCGACATTGCTCTTACTTCCACAGACGCGATAAGGTTTCGCGACGGGCGGCGGCGTCGGGCTCTCCCGCGAGGAACTCCTCCGACAGCTTGCGCAACAGCGCCTCCGCCCTCCCGGACGGGTCGGGATGCGGGATCCCCAGGGGACGCAACGCGACCGACGGCGTCCGGAACCGGAGCACGTCGCCCGTCCCGGGGTCGAGCTCCGCCTGCAGCACGTATCCGAGCCCGCTCGGTCCCTTGACGTTGAACATGCTGTAGACCTCGAAGTTCCCCAGGCTGTAGGCGATCAGTTTTCCCCGGTACACCTCGATGGCCCGCGGGACGTGGGGTCCGTGCCCCAGCACGAGGTCGGCGCCCGCGTCGACCGCGGCCCGCGCGAACCGGACGACGTTCCCCCGCTGCTCTCCCATGAACTCCTCTTCCGCGTCCGCGACGCGCATCGCCGGCGCTCCTTCCGCGCCGCCGTGGAACGACACGACGACCAGGTCGTATTCGGATTTGAGTTGCGCCACGATCTCCCGCGCCGCCTCGACGTCCAGCAGCGGATAAACATACGGCGTCCGGAGGGAATAGGAGAACCCCGCCGCCGCCACGCTCTTTCCGGCGACCGCGGACACCGCGATCCGCTCTCCGCCGACCGCGTCGATCCCCGCCGCGTCGAGTACGTCCAGCGTGTTGTCCATCCCCTCCATCCCGAAATCGAGCGAGTGGTTGTTCGCGACGTTCACCGCGGTGAAGCCCGCTTCCGCGAGGCGCGCCGCGTATCGCGGGGGAGTGCGAAACGCGAAGCAGGGACGCCCGTGGCGGCGCGGCTTCGGGCATTTCGGCGAGCGCGGAAGGTCCGTCAGCGGTCCCTCGAGGTTGCCGATGACGACGTCGTACCCGGCCAGCAGCGGCGCCACGGAGCGGAACAGCGTCGCGCCGTCCTCGGGCGGCAGGATCGGCTCGGGGAACGTGGTCCCCATCATGATGTCCCCCACCGCCGCGACGCGGATCGCCGGGGACGGCTCCTCGAGGCCTGCCGCAACGTTGTCCTCCGCGCGCGCGGAGAGGGAGGGAAGGAGAGAGATCAGCAGGAGGATCGGGAGTACCGGGGACCGGGACATGCGTTCCATCATATACGCATCATCATAATATAATGGACGCACGATGGCGGAAGACGGCACGCGGACGGAGGCCGGGGGGGGCGGCGGACCCCTGCCGGAGCGGGACATCCTCGAGGGGTTCGACCGCCTGATCGCGGCGGACCGGCTCTTCGGCGCCGACCTCGATTCCTCGAACCTCAAGAAAAGCGGAAAAGGGACGCCGTTCCTCGTCCGCAGGCACCCGTCGCACCATCGCATGCTCGCGCATTGGCGCGAACTTTTCGCGAACCGCGTCACGCCGCAGGGGCTCCTCGACGCGTTGGCCCCCGAGGTCCTCGGGCTCGTCCACGGCGACGGACTTCTCCTGTTCGGGAAGGAACGGGTCCTCTACGACTGCCAGATCGTGCGGGGGCAGGAGGCGGTCGGCCACCTCACTCTCTCCTTCTACCGGGAGCGCGAGCCGGTGTTCCGTTTCCTCCCTTTCCCGCGCCGTCCCGGCCGCCGGATCGTCTACATCGAGGGGATCTCCCTTTCCTCGCAGAGCACCGGCTACGCCTCGTCCCTCTTCCGCCACTACGAGCGGCTTTTCCACGGCCTCGGATTCCACCGGTTCCGGCTGAAAGCCTCCCTCTCCGTGGGAAAATATTACTGGGCGAAGGAAGGATTCGACTGCGAGGACCGGGTGCAATTCCGCGAAATGCGGGAGAAGCTCCTGGCCCTCGTGCGGAACCTCGGACTGCCCGTGGAGGAGCAGGAGGTCCGCCGGCTGAACCATGCGAGCATGGTGGCCACCTTCCGGCGGGACCTTCAGGTCCCGGTCTACCGGAACGAGGACGGGTATTACGCCACCGCCCGGGACGCCAGGCACTCCGAGGAGTTCCGGTTCCCCCTCGGCAAGGCGTTCCTTCTCTGCGCCGATCCGTGGGACGGGTACAAGGTCATCTACACCGACACGCCGCGGCGCACGGGCCTCGTCTGGTCGGAAGGGTACCTCGACCACGAGTCGCGGCCGGGACACCCGGAAAGCCCGAAACGGCTGGAGGCGCTGGAAAACGCGATCCGCGAGGAGGGTATGCGGGAAAGCCTGATTTTTCTCGAACCGTACATCCCGGCGATGGAGTCCCTTCACGCAGTGCACGACCCGGCCTATCTCGAGGCGTTCCGGCAGGCGGTCGCCCGCGGCGACCGCCACTTCGCCGTCCGGGATTGCGCGATCTCGGAGGGGAGCTACGAGGCGGCGCTGCTCGCTGCGGGCGGGGTGATGGCGGGGATCGACGCCGTCCTTTCGGACCGCGCGGACAACGCCTTCTGCGCGGTCCGTCCCCCGGGGCATCACGCGGGACGTTCCTCCGCGATGGGTTTCTGCTTCGTGAACAACGTCGCCGCGGGGGCCCTCTATGCGCGGTCCGCCTACGGCGTGGAGAGGATCTACATCCTCGATTGGGACGTACACCACGGAAACGGCACCCAGGCGCTGTTCGACGAGGACCCGCTCACCTTCTTCTGCAGCCTCCACGAGCACCCGTCCTTCTGCTACCCGGGGACGGGCCGCCGCCTGGAGAAGGGGAGGGGGGCCGGGCTGGGGGCCACCCTCAATGTGCCGCTGTCGCCGCATGCCGGCGACCGGGAGCTCCTCGAGGCGTTCGAGCGGGAAGTCGTCCCGTCGATCGAGGCGTTCCGGCCGGGGCTGATCCTCCTGTCCGCCGGGTTCGACGCCCACCGGGACGATCCGATCGCCGGTCTCGAGTGCACGGAGGCCGCCTACGTCCACATGACGCGGCGGATCCTCGAGCTGGCGGACCGCCACTGCGAGGGGAGGGTGGTTTCGGTCCTGGAAGGCGGGTACCGCACGGAGTCGCTGGTTTCCTCGGCGATCGCCCATATAAAAACATTGCAGGGAAGGGAGGGTTCGCCATGTTCGTCGGCCCGAGGATGAAGCGCGACCTGGTTACCGTCACGCCCGGGGCGACCCTGGAGGAGGCGGCCCGGCTGCTCACCGCGCACCGGATCCATCACCTGCCGGTGGTGGAGGAGGGAAACCGCCTCGCCGGCATCGTATCCGATACGGACCTGCGGAACGCGACCCTCGACGGGATGTTCGGAGGCGCCGACCGCGGGGATTCCGGCCGCCCCGTGACGGTGGGGGAGATCATGACCCGGGAGATGGTGACCCTTACCCCGGGGGACACGCTGGACGACGCGATGCTGGTGCTCACCCGCCGGCGGATCGGCGCCCTGCCGGTGGTCGAGGGCGAACGCATCGTGGGGATCGTCACCAAGGCGGACATCCTTTCGGCCCTGCTGTCCACCCTCGACATCGAGGGCCTGGGGGTCCGGATCGAGGTGGTCCTGCGACGGGACGCAAGGGAAGTGGCCCGGCTGCTCGCCGCACTTGCCGACCTGGATGTGGAGGTGCGCAGCCTCGTCCTCTCACCCCACGGGACGGACGGGTATGCCGCGTTCGTCCGGGTCGCGACGATCGACGTGGCGTCGGTGCGGGGCCGGCTGCGGGTGAAGGGATTCGCCGTCGGGGAGCTGTCGGACTTCTACGAGGCGTAGCGGAAAAGGGAACGGCCCCTCGAAAGGGGCCGTTCCGGTCGTTCGGGTTGATTGCCTGTGCCGGGCCGATCAGGCTCCCTTGAACTCCGGCTTCTTGGAGATGAAGACCAGCACGATCCCCGCCACGCACGCCACGGAGATTGCGTACATCGCGTTCGTGAAGGCGCCGGTCGCCGTCTTGATCGCGTCGATCATGAACGGTCCGGCAACGCCCGCGATCCCCCATGCGGTGAACAGGTACCCGTAGTTCGCGCCCAGCGACTTCGTGCCGAAGTAGTCGGCCGTGATCGAGGGCATGACAGCCAGGTATCCGCCGTAGGAGAAGCCGACGATGCAGATACCGACCAGCCACTTGGTGAAGGTGTCGGCGTTCGGGAGCAGCAGCAGGAACGCCACGAGGTACTCTGCGAAGCAGAGGATGACGGTGTTTTTCCGGCCCAGCTTGTCGGAGATCGAGCCGTGGACCAGCCGGCCGAGGCCGTTGAGGAGCGCCATCGTCCCGAGCCCGGCCGCCGCGACCTTCGGGTCGAGTTTCGCAACTTCCACGCCGATCGGAACGGCCTGCCCGATGATCATCAGGCCTGCCGCCGCGCCGAACAGGTAGATGAGCCACAGAACGTAGAACTGGCCGTTCCCGATGATCTCGTTCGGGGTCCAGTCGGCCTTGGTAACGGTTGCGGCCGCCGCTGCCGGCGGGTTCCAGCCGGCCGGCTTGTAGCCCGCGGGCGGAACCTTGAACATGGCGCCCGAGCCGCAGACGCCGATCAGCATGATCACACCGACCGCGAAGAAGGTGTTGGCGATGCCCGAGGAGGCGATCAGCTTGGAGAGCAATGGTCCGAAGATCAGCGTTCCGGCGCCGAACCCGAACACCGCGAGGCCGGTGATCGTTCCGCGCATGTCGGGGAACCACTTGATGCAGGTGGCGATCGGGGTCACGTAGGCGAACCCGACGCCCAAGCCGCCGAGGATGCCGTAGGAGAACACCAGCCCGCCGACCGTCTTGTACAGCACACCCGCGAGGAGCGCCCCAACGGCGAGGAGAACGCCCCCGAAGAGCGCAACCTTCTTCGGGCCGGCCTTGTCCTGCCATCTCCCGGCGACGATCATGCCCACCGCGAAGAAGAAGAAGGAGGCCATCAGCGGATACCCCGTCTCCTTAACCGTCATCCCGAGTTCCTTCGACAACGGTCCGCGGAACACCGAGTATGCGTAGAGAACTCCAAGGCACAACTGCATGACCAGCGCGGCGGCAACCATTAACCAGCGGTTCGTCAACTTCTCGTCAGCCATTCTGTTTCCCCCTCCTTCCGGAATTATCTCGTTTTGGAACCTGTGAACACTGTCCCCTCAATCGTGGTCGATGCGTCCTTTGCCCACCTCCTTTCGGGGAGAAGCGGTTTTACCCTGTAAAATGAGATTTCCCTATCTTCTACCCCAAACGAAAAACCGGTGTCAAGGAATTTTATAAACGGGGTTTTATTGTCGGTTGGCGGTTTGCCCGCGGGAGGAGGCGACGATCGGTCGGAAATCCGTACTGGATGGGAATCCGGCCCGGGGAGGCGGATCATCTAAACGGAAAGCCCGCGGGCCTCAAGAGGAGAATCCGCCATGACCCCCTTCCACGAGATCAAGTTCGTGCCCCCCGTCAAGGCGATCGGCATGCGCGGCGACATGTCGCTGTGGGACGTCGACACCGCCTTCGGGCGTCTCTACGACAAGGCGATGGAGGGTCGGCTGATGTTCCGCCAGCCCGCCATCGGAGTGCGCCACGGGGAGATCCGGATCCCCGATCCGTTCCGCTCCGAATACCACGTGCTCTTCCCCCTGAACGAAAATCCCGGGGTGGAGATCCCGGGGGCCGAGATCGTCGACCTGCCCGGGGCGGAGGTTGCCTCCTTCGTCCACCGGGGCCCCTACGAGTGGATCCAATGTACGTATGAAATGGTGTTAGACTGGCTCCGGGAGAACCGGTACGAGGCCATGGGGGAGGCCCGCGAGGTCTTCTTCGTGGCGCCGGAGCCGCACTCGGGGGGAAGCCAGGACGACATGCTGACCGAGATCCAGATCCCCATCCGTTCCGCGGCCTGAACCGGCTTCACCGGAAGGATGGGGGAGGCGTGAGCGATCGGGAGAAGATCTTCCTGACCCACCTGTCGTCCTGCGCCGGTTGAGCGTCCAAGCTGGGGCAAGGGGTCCTTGCCCGCGTGCTGTCCGCCCTGCCGCCGCCCGACGATCCGCGTGTGCTCGTGGGCACCTCGCATGCCGACGACGCCGGTGTGTTTCGCCTTTCGGGGGAAGAGGCCCTGATCGGCACCCTCGACTTCTTCACCCCGATCGTGGACGATCCGTACACGTACGGGTCGATCGCGGCCGCCAATTCCCTGAGCGACGTGTACGCGATGGGCGGGGAGCCGCTCTTCGCCCTCGCCATCGCCGCCTTCCCCGAAGACGAGAATACCCTGCCGTACCTGGCGGACGTGATGGCCGGCGCCGCCGACAAGGTGAAGGAGGCCGGCATCTGCATCATCGGGGGGCACACGGTGAAGGACAAGGAGCCGAAGTTCGGCCTCTCGGTCACCGGACGGGTCCACCCCGACCGGATGTGGCACAACCGCGGGGCGAAGCCCGGCGACGCCATCGTCCTGACGAAACCCCTCGGGACCGGGATCGCCACTTCCGCGATCAAGTGGGGGATCTGCCCGAAGGAGACGGAAGAGGCGGTGATCGCTTCGATGAGCCGGCTGAACGCGAACGCTTCGAAAGCGGGGCGGGAGGTCGGGATCTCCACGGCCACCGACGTGACCGGGTTCGGTTTGATCGGGCACCTGCTGGAGGTGCTGGAGGGGAGCGGGCTGGCGGCCGAGATCTTCCTCGCCGACGTCCCGGTCTTCCACGGGGTGCGGGAGCTCATGAAAAGGAAGCGCGTGGACGCCCTGACCGGCGTCCGGCGGTTCCCCGGATCGGAATGGGTCCACGCGACGTTCGGCGGGCATCCGATCCCCGCGGGAACCCACCAGAACATGACCCACCAGCTCGGGCGGGTCCGCTTCCCGCCCATGCTGCCGGCGGAGGAAGCGTTTCTCCTGTCCGACCCGCAGACCTCCGGCGGGCTGCTGATGTTCGTCCCCGAGGCGAAAGCCGAGGCGCTGTGCGACGCCCTGCGCGCCAAGGGCGAAGGCGCGTGGCGGATCGGCCGGGCGATCGATGCGGACGTGCTCGCGATGCAGCGGATCACGGTGATTTGACAAGATGAACATTCTCCTTCCCGTTTCCCGCGGCGCCTCGTTCGAGAACGCCGTGCGGCTGGCGATCGACACGGCGAAGGCGCACGCCGGGCGGATCCGTGTCCTTGACGTGGTGGACGCGGCGGAGATCCGCCGGATCGAGGCGGGCGCGCGTCCCGGGGCGATCCACCTGGCGCGGCACGCGGCCGACGAGGTCCGCAAGCGGATGACGGCCGAGGGGACCGCCGCGGTGGCCGAAGTCGTGCGGCGATGCGAAGAGGCGGGCGTCCCCGCCCGGGGGGAGGTCCTGGAGGGGGAGCTGGAGCGGGAGCTCGTCGCCTCGGCCGGGGCGAACGACCTGCTCGTCTCGGCGGCGGCATCCCACTTCGATCCCGACCTGGAGGACGCTTCGGGGCGGCTCGTCCTCTCGGTGATGCGGGAGGGGGGGATGCCGATCCTGCTCTCCGGAGCGAAGTATCGCCCCGTGCGCACGATCGTCGTCGGCTGCGGGGGCGGAATCCGGACCGAGCGCGCCGTGGGGGCGATGGCGCGTCTCTCCCTTTGGAAGGCGGCCCCCCGGGGGATCCTCCTCGCCGTGGACGACTCCACGGAAGGAGGGCGGGAGCGGATCGCCGCCCCGCGTCAGATCCTCGCGGACGCCGGCTACCCTCCCTGGGAGGAGAAGATCCTCCCCGGGCCGCGTGCGAAGACGCTCCTTTCGTTCTGCGAATCGGCCGACGCCGACGCGGTGGTCCTCGGCGGATGGGGGGAGCATCGCTGGAACGACCTCCTCGGGCTGTCGGTCACCGGGCGCCTGCTCGAGGACGGCCGCCGGCACCTTTTCCTGTACATGTAACGGGAGGCGGCCCGGAGCTTATGCCTCCCCACGATCCGGCCGCTCTCGGGCTGTCCCTTCCCCTCTGGTCCGTCTTTCCGTTCGCCGGGCTGCTGCTGTCGATCGCCCTGCTCCCCCTGTTCGCCCCCTCGCTCTGGGTACGCCACTACGCGAAGGTGTGCCTGGCGTTCGGCGTCCCGGTGGCGGGGTATTTCCTGCTGCGCGCCCCGGCCGAGCTGCTCCACACGGTGCTCGAATACGTCTCCTTCCTCATCCTCCTCGCGAGCCTTTTCACGATCTCGGGGGGGATCCTCCTGCGCGGGACGCTGCGCGGTTCGGCGGGGGTCAACTGCGCGATCCTGGCCGTCGGGGCGCTGCTCGCGAACGTCCTCGGGACCACGGGCGCCTCGATGCTCCTCGTCCGGCCGCTGCTGCGGGCCAACGCGCACCGGCATCGGAAGGCCCACGTCGTCATCTTCTTCATCTTCGTGGTGGCGAACATCGGCGGGGCGCTCACCCCGATCGGCGATCCGCCGCTGTTCCTCGGCTACCTCCGGGGGGTCCCGTTCTTCTGGACGCTGCGCGCGATGGGCCTGCTATGGGCCGCGGCGGTCGGGCTGGTGATCGGCGTCTTCTACCTGGCCGACCGTCGGGCATTCGCGCTAGATGCCGCCGCAGGCCCCGCGCCGGTAAACGCCGAGGCCCGGGTCCCGTTGTCGATCGAGGGGAAGATCAACATTCCGCTGCTCCTGGTGGTGATCGGGGCCGTTTTCCTGCCCACGCCGTGGAGGGAGACGGCGATGGCGGCGGCGGCGGTCGTCTCCGCGTGGAAGACCCCGGCGAAGGTCCGGGAGGAGAACGAGTTCACCTGGTACCCGATCGAGGAGGTGGCGATCCTGTTCGCCGGGATCTTCGCCACGATGATCCCCGCGCTGCTGATCCTCAAAGCCCGGGGGGCCGAGCTGGGGGTGGCCACCCCGGCCCATTTCTTCTGGGCGACGGGGGCGCTGTCCAGTTTCCTCGACAACGCGCCGACGTACCTCACGTTCTTCAGCCTCGCGCAGGGAGTGGGCGGGGCGCAGACGGTCGCGGGGGTGTCGGCTCCGCTCCTGCAGGCGATCAGCGCGGGCGCGGTCTTCATGGGGGCGAACTCCTACATCGGCAACGCCCCCAACTTCATGGTGAAGGCGATCGCCGAGGAGGCGGGCGTCCGGATGCCCTCCTTCTTCGGGTACATGGCCTGGTCCTGCGGCATCCTCCTGCCGATTTTCGGCCTCCTCACCCTGATATTCTTTTAGGGTAATATGATGGGCATCACCCTGGGAGGTCGGACGATGGGGAAGATGGCGCTGGGGACCA
>Ga0316628_100001028_pt1 | contig 19043 bp, 12 predicted proteins | sample OWC_Aug_M2_C1_D5_FD_207648 | JGI IMG/M metagenome (GOLD analysis project Ga0316628, IMG submission 207648) | Wetland soil microbial communities from Old Woman Creek delta, Ohio, United States - OWC_Aug_M2_C1_D5_C | ecosystem: Environmental > Terrestrial > Soil > Wetlands | place: USA: Ohio... | reverse complement strand
TAAGAGGTACGTTCTCTGGCTATTGCCAGAAGTCTGCTGCGCCTGGAAGCGGTGAATTGGCAAGAGCGGCGAATAGCAGTGCAGGACCAAATCGGAGCGGGCAATTGGCTACAATTCAAAAGCGTGGCGACCTTCAATGGAGGGTCCAGATCAGGAAAAAAGGCTTCAAGCCAATCCACAGGACATTTCAGTCCAAACAACAAGCAGTGGCATGGGCGAATGATGTCGAGAGCAAGATGTCACGCGGTTTTTACATTGACACTTCAGAATCTGAGAAGACGACTGTTGCCGAAATAATCGATAGATTTACCAAGGAGTTTGCACCGTTCCACTATCGTCGGCGCGAAGATTGCGCAGAGGCCTGGCGCTTTCAATGTGCGAAGCTGAAAGAGAAACTTGGCCGCTATTATCTTAGTGCCCTTGACCAGAGAACAGTCGCTGACTATCGAGATGAACGGTTGAAACAGGTGTCAGAGGGCACTGTTCGCAAAGAGCTGTACATGCTTTCGAAGATCTGGGGCTTTGCCGAAATGGAAGCTGGTATTGAGTTGCCGCGTGGAAATCCCGTCATGAAAATAAGAAGGCCGTCCGAGGGGCGTCCGCGTAGTCGAAGGCTGACGAAAGAGGAGTGGGATCGGTTCGAGGTCCAATGCAGAAAGAGTCGCAACATTCTTCTTTGGCACTCCGTTCAGCTAGCCGTCGAAACCGCCATGCGACAAGGCGAAATACTTGGCTTGCGCTGGAAAGACGTAGATTTAGAAGACGGGGTGGCGTTTCTATTGGAGACAAAGAACGGAGAGGCCAGGACGGTGCCGCTAACAACTCGCGCAATAGAAATCCTAAATTCGTTGCCGGGCAGAAAAAGCGGGCAGGTGATTCAGTTGGAGCGCATGACGCTGTACCATGCATTCGCAGCAGCAGTGAAGCGTGCCAATATTAAGGACTTCACGTTTCATGATCTCCGTCACGAAGCGATTTCGCGGCTCGCTGAGCGCGGAGACTTGACCATGCTTGAGCTGTCCCAATTTTCTGGACACAAGACGCTTCAGATGCTCAAGCGATATACCCATCTCGACGCAAAAGATCTAGCGAAGAAAATCAATTCCAAGCCGCCCAAGCCATCTGAGCCTCAGACTGAAGGCTCGTTCGATTGATATGATATGTAGAGTCCCGACTTGATCTGACATATAGTGTCCGTTGATCGGTGCGGTCCTTGTCGGTGGTACGTCTCCACTTCCGCTTAGAGTAGGGGAAGCCGACTAAGGGCTGCCAGGTGAAAGAACGGCTCCTACCCAAAGATTCTATGGTTTACGTCAAGCATTTTGTTAGCGCTACTGTTAAGTCACTTTTCGACAAAATAGGGAGCGATCATTTTCTTGAGGTAGTCTGGAAAGGTTGGCTCCAAGCTCACGGGAGCACGGCTTTCGTGCCCTGAAACGCATTTCCCGCGATAGCCACGTTCGGATGCTCGCCTGATCCAAGGAAGACAGCGCTGTAGCCGCGATCTGTTGTGTTCAGTATCTGGTTACCGGTCGCCGTAAAGATATTTACCCAGCCAATGCCGGCCGTGGCCCCGGCCAGGGTACTTGGGCCGGATGTTCTCCGAAAGATATTGCCGTTCATGGTCATGAGGCTGGGTTCTGGCCCTTGCGGGAAGTCTGCTACTAGCATAGCGATGGAAGTTGCGTGGTCCACGTTATTGTTGTCCACTCGCAGTTTCAGGGGTTGGGCCTCCATTCCTGCGTACGCCTGTTGCGTCAGAGTTTTGAGCTGCGTCAGAAAATTTTGAATCTCATTTGAGCTCGCCTGGTATAGATGGGATGCGATCTCTACCGCCGATATCTTGGGATCAGCGACGTTGTGGATGAATTGAATCGTGATCTTCCCCTCCTCCGGGACAATATTGCTGAAGACTCGATCGACTGCGATATATTGCCCGCCTGCGGCTTTGACAATATCGAAATCCTTGAGCACGACCTTGCCATTGATTGAAACGCTGAACACCCTTCCCCCTGTCCCACTGAACGTTCGGAAGGTTTCGGCAAACTTCAAGGTCACTTGATAGTAGCCGACTGGCAGTTTGTTGAAGGTATAACTAAAGATGCCATGGCGTTCCGATTGGTATAGTCGTTGTTCCTCAGTAGCACCTATGGAGTCACAAGTTTTCTCTAGGCTGGAAGCGGAAGGATCCGCCGTGACCGAGACTGTTTTGGCTTGAATATCCGGAGTCCACACGTTGCCGTGGCTGTCAGTAACTTCGGATTTCGCGGTACAGATCCTGATGGGGGCTATCGCAGGCCCAATGTCTGTTGGGCGAGAAATCGCGGCCGGCAGAGGGTATCCTAGGGCCAAGGCGCAGCCAAACAGAATGGAGAAATCCGAAAGCACCAAATCCATCAACTGTGGTGACAGGAACAAAAAGCCGGCACCCCCCGTGACGTCGTTACCGATGACCTTCGCCGCTCCAACGTCGGCGACAACAAGAACCGCGGCTGTCAACTCCAAGAATGAGTTGTCTTTGAATGCTGCTTCCGACAGAGCAGCCGTCAGAACTGCCCCACCATTGGGCGCCAAGGCCGGGGCAAGGGCAGGTGGCTCGGCTGTGCCAATTCGCTCTATGTGTTCACGGTAACTCTGCGCAATCACCATCCGTTGCGCGGTGGCCAGTTGACGAAGCAAAAACTGATCGGTGACTGGACTCTCGCCCTCCGCAGCCTCGGGCGCATCGTGCCGTCGTATGGGATCAGCCTTGTTCTCATTCGTGTTGGTTGGCTGGTTGTGCACGATAGGATTAGTAGTGGCAATGTTTGCCGAATTTAGCGAGGTCTGCGTTGGCTGGCTTTCGCTAGCACGGATGAAGGCTGTCGCAGAGACCAACATGTAGCCAGCCTGAAAGATAGGCTTCCCAGGTGACGAAGCGCTTCCTTTGAATTTGTTGCCTTCAAGCCGTAGTCCAGTGCACCGCCCTGACTCGAGCACACCGACTCCGAAAAAGAACTCCTTACTGTTAAGTGGCTGAAAGGAAAACTGGCAGTTTTCGATGGTGAGTGAACGACTATTTACTGCTCTCACCCCGATGGACACAAAAAGCTTCTCAATGGCCTGCCGCATACTAGGATCCAGTGAGTGCAGCGGCAACCCTGCGAAGCTTGACATCGCAAAGCGTACTTGGGGAATAACAAACCCGATGCCGCATAAAGTGATATCTTCCGCATCGTCGATTACCACCATCCCGTCAGAAAAGTCTGCCTCAGAATCTTTCGACACGCAAAAAACCGCGCCTTTGCATCCTTTGAGCGTCAAGCCAGAGTGGTCGCTGCCCAAGCGCAAGGGCTCGGTCAAACAGTAATTACCTGGCAGAAGGCAGAGGACTGTGTTGTGCACTGTGCTGTTCTGCGAATACCGTTCCACGATTTGTTTCAGCGTCGTATCCCTCGTCAAGTCAGAAGGGCTTATGGTCACAGTGCAGCATCCTCCACTTGCTGGATGAGGGAGTTTTGCGCGGTGCATGCGACAGTCGTGGACGTTTATCGACTTGTCTTCGCCAAAAGTCACCATGGCCAGTGGTGCGTAGTGGCGATGGGCGCCGCGTGGCGGCTCCTTGTCCAATAATTCGATGGAGGCGTCGGCTGTACGCGCTGCCGCCACCCAGTAATCGCCGCAATGAAATTCTTTCTTGTCTTCAGAGTCGAGGCTAAATTTCACCTGAATGCCATCTTCCAAGTCGATCCACCTTCCGTCTGAAGGGACGTCGATTTCGCCGTCACCATCCCATCGGATGACACGGGTATGGAGTTCCGCGAGCTTTGTAGCGACATCGGCACCGTCGAGCACTGGGAGTAGGTCTGGCGTTGTTAGGGCGGGTGTGCAGGTGACGGTTTGCGCAGTCTCATCAACGGTAATAATCCTGCACATCTTGCCACGACGCTTACGCGCATCTTTGCCTTCGCCAGATAGCTCGCGGCAGTCGTCTAGTACCTCTACCCAGTCCCCGTTTTTGAAGCGCAGTACTGCGTCGCGCCCCAAACTCGCCAGGTTCAAAGTCGTGGTTGTGTTGTTGTGATCCGCGATGTTGTGTGCAACGATCCCAACCACGTTGGTCGCCACGGTGGCATTGTCGCGCGACCATTTGAATGTTGCCGTCCCCGGGCCGCCGCCCTCATGTATTTGGATGCGGTAGAGCTGATTTTCCGAACCGCGATAGCCACCGCTGGGCGGCAGGTCGCATGGATCGGTATTGGTCCCTACGTCAACGGTCCTGGTGGATAGACGTCCTCCTGTCGGGAGGGTTAGGTCATTCCATTCTTTAACATAACCATCCGGGGGGCAGCAGCTATAGGTTTGCCCTTCCCCACCCGGAAGGAAGCGCACCTGCCACACAGTCTGTAGGCGTGCCGTAGTGTCAACTCCCAGAGCCGGCTCCACCAACTCAGTCTGCTGCAGATGGGTCAATTCCCGCTGCCACACTTCGAGGTAGGCGAGATATTGGCCAGGTTCAATCTTGGACAGGTCAGGTGACGAAGGGAAGTACGGTTGCTTGTTGTAGGGCAGGGTGTCAGGCCATTGCAGCTCGGCGAGGACAGGGTCGAACGATGGCGGCCCATCTTTGTTGCCATGATTCTCTGCCACGAGTCCGTCCACGTACATGCGGCCCCGTCCGATTATGAGCGTTCCATCCTTTACCACAAGCTCGAAAGCACCGGGTGTCTGCGGAGAAACCATCGCCACACCGCCTGTGCCCGGCGGGCTGATTGCGCTGAGGCTATCGATGCTCTCGGCGCGCATACGCCGATCCGATGCGGCGACCCACTCGTTCCAATCGGAATCCAGTTGCACACGGCCCTGTTGCATCAGGACGCCCGAAAAGTTATTACTTGGGTCGAAACGAACTCGGCTGTAATCTCCACTCATGTGTGTCCTCCCTTAGCTTTCGTAAATCAGACCAGCTTCAAGTCCGAAGCGCAGATACTCTTCCAGCCGCACGCGGAGATTTGCCTCACGCTGAGGCTGATACAGGCTATGCATTACACCCATTTCGCTTTCGTCATGTGCACCGCAACGTATTTTTCCAGAGGTGCTTTGAAGCAACTGGCAATAGCCAGGATCGCCGTAGCGGAGAGAGGTGAATTCCGGCCTTATTTCCTCGCCGTCGCCTTCCGGTTGGCAATGGTAGCGGTGCGGGGTACGTGAACCTGGCGGCACATAAGAAAACCGTATGCACCCTTGCTGACGACGTTCTGCCCTCACCGGCGCATCACACGTGTCAGTCGTCGTGGTCGGGTCGGCAACAAAGATGCAGTCAGTTGCCAACGTCAGCTCCTTAGTGTGTACTCTGCCGATTACGGTACAGCGTTCCAACGAGAGTGAGGCACCTGGTTCGGTACACGGGTAGAGTAAATCGTGCGGGATGATCTGTTTGCTCAGGCCCGGCGGCGTCCACAACAACTTGATCACCGCCTCGCCGAGGTTCTGGTAGTACTCAAGCTTTATGTTGTATTGATTTCCTTCGGTAAGCGAAATGCTGCCGCTGGCCTCGGTGGTGGTGTGGTCGGTCCAATTATCAAAGAGCAACTGATTGTTCACCCACAAACGAACACCGTCGTCGGACAGGGTATGAAACATGTACGTTCCCGACGATGGAGCCCGCACGCAGCCGGTCCATCGCGCTGAGAACGTGTGGGCAGCGATCAGCGCATCGGGCGCGCCGCTACCCCAGTCGAAGTTTACGGTAGCGTCGATGCGCGTGAGCTTGCGGTTTGACAGATCCATGTCGTCGAAATACTCGCCATACAGGCCATTTTGCTGATCAGGGCCGCGAAAGGCGATGAGAGATCGTGCGGTCGCGTCCACTATGCAATCCTGCAAGGAAATTTCTGCATCAGCTGTAACGTGCAGCGGCGCCGTGATACAGCGCTCCAACTCCACTATGGCTTTGGGATTGGTGACCACGAGGCCCGGGGAGTCATTCCCGAACGATCCGGGCACGAGGGTGCAGTCGCGCAGGATGAGGCGGCACGGAGTATCGCCGCCAACAGTCAGGGTGCCACCGCTGATCACCAATCCATCCACGACCAAGGTGGCATCTTCGCGCAGGTCAAGCTTGATGATCCCATCTGCATCCACTAGCGGACGGGCACCATCGGCAGCACGCAGCACTGCCATTTTCGGCACCAATTTGTCATCAAGAAGGGTGCTCTCATTCACCGTGATGGCAGGGGTCTCGTGATACGTATAACTGTCTTTAACCTCCACGGTGCCGCCGTCCTTTACTGCATTGAGCGCCGACTGCAGTTGCGTATCGTTTTGCACTTCTAGGACGGGCGTGACGGGCTCGAATGGATCGGAACGCTCATATTCGCCGCCGCCGATTGCGGTCGTGAACCCGTAATGGAAACTTACCAACGGGTTGTTCGGCGTCATGGAGAATACGAGACGGCCAAGCACGGGGTCGATGGCTACGCACATTTCGGAGCCCGAGAGGTTGGGGCGCTTCCAAGTAATGTGGCCCTGGTTATCACTAACGTCACTCAAATCGCAAACGGATATCGCGTCGCATGAGATCGCACTACCGTTGACCTCCACGCACAGGCTCTTACGGGGGCCGTAATAATCGGGTAAGTGCTCTTTGAGCCAGCGACGGGAGAGCGGCATGGGCACGTTAAGCGGTTCGGCAAGATGGGTGATTTCCTCCTCGGTTTCAGGTCTGCTGTAAAGCGCGATATCACAGCCCAACGGGTTGAAAAAGAACTGTTTGCATTCGGAATCCTCCCTGTTGAGTGGCGCGGCGGGCGAGCGGGTCAGCGGGAAAGCACGTATCCGCCACAAGTACAGACCGATGTTGTGGATATTGTGGCGCGCCGCGCCCGCAGATATCCCGCGGACATCCACCGTATGTGCGATGGTGTCAAAGGCGGTGCCGCGCCAGTGCGGTCCTTCCCACTTGCGCAAATCTGGAGCGTAATTCGCGTTTTTCCGCACATGATTCATATACTGCGTCCAGCCAAGCAGCTGGAAGAATTCCACTGCACGTGCCGGCCAGCCGGTTACGTCGTGAGCCAATTGTTCAAGCATGGCTGCCGTGCCTTTGCGGCGGCGATAGCGAATGGTGTTGGCGACGTCGGCACGCGGCGATGAGACGGTAGGCGTTACGCCGTGAAGGGGGCGATAACCAATCAGGTCGCCGATGTAGGGCGCTACCCATGGCGAGCAGGTCTCGATGAATTGATCGTCGTAAAGCTGCTCAAGGTTTTCCTCCATGGCCGCCACTTGTTCGGCGATAACCGATAGCAGTTCGCGCAACGGATAACCCTGCTCTGCATCCCGGATACGGTGAATGGCGGGGAGCAGTGCGTAAAGCCGTTCGGCGGGCGTATTCACGGCATCTCCTTGATATCCAATGGACCAGGGTCGAGTAGAAGCAACTCGGCCGCGATCGGACTGCGCTGAGCATTGATCTTTGCGCCAGCGGGCATCAAGGGTTCTTCCGGCGCAGCGTTGGTGGCTGCCCGAGAGAAGCGATCCAAGGCCACACCCAGTACGCCTTCCACCTTTTGCGCGACAGCCATGACCTCGGAGCGTGAGACAGGCTGGCCGAACTCGCGCGCATCGAACGAGAAGGCTGCGCGCAATGCCGCCTCGGTATCGGTGATCACCTTTGCACTTTGGTGATCCGCATCGTACTTGATGCGCAGTGCGAGAGAAAAAGGGGCCTTGCGGTACGGCGCCAGCTCGCAATGCGCTAGCGGATCACCGCCCCGCTTGAGGGCTTGGAGCAGCTGGGTCAGTGTTGAATCTGGCGGGATTTCGCCGTTATCACCCGCAACAGTCACAAACACGGTGCGTCCGGCACAGGTATTTAGCACTACGGCCTGTGCTTTGGCGATGCCGGTAAAGGCACGCGCATAGTCTTCGTAATCCTTGAGCGATACCAACCTCCCCAGAGTACGCACGCCGAGGGGCATGCTGCGGCGCGCTTTTTCTATGCTATCGGCGTCGACGCCGCCTAAAGCCGGTTGTGGGTTGCTTACGGCTTTTAGGCCCAATGGGCGGGTAAGGAGTTGCGAGAGTTGCCCTGGCTTGAGGTTGCCGCCTGCGCCCATGCCCTTGCGGTAGGTTGCACGCACGTTTTCTTGCCCTGTCGGCAGACGCGCGCCGTGACGGCCATCGCCAAACTGGAGGGTTGCTGCGCCATCCTCTCCAATTTTCAGTACGTAAGTGCGGTCATTGGTTCCGGCGCTGTAAAGGGTAGGCGCCTCGTGCCAGCGAACATCGTTGATGCGAACCTCCAATGCGGCCTCGGCGCCAATTTCATTTTCGGCGCCAACGTAGGTAAGCGGCGCATGACCGAGTGGGAATCTCTGGTACGCCAGCCTAGCGGCGCCGCTGCCGAGAATTTGTCGTACGGTTTCGCCATGGGTCGCGCGGGCGACGTTGGCGTAAATACAAACGGTCTCGCGCTGATAGCTGTTAACGAGATTTTCTTGGTCGTCAAAGATTAGCTGTGGAAAGCCGTCCGGGGTTTTCGAAACGGTTTTGAGTGTCACCAATTCAGTGCTTTCTTCGCCGGTGCCAAGCTTTCGTCCAGTGACGATAAGCTTGCGCCCCGGCGAAAGCGCGGCCATGTTTCTGTCCAGTACCATATTGCCGCTATGTACGGCACTGGTATCGGGCGCTTCTGATAATTCCAGTTCTTGCGATACGACATAGACTGAGGTTTCCCGAACGAGCTTTTCGAAAGTTGCGTATTCATCCCCCTCAACGTAGACCCTTGTGATCTTCGCGGCAATGCCAAATGCGGCGCGGGAGACTTCGTCTACACTCGACACTTTGAACAATGCTTTGGAAGCTTCACTTGGTGGCAGTTTCCTTGCGGGCTGTTCATTGGCGCCCCTGGCGTTAGCATGTGGCTTTCCCTGACTTGCCTTCTTTATCGCGGGATCAGGGGCGGAGACAAGCACAAGCCAACTTGGCATTTCGTCGCTATGCGGCGTTACATCGGTATAGAGGCCATCCAGATCCACCGTGCCAGCGTCTGGGCCTAACGTAAAATTGCGCCAACCAGGTTCCCGAGTGCTGGCTTCATCTGCTGCATCCGGCGTATAGGCTTTTTTCATATTCGTTGGCATGATCCAGTCGGGTGCATTGTGGCCGAAGATCGCTGCCTTTTTGCGGAACACGTACACTTGCGGGCTTGGCCCCCGAAGGGTGAGAGATATCGCCCCAGGCGCGTACTCGGCTAAAGGATCGTTCAACGTGATGTGAGTTCTGTGGTTGGCGCTGTCCTGATAGACTTTGCTGATGAGACGGAACTGCCAGCCGGGTTTCTCCGTCGTTCTGGCCTCTTCTTTGTCTCGTTCCCACCCTTTCTTATTCTTCTTGAGATATTCCCTGCCAATAAACAGCAAACCATCGCCAGGCTTGAGATTGAGATTGGTGCCCTGCAGGTACGCATCCGTGCGCCCAGCCTGCGGTAGATAGTGCTCGGCAAGACGCGGCCGCAGCACGTTCCATTCTGGGCGTGCCTCAATGCTTTCCACGGTCTCGAAAATCTGCGGCGTCTCGCCGGGTCCGGGCACGCTTTGCACTTTGAGACCGACATTCAGCGTTGCTTTCTCGGGCACACCGCTGGCCTGTCTTGGGTCGGTGCTGGCGACTTGCTGCGGCGGCTCCTGCATGGTGAACGCAAGATAGGTTTCGGCAGCGACACCCGGTTTAAGTCGATATCCAATGAGCCTGGCCAGCTCACGCAGCGAGCCGCGCTCTGTCGCAGTGCGCAAATAGGATTCGTTGGCGATGCGCTCCTGATAGAAGCTCAGCACGTCGGCGACGCACGAATAAGCATCTAGCAGGGCGATGGAAAAATCATCGTCATCGCGGGTGCGCAGTTTTGACAGTGCGGGGCTGTCCTTGGACGACAGACGGGCATGCAGACTCGACACAAATTCGTTGTGCGTCCCGATGCGATAGGCGATGGCAGAAAGGCCCGGGAGGTTATCGATTGAAGTCGGAAATTGCGTGCCCGCGCCTTCGCAAGCGCCACAGGTGTTTTGTGTGAGCTGTTCTTTTGCGCTCATTTGCCGCCTCCGACAGAAAGCTTCAACACGCCCCTCTCAGGAAAGTTGGGGTCATTATCTAGGCGTGCGATCTCCAGCCGGCCGAAAGTCAGGACACCGCCCTCCAATGGCTTTGTGTCCGGCGGCTCGCGCAGGCGCTGAAAGACATTAATTACAACGGAAGCTACGCCTTCCACATCCTGCGCCACTTCATAGAGTTTGCTTAGATATACGGGCTGGCCAAAAGTGAAGTTATCCGGATGGAACAAGGCGCGCTTACCATCTGGTAGCCAGCCATTGCTAAATACCCGCATCAGCGCTGTGCACACATCTCCGCGGAAATAATCTGGCTTGACGCAAATATTCATTTCCAGTCGGAGGGGCACGTACCGCGGGCCGTCTACTTCCAGATCGTATCCTGCCATCCGGTAGCGCTCGATATGGTTGCGTACCGCTTGCTCGTAGGCTTCGTCCACGTCAGCTCCACCCATGCGGTCCACAGTGAGGAACGCGGTGTGCCAACTTCCGGTCCAACGAAAAGTGGCAGCAGCGCGCTGAATGCCGGGATCGCGTTCGGTGACTTCCGCATAGTCCTCGGGCGTAACGGCTCGCTCCTGAACACGAAATGCCTCGGGCGCGTCGCGCTTGATATCTTCAGAAGTTTCTGGGTCGGCTCCGCCCTTCGCGGGAAGCGGGTTCGATACGCTCAATAGCTTCTCATCGTCGTTTACGATGTGCGCGATGGATTCCATGCCAATGTTGCCGGCAGTACCGTTTCCGATGCGGTATGTCGCCTTGAATGCAGTGCCGCTGTGGGGGCGCTTGCCATGCTCGTCGTCGCCGAAACGCAGATAGGCTGAACCGTCGTGCTCACACTCCACCACGAACTCGTTGGCATCGCCATCACTTGCGAGCAGATCGGATCGCGGTGTCCAGGGATCCGACTTGCTTTCGTATATGCTTTCTAGCGTGATGGCTGGCAATGCGGATTTCGGATCGGCAGCAGCGATCAATGAGGCAGGGTTGCTCAGTGGCGACACGACGATTTCGTTGCCAATGCCGTCGTGTTGCAGGCGATAGGCGTGAATACCGTCGGACAGCGACCACATTCCATCGCCACCCTGTACCACCAGTTCCGATGGTATCACCACGCCGTGCACTTGAAGGACGTCTTGCAGCTCACCTGGTAAGCGCCGGTTATTCAACTCCGTGCACAGGGTATCACTCGGGGTGAACCTAAATAATGGGTTGGCAATGAGGGGCAGGGCGTTAGTGAGAGGGCGACGAGCCAAGCGAGGCCGAAACCTCGGCGGCACTGGCAGCAAAGGTGGGCGCTCGCAACGCGCTACATTGCTCTTGGCTGCAGCAGTAAGGTGTGGGTCGGGAACCACGCCCGCACCTTTGTAGGTGAACTCTTCGCCGGTTATGGTCAGACCATGGTCTGCCAATACGATGTTGCCATAGGCAATAGTGACGTTGTCGAGGTAAGTCGTGAAATTGCTGCTATCTGGATCAGTGATGGTGGAGATGCACAGAGGCAACGGCAGAGCATCCTGTTCCGCCCAGCGAATCTCGGTAATGTCGACTGGCTTGTTGCTTGCACCTGGCAGGAACAATCCACCGGACGGATCTAGAGCCAGACGCACATCGACGAGGCGCACTGCCCAGCGATGGCTGCGATCCGCGTCCTCGGCATTTCCGGTGCGCGGCTCCAGCACTTCTGCAAACACCAAAACGTCGCCCGCCTTGAGCTTGGAGAATTTTCCCACGAGCGTCGCACTTGTAGCCCCCTTGGGCAGGCAGCACTGTTTGTCTCCCCATGTGTAGAAATGGAACGTATTGTGACTTGGGTACAAAACCGCATCTTCGGCCGTCTCAAAAACCAGCGTGCCGCTTGCCATGGCATTGTTTAGCTCATCGCTATTCGGGGCAATCCGGGGGGGAATGCCAGGTACGCGAGTGAGCAAGGGGGTGTGGCGAGGAAGCGCAACTGCAACGTCGTTGCCATCATCATTGGTTTTGATCCCAGCAGGTTTTATCTGCACCCAAACCCTAGCGTTGCAGCCATCATGCACAATGTAGTCCACCAGGCGCGCATGGCGGCGCAACGAGGTGCGCAGGCGAGCGGTGCCGAGATACGCCTCGGTGGCAACCGCGTCTTGCTGATAAGAGAGCTGGTCGCCGACATAGGCGAGCAACTCCACCAACGTGACGCCGACATCGGCGGCGTTGCGGTTGCGCCACTCCGGCACTAGCGTGCTCATGCGGTCCAGCATCAGGCGGCGGAAGCTGGCGTAATCCTTGGCAAGATAATCGAGGTGCGGATTCTTGCTTGTTGGCGCACGGCAAGGGATGCTGGTTAGACAGTCGAAGTCTGACGGGCACTGCACCTTAAATGAAAATTGGATTTCCCTCAGGCGGGGATCGAAGTTTTGCAGCAGCGCATCGCTTGCATCGGCGTTTATTAGCTTAAGTGTGTAAGTGGAGAAATCGCCGCGCGATTTGGTGCGGATAAGTAGAAACCTTTCTTGCGGCGCGATCTCATCGAGGAGGTCATCAGGTTCGCCCGTGGGGAGAGTGCTCGTGGCAGGCGCCACCCATTCGATGTCCACTGTCTTGATGCGCTCGCCGCCTTCAATGCGGAAATTATTCTTCTGGATTTCGTCTGGAACTCGTTGCAGAAATTTCACGAACAGAGTGAGTTGACGAGTGTCGTCGTTTGGCTTGCCGCTGTCATACACCTCAAGATACTCAAGGCCGTTGATACCATACTGTTTTACCACCTCCATGCGGTATTGGTCGCAGCAGTAATATTTCATGGCGTGCCTCCCGGCACACTGATCCGTGCCACGCCTTGCGCCTGAGCGCGGCGTTCGACATATTTAACCGTGATGAGCAAGGCGCTGTCCTGTGCCTCTACGTCAACTGAGTCGACCGTGATCACGTCGCTCAGCCACTGCTGCAACGCGCCCTGGATGAGGAACTGCGTGGTTGCCGCAATTTCCGGGCTGGCGGCGGCAAACACCAGCTGCATTACTCCGCTACCAAATGAAGGACGCATCACGCGTTCACCCGGCGCGGTGAGTAAGACCTGTTCGATAAGGTCGCGAATGTGGCTGGAGTCGTCCGCCTGCGCGGTACGGCCTCGGCCGTCGAAGTGGAAGGGGTAGTCGATGTGGCTCATGTGGCGATCACCCTCGGTTGTACTATCAACGGAAGCAAGCCGGTACCGGTCGGGATGCACACCGCCTGGCTGTTTTGTAGCAACACCGGCGCACCGCCCGCCAGCACGCGTACTGCACCCACTACCCACTGTGCGGTGGTGCAGGGCGGCGATGAACCGGTGAGTGCGCATCCAGTGATCGCGTAGGGCGTACTCAGCGTGGTTACCGGCTGTCCGTTTACCAGCACGCGCGGGAAAGGCGTAAGCGGCGTAGCCGGCCCTGCGTGCATGCAGGTGACAGTGGCGCCGAGGTGGAGGACGGGGGCTGGCATGTTTGTTCTTCCTACACCACCGTAAGCGCGCCGAGATTGATGTCCACGGTCGGCCCGGTGAGATTGATCACCGCCCCCTGGCCGTTGGAGATCATGATGCCGACATCAGTCACCGAGATCATCGCGCCGGTCGCCGTCTGCAACTGGATACCCCCTGTGGGACCCGGTACGTCGCTGATGACGATGCCGCTCATGCCTGGCGTTTGCAGCGTGATGCCCGGCACAACCGGTGGAACCATTTGCGACAGCTTCGGCAATTCCGCAGCGCTTCCCCAGAAACAACCGACCCAGATCGGATAATCTGGATTGCCCTGTTCGAATTCCACCCACACGCCTGAGCCGACCATAGGCAGGGCCACCATGCCCGTGTTGATTCCCGCCAGCGGCACGCAGGGCATGGCCCAAGTCACGGGAGCGAGCCCGGCTACATCCGGCACCTGCACCTGCAGCCGCCCTTGCTGCATGGGATCGATGTTGTTGAGCACCATCCCGCGATACTTGCCAAAAAATTTTCCGTTGTCGCTCATACCGGAACCCTCGGCGTTATTGAAACCAAACCGTTGCGCGTCAGGCTAAAGCTCTGTTTGAACTCTCCGCGCTTGAGCGTGCTTTTGACGCTTTGCACATAATAAAGGCCGTCGTAGGCGATCCCTGCGCCGCGCACTCCAACCAACCGCCTTGCCTTGAGCGGGCGGCCGTAGCGCAGGACATTGAGGCTGCCATTGGCACTGACCGAATCCTGCGACATCTTCGCCTCATTGAGCCCGGCCGAAATGGCCTGCATCGGATTCATCTTTGCCGTTTCCTTCATCACCTCGATATTGCTGAGCGTGGTGGGAATCGCACCCAAAGGCGGTTGCAGCGGATTGGTGTCCGGGATGGGAATCGGGATCGGAAAACGCGTGAGCTTGTTCTGGATGAACACGATAGGTAACTTACCCTTCGTTGCATCGAACGAGAAGCTCAGGTCTTCGACATTGGTCAGCGCATCCATGTCCAAATTGAGCGCCGGCTGGGGTACACCCACTTTGATCTCGGGACCGAAATAGGCGATGTTGGTCCCAGGCGTGGGGCCAGGCTCGATGTAGAAGACGTACCCGACGTCGTCCGCGAGTTCCTGGATATAGTGCAAATCGGTGCCCTTGTGGGCGGGAATTTCCTCCGTCGGAATGGGCACATCAGGAAAGAGTGTCGGCATCACCAGCGGGATGAGGCCGAAGGCCGCATACTTGGCGCAGATCAGCGCGACGCGCGCCTCGATCGGCATGGCAGGGTAGGGCAGGCCGCTTAAATCGATCATGTCCATCACTTTGGTCAGGTCGTCGCCGGTGACGTTGATCGAGCCCGCTGAGCCGCCGCTTCCCGGCTGCACTTCGACATTCGTCATCACCCCGTCGAACAGCGGCTGTGCCGTGCCATTGAGGGTCACGATGAGCATGATTCGCAGCGGAGGTGTATAGGGCCCGCTGTTCATGGCGCCGGCAATGATGAAAAAGGTATTTAACTGCGACTTGCTGCTGAACTGGAGCGTCATCTGGAAACCGCTCGGTGCGCCCGCCGCCGTGGTGACCTCCACATTGTCGAGCGCGTCCATCACCACCTGCGGCACCGGCACGGGCACCACAGGTCCGATCATGATGGTGAGCTGTATCCCCTTAGTCAGCATCCGCCACTCCCTCAACGCCTTCCGGCAAAGTGATGCGCAGGCGTGTGCCGGGTGTCTCGGTAAGTTCAGCCGGGCGTATGGCTCCATTGGCATCGCAGATGCGCCAGTACTGGGTCGGATCGCCAATATATTGCGCCGCAAGATTGTCCAGCCGAACACCTGCGGTGACCAGGTGCTCCTGCAGTAGCGAGAAATTTTCCGGCGGAGGTATGAAGCGTCGCTTCAGATAGGCGACAGTCGTGCCATCCGGCTGCGTGTACTGCGCCGCCGCGATGCCGTGGTAGCGGCTCTCGGGCGGGAAGAGGGGAGTGACGAGCGAATTCGCCTGCATGAACGCCTGAATCGGATCCATCTCAGAGACCTCCTATGCCTAACGTCGAAAACGATCCCGCCAGGGCTTTTGTGGCAAGCCGTTCCTTGGCCTGCAAATAACTCATGAATAAACTGCTTCCCTTGTGAGCGAACCCGAGATCATCCACGCTCAACACCCTCAGGCCGATATTCACCTTGGCGCGGATGGGATTCAGGGACGGATCGAACGCTTCCTCGGTCACGCTGAAATCGGTAATCCGTACCGGCACGATGCGGTTCTTGCCCCACACGAAGAGTGCCAGCGGCGCCTCCATCGGCGCGATCTCGAGCGTGCCAGACTGCGCCATCGCATTGCGATCAAGCAACTGACTGCTGGTCGGGTTGACCAGCGATTCGAGGATCGCCACCTGCGGCTGGATGCCGTTTTCCACCACGGCGCGGTGCTGGTCGGGAAATTCCAATTGATCCGCCGCATCGATCTCCGCATCGAGCTTGAACGTCTCCACTGCAGGTCCCTTGAAGCGCATCGGCTCAGAACGGTTGCCGCCTTCGCCACCAGCAGCCTGCACTTGCAGAGTGCGCGTCAGCGAATCCGGGTTGTATTGCAGCGAGATGATGCGCAATACCTGGCCTGACTCGGGGTCGATTAGCACAATGCCGCCTTTGAGGATCTTGGGAGAATTCGAATAGCCGGTCATAGTTGTCCTCTATCATTCTTAGATATGGCCATTACTGGTGCTCCCTCACTCAATCTCTATTTCGGAACTGTCACTTCAAAATCGTCGTCTGTCCCCTATTACTCATACTCAAGGCTCTAAAACGAGAATCCAACTCCGACAATGAAGCCATGGATCCTTCGTGCCTCAGGTGTAAGGGGCTGAATTAACCTGTAGCCCGCCTCTAGCAAAAGTGCCGTGGCGCGGCCTTCCTTGAACTCAATGTCCGGGATCCAAAACTCTACGCGTGCGCCAAGTTGGAGAACCGCCCCTGGGCCGAACTTAGCCGAGGGTTTATCGCCTCGGTTCGGGGCACGTACCTTAAAGCGATCAAGCCCGGCACCCAAGTCCGCCGAGAGCACCAATCCGCCATATCGCTCCGCGCCCCACACGTTGAACCTCCTGCGCGCCCCCAAAGTCCCGCTTCCCAGCTCTGCGGGAGTAACGTCACTACTCGTATCGAGCAGCCGAAGGAGCCCGGTCAAGCCGATATCCGTGCCAACCGTGAGCTGGAGGCGACCGGAGAGCCACTCGCTGATTAACCTGCGGTAGGCGATGATCAGGTTCCAATGTTTTTCCAGATCAACGACGGATTTCGCGGTGATCTCTGTCTTGCCTGCTCCCATGCAGTACATGCTGGCGACGTCGGCCCGCCGATGGAATGGGTCGCCGCCGCTCCCGCCACCGCAGTTATGCAAGAGTTCATGCATGAGCACGCGGGTGAGCCAATCCAATCCTCGGTTATAGGCGTACTGCATGTAGGCGATATTGGTGCCGGGTGTCTCTGCCTTAGCGCCGGCTTCACTCGGCACGCGGCGCGGCCACTTCCAAAGGACTGCGGCATCAAACGTTTTCGCGAGAGTGTTCTTGTCTCCTTGGCATTCCTTGGCGAAAAAGTCATGACAGCGAGCGAAACCTACCCGGTCATTCGCCACAGCGGCGATGCTTCTGATTGCTTGATCAACTAGGGGTCGCTCATTTTCGGGAACTTCTTCCAGGCTCGTACCGCTTATTTCGGGGGCAGGCGTATCAGCCTTGATAGATCCATACTTCATGCGTTGGAGAGATAAGGCAGAATGACTCCTGCTCGCTCCCGCAGACAGATGGGCATCAGAAGGCTGCTGGACTGACACCGCTGCTCTCGCGCTGAAACGCGAATCCGATTGCTGCACTACATGGGTTAGTTCATGGGCAAGCAACCGTCGCCCCTCATGCGTCCATGGCGCGAATCGGCCTGCCCCAAATACGATGTCATACCCCACAGTGTAGGCATGTGCACTTACGTCTCGCGCAGATTGCTGGGCTGACGCATCTGTATGTACACGCACTTGAGAAAAGTCATAGCCGAAGCGGCGGCCCATGTCTTGCTGTAATGCTGTATCCAGTGGCCTGCTCGCGCCGGCAAGCACACGATCTACGCTGGCTGGTGCGGCACCTGTATCGTCCGTCGCTTGTCCTGTGAAGCGTTGGATCAGCGGCGCTGCACCGCTGACTGCGGAAGATGCTGCCAATACTTGATCGGCAATCCTGTCAGCTTGCCGTTCTAGTGGATCGTTATATGCGCCTATGCTGAGCTTCTTTTGCAGACGCTTGTTCTTATACTCTTCGCATTCGCCTGTCAGCGAGGAAGCGCCAGATCCGCCACAGGTGCTTCGGAGTTGCGATACACCCCCCCCTTGAGCCGATTTACCCAAGGGCTGTGGTCTTGCAGTATCTTGCGAAAGCATCGCGGTGCTCACTGTTTCCCCTTCAATTGCCGTGAATAATGACCCTTAGCACTCTGCAATCGAGCCTGACCCTATTGCCCCACACCGGCAACTTCTCAAAAGTGCGGGCCGACCAACCAATCTCTAGCCTGCTCGGTTAACAGCCGGACTTTCCGTTCCAAAAGCGCTCGCCACTCGTCAGTCCCAATCAAGGTCGTGTCGAGCTTACGCTCGATCTCTGCGAGACCCTGTGCCATCGCAGTCTGGGGTGCCCCCGGCTTGATGCGCTGTCGTCCACTCGGGGCCGCCACGGGTCTTGTGATAGGCTTGCCAACGCCGCTGAAATGCCGGAATTTGGCTGCGAACTGATCGAGATACCCTCCCGGCCTTCGCTGTCGATCATGTTTTCGAGCGACGCAGACCCTGAGCCACTTTGGAGCCTCCTCAAGCTTTACTCCCTTGTGCCGGTTTGCCTTGTACTGCTCTTTGAGATGCCGCCGAAATGATTTCTGGAGTTTTGGTATGTTCCAAGTGCCGCTCTTCGTCAGGTACTGTACCTGCATCTGCTCGACGCTCAGGCCCTCCATCAACTGAACCTCGGCCGCAAGCTGGATTGAGTTACGGCCAGGAGGATCTGGTATGAACACCTCGTAAGCTCCAGTGAAAAGTAGGGCTCTCTGGAAATGCTCGGGTTCATACCATCGTGCCGCATCACCGGCCTCATCAGCGAATTGCAGCGCCTTTGCAACCGTGCCCTCGCCCGCATTGTAGGCAATCATCACCAAGCGCATCTTGGCTTCCTCGGTGAGCTTGCCGGTATCGACCGCATGCTTGCGCAATGAACCGAACACCGCACGCGCCTTACCGCTGTATATTTTTGCCCCCTCCCTAATGCTTGTCTCTGGATCGTAAGAGCCGGTCATGGCTTTCACGTCACCCGTCTTTCCCGCCTGCATGAGCCCTTTATAGCCGGTCGGGCTTGTCTTGGCAGGATCTCCACCAGATTCTGCCGCGATGATTGCACGGATCACCGCGGCGTCGATCCCTGTCTCTTTTGCTATCCGCTTGATTATGTCGTCGTACTGCTGAAGTCGCT
>Ga0316628_100001027_pt1 | contig 19045 bp, 2 predicted proteins | sample OWC_Aug_M2_C1_D5_FD_207648 | JGI IMG/M metagenome (GOLD analysis project Ga0316628, IMG submission 207648) | Wetland soil microbial communities from Old Woman Creek delta, Ohio, United States - OWC_Aug_M2_C1_D5_C | ecosystem: Environmental > Terrestrial > Soil > Wetlands | place: USA: Ohio... | reverse complement strand
AAAGGGTGCCCGGGAGTGTCCAGGGGTAACTGCCGTTGTTATGTAAGGAAGTGCCGATAGACCTCCAGGTGGCGCCATTATCCGTGGAATATTCGATGGCCACTTTGTCGCCGGCTCCGCTGCTTGTCCAGGTAATATTATGAATCGTACCGGCGTTCCAGTTTTCACCGCCGTTAGGAGAGGTAACGGTAAGGAAAGGTGCCGGTACAATGAAAAACGCTTCACTGGTATCGGAGGGACTTCCGTCGCTTTCACTGACTCGTACCATGAAGGTTTCCGATTGAGTGACCGGTGCTAAGCTCCAATTGAAGCTGCCGGTATTTTCCGCAGCGGCAATAGTGGTCCAGGAGGTGCCGAGATTTATCGAATATTCGATCATTACATTACCGGTAACTCCTGTACTGGTCCAGGTTATGGGGTGAGTTGTGCCTCCTTCCCAGGATTCGCCGCCTTTGGGTGAGGTGATAGTGATAAAGGGGGCCGCGACAATTGAAAAGCCGCCGTCGCTGATATCCGAAATTCCTGCATCTTTATCGCTTTCACTGATCCTGACCAGGCAGCTTTCGGATGGGGTATCCGGGACGGTCCATTGATAACTACCGTCATTCGTAGTCGATGCTGCGATGGGTATCCAGGAAGCACCGTTATTGATGGAATACTCGATTTTGATATCGCCACCGGCACCGTTACTGGCCCAGGTTATTGGATAGTTCGAGCCTACGTTTAATTTTTCTCCGCCATTGGGAGAAAGAATTTTTAGGATCATTACCGGTGCAGAAACAATGGAAAAGGCCGCATCGCTGACATCAGTATCCCCGGCATCCGCATCGCTGGCACTGATTCGCATGAGACAATTTCCGGATGGTTCGCCCGTTACGGTCCAATCGTAGCTGCCATCACTGGGAGTGGATTCGACGATTGTCCACCACGATTTCCCGCCATCACTTGAACACTCGATGATTACATTTTCAATTCCACTGCTTTCCCAGGTGATTTCATACCTTGAATTCACCATCAATATCTCACTACCATTGGGAGAAGTAATATTAAGTGAAGTACTGGGTTCTCCGTCGCCCAGGATTACTTGAATTTGTGTATTCCCACCATTGGCAATTGTCACTGCATCGGCAGTGGGAAATGAGGCCTTATCACAATACCATTCGGAGGGGTAAATATTAGAAAGCGATGTGAAGACCTTATACTGTCCCGGGATTAATCCCTTGATTTCAAAATATCCGTTATTATTAGTATAACCTGATGCTGCAAAGGCCTGGAATTGGGAATTATAAATTTCAACATAGGCTCCTCCCAGGCCAATCCCATTGATATCGGTTACAAACCCGGATAATGTACCGCCCCCGGTGGATAGGACCGCGTTAATGCCGGCAAGTATCCCTTCCGACTGGATGGGAATAATGTCGGCATTATCGATACCCTGTTTATCGTTATAAAATTCAGAGATAAAATTGCCGATTTCGACTGGATTGGTATCGAATAGAACTTTACGGTTCCCGGGTGTGGCGTTGAAAATAGTATAATAACCGTTGGTATCGGTTCGGTCGATATTTCCTATGGAGGCGAGGTATTCATTTCGAATGGAGTCGTAAAGGCGTACGGAAACATTGGCGATACCATTGCCATCGGCATCGGTAACTCGCCCGGTAACCAGGCCGGACTTTCTCAAAACCGCGTTTATCCCGCTGGTTTCAGTGCCGATGGTTACAGGAACCAGGACGGCATCGGATTCAAACAGCACATCATTGTAAAATTCACCTGCAAAACCCTTACCTCCCCGGAATACCACCAGGTAATTCCCGGTGCGCAGCCCATTTACTTCATAAACACCGTCGGCGTGAGACTCAACTATAGGATAGTATAGGATATTTCGTGTATTATCTTTATAAACCATTACCAGGATATTTCCTATACCATTCCCGGATTCATCGGTTATTTGACCGGTAATTTTTCCACCTTCACTGATGACGGCATCGATGCCGGGGGTTACCTGGTCGGCGGTAACTTCTATAATTTCAGCTTCATTAAAATTTTCCGTATCATTATACCATTCATAGGCATAGTTATGGAAACCGTAATACTGGGGATAAAAATTCAAGGAGTAGGGGTCGAATATTACTTTGCAAGGTCCCTGGGGAACAGCCTGAACCTGGTAATTGCCATATTGGTCTGAGTAACCATAGGCGAGAGCGTTCCCGTTTAAGTCATAGACACCGATATCGAGATTAGCAATAGGTTTGCCCAGTGTGTCGGTTATATTGCCGCTGATGAACCCGCCGGATTCCAGGGCAGCGTCGATATTACCGGTGGTATTGCCGACGGTTACGGAAACCAGGTCGCCGTCATCAAAATTGGTTTTATCATTGTACCATTTACCGATATAATTATCTCCACTGGTGTAGAACGTGACTTTATAATCCCCGGTGGGAATGCCCTGGAGCGTATAATTGCCATTACTGTCGGTAAAGGCACGACTAATCATACCATTACACATATCATACGCCCGCACATAGGCATGTTCAATAGCACCACTGCCGTTGGCAGCGGTTACACGGCCGCTGATACAGCCCCCCCCCGTCAATACCACATCGGGCAGTGCAGTGGTTTGACCGAGAGTTACAGATACCGTGTCAGCGACTTCAAAGGAATTTTTATCATTGTACCATTCGGACAGGTAGTTACCGGAATAATTACCCCTGAAAAAGACTTTAAAATTACCTGCCGGGAGGGCTGCGGCGGTATAATAACCGTTATTGTCCGTGTACCCGTATCCCAGGTTATTATAATTTAAATCATAGGCATATACGGATACTCCTGCAATGCCGTTTCCCTGGGAATCAATCACCCGGCCTGAAATGCCGCCGCCTTCAACCAGGACTGCATCGATCCCGGACGTTACTGTCCCTGAAATTACATTCACTTCATCTGCCGTATAAAAATCCTTTTTATCATTGTACCATTCTCCAAAATAACTGCCGGTGGTTTCGAATTCGACCTTGTAACTACCAGGGGGAACAGCCGGAAAACAATAGTCGCCATTGCTGTCTGAATAAGCATAAGAGACAGGATTATAATTCAAATCGTAAAACCCGATGAGGATATTTTCGATCCCATTGGTTCCATCGCTTACCCGGCCGCAGATACTGCCGCCTTGAACCAAAGCCGCATCGATCCCGGGGGTGGTCTGACCTGAGACAACCACAACTTCATCCGCTGTATAGAAATCCCCCTTATCATTATACCACTCGCCGATATAATTCCCGGTTCGATAGAATCTGACTTTGTAACTGCCCGGGATAATGCCAACAAAGCAATAGTGGCCAGTATTGTCTGAATAGGTGGAGGATACAGAATTGTAATTAAAATCATAAAGAATAATATAGACACCCTGGATTCCACTGGTTCCGTCCGTCACCTGTCCGCAGATGCTGCCCCCTTCCATCAACACGGCATCAATCCCGGTAGTGGTCGTCCCTGTAGTTACTGTCACCTCATCTGCTGTATCGAAATCACCCTTGTCATTGTACCATTCCGAGATATAATTACCGGCACTATTTCCCTGGAAATAGACTTTATGATTCCCTCCGGGAATGGTCTTAATGGTGTAATAACCATTACTATCTGTATAGATATCATTAACAAAGCTGTAATACAAATCATAAACATTCACATCGACATTTGCAATGCCATTTCCCTGGGAATCGGTAACTCGTCCGCTGATACTGCCGCCTTCAACCAGGACCGCATCGATCCCGGAGGTGGTTTGGCCCACGGTTACCGCAACCTGGTCTGCATTGCTAAAGGAACTTTTGTCATTGTACCATTCTCCGACATAATTCCCACCATAATAGGTATTCACATAATAGGTATCGAAATAGACTTTACAATTTTCGCCTGGGAGTCCTTGAACGGTATATGAGCCGGAGCTATCTGTATATACTCCCCTAAGCGAGTTGTAACTTAAATCATATACAGAGACCCATACTTGTGCAATTCCATTGGAGCCATCGGTAACCGTACCGCTGATACTTCCGCCATCGGCCAATTGGACATTGACCGTTGTGGTCTGTCCGGCGGTTACCGATACCGGGTTTGCCTCGTTAAAGGTTCTCTTATTATTATACCATTGGCGGACATAGTTCCCGGCGTTATTGGTATCAAAAGATAGTTTAACCTCACCGCTGGGAATAGCCTGGACGGTATAATCCCCATTGCTGTCGGTATACCCATTACTTAAGTAATAGTAATTTAAATCATAGGCAGATACATAAACATTGCTGATTCCATTCCCCTGGGAATCGGTCACTCTTCCGGTGATAATACCGCCTTCGGCAAGCACCGCATCGGTCAACGTAGTGGTCTGCCCGATCGTCACTGAAACTATATCAGCATCATTAGAGGAACTTTTGTCATTGTACCATTCCCCGATAAAATTCCCGGTGGTATAGAACCTGACTTTATAATTTCCATTGGGAAGACTTTGAATCGTATAATAACCGCTGCTATTCGTATAAACACTGCTGCCAACCGATGAATTATTCAAATCATATAAACGAATGCGGACATTTTCAATTCCATTGGTGCCATCGGTTACTCGACCGCTGATGATACCACCCTCTGCCAGGACTGCATCGGCCAGGATTGTGGTTTGACCGACGGTTACCGAAACCGAATCCGCATCAGCAAAGGAACCTTTGTCATCATACCACTCCGGGAGATAATTTCCAGCGTACCAGGCATCAAAGTACACTTTATAACTTCCGGCAGGAAGGCTATTTATGGTGTAATCTCCATTGCTGTCGGTCCACCAATTGCCTAAATAATTATCATTCAAATCGTAAATTTCAATTAAGATATCATAAATCCCGTTTGTCCCATCAGTCACCCGGCCACTAATGGCTCCGCCTAAATCCAGCACGGCATCGGCCAGGGTGGTGTTCTGACCCACTGTCACTACAACAACATCCGCATCATTAAACGAGCCTTTATCATTGTACCATTCGCTGATATAATTTCCTGCGCTGTAAGTATTAAAATAGACCTTACAGCTTCCGGCAGTGATAGCCTGGACTATATAATCACCATTGCTGTCCGTATAGCCATAACTTAAATAATTATTATTTAAGTCACGAACATTAACATAGACACTTTCAATACCATTTCCTTGGGAATCCGTCACCCGGCCGCTGATACTGCCGCCTTCAGCCAGTATTACATCGACCAGGGTGGTTGTCTGTCCCAGATTTGCTGCAACTGCATCCGCTGTTTCGAAAGCACCTTTGTCATTGTACCACTCACCTGTATAATTTGCAGTGTTAAAGAACCTTATCTTGTAACTCCCGGTTGTTAAGCATGAAAGAATATAGTTACCATTACTGTCCGTATAAACGCTGCTACCGACAGAATTATAATCAAGGTCATAAACACGGACTCGGACATTTTCAATTCCTATGGTACCATCGGTCACACGACCGTTGATGATGCCTCCCACAGCCAGGATAGCATCCACCAATGTTATGGTTTGATCGGATGATACGGATACCAGGTCTGCGGCCTCCAAGGAACCTTTGTCATTGTACCACTCCGAGATATAATTTCCTGCTTGCCAGGAATCGAAATACACTTTATAATTTCCAGGAGGTATGGGTTGAAGGATATAATCTCCACTGCTGTCGGTCCACCAATTTCCAATATAATTATTATCCTGGTCGTAAACTCTTACGATTACATTTTCAATCCCAGTGGAACCATCCGTCACTCGGCCGATTATAATACCGCATTCGGTTAGCACTACTTCTGACAGAGTAGTCGTTTGACCTGCGGTTACAGATACCTGGTCTGCGTTGTTGAAATCATTTTTGTCATTGTACCACTCACCCAGGTAATTCTCAGTACTATAGAGCATTATCTTATAACTCCCTGTTGTCAGGTGTGAAAAAGTAAAGTCACCGTTGCTGTTTGAATTAGTACTGCTGATGTAATCTTCACTCAAATCAAAAAGCACTATATAGACATCTTCAATCCCAGTGGAGCCGTCCGTCACCCGTCCGCTAATTATACCACCCTGGATCAATACAGCATCGGCCAATGCGGTGGTTTGACCAGAGGATACAGATACCGGGTCCGCGAACTCAAAGGAGCCTTTGTCATTGTACCATTCCGAGATATAATTTCTTGCTGCCCAGGTATCAAAATACACTTTATAATTTCCAGGAAGTAAGGACTGAACGATATAATCCCCATTGCTGTCCGTCCAACCATTTCCAATATGGTTATTATCCTCGTCATAAATTCTTATGATTACATTTTCAATCCCAGTGGAACCATCCGTCACCTGCCCGCTGATGATACCTCCCAATGCAAGTACTGCATTTGCCAACGTGGTGGTTTGATCTGCAGCTACTGAAACCACATCCGCTTGATCAAATGAGCCTTTATCATTGTACCATTCGTTTATATAATACCCTGTATTCCACGCCCCAAAAAATAATTTATAACTTCCTTCAGGTATATTCTTCAAGGCATAATCACCATTGCTATTTGTGGAAGTCGAACTGATAAAATCATAATTGATATCGTAAACAAGAATTTCGACATCCTGGATGCCATTCCCTGAAGAGTTAATCACCCTCCCAATTATACTATCAACGCCTTCACTGCCAGTTCCATTTAATGTAATATTATAGGGATTTTCATCCGTATCATTATTGTCAATCGAAATGATTGCTGTTTTGGACCCTAATGTTGCCGGTAAAAAGCTTAAGGCAAACGTTGTGTGCCCGTTTGGGGTTATAGTACTTAACCCGGGCTGCTGCACCACGCTGAATTGATCGCTATTGGTGCCGGTAATTTGTAATGGTAAATTGTCTAATATAAGATTCTCAGTTCCCAGGTTTTCAATTGTAAAGGTCTTTTCTTTCGAAGTTCCGACTGCTGTGGTTTCAAAATTATAGCTTCCGCCACTGGAGATTTCAATGGAATTTTCAGTTACCCTGATTTCTGAGTCCGAAGGTAGATGTACTGTAATCGTGGCGGTTTCAGAATCCACTGAACTACAGCTATTTGATATCCGTACCCAGTAAGAAGTTGTCTGTGTTAGATTGGGCGTATTGAATGTATTTGAATTTTCTCCTACCGGATTGGATGTGTCCCCGGAACTCCCTTCATACCACTGGTAAGTGAAAGGTTCTGTACCGGAAACCAGTACGTTTAGTATGGTTGAACTATTATAAACGATGGTTTTGCTTTGAGGGTGACTATCAATAGACATGAGAGTGCATGTAGGATCAATTTTATAAATTTTATCTGACTCCGGGCAGGCGACCAACAAATAATACCCATCCCAGCCTAATCCACCGATCCGTTCTCCGAAAGTATATCTTTCTAATTGAGAAATATTGGTATAAAGGGGATTTGAAACATCATAGCCACATTTAAAAAGATAGCTGTCTATTGCCACCCACAAATAATTTCCATCCCAAGCCATGCCATAAATATCACTTTGCCAGCCAAAGTCATAAATTTCTCCTGGCTCGAAAGGATTATTTATATTATATATTCTTCCTTCCCAGGAACTTCCTGATAAAATTTCCTGCCCAATACTTACAATGGCATCTATCTGATAACCAAATTTACTTTCTATTATAGATAGATTCTGATCTAATTTATGGATTTCCATCGTGCCGTAATTTTTGGCACAGTACCACAGATTAACACCATCCCATGCCATTCCTGAAGGCCCAAAATAAGAACCAGGGTTAGGATCATCATAAACTCTTTCCACACTAAGAGAGCTATCATTATTATGTTTATAAATATTCCTGGAAGTTTGGTCACATGTCCATATATTGTTACCATCCCAGGTAATTCCTGAAATATCACTTGCCGGCGCGTCAAATTCTTCTATAATGGCAAGAGGTGAGGTTATGACTGTCGGTGCCGGTTCGGTTGTAAATGACCATACCGGGCCTTCGGTCTGTGCCCCATGTTTATCCTCCGCAATGATTTTCCAATAATATTTGGTATTATTTTCCAATGCTGCATAATATCGTTGATGAGAAGACTGGCCAGACCAGATCAAAGTTTGGGGATCACTATTGGTGTCTAAATACAAGTGGAAGGTAACGACATCTCCTTCATCCGGGTCATCCGGTGAGGCTTCTCCATCTCCCCAGTACATATTTCCGTATATGTAATGGCTGATGATACCATCTCGTGGTATTGGATTATCCGGCACATATGGCGGACGGTTGGCCTGAGCAATAACTGTAAATGAATATGAATCTTCTGTCATCACATTAGGGGGAGAAGCAAGATCACAAGCATTTACCGTAACGGCTACCGTCTGACCGTAAACAAAATCCTCCGGCGGATTATAAGTTAATGTATAACTCGTCGGCGTCCCTGAAATCTCAGGGCTAGCGATTACCCCATTTACCCTCATTTTTATTGATGTTTGATTTACTCCGGAACTGTCATCAGATATTTGGACAACAATATTTTGTGTCGGGCTAACGCCGCTTTCACCCCTGGCTGGGTTGTGACTATGTGTCCGGGGTGCGGAAATATCCCCAATATAAGAAGTACTGCCGTAGGCTCCCATATCCGAACGGGAACCGTCAGGGTCAAGTATAAAGGGATGTCCGGTATCGATACAAGGCGAACCCACCTCCAAATGATAATCAAACGGATACCCACCTTTGAATAATGGCTCCTGGGAAATATCATGAATGCCTGGAGAAATACCCCAGCGATAGTTCCCTTCTCCATTATTCCAAATATTGTTATAGTCCATGTAGACATCATCATAGATTGCAACAATTCCGAAGCCTGAGTTATTGACGATGATGTTATTTACTATGGTTGAGTGGGGAGCAGTAGAAGAATTTTCGGCATATATACCTCCACCCACATTACCTGCGATTACATTATTAACGACATCCGCAGAAACAGGCCCCATATTGTAACCCCAGGAAAGATCAATAACTCCTTTATCATAAGGTCTATCGCTGATCTCATTATTTACAATTATATTATTCCTGATGGTGGCATGGGCATAGAATTCCAATGTAATCGAACCATAATCGGCCCGGTTATTCCGAAAGATATTGTTCCGAATATCGATATCGGAAGTTATTCCTTCGGTTCCTCGGATCATTACTATGCCTTGATATTGCCCATTTTGACAATTTTCAATGATACAATTTTGCAGGGAACAAGATGAACTTACGAATTCCAGTTTACCTCCATTGGTGAAAGTAAATCCAGTAACTGCTGTGGAATGAATATTATCGGCTAGTATCAGAGTTCCACTTCCCCCGCCAGCAATAATTGTATTTTCAGCACCAGAACCATTGAGTCTAATTCCACTTTTCAATATGAGGTGCTCAATATAAGTCCCTGCCGTAACACTGACCATATCACCATCCATTGCGGCATTGATCCCGGATTGTATTGTTTTGAAAGGTTTTCCAGGATTATTTCTCTCCCCGGTCCCATCATCACCGGTAGTTCCATTTACATATACCATCCCGTTGGGAGTGGTGTCTTTTATCACGATTTGCAGAATATTATTAACTGAAATCTCTCCCTCCGTATAGGACGCAGAAATCTGGCAAGGTTGATGGGAAACCACTTCTAAGGTGTTTAATAAACCTGTGGTTGAAATTTCTGCATATTGAGAATCTTCAGACCAGGAAGGTTCCACCAGGTTGTGGGTCCCATTGGTATAATAAGCCCGGCAATTATATTCCTGGTTTGAATTTTCATCAATTGCGGGCGGACCCTCTATAATAATATGATCTAGAATTTTAGGTGCGGGTAATGTGGTCGCTGAAACTTCATCACTTTCTTCACTTAATACGGTATTTTGATTGTTGTCGTGGGGGTCGGTCTGGGTTTTCACAACAAAATAGTAAGTCATATCGGCATCCAGATCGAATACGTCATACGAGGAAACGGTTTTATTTTCGGTTATCCCGGCTTCAATCCACGGCCCTCCCGGGTTTATACTATAAAAGACTTTATAACCACCGTTGTTATTGGTGTAATTTATTGGAGTGAGCTTGATGAAGTCGCATTGGCAGAAATACCAACCGGGGCGACGGTCTGTGTGTTCTCCCAATCAGGATCATTGCTGCCTAAAAATGCCCGTAAATCAGCATCCTGGGAATAGAGTGCATTGTAACCGATATCGAAATGATTCAAGTTTCCGATGTTTGCAAGTTCAACGGGGATGCTGCCACTTAATCGGTTGGAAGATAGATCGAAATAGTCCAGTGAACTCATACTCCCCAGTTCTTTAGGTATATTTCCGTTCAACTGGTTTGATGAAAGGTCCAGGTAGTAGATCCCTCCGGCAGGATTACTTAATTCTGGTGGTATAGTCCCACTTAAACGGTTATCGGAGAGATCGAGATAATCCAGTTCACCCATATTTCCTAGTTCCACCGGGATGCTGCCGTCTAACTGGTTGGAAGACAAATCAAGGTAAGACAATTCGCTGAGATTTCCCAGTTCGGTAGGAATAATTCCTGTAAGCTGATTTGCGTTAAGATAAAGGTTGGCCAAATTACTGAGACTGCCGAACTGGGGGGAGATATTACCGGACAATTGATTATGATCCATATAGATGGTATGTAAGTTTGGTAAATTTCCGATCTCAGGGGGAATGGTGCCCTGCAAGTTGTTATTACCAAGATAGATCCGAACGACATGCCCATTTAATATTTCTATCCCATACCAATTGATTTCAGAGCCCAAAGGTCCGAATCCATCAGGCTCCAGTTCACCTTCTTTCCAACTACTGTTATTGGTCCAGTAATCACCATTGGTGCTGTTGTATAAAGCAATAAGTGCCATTCGTTCAATTTGCGGGATAAAGGTCAGTCTGTCTTTGATGGTAATATCATGGAAATCACTTTTGCTTATTCCACCTTCATTATAAGCAGCTGTTATCTGGCAGGGTTGATCGGAGGTTATATAGGATGCCGTAAGCAATCCGGTAGAGGATATTTCGGTATAAGTAGAATTTTCAATCCACTGAGGTTCAACCGGTTGATTGGTTCCATCCGAATAATAGGCTCGACAGTTGAAATCCTGGGATGTATTTTCATCAACTTCACTGGGACCTTCAATAACGATTTGATTGAGGACTTTACCCGGGGGGATATCTTTGATAGTAATTTGAGAAATATCCGTTTTGATGACCGAACTTTCCCCATAGGTAGCAGAAATCTGGCAGGGTTGATCTGAAGGAACTTCCTGGGTTTTCAATAAACCGGTCATGGATATTTCAGCATATGTGGAATCTACTTGCCACTGGGGTGTGATTTCCCGTTGAGTCCCATCGGTATAATAGGCAATGCAGTCATACTCAATCCAGGAATTTTCAAATACCTCGGTATGCCCTTTAATCTCGATATGGTCCAATTGATTCATATCTTGCCAATGTTTTATCATGCTAATACCGGCAATATAGGTGTCATCTATTTCAGTACCGGCTACTACCACCGCATGATATCCCTGGGGTGCTAAGGGATAAAAAGGGTCTTCGATTACATAGACCACAGCATCGCCTTTTTTTTGCCATAAGTTACCCGGAAGCTTTCCCCTGCCAATAAGGTCAGCTACCAAATCATTTGCCATGTTACCGCCAATCAATACCAGGTTGTCCTTCCGTTTGAGAATTTCCAGATCCCCCTGGTGCTCATCGAGAATATAAAGATGAGAATCGGGAATATTAAAGGCATTTTGGATTCTTTTCGAAATTTTGTTTCCTTCCTCAATATCTGCCCGAGGGGTAATGATAGTGGCATTGTTTAAATCTACCATTGCCAGGTCGCCGTTCACTTCGGGAATAACATATACAAATGTAGGGATATCAAACTCAAACTCTGTCCCATCACTCTTCTCCACCTCCATTCTTATGGCGTAAACCCCTTTCGGCATACCTGCGGTAATCCCGGACCAGGTAAAGGGACATTCATTCTTCTGCGAATTGCTGCAGCTAATGGTTTGCTGGGGAAGAATGACCGTATATAACTCAGGTGCGGCTGAAAAATAGATGGAGGGGGTGATTTTTAACGTGGAATTATGTTTCGACACCAGGTAAGCGACAGCATTTACTTCATCACCCGGTCCTGGAAATACCTTATCCGGTTTGATATCGGTAATAGAAAAAGGCAGCGTCAATAGAAATTTTATATTGGCATGCCGTTCCAAATGTTCTCCATCCTTATCATACCCCAAGATAACATCGCAGTTTACCGAATGGGAGTTAATATTTTGGGAAGCAGGAAATTGGACGCCGCAATCAAAAAGTACTGTACCGCCGATGGGTACAGAACCGATCGGAGTTGTAGCTAGAATAATACCCGAATTATCCGATGGAGACAAAGACAATTCCATATTGGAGAGTGTTTGACCGGATAGATTAATGGCAGTCAATTCGATGGTATTTAGTGATCCCATTTCAATTTCTACTGGTACACCCTCATTTTGCATGAGTACATCTACTGAACCCAGGTACGATTTTCCCAGTTCCTGGTAAGATAATTGTGCCAAACCGGAATAATACTGGTATAATTCCTGGAAGTCTGCCAACTTGTCTGTAAAGACATCAAGCTCGGTAAAATCGGAATCCCACTGATTGTAAAGAGTTGTCAAATCTACGTCTAAAAATTCATAGGCGCCCTGTGTATACCCTTTTTTTGCCCAATAATATAACCGGAAATAAAGAGAGTAATCATATTCATATTTATTCTCCAGGAATAATTTTTTTGCCAAGGCCAGGGTTAATAGTTTTCTACCGAAATCATCGGCAGTAGAAGTATAGTTATAGGCTTTATCCAGGTATTTATAGCAGGTAGTGATTTGACTGGCTAATCGCCAAAGCATTTCCAGGTGGTCGACTTTTGTATGTTCAATTCGCAACTTTAAGGCATTGATGTCCATGTGAAAGTCCAGGTTGAGTGTCACCGGCTTTTCAACAAAAGTCTTATATCCAAAATCCCCGATGTGAAATGCAACTTGAGGTAAAGAATGTAAATTAGTGGCGCCAGCAATGAGCTGTACTAGGGTCAGAGCGTCTGAAATTGAAGAGTATGTCTCCCCCAAACGCTCCCAACTATCGGCTAAAGCATGTGCATTGCGGAGCTGATCTAAAATTTCCCTTGCTCGAGTGTCTCCATCTAAAAAGGCAATTCCTTTTAACCAGGCCACCCGTTCATCCAGTACGAACTCATCGCCGATTTCATCTGCCTTCATTTGCATCACGGCACCTGCCGAATCCAGGGTAAAACTCATCAATCCCATTGAGATTAAAGCTGTCCCCAGCAAGACGGACCCTACTCCACCTGTAGGGATGCCAACAACAACAACTATGGCCAGCGATGCCGCAGCGGAAGCAACAGTACCGGCAGCCGTGATAAATGTTCGCTGTTGAAATAATCCCAACCGTTGGGCACGCACTTCATCATATTCATGAGCGGCCTTGAGGGCATATTCATAATCTTTCTGGTAGATGTCTTCCCAGGTAGTGCTGGCGTTTTGAATATCCCCCTGCATGTTAATATTCAGATCAGGGACCTTTTCCTTAAATGCATGGTAAGTAATAAGGGCAGCGATTAATGAAGAATCCGTAACCAGTTTTTCTTCCGTGCCATCTTTTTGAAACACCACTAACCGGGTTCCACCTTCATACTCCCTTAATTCATAGTTATGCCCAAATATATTGTAGGTGACAATGGGATGGGGGTTTTGCCACGAAATACCATCATCCAGAACATTGAGCGCTTCCTGCCAACCGCTGTATGCATACCCCAGCACATAATACTGGTCATGAAAGCCAATCGCAACATAATATTGACCCAGGGGAGCATCCTGGGGCACTGTCCAGGTCCAATCAAAGGTTCGTTGACCAGTGGCAAATGTCGTCTCTATATCACCCCCCGGATGGCTGTCATAAATAACCCCATTATCATGATCGGAATCGGAATCAAGGTTTAATGATACGGTGACATTCGCTGCCTCACCGTTATTAGTGGCAGTCACCCGTATCTTTACATGGAACCCTTGTATAATAAGATTATCAGGAATAGGCTGATTGGTTGAAGGATCCAGGTATTCAATGGAATCGATTTGGATTAACGGAATTTTTACGTCCGGGTCACCTATTTTGGTCATAAAGAAATTGGTTGGATTGGCGGCATCAAAATCCACGGAATTGTTCCTGCCGATAACCACCCGCTTCAATTCCCATTTGTTTTCGCATGTTGTATCTATTTCATCATTGCAGGTCACCCCGGCAAAATACCCAGCTTCATAAGCAATTTGTTGTATGTGCGGGTCTGTTTCACAAAAGGGCCAACCGATAAATTTCACTGTCTTTCCAGTAAGATGGTTATCAATGTCTTTCCGCGAGTTTTCAAATTCGCTTTTTAAAATCGAATCACCTAATCCAAACAAATGGGGATGAGTAACAGTATGAGATTGGAAATCCACATACCCGGAATTATGAAGAAATACCACATCATCCCAGGTGAGGTGCTGGATAATCGGTTCACCAGGTTCCAGGCCGCCGGCATCCCAACTGTTGTCACCCCCCACACGTCCACTGGGTAGAAAACATGTTACTTTGTAATTAATAGTTGAGGCTGAAATAACCGGGTATGCATGGGTGCGCAAATTTTTATACCCATCGTCAAAGGTTATTAAAACGGGTTTCAGGGGAGGGGATTTAATCCCGGCACGATAATCCAGTAAATCCTGTAAAGTAATAGAAGTATATCCATATGCCTTTAAGGCTTCCATCTGCGTTTGAAAATCATGTTTTGTTACCCAATAATCTGAATACGTAGTATCACCAATTTTATGATACATTAATATAGGAATCCGAACCGGGTTGGGAGCCTGGATGGTTAAGATATCTTGTTCTTGTAAAGTTTCATATAATTCGATCCTGGCTCCGTTTTCGATTTTCCATATTCCCCAGACTACATCATAAGTGCCGGTTTGGGCGCCTGGGGGCAGGTTGACAATAAAATTCCGATAAAACCAATACGTACCGGTTTGGGCTATAATCGTGATATCATTGGTTACGTCAAAGGCTTCCTTCCCGGCGGGATCGATAATTGAGCACCCTAATCCAATGGGAGCCATGGCACCGGGGTTTTCAATTCTATAGCCCACCGTAATTGTGCTCCCGTCCCTGGAAGTGTTGGTGGAAATAGATTTGTCAACTATTCTTGGAGATGATGTAATAGTCACATCTCTTACATAGGCCCAATATAGTTGTTGATCCTGTTGGATTCCTGTGCCACTGCTATTAGGAACACGGTACATGATTCCTTGATAACCGTTTGGTCCGCCAACGCTCAAAAATCCCCTGATTTTGATGGTTAGCACTCCATCGCTGATCTGCTTTGGAGTTACCCGTAAGGTTATTGTTTTTGAGCCGCTAAAAGGACCGGTGTCACCATCTACCAGGAGATGTTGGGCTTGAGATCCCGGGGGGTCTGCCAGGACGTCGCCTTGATCGAAATAAATAATATCCGATGATGGAAATGTAGTAGAAGAAGTTTCAATTCTAGCCTGGGAGGTGTCATAGGGACCCTGGTTGGACATCCCGGGGTGGGCCTGGTTCAAATCCGGGAATGAAATAGCCAGCCCCCCCCGATCTGACTCTCCGCCATCATTGCTTAGAGTAACATCAAAAGTAAAACTTTCGCCTTCTTCAATATTATCTGGTATCCCACTTATGTTAACTGAAGGGTATGGGCTTCCGGCGACATAAAAATTCTTTGGATCACTATCTCCATAACCGGTATGAACCACTACACCTACAGTTCCCAAAGATGCATTTATAGGCACATCAACCACGATAGTATCCTGACTCCAACTCCAATATTTATTCGTATCGACTGGGATAGTACCGAATTTTACATAGCTGGAACCCCGGCTGTCTCCAAAATTACTTCCATAAATAGTAACTATTTTCCCTCGTGGTCCCGAGCTGGGCGATATACTGCTTATTTGCGGGCCAACGACATTCACTGGAAATCTTCTGCATGCCCAACCTTGTTGGTCGGTAAAAAAACCATCTCCACCGGATACCGAACAGTCTGAATAATACGTTTCAGAATCATTATCCTTCAAATTGGTCCGAACATAGATGTACATAGTTCCTGTCTGCTGTGGCGTTACAGTTACGCTCATGGTATGAGATTCAGTGCCGGTCCAGTTGGAATCATAGGCATCCAACAATAGGTACTGCGCAGTTATGGGATTCCCATATCTATCATAAATCGGGTAATAACCCGGTGGGTATTGACTAAACGTTAATCCACTCCCGCTTTCGTTCGTAAGAGTAGGATTACCTGTATATGATACGGATATGTAACCTGCAGGAGAAACTCCTCCGTCATTTTCGGCAGTTACGCTCATGGTAAAGCTGTTTCCTATGGAAATAGAAGTTGGTATTCCTGAAACAGAAACCAAATCAGGCAAAGGAGAAGGAGCTTCAGCGGTTAACTGGACATTTTCAACATAAACGCCATCATAAGGACTACCGGATACAGACACATCGCTGTCAAAACGAAATTGAATATATAACCCGGTCTGACCAGCATATTGGTCCAGGTTGATGGTCTTTGATACCCAGGTAAGCGAATGCTCTCCGCTCTCCTTGAACATTTCCTGCCAGTTCCCATATTGATCACGGACTTTAACGGTAAAAAAATCACATCCCAATTCCGTATCGACAACATAATAAAAAGATAATGTGGCACTGGTATAACCGGAGAGGTTTACGTACCGGCGCTCCATATATACGTGCAAATTATCGGGATAATAATACATTCCACCGGATGGGTTGCTATATTCATGTGCATATCCGTTTGGCCAGGCCCATGCATAACTCCCTCCCCCACCATCATGCCCGATATACCAGTTACCAGGATATGATCCGCTAAAATCATCTGAGAATATGGTAACAGCGGCATTCACAGAAAAATAAGATATGAGTATCAACGAGAAGAATAAAACTATTCTTTTCAGTATATTTGATTTTTGTTTATGATAAACTATTTTTCCCATCTTTTCACCTCCTACCCATCAATGATGCCCTCTAAAAAATCCTCACTTCTTTAGTATTTGAAGCGTTTCAATTAAATATAGATTATATTCCTATTTTCCACCGCTTTTTTTTATTCGGGTGGCCTTCGCTTTCTCCCGGATCAGTTTATCGATCAACGCCATATTGCCGGTGGATCGGGTAATTTTGGTTTGTTTGTCTGATTCTTGCAGCGTTTGTAGGGTTTTCTGAGTCGTGATGTCTTTTGACTGCCCAGGATTTCCGGGTTGAAGCCTGGCTCCTTTTGATAGTGATATGAATTCCCGGGCCAGGGGATTCTTTTTTAATAAATCTTTCCCCTTGATTTCCTCAGCGTCCACGTAAACCTCCGCTAAAAATGGGAGGTTCTTCAGGAAGGTAGTCAGTTGTGTCTTTTCGTTGATACCGAACAGGACCATGCTGTCGGTCATGCCCACCACCTGTGCATTGGCATACCGTAACTCACCGGCCACCAGGCTGGCAGGGTAGCCCTTCGCAAGAACGCCAAGATAATAGTTGGAATTTCCTTCTTTCGGGTGCATAGTAGTAGCTCCTACTAGCAAAATCAAGAAGACCACCACTAACCCTTTGTTCCTTAAATTTAAAACCATAATTCACCTCTTTTAAATCTTCTGTGAAGATTTCTCTCATTTCTTCTCACACGATTCTTTCTCTCAAAGTTGAAATTTTAGCAAATCAAAATACCATTGTCAAGTAATTTCAGTAAATAATTTTTTTTTATAATCACCATTATTTATTATCCTCCTCTTAAACTCTTAAAATCAGAACGAGGGACTATGTATTCTATAACCAATTGGCATAACATTATTGCCATTGATCAGCATCCCAGATAATAAACTATCATACAAAATATGATTTGTAAATCCTAAAAATTGTGCAAATGCTGAAAATGAGTAGTAGCATCTTTTATTTTCATCGACTGTAAAAGGTTTTCGAGATCAAATATATTTTTTAAATAGGAAGGACTCCTCAAACCGACATCCGGGGAGAACATTCCACGGTTATTAATAATGACAAAGGTTTTGAAGACTACCCTACTGCAGGGGGAAAGGCGCACAATTTTTAAAATACAGTGCCAACGTACCAACCGCCGGCGATTTCAACTTCACCCCGTTTGGGTTTTCGTGCCATGGTTTTACGTGCAAGACCAATTTTTTCCACTGCGGATTTGCTCTCTTACTGCCCGAACTACAGCCGCGGTTTTGCTTTTACCGGGAAAAACGATTTTATTCCCATTATATTGACGCGCCCGCTAAACAAAACCTCTTAAAAGAAATAAAATTAAAATGGTGAAATGATACCGGTGTGAATGACCCAGCCACCGGTAGAAATGAGAATTGCGCCGGTAGAAACGACAAAAAAACCGTGCGCATGAAATTTCGACCGGTAGAAATGAGAATTGCAACGGTAGAAACGACAAAAAAACCGTGCGCATGACATTTCGACCGGTAGAAATGAAAAATACACCGGTAGGCCGGTTATTAAAACCGCGATAAGAAGAAGAAAAGGGTACTGCCCCGCAGCACGCCGTCCGCTTAATCTCTATTACTCCCGATAATCTCCATTGCCGGCGATGCGCCAATTCAAATCGGTCCGGGTTTCAATATATTCATAACCGGTCCGGGGTTTACGTGCCATGCCAAATTTTTATCCCTCCACGAATTACACGAATTAACACGAATTGGTTGTTGGTCCACAGATTACACAGCGCGGCAAGCCGCAACCCAAAAGAACGGGCTTGCCTTGAAATTAGAACTTAGTTCGCTGCGCTCAAAATTGACTGGAATGATGGAATATTGGAATAATGGAATGATGGGTTGGCGCCCTTCGGGCAGATAAACGCCTGCGGCGGAGGGCTTGACAACTCATTAAAGAAAATGTTATTATTTCATTATTCCA
>Ga0316628_100001026_pt1 | contig 19053 bp, 13 predicted proteins | sample OWC_Aug_M2_C1_D5_FD_207648 | JGI IMG/M metagenome (GOLD analysis project Ga0316628, IMG submission 207648) | Wetland soil microbial communities from Old Woman Creek delta, Ohio, United States - OWC_Aug_M2_C1_D5_C | ecosystem: Environmental > Terrestrial > Soil > Wetlands | place: USA: Ohio... | reverse complement strand
CGAGCGCCGTCTCGACCTGCGCGCCGAGATGCGGCTGCCCGGCGAGGCCCTGCTGCGCTTCGAGCTCGAGTCCGTCCCGGGCCCCGAGCCGCGCACACGATTGGTGCAAACGGCGCGCTTCAAGCCACGCGGATTGCTCGGCCTCGCCTACTGGTACGCCGCCTTGCCGCTGCACGGCTTCGTCTTCCGCCGCATGGTCCAGGGCATCCGCCGCGCCGCCGAGTCGCCGGCGGCGCGCACCGCTCCCGGGCTCGCCGCCACGGGTTCGTAGTAGGCTTTTCTCGAGCCCGCAAGGAGCCTCGAGCCATGAACCCGCAGATCTCGCAGCGCGCCCGGCTGATGCCGGCTTCCCCGATCCGCAAGCTGATGCCGCTCGCCGACGAGGCGAAGCGGCGCGGTACGCACGTCTACCATCTCAACATCGGCCAGCCCGACCTCGAGACGCCGGCGGCGATGCGCGCCCACCTGCGCGACGTCGCGCCGACCATCGCCTACACGCCCTCCGGCGGCACGTCGGAGTACCTCGCGAGCCTGCAGATCTACTACCGCCGGCTCGGCGTCGAGCTGGGGATGAACGAGCTGATCGCCACGACCGGCGGCAGCGAGGCGCTGCTGTTCGCGATCTTCGCCAGCACCAGCGACGGCGACGAGGCGCTGGTCGTGGAGCCGTTCTACACCAACTACAACTCGTTCGCGACGCTCGCCGGAGTCCGTCTGGTGCCGCTGACGGCGCGCGGCGAGGACGGCTTTCACCTGCCGCCGCGCGCCGCCTGGGAGCGCAAGCTCTCGCCGCGCACCAGGCTCGTCCTGCTGTGCAATCCGAACAACCCGACCGGTACGGTCTACAGCCGCGACGAGGTGCTGCAGGTCGCCGAGTTCTGCCGTGACCACGGCCTTTTCCTGATCACCGACGAGGTGTACCGCGAGTTCGTGTACGACGGCAAGCGGGCGACGAGCGCCCTGTCGCTCCCCGGCTTCGAGGAGCAGGTGATCGTCGCCGACAGCCTGTCGAAGCGCTACAGCGCCTGCGGCATCCGATTGGGGTGCCTGGCGACCCGCAACCGCGACGTCTGGGGGGCGTGCTCGCGCATGGCGCAGGGCCGGCTGTCGGCGCCTGGCCTCGGCCAGCTGGTGGCGCTTGGCGCGCTCGAGCTGCCGGAGGACTACGCGGAGGGCGTTGCCAGCGAGTACCAGAAGCGACGCGACACGCTCTACGAGGGCCTGAGCAAGATCCCCGGCGTCTTCCTGCGCAAGCCGGAGGGCGCGTTCTACTTCGTCGCCCGCCTGCCGATCCGCGACAGCGAGGACTTCGCGCGCTGGCTGCTGTCCGACTTCGCGCACCAGGGCGCGACGGTGATGGTCGCCCCGGCGCCGGGCTTCTACGCCACCCCCGGCCTCGGCCTCGACGAGGTGCGCATCGCGTACGTGCTCAAGCGCGAGGACCTGGTTGCGGCAATCGACGTCCTGGCCCACGCCCTCCCGGCCTACCGTGCGGCGCGCGGCCTCGACCAGCTCCCCGAGACGGCTGCCGCCGCCGCACCGCAGCCCGACTTCCACCCCGCCGGAGGTTGACGGACCGAACCTCCCCGGCCCGGCCGCGGCGGATTCGGGGCCGAGCGCCGGGAAGGCCTGGACACGTCGGCCACTCGGTGGCCGGCGCGGTCGGTTGCGAAACTTTGTGCACAGTCGGCTCGTAGCGGGATTGGTGTGAGGCGCTCCGACCCCCTTCGATGACCGGAGGGTCCCGCCTCAGTTCTTCGGCGCGCCTCGGTCCGGGCGCGGCAAGGGGGATGGAATGGAGAGAGCCCAGGGTCCTGCTCGTCGCGACTTCGGCCGCCGAATCATCTTGTCTCTGGCTCTCCTGGTGTCCGTGTGCGGGGCGGCTTCGGGGGACGCCCAGAACGCACCCGAGGGGACGTGGGTCGGGGAGTGGGTGCGCGACGGCTCGAGATTGCGGGTCGAGATGACGTTCGTCCGTACGGCCCCGGGCTACGGCGGCTCCTTCTCGTCTTCGCAGCTCGGCGTCGTCGGCATCCCGCTCTCGGAGGTCGCGTACGACGCCCCTCGCATCCAGTGGAAGGTCGTCGGCGACGAAACCACGGCGGTGTACTCGGGAACGGTGAGTGGCGGTGCCCTCGCGGGCGAGTTCGTCGAGGGCGGTGCTCATGGGACCTTCTCACTGGTGCGGGGGCGCCCGGAAGACGCCGGGGTACGGGAGAGCGACGTCACCTTCGAGAATGGCGGCGTGACGCTGCGCGGCACGGTGGTCTCTCCCGAGGCTGAGGGTCCGTTCCCCGGCGTGGTGTTCCTGCATGGCTCCGGCCCGGAGGGCCGCTGGGCCAACCGGTATCTCGCGCACGCGTTCGCGCGCCGGGGGATCGTCGGCTTGATCTTCGACAAGCGGGGCGTGGGCCAGTCGACGGGTGACTGGCGGCACAGCGGCTTCGCGGATCTCGTCGCCGACGCTGCCGCCGCGGTCGAGGCGCTGCGGTCGCAGCCCCAGGTCTTGCGCGATCGGGTGGGCATCTTCGGCCACAGCCAGGGCGCCACGATTGCGCCTTGGGTCGCCGTGCGCGACCCGAACGTCGCCTTCGTGATCGCGGCGGCGGCGGGCGGCGTTTCGATGCAGGAGATGGAGATCTTCAGCCTCGAGCACGCGCTGAACGTCACCAAGCTCCAGGTGGCGCAACAAGCGCTGGCGAGGAAGTACATCCGCACCCTCGTCGCGACCGCCTACGACGGGGCCCCGCGTGCGCGGCTTGAGAGCGTCTGGCGCGAAGTGCGTGGATACCCGTGGGCTTTCCAGCCGCCTGCGCCTTCCGACCCCTACTGGTCCTTCTCCCGTCAAATCGCGACCTACGATCCGCTCGGATTCTGGCGCCAGGTGACCGCGCCGACGCTGCTGCTCTACGGAGCGCGGGACGCGCGCGTGCCACCGCGCCGCAGCGCCGCTCGCATCGCGCAAGCTTACCTGGAGGCGGAGGGCCGGAACCTGCAGGTGATCGTCCTCCCGAACGCCGATCACAGCTATCGGCTCCCACAGGAGGCCGCCGGCAAGTTCGCGTGGCCGCGATACGCGCCCGGCTACCCGGAGCGGGTCATCGACTGGGTGCTCGAGGAGCGGACCGCAGAGGCACGCAGCAAGGCACCGTCGGATCCTGACTGACGCTAGCTCTGGCGCCGCCCAGGCTCTGCCGGCGGGATGAGCTCGAGCGGCCCAGTTGCGCGCTGGGCGTCCCAGCGCGCACCGTCATCGCCTCGAGGATCGACTTCGCCAGGCCCTTGTAGTCGCCGCCGAAGTGGTGGGCGCCCTTGGACGGGCGCATCTCCGCGGCGCCCTTCTTCACCCGCAGGCAGGCACTGTCGCTCTCGTCCTCGCCGTAGTAGCAGAGAACTCGCGGCCCGGAGAGGGCCTCGATCTCCGGCGCCACCGGCAACTCGTCCTTGGCCACCGTCCCCAGCCACTCGGTGACGTGGAACTCGAAGCTCGCGGTCCGCCCGGGACCGAGCAGCACGACGAGATCGACCCTCGACCTCAGGTCCTCGGGCAGCCGGCGCACCAGGAACGGCAGCACATCCGCACCGAAGGAGTAGCCGATCAGCGTCACCCGCTGCTTGTCCCACACCGTGAGGTAGTGGCGGATGGCGCGTCCGAGGTCGGCGGCGGTCGAATCCGGGGTACGCGCCGTCCAGAAGTACTGCAGGGAGTTCCAGCCCACGACCGGCACGCCGGCGGCGACCAGCTCGCCCCCGACCTCCTTGTCGAGGCTGGCCCAGCCGCCGTCGCCGGAGATGATCACCGCCAGGTTGTCACCCGCACCCTTGGCCGGCAGCTCGACCAGCGGTAGATCGGCGACGCTGGCGGTCGCCGCCGCCCCCGTGCCCGGCGGTGGAGGCGGCGGCGTCTCGGCGACCTTCGGCGCGATGCGGTCGAAGGCCTCCTTGAACTGCGGCATCCAATTGCGCGGCACCGAGTAGCCGTGGCCGACCTTCGGCAGCATGACGATCTCGCCGCTCTTGACCTGCTTGACGTAAGCCTCGGTCTTCGGCGGGTCGCAGACCTGGTCGATCGTCCCCTGGAGAGCCACCCACGGCACCTCGAGGTCCTTGGCCGGCCGGAAGAGCGTCGTCAGGTGGTCCTTGCCGCCCATGTCCCACTCCAGGCCGCGCCCCTTGCAGAACGGCTTGTGGAGCTCCAGGTCCGGGCAGAAGCCCAGGCTCACCGCCCCGGCGAAGGTCGCCGACGGCGCCTGCACCAGGGCGGCGTACACCAGCGTCGCGCCCGAGGAGTAGCCGACCAGGACCGGCGTGATGTAGCGCGGGTAGCCGAGCTTCTTCTGCACGTACTGCGACAGCGCCTCGAAGTCGGCGGCGGCGTAAGTGCACTTGTCGTGCCCCGCTCCGGCCTGCGCCAGGTAGTGGCGGATGTCGATGCCCACGACCAGCGCGTCGAGCGTCGTCAGCTCCTCCGCCATGTCGACGACGCCGAGATTCCAGCCGCCATCGCCGGAGACGAACAACGCCACCCGGCGCGGATGCGGGATCTTGCGATACAGCCACACCGTCCCGAAGCGCCCGAACTCGAGCGTCTCCTTGGTGCGCACGTCGGCCGGCTTCTTGGCCGGCTTGGCGGCCGGTTTGGCGGCCTTCGCGGCCGGAGCGGCGGCCCGCGCCGGGACCGCTGCGGCCACGACCTCGGTCGCGGCGAGAATGGAAACCAGAACCGCCACGACCCACCGACTCCACATTCGCTTCGTCAACACGCCTTACCTCCGAGAAATGGGCCAGCCGCCGCGGTCATTTCGCGATCACACCGCGCAGGCCGCCCGAGATCAGCACCGAGAGATTGGCCAGGATGCGGGGCAGCGCCACGCCGCCCGACGACGCCAGGTAGCGCGGCTCCCACACCGGATCGAACTTTTCCTTGAACGACCGCACGCCCTGGAAGTTGTAGACCTTCTCGCCGTACAGGAAAAGCAGGGCGCCGAGCCGTTGCCAGAGCGTGGCGTACGCGCCGGTCTCGAGCCCCGACAGCGGCGCCATGCCGAGGTCGAACCAGTGCCAGCCTTGCTCGCGCCCGTGCTGCAGCAGGTGAACCAGCAGATACTCCATGGTCTGCTCGGGGCCACCGGGCAGGAAGCGCATCAAGTCGACCGACAGCTCTTCCTGGTCGGCGGACTCGAGCAGGTTCGCGAACGCCACGATGCGGCCGCCCTGGCGCACCAGCGCGAGCGGGAAGTGACGCAGGTAGTCGGGATTGAAGAAGCCGAGCGAGAAGCCCTTCTCGCGCGTCGCCTTCTCGGCCAGCCAGGCCTCGGAGATCGCCTGCAGCTCGGGCTGCAGGGCCGGCCAGTGCTCTGGGCCCATGATCTCGAAGCTGCAGCCCTCGCGGTTCAGCCGGTTGACCAGGTGGCGGAACTTCTTGCGCTCCTTGCCGTCGAGGCTCCAGTCCTCGAGGCGCACGCGGGCCTGCAGGCCGAGCTTCTGCAGCGACAGGTTGAGGTCCAGGTACAGCGGCAGGTGCTCGGGCGCCACCTGGTAGAACACGCACCAGCCGCTGTGGCGGTCGCACATCTCGCGGAACTTGCGCGCCAGCGGGGCGCGCTCCTCGTCCGGTCCCACCGGATCGCCGAGCGCGACCCAGCTCTTGCCCTCGACCGCGTACATGATGAAGGACTGGCCGCTGTCGCTGAACAGCAGCTCCTTGTCGCCGAGCAGCGCGAGGCTCGAGAGGGTGGTGCGCGAGCGGCGCACGATCGGCAGCGCGCGCTCGAGCTCGGGGCCGCGCTCGACCTCGACCGGCGTCGCCGGACGCAGCAGGCGCGCGATGCCCACCAGCAGCGCCACCGCCACCGCGAACACCGTGGCGCGCTCGGCGCGCGGCCCGTAACCGCGCAGCGGCAGGCTCCACCACGACTCGTGCGAGTACTCGGCGTGCTGGAACGAGAACATCACCAGCCACAGCGAGCACAGCAGAACCAGCGCGATCGCCGCCACCCAGCCGCGCGAGAAGCTCTCGTTCATCAGTGAGGTGCGGCGGAAGAAGTGGCGCCGCGAGGCGAGCAGCGCGAGCAACGCCGCGGACAGCAGCAGGGCCTCTTCGTAGTCGAAGCCCTTGGCCAGCGAGGCGACGATGCCGGCGCAGAGCGATGCCACCGAGAGCAGCCAGGCGCCGTCGAGACGGCGCTGCAGCCCGCGCGCCAGCAGCAACAGCGCCAGCCCCACGATGCTCCCCACCAGGTGCGAGAACACGATCACCGGCACCGGCAGGAACTGACGCAGCAGCCGCATGCGCTCGTCCATCGCCGGCGTGGCGCCAGAGAACAGCAGCAGCGCCCCGGCGCCGAAGGTGAGCAGGGCCATGGCGTCGGGCACCACCGCCGGGAGCACCCGCCGCAGGCGGGCGACGTTGCGCCGCAGCCAGGGGCTGTTGCGCATCGCCTCGCCGAAGCCGAGCAGCAACGAGGCGAGCAGGAACGGGGCCAGGTAGTAGATGGCCCGGTAGACCAGCAGCGCCCCCATCAGCTGCGGCGGGGCGATCAGCGGCCCGAGCAGGATGACCATGATCGTCTCGAACACGCCGAGCCCGCCGGGGACCTGGCTCAGCATGCCGATCGTCTGCGCGAGCAGGAAGACGCCGAGAAACGCCAGGAAGCTGAGCCCGCGGGTCGGCGGCAGCAGGGAATAGACGATGCCCGCCACCGCCGCCCAGTCGGCGCACGAGATCAGCCCGACGAGCAGCGACAGGCGCGGGCCGGGGAGCTCGATCTCCTTGCCGCGGAAGCGCAGCGGCCGCTGACGCAGCGCGCTCCACAGGAAGAAGGTCGCGGCGACCAGCGCGAGCAGCGCCCCGATCGGGCGCGAGCTGACCAGGTGGAGATGCAGCGACGGCGGCAGGGTGACGCCGACGAACAGCAGCACGACGCCACCGAGCAGGAAGTAGCCGAGCCACACCGCGAAGTCCCAGAACACGATCAGCCGGGCGATCTCGCCGGCCCGCACGCCCGCGGCGCTGTACAGGCGATAGCGCACCGAGCCGCCGGACAGCATCGAATGGCCGAGGGTGTTGCTGTAGGAGGTGGCGATGAAGGCCGTCAGGCCGACCTTCGGGTAGGGCATCGGGCGCCCGAGGAAGCGCAGGCCGAGGACGTCGTACAGGCCGAGCATCAGATAGCTCGACGCGGCGAGCACGATCGCCAGCGCCGTACGCTCGACCGGCAGAGCCGCCAGGTAGTCGGTGACGTCGGAGAGCTCGTAGTGCGAGAGCACTCGCCACAGCACGAACGCCGCGACGCAGAGGAGGACTCCGCCGATGGCCGGACCGACCGCGCGCAGCAGTTTCTTGTGATCCATGGTTGCAGGGCGAGCCCTGGCCCGAGGCCGGGCGGCCTGGAGCGCGGGCTCAATCCCCGAGTCTACCAGCCCGCCCGCCGGCGGCGGCCTCGAATCCAGGCTCGATCACCGCCGGGGGCGGCAGCGCCGGCCCTAGTCCATCTGCTTGCGCAGCACGGTCGGGATGTCGTAGTCGTCGACCTGCGACCAGTTGGGGCCGAAGCCATTGGGATCCTCGGGCCGCGTGTTGGCCACCGCCTTGCGGTAGAAGGGCACGTCCGCGGGCTCCTCCTCGCGCCGCGGCTCGACCTGGGCCGGCGGCCGCGCCGCCGGGACGGCGACCATCGGCTCCGGCCGCCGGCGGTCGATCGCCGCCAGCGGCGGCGCCGCGGGGCGCTCGTGCGGCTGGTACTTGAAGCCGGTGGCGATGACCGTCACCTTCATCTCGTCCTCGAGGCGATCGTCGATCACCATGCCGGAGATGATGTTGGCCTCGGGGTCCACCGCGTCGGCGATGATGCGCGCCGCCTCCGCCACCTCGTGGAGCGTCATGTCCTTGCCGCCCGAGATGTTGATCAGCACGCCCTTGGCGCCCTCGATCGAGGTCTCCTCGAGGAGCGGCGAGGAGATCGCCCGCTGCGCCGCCTCGATCGATCGGTGCTCGCCCTTGGCGAGGCCGGTGCCCATCAGCGCCATGCCCATGCCGGTCATGATGGTGCGCACGTCGGCGAAGTCGACGTTCACCTCGCCCGGGACGGTGATCAGGTCGGAGATGCCCTGCACCGCCTGGCGCAGGACGTCGTCGGCGATCCGGAACGCCTCGCCGAGCGGCGTGCCGCGCTCGACGAACGACAGCAGCCGCTCGTTGGGGATGGTGATCAGGGTGTCGACGTTGCCGCGCAGCTCCTCCACCCCGCGCTCGGCCTGCGCCATGCGGCGGCGTCCCTCGAAGCCGAACGGCTTGGTCACCACCGCCACCGTCAGCGCGCCGATCTCGGCCGCCAGCGAGGCCAGGATGGGCATCGCGCCGGTGCCGGTGCCGCCGCCCAGGCCGGCGGTCAGGAACACCATGTCGGCGCCGTCGAGCAGCTGCAGGATCTGCTCGGTGTCCTCGAGCGCCGACTTGCGACCCACCTCGGGATCGCCCCCGGCGCCCAGGCCCTTGGTGAGCAGCGGGCCGAGCTGCAGCTTCACCGGCGCGCGGCACTTGTTGAGCGCCTGCAGATCGGTGTTGGCGGTGATGAACTCGATGCCGCGCAGCTGCGCGTCGATCATGCGGTTGACGGCGTTGCCACCGCCACCGCCGACCCCGATCACCTTGATCTTGGCCGGCGCCATGCCGCTGTCCGCGCTGCCCTGCGCCTTCACCTCGTCGTCGTCGAACAGGATCATCATGACCCCTTTCTCGGCCCCGTGCGGCCGAAGAGCGGGCGCTGGGCCGCCTGGCCCGCGCCCGCGCAGTTCCTAAAGCAAGTCCGAGAACATCCCGCGCAGGCTGCCCATCACGCCGCGCATCGAGAAGCCCGCCTTCTTCGAAGCCCGGCCGTCGAGCGCCTCGCGCCCCTCGGCGTACAGCAGCAGCCCGGAAGCGGTCGACCAGCCCGGCGCGCTGATCACGTCGACCAGCCCGCCCAGCCCCTGCGGCAGTCCGTAGCGCACGCCGGAGCTGAAGATCTGCTCCGCCATCTCGAGCAGGCCGTCGAGCTGCGCTCCGCCACCGGTCAGCACCACGCCGCCGCGCAGCGGATCGGTGAAGCCGCTCTTGGTCACGTCGTCGCGCAGCAGGGAGAACATCTCCTCGGCGCGCGGCTGCAGGATCTCGCACAGCTCGCGGCGCGGCACCACGCGCGGCGAGCCGCCGTTGACGGTCGGCACCGAGATGCCTTCCTCCTCGGTGATCATGCTGAGCAGGCAGCAGCCCTGCTTGACCTTGATGCGCTCGGCCTCGGCGAACGGCGTACGCAGGACCATCGCCAGGTCGTTCGTGAAGTGGCCGGCGCCGATCGGCAGCACCGCGCTGTACTGCACCTCGCCGTCCTGGAACAGCGCGCAGCTCATCGAGCCGGCACCGAGGTCGAGGAGCAAGGTGCCGAGATCGCGCTCGTCCTGGGTGAGCACCGCCTCGCCGGTCGCCAGTGGCTCGAACACCATCTCGGCGACCTCGATGCCGGCGCGGTTGACGCAGGTCAGCAGGGTCTTGCCGCGCGTCGTGTTGCCGGTGACCAGGTGCGCCGACACCTCCAGACGGCTGCCCAGCATGCCGAGCGGATCGGAGATGCCGCCCTGCTCGTCGACCACGAACTCCTGGGGGATCGCGTGCAGGATCTCGCGGTCCGAGGGCAATGCGGCGGAGCGCGCCGCCTCGAGCACCCGGTCGATGTCCTGGCGCGTGATCTCGCGATCCTTGCGCGCCACCGACACCATGCCGCGCGAGTTGACGCTGCGGATGTCGGGGCCGGCGACGCCGACGTAGGCGCGCGACACCTCGACGCCGGCCATCACCTCGGCTTCCTCGGTGGCGGCCTTGAGGGCCTCGACCGTGGCCTCGACGTTCACGATGTTGCCTTTGCGGGTGCCGCGGTTGGGGGCGAGCCCGCGGCCCACGACCTCGACTCCACCGCGCGCCGAGCGCTGGCCGATCAACACCCCGACCTTCGACGACCCGATGTCGATCCCTACGAGATAGTCCTCAGGCTTGGCCATGCCTTCCCCTTCCCCGGTCGCTAAGCGGCGCTCGCCCCACGCGCCGGCGCCGCGGCAGGCGCCGGCTGCGGGGCGCTGCCCGGCTTCGCCGGGAGCGCCGCAGGTTGCACAACGATCCTGCGCGCGAAGCGCAGATCCACGGATTCCACTTTCGGATAGTGACGAGCGATGTCCGGCAGCAGCGCGGCGAGGCCCGGCACCCGCTCGCCGAGGGTGCCGGCGCGCAGCAGCAGCGGGAATGGCACCGCGCCGGTGACGATCCGGAAATCGCCGTCGCCCAGCACCTCGACCTCCGACAGGCGTGCCGCCCAGTCCGGCGCCGCCCGCTCCAGCTCATGGGTCAGGGCGAGCGCGTCGGGCGCCGTCTCGACGCCCTCGCCATCGACGCTCACCAGCACCATGTCGACCCTGCCCGACTGGTCCTCGAGCGGCGCGATCTCGCGTCCCGCCGCATCGAGATAGAAGACCTGGTCGCCGCGCCGCAGCAGGGCCACGGCGCGGCGCTCGCGCACCCGCACGCGCAGGCGGTCGGGCAGGCGCTTGCGCAGCTCGACGCCCTCGACCCAGGGGTGCTCGGCCACCAGGCGCTGCGCTTCGCCGAGCGACAGCTCGACCAGATTGCGACCCACGAGCGGCTGCAGGGTGCGCTCGATCCAGCTCACCGGCACGTGCGGACTGCCCTCGACCTCGAGCCGCTGGAGCGCGAAGCGGGGCGAGGTCAGCACCCACCCGACCAGGGTCAGCGGCAAGCCGACCACCGCCAGGGCACCGAGCAGGCCGCTGCCGAGGACCGCCCACAGGCTGCGCCGCCGGCGCCGCGCCGCGTATGGCCGGCGGCGGAAGGGCAGGACCCGCGCTTCGCGCAGCAGGTCGGTCAAGCGGCGCCCTCCTCGACCAGCTGCTCGGCCAGGCGCACGATGTCGCCGGCGCCGAGCGTGATCACGACGTCGCCCGGTTTGACCTCGTTCGCGAGCCGCGCCGGCACGGCGCGCCAGTCGGCGCAGAAGGCAACGCTGCGATGCCCGGAAGCGCGCGCCGCGGCGACCACCAGCTCGCCCGACACTCCGGCGAGCGGCGCCTCGCGCGAGGCGTAGACCTCGGTCACCACCGCGTTCTCGGCCCCTAGGAGCGCCCGCCCGAACTCCGCCGCCAGGTCGCGGGTGCGCGAGAACAGGTGCGGCTGGAACACCGCGTGCAGCGCCGCCTTGGGGAAGGCCTGCCGCGCAGCGGCAAGGGTCGCCGTGACCTCGGTCGGATGATGCGCGTAGTCGTCGACCACGGTGGCCCCGTGCCAGCTTCCCAGCCGCTCGAAGCGGCGGTGGACGCCGCGGAACGCGGCCAGCGCGCGCGCCATGGCCGGAAAGTCGAGATGCAGGGCCAGGCCGACGCCGATCGCGGCGAGCGCGTTCTGCACGTTGTGCACACCGGGCAGCGGCAGCTCGACCTCGCCCAGCGCCTGGCCGTGGGCGCGCACCGTGAACCGGCTGCCCTGCGGTGAGGTCTCGAGGTCGACCGCCGCGAGGTCGGCCTGCGGGCTGAGGCCATAAGTCAGCACCCGGTGCCCCTCGAGCCGCGGCATCACCTGCTGGATGTTGGGATCGTCGAGACAGAGGATTGCCTGACCGAAGAACGGCACCCGGCTGGCGAAGTTGACGAACGCCTCCTGGATGTCGGCGAGGTCGCGGTAGGTGTCGAGGTGGTCGCGGTCGATCGTCGTCACCACCGCCACGATCGGCTGCAGGCGCAGGAAGCTGCGGTCGAACTCGTCGGCCTCGACCACCATGTAGTCGCCCTTGCCGAGCCGCGCGCCGGTGCCCGAGACGCGCAGGCGGCCGCCGACGATCACCGTCGGATCGAGGCCGGCCTCGGTCAGGATGGCGCCGACCAGAGAGGTCGTGGTGGTCTTGCCGTGCGTGCCGGCGACCGCGATGCCGTACTTCAGGCGCATCAGCTCACCGAGCATCTCGGCACGGCGCACCACCGTGATGCCGCGCTCGCGGGCGGCGCGGATCTCGGGGTTGTCCGGCTGGACGGCCGAGGAGCGCACCACGAGCTCCATCCCCTCGAGGTGATCGGCGGAGTGTCCGAGGTGGAAGCGCACGCCGAGCTTCTCCAGCCGGTCGGTCGTCTCGCTGCGCTGCTGGTCGCAGCCGCTGACCTCGACTTCGAGGTCGAGCAGCACCTCGGCGATGCCGCTCATGCCGGCGCCGCCGATGCCGACGAAGTGGACCCGCGACAGGCGCGTGAAGCGACGGAACATCACGCCGCCGTCCCCCGCGCCAGCGCCTCGACCCGGTCGGCGATCCGCGCCGCCGCGTCGCGCCGCGCCAGAGCGCGCGCCGCCCGTGCCATGCCGGCGAGCCCGGCGCGGTCGATGAGCAACGCGCCGAGCGCCGCGGCCAGGGCCTCCGGCCCGAGCTCCTCCGGCAGCAGCAGGCGCGCCGCGCCCGCCGCCTGGAGGACGCGGGCGTTGTCGATCTGGTGGCCGCCGGCGACGCCGAGCGGCAGGAGCAGCGCCGGACGTCCGGCCGCGCAGATCTCGGCCAAGGTCACCGCGCCGGCGCGCGAGACGACGAGGTCGGCGGCAGCCATCGCTCCCGCCACGTCCTCGACGAAGGGCAGGACCTCGACCCGCGCCCGCGGCGCCGCCGCCGCCCACAGCGCCCGCGCCTCCTCGAGGTGGCGGGCGCCGCACTGGTGGACGATCCGCAGGCCGGGCAGCCGCTCGGCCAGTCGGGCGACCGCAGCGGGCAGCGCGCGGTTCAGGGATTGCGCCCCCTGGCTGCCGCCGAGGACGAGGACAGCGGGGTCCGGCGCGCCCGGCAGAGCTTCGGGCACGGCGAAGAACTCCGGGCGCACCGGAACCCCTGAAACTTCGGTCGCACAGGCAAGCTCGGTCGCCGCCGGCGCGAACGCGACTGCGGCGGCGCTGGCGAAGCGCGACAGCCAGCGGTTGGCACGGCCGGCGTGAGCGTTGGGCTCGAACAGCAACGCCGGCCGCCGCGCCAGCCACGCGCCGAGCACCGCCGGCGCCGAGGCATAGCCGCCGGTGCCGACCACGACGTCCACCGCCTCGCGCCGCACCAGGGCCCGCGCCGCCAGCGCCGAGCGCGTCACGGTGGCGAGGGCGCGGGCCTGCGCCAGCGCGCCCCTGCCGAGCAGCGGCCTGGCGGGCAGGGCATGGAACGCGAAGCCGCGCGCCGGGACCAGCGTCGCTTCCATGCCGTGCGCGGTGCCCACGAAGCTCACTCGCCACCCCCGACGCAGCAGCTCGGCGCCGAGCGCCAAGGCCGGGAAGATGTGCCCGCCGGTGCCGCCGCCCGCGAGCAGCGCGTGTCTTGACGCCATTGCTCACCCATGCTGAGAGACGTTGAGCAGCAGACCGCAGGCGGTCATCGAGACCACCAGCGAGCAACCGCCGTAGGAGACGAAAGGCAACGGGATGCCCTTGGTCGGGAACAGCGCGACCGCGACGCTGACGTTGAGCAGAGCCTGCAGCACGATCGCGGCGGTCAGCCCGTACGCCAGGTAGCGGCCGAAAGCGTCGGGGGCGGCGAGCGCGGCGCGGGCGCCGCGCCACAACAGCACCGCGAACAGTGCCACCACCAGCAGCCCCCCCACCATGCCGAGCTCCTCGGCGATGATCGCGTAGATGAAATCGGTGTGGGGGTAGGGCAGGAAGTACAGCTTCTGGACGCTCTGCCCGGGACCCAGGCCGAGCACCCCGCCCGAGCCGACGGCGATCAGCGACTGCAGGGCCTGGAAGCCGGCGCCCAGCGGGTCGCGCTCCGGATGCAGGAAAGCGAGCACGCGCTCGCGCCGGTAAGGGGCCGAGAACACCGCGAACCAGGCGATCGGCACGGCGGCCACCGCCGTCGCACCGACCCACTTCCAGGACAGCCCGGCGAGGAACAGCATCGCCGCGGCGGTCGCCACGATCAGCACCGCCGTCCCCATGTCGGGCTCGAGCAGCACCAGGCCGGCGACCAGAGCGCTCGCCAGGGCGCAGGGCAGCAGCAGCTCCCGGCTGTTGACGCGGTCCTCCTTGCGCTCGATCTGATAGGCGAGGAAGACGACCAGCGCCAGCTTGGCGAGCTCCGCCGGCTGCACCGAGATCCCGCCGATGAAGAACCAGCGGCGGGTGTTGTTCAGGGCCGGCGCGAACAGCACGCCGAGCAGCAGGAAGAGCGACCCGCCGAGCGCCGTGTACACCACCGCCGGATGGCGCAGCCGCCGGTAGTCGACGTGCATCGCGACCAGCATGCCGCCGAGGCCGAGCACCGCGGCGATCGCCTGCTTGACCAGGAAGGGATTGATCGCCTTGCCCTGGACATGCGCCGAGCTCGCCGAGTACACCATCACCAGGCCGAGGCCGATCAAGAGGGCGACGGTGGTGAACAGCACCTTGTCGGGAGCGAGCTTCTTCGCCATCAGGCCCTCGCTCCCGCGTGCAGCCCGCGCACCAGGCGCTGGAACTGCTCGCCGCGGTCGTTGAAGTCGCGGAACTGGTCGAAGCTGGCGCACGCCGGCGAGAGCACGACCGCCTGCCCGGCGCTGCCGTGCTCGGCCGCCAGGCGCACCGCGCGCTCGAGCGTGCGCGCCATCTCGCTCGCCACGACGTCGCCCAGGGCGCGCCGGAAGTCGTCGGCCGATTCGCCGATCAGGTAGAGCCGTGCCACCTTGCGCGCCACCACCGGCCGCAGCTCGCGCAGGTCGGCGCCCTTGTTGCGACCGCCGAGGATGAGATGAACGGCGCGGTCGGGGAAGCCGGCGAGCGACTTCGCGGTGGCGCCGACGTTGGTGCCCTTGGAGTCGTCGAACCACGCGACGCCGTCCCACTCGCCGACCTTCTCCATGCGGTGCGGCAGGGCGTGGAAGTCGCGCAGCCCGGACGCGAGCGCCGCGGGCTCGGCGCCGAGGGCGAGCGCGAGCAGCGCCGCCGCCATCGCGTTCTCGAGATTGTGCAGGCCGACCAGCGGCAGGTCGCTCTGGCGGAAGAGCTCGCGCCGGGGCTCGCCGGGACGCGCCTCGACGACCGCTCCCGAGTCGAGGAAGCAGCCGTCGTCGACCGGTCCGCCGAGCGCGAAGCGCCGCCGCCGCGCCGCGGTCGGCGCGTCGGCGACCAGCGGGTCCTCGGCGTTGAGCACCGCGACGTCCTCGCGATGCTGGTTCTGGAGCAGGCGCAGCTTGGCGGCGGCATAAGCCTGCAGGCTGCCATGCCGGTCGAGGTGGTCGGGCGAGACGTTGAGCACCGCCGCGGCGCGCGGTCGCAGGGTGGCGATCGCCTCGAGCTGGAAGCTCGACAGCTCGACGACGAAGACGCGACCCGGCGCTCCCTCGACGCACGATGCCAGCGGACGGCCGATGTTGCCGCACACCTCGACCGCGAAGCCGGCCCGGCGCAGCAGCTCGCCGGTGAGCGCGGTCGTCGTGCTCTTGCCGTTCGAGCCCGTGATCCCGATCAAGGGGCCGTTGAGGAACGGGAACGCCAGCTCGACCTCGGCCAGGACCGGCACCCCGGCGGCCCGCGCCGCAGCGAGGAGCGGCCGGCTCGCGGGAACGCCCGGGCTCACCACCACGGCGTCGATCCCCGCCGGCAGCACGGTGGGCTCGCCGCCCGCCCGCAGGTCGATCGCCAGGCCCGCGAGCTCGGCCGCGACCTCGGCCGCCGGACGGCGGTCGACCCCCACCACCTCGACGCCGTGCGCCCGCAGCAGGCGCGCCGCCGCCAGGCCCGAAGCGCCGAGGCCGTAGACCAACACGCGGGAGAGCGGCTGCGCCGTCCAGGGGCCTTTCATCGCAGTTTCAGGGTCGACAGCCCGACCAGGGCGAAGAGCAGCGAGAGGATCCAGAAGCGCACGATGACCTTCGGCTCCGCCCAGCCGGCGAGCTCGAAATGGTGGTGCAGCGGCGCCATGCGGAACAGCCGCCGCCCGGTCAGCTTGAACGACGCGACCTGCAGGATCACCGACAGCGCCTCGAGCACGAACAGGCCGCCAACCACGACCAGCAGCACCTCCTGCTTGGCGAGCACCGCCACCGATCCGATCGCGCCGCCGATCGCCAGCGACCCGACGTCGCCCATGAAAACCTCGGCGGGATGGGCGTTGAACCACAGGAACCCGAGGCTGGCTCCCACCAGCGCGCCGCAGAACACCGCCACCTCGCCCACGCCAGCGACGTACGGCACCTGGAGATAGCGCGCCACGACGGCGTTGCCGGCAACGTAGGTGAAGATCGCGTACGTCCCGGCGGCGATCAGCGTGGCGCCGATCGCCAGGCCGTCGAGGCCGTCGGTCAGGTTCACCGCGTTCGACGCCCCGACCAGCACGAAAGCGACGAAGGGCACGTACAGCAATCCGAGATGGACGACCGCTTCCTTGAAGAACGGGAAGTACAGGGTCGACTGGAAGCGCCACAGCGGCGGCAGGTACAGCAGCACGACCGCCGCCAGCCCCGCCACCAGCACCTGGAGCGCGAACTTGGCGCGCGCCGTCAGACCGAGGTTGCGCCGCCGGCGGACCTTGCGCAGGTCGTCGACGAAGCCGATCGCTCCGAAGGCGAGGGTCACCAGCAGCGCGATCCACACGTACACGTTGGTCAGATTGGCCCACAAGAGCGTCGGCAGGAGCAGCGCGACGAGGATCAGCACGCCGCCCATGGTCGGCGTGCCGGCCTTGATCTGGTGGCTCTGCGGCCCGACCTCGCGGATGTTCTGGCCGACCGAGAGCCGGCGCAGGGTGCGGATGAACCAGGGACCGAGGAAGAGCGACAGCAGGAGCGCGGTCAGCGCCGCGCCGGCGCTGCGGAAGGTGATGTAGCGGAAGACGTTGAAGACGCCGAAGTCCTCGTGCAGCGGGTACAGCAGGTGATAGAGCATCAGTCGGCTCTCCCGCCCGCCGCGCGCAGCGCCTCGACCACCACCTCGAGATGGATCCCGCGCGAGCCCTTGACCAGCACCACGTCACCCCGGCGCAGCTCGCGCGCCGCCCACCGTGCCGCCGCCGCGGCGTCAGCGAACCGGATCGCCGCCGACCCCGCCGCCGCCGCCAGCTCGCCGCCGAGCTCGCCCACCGCGCCGATCGGCGCGAAGCCGCGCGCCGCGGCCGCGGCGCCGACCCGCCGATGGAAGAGCGCGGCCTGCTCGCCGAGCTCGAGCATGTCGCCGAGCACGCACCAGCGGCGCTCTCCGGGCAGGCGCGCCGCCGCCTCGAGAGCGCGCTCCATCGCGTCGGGGTTGGCGTTGTAGGAGTCGTCGATCAGCGTCGCCCCGATCGGCAGGCGGTGCACGACGCCGCGACCTGCTGACGGCTGCGCAGTGGCAACCGCAGCCGCGATCTCGGCCAGCGAAACGCCGAGCGCATGGGCACCGGCCGCGGCGGCAAGGCAGTTGTCCACGTTGTGGGTACCGAGCAGCGGCAGAGCGATCTCCTGGGCGCCATCGTCCCCCTCGAGGATGAAGCGCGAGCCGGCGCCGCCCGCTTCGGGCACGACGTCGCGCACGCGCAGGTTGAGCTTGCTATCCCTTGCTTCCCGGTCGGCGTGGCCGTACCAGACGACGCGCACCGCTCGCCGCCCCTGCTCGCGGCGCACGACCCTCGCCACCTGCTCGTCGTCGGCGTTGGCGACGATCAAGCCGTCGTCGGGGAGGCCGGCGAAGATCTCGGCCTTGGCCTCGGCGATCGCCGCGAGCGTGCCGAAGAACTCGAGGTGCGCCGGGCGCACCGCGATCAGCATCGCGACGTCCGGCCGGGCGAGAGAGCTGATCCGGGCGAGCTCGCCGGGCGTCGACATGCCGAGCTCGGCGACCATCCACTCGGTGTCGTCCGGAATGCCGAGCAGGGCGAGCGGGAAGCCGTACAGGTTGTTCAGGTTGCCGGGGCTGCGCGAGACGCGATAGCGGCGGGCGAGCATCGCCGCCAAAAGCTCCTTGGTCGTCGTCTTGCCGACCGAGCCGGTGATGCCGACCAGATGGCGCGGCACCTCGCGGCGCACGGCGCGGGTGAGCGCGTGCAGCGCGGCGTAGCTGTCGTGGACCTGGATCAGCGCCCGACCCGGCGGCGTCGGCTCCACCGGCAGGCGTTCGACGACCGCCGCCGCCGCACCGGCGGCGAGCGCCGCGCCAACGTAGAGGTGGCCGTCGCTCTTCTCGCCGCGCAGGGCGAAGAACAGCTCGCCGCCCTCGACCCGGCGCGAATCGAGCGCCGCGCCGCGCCACTCGGCGCGCGGGTCGCCGGCGATCAAGCTACCCGCCATGGCTTGCGCCGCCTCATCGACCCGCCGCCGGACCAAGCCGTTCCTCCAGCGCCTTGCGCAGCTCGTCGCGATCCGAGAACGGCAGCCGCTCGCTGCCGATGATCTGCTCCTGCTCGTGACCCTTGCCCGCCACCACCAGCGCCCATTCGCCCGGCGCCCCGGCCGCCACCGCGATCGCGCCCCGGATCGCCTCGCGGCGGTCGGGGACGATGCGATAGGACGGGTTGCGGCTCTCGCGCAGGCCGCGCTCGACGGACGCCAGGATCGCCTGCGGGTCCTCGCTGCGCGGGTTGTCGGAGGTCGCGATCGGCAGCTCGGCGAGCTCGCCGGCGGCGCGGCCCATCAGCGGGCGCTTGCCGGGGTCACGGTCGCCGCCGCAGCCGAAGACGACGATCAGCTTGCGCTGGGTGAACTCGCGCGCCGCGGCGAGCGCCGCGGCGAGCGCCGCGTCGGTGTGGGCGTAGTCGATGAACACCGGGAATTCCTGGCCGCGCTCGACCGGCTCCATGCGCCCGGCCAGCGGCCGCACCTCGGCGAGGGCGGCGGCGATCGCGGCATGCGGCAGCTCGAGCGCCTCGGCGCCGGCCGCCGCGGCGAGCAGGTTCTCGAGATTGAAGCGGCCGCGCAGCGCGGTCGAGAACGGCAGCTCGCCGCGCGGGGTCACCAGGATGCCGCGGATGCCGCGGCTGTCGAGCTCGACCTCGCGCGCCCAGACGTCGGCCGGCTGGCCGTCACCGCGGAAGGTGAGGGCGTCGGGAAACT
>Ga0316628_100001025_pt1 | contig 19061 bp, 16 predicted proteins | sample OWC_Aug_M2_C1_D5_FD_207648 | JGI IMG/M metagenome (GOLD analysis project Ga0316628, IMG submission 207648) | Wetland soil microbial communities from Old Woman Creek delta, Ohio, United States - OWC_Aug_M2_C1_D5_C | ecosystem: Environmental > Terrestrial > Soil > Wetlands | place: USA: Ohio... | reverse complement strand
AAATCGGAATGAGCGCTCTTCGGACGCGGCAGCTTGTGCTCCGGGATGAAGGTCGTATCGTAGCGTCCGGGCTTCGAGGCGACGCCGAGACAATTGCCGCCGTTGACGACCGGCGTGATCTTGCCGCTCCGGCGGCCTTCCCGGAGAAGCTCGCGGATCCTGCCCTCGATCGACGCCCCGCCCTCCTTCTCGCCCATGCCCCCGGCGATGATGATGACGGAGCGGGCCTTTTCGTATTCGACCAGGTCCCTCATGATGTCGTAGCACTGGTCGGCGGCGAGGGTCAGGACGAAGAGGTCGACGGTCCAGGGCATGGCCTCGACCGAGGGCACGCAGCGGCAACCCTCGATCGCGTCGAGCCCCGGCTTGACCACGACCAGGCTTTCACGGGGGAAGCCGTTTGCCAGCGTGTTATTGAGGATGATGTGGCCCAGGTTCATCTTCTCCGAGACACCGATGATGCCGATCGAGGCCGGCTTGAGCAGGTGCCCGATGGCCTCCGCCGGCCGGGCGGGAACGGCCGTCTTTGCGCGGGAGAACCGGCAGACGCCGTCCAGGGGCACAAGACGGCCGCGGCGGACGACAAAGGGGTTGACCTCGGCTTCTTCAAGGACGTAAGGAGTGCCTGTGGCGAAGGGTGAAAAGGCGGCGGCCAGGTCGCGGAAGCGGAGGAGCGTCTCGATCAAGACACGGGGAGCGACGAGCGGTTTGCGGCCCCGGAATTCGGCGGCCAGCTTGCCGTAGAACGCCAGGGGCTCAAGGAGTCCCGGCGCTTTCGCCGCGTCCAGGAGGTGGGCGGAGGCGATGGCCACGCCCCTCCCCTCCCTGAAGCGTTCGTTCATGTACTCGACATCGACTCCGCCCCCGCCCACGGTCAGCACGGGCCCGAACTCGCGCGAGTTCCTCAGGCCGAGCAGGATCTCCGAGCCGAACCCGACGTCGTCGAAGGCGACCTTCTCGGCGACGAGGAAGCCCCGGATGGACTCACGGACGGCTTTCATGGATGGAGATCGTCCGGCGGCGCCGCCGCGGCGCTTCTTTTCCCAGCCGATATAGCGAAGGGGAACGTTCCTGAGCATGGCCGCGCAGGCCTTGTTGACGTCGGCGGCTTCGGCCTTGGCGAAGGCCACGCCGCCGACGTCGGATTTGTGGACGACGAGCGGAGAGACGATCTTGACGACGACCTGTCCGGTCCCCAAGGCGCGCAGGTCCGTCCGGGTGACGGCCTTTCCGGCCGGGATGAAGATATGTCGCGGGGCGGGGATCCCCGCTTCTTTCAAGACTTCATAGACTTCCGTCTCAAGCAGGAAGTCCCGGCCGTCCCTCTCCGCTTCTTCGAGGACGCGGATGGTCCTGGTCCAGCCGGTTCTCATGGGCGGCCGGCCGCCTTCTTGCCGAGCTCGAAGGCCTTGAGGTTAGCCTCGAGGACAGGCATGCCCCGGCTGCGGAACAGGGCGTCGATCGTCTGGAGAAGGCTCGTCTCCTTGAGGATGAGGAAGGCCGCGGCCGCTCCAAGAAGGACGATGTTCTGGGCCTTGACCGTCCCGGCCTCCTTGGCCAGCTTCTCAGAATCGACGACGACGCTGCGCGGCGCTTTGTTGAGCGCCTCCAGGACCTGGCCGAGATCGGGGTAATCAGGGATGTTGCGGAAAGGCGTTGAGCTCGTCACGACGATGCCGTCCGGCCGGAGGCAGTCCAGATAGCGCAGGGCTTCGAGCGGCTCCACGCTCAGGATCATGTCGGCCTCCCCCTTGGGGATGAGGTCGCTCCAGATCGTCCCGTCCGAGAGCCGCATATGGGACTGGACCGCCCCGCCCCTTTGGGCCATGCCGTGGACCTCGGCTTGCTTGAAGAAAAGCCCGTCGGCCAGAGCCGCGTTATCGATGACGTAGGCGATGGACAGGATGCCCTGGCCGCCGACGCCCGCGAGAATGATGTCCTGTTTCATGACCTAGCTCCTTTTCTTCCGTTGTTCCTGGACGCATTCCCGGGCGGCGACGATGACGGACAGGCCGCGGTGACCGATCTCTTCCCTGATGATCTGGACGTTCTTTTCGTGGTTCTTCGGCAGGGGCTCGATCGTCCGGATGTGCTCTTTGGCCACCCCGAGGCCTTCGATGAGGCGGAGCAGGCGCTCACCCGTGCCGTAGGTCGGCTGTCCGCCGGTCATGGCCGTCGTGGCGTTGTCGAGGATGATGACGGTCATGTCGGTGTCGGCGACGGCCGCGCCGAGGAGGGGCGTGATGCCTGAGTGGGCGAAGGTCGAGTCGCCGATGACGGAGACGGCCGGATGGAGGCCGACGTCGGAGGCGCCCCTGGCCATGCCTATGCTCGCCCCCATGCAGACGCAGCTGTGGATAGCGCTGTAAGGAGGCAGGGCGCCCAGGGTGTAACAGCCGATGTCGCTGAAGACATTCGAGCCCGGGATGCCTTCAAGGGCCTTGTTGAGGGCCCTGTACGTGTCGGCATGCGGACAGCCAACGCAGAGCTGGGGCGGCCGGCCCGCCAGCGGCAGGCCGCTCGCCTCGCAGGCCGGGAGGGCCCCGCGGCCGAGCGCCCGGCGGACGATGTCGGGAGAGAGCTCCCCGGAAGCCGGCAGGGTTCCGCTGAGCTTGCCCAGGACGGTCTTGCCCGGGACCCCGAAGAGCCCCTTGATCTGGCGTTCGATGAAAGGATAGCCGTCCTCGAGGACGAGGACGGTCGCGACGTGGCTGACGAGCTTTCGGATGAGGCCTTCGGGCAGCGGGTAGGTCGAGACCTTGAGGAAGGTCGGCGGCGAGGCCTCCCCCGCCACGGCCTCGCGGAGATAGTTATAGGCGATGCCCGAGGCGATGACGCCGAACGCACGGTCGCCCTCATTGAGCTTGAGGAAGTTGAACCGGGACTCATCGGAGAAACGGACCAGCTCGGCCTGCACGTCAAGGAGCAGGCCGAAGCGGCGGCGGGCGTTGACGGGAAGAAGGATCCAATCCTTGGCCACGCCCTTCTTCAGCTCGTTCTGGGGCCGGGCGTCCCTTGTCTCGACGGGCGAACGGCTGTGGGAGAGCCGCGTGACCAGGCGCAGCATGACGGGCAGCCCGAAACGCTCGGACAGGTCGAACGCCTCCCGGCTCATGTCATAAGCCTCCTGGTGGTCGGAGGGCTCGTAGCCGAAGATCTGGGCGAACTGGGCGTAGTAGCGGCTGTCCTGCTCGTTCTGCGAGCTGTGCATGCCGGGATCGTCGGCGCTGACGACGAGGAGGCCGCCGTTGGCCCCGGTGATGGCCGAGTTCATGAACGGATCGGCGGCGACGTTGAGGCCGACGTGCTTGAACGAGACGAGGGCCCGCTTCCCGGCGAAGGAGGCGCCGAGGGCCTCCTCGTAGGCCACCTTCTCGTTCACCGACCAGACGGCCGTGAATTCCTTGGTCTCGCCGGCCAGGCGGATGAGATACTCCAGGACCTCGGAAGCCGGTGTTCCGGGGTAGGAAAAAGCGGCCGAGAGGCCGGCGTGGACGGCCCCCAGGGCGACCGCCTCGTCACCGAGCAGGATTTGACGCGACATGGGCATTCCCTTTTCGATGATATTTCGACGGACGCGCACCCGGAAGAACCGACGAGGGGACGGTGAGCGCGTTGGTCAAGGGGGTAGGATACTCATTCGTCGCGGAGAGTGTCAAGCGGTCCCCGCCGCGGGCCGCTGTTTAGTAAACTGATAAATCCTATAAAATCGTGTTGATATTCGGCCAGAATCCCTATAGAATGAGAACGTAAGGAGTCCGCCATGATCAGGCTTTCGACGAAAGGCCGTTACGGGACGCGGCTGATGCTCAACCTCGCCCGGCACTATGGGAACGCCAACGAGGCCGTCATCCTCAAGCACATCTCCGAGGACGAGAGGATCTCGATCCGCTATCTCGAACAGATCATCATCCCTCTCAAGATCAACCGCCTGGTCAAAAGCATCCGCGGCGCCGGCGGCGGCTACACGCTGGCCCGCAAGCCCGAGGACATCAAGCTCAGCGAGATCCTTCACGCCCTCGAGGGGAACTGCTGTCTCGTCGAATGCATCGAGGACGACTCTTACTGCGATTTCACCGATACCTGCCCGACCTACGATATTTGGAAGAGCGCGACCGACCTGCTGAAGGACTACTTCGACGGCATCACCCTCAAGGATGTCGTCGCCATAGCCGAAAAAAAGGGCAAGAAGAACAAGGCCAGGGCCCGCTGAGGCCCTTTTCCCCCTCAGGGAGCGAGGCCGGCCTTCCGCTCGGCGGCCTCGATGGTGTTCATCATGAGCATCGTCACCGTCATGGGGCCCACGCCGCCCGGCACGGGAGTGATGGCCGCGGCCTTTTCCTTGATGGGTTCGAAGTCGCAATCGCCGACGAGGCGAAAGCCCTTGGGCGAGCTCGGGTCCGGCACCCTGTTGACGCCGACGTCGATGACGACACATCCCTCCCGGACCATCTCCGCCTTGATCGCCCGGGGCGCGCCCATGGCCGCAACGAGGATGTCCGCCTGGAGCGTGAACCGTGAGAGGTCCGGCGTCCCCGTGTGGCAGATGGTGACCGTGGCGTTGGCCCCCTTCTTCTTCTGGATGAGGAGAGCGGCCAGGGGCTTGCCGACGATGTTGCTCCGACCGCAAATGACGACGTGCCTGCCTTCGGGGCTGTGACCGCTCCGGACGAGCAGCTGGACGACGCCGTAGGGCGTGCATGGCAGCGGGCACGGCTCGCCCCGGAGGAGCCTGCCGACGTTGATCGGATGGAATCCGTCGACGTCCTTCTCGGGCGAGATGAAGGTGATGACCTTGTCGGCGCTGACGTATTTCGGCAGGGGGAGCTGGACGAGGACGCCGCAGTAGCGGCCGTCCCGGTTGAGCCCGTCGACTGTCTTGAGGATATCCTCTTCGGACGAGTCGGCCGGCATGTTGATCGTCGTCTCGAAGATGCCGATCTCCCCGGCCGCCTTGGCCTTGGCCGTCACATAGGAGACGGAAGCGGGGTCCTCCCCCACCAGCACGACGCCCAGGCCGGGGACCACGCCCTTTTCCTTGAGCCGGGCCGCGCGGCCTTTCAGCTCCTCGCGGATCTGGCAGGATACGTCCTTTCCACTGATGATAGTCGCCGGCATCTCGTCCTCCTCTCCGATCGGGATATCCGCCTTCCCTACCATAAAGAAAAGCGAGCGAGGGGTCAATAGGGATGAATGGCTTGAAACGACCGGAAGGGCCGGGTATAATCACCGTCGAATTCGGGGCTGGGCGCACGTTTAGCGGAGGTCCTCATGAGAGTCGGAATCCTGACGGGCGGGGGCGATTGCCCTGGGCTCAATGCCGTCATCCGGGCCGTGACCCGGAAGGGCATCGTCCACTACAACTTCGACATCCTTGGCATCAAGAACGGCTGGCTGGGCCTCATCGAGGGCCGGATCCTGCCCCTCGACCTCAATGCCATCTCGGGCATCCTGCCGCGGGGCGGGACGATCCTCGGCACTTCCCGGACCAACCCTTTCAAGATCGAGGACGGCGTGGGCAAGATCTTCTCCCAGGTCGAGAAGTTCGAGCTCGACGCCGTCATCGCCGTCGGCGGCGAGGACACGCTGGGTGTGGCCAAGAATCTCTACAATAAGGGCTTGCGCTGCGTCGGCGTCCCCAAGACAATCGACAATGATCTCGCCGGGACCGACTACACATTCGGCTTTGACACCGCCGTCTCGATCGTCACCGAGGCGCTCGACCGGCTCCACACGACGGCCGAGGCCCACCACCGCGTCATGGTCGTCGAGGTCATGGGCCGTCACGCCGGCTGGATCGCCATCGAAGGAGGCCTTGCCGGGGGCGCCGACATCATCCTCATTCCTGAGTTCCCCTTCGACCTCGACGAGATCTGCGCCCAGATCCAGAAGCGCCGGGATCGGGGCAAGCTCTTCAGCATCGTCGTCGTGGCCGAAGGGGCCAGGCCCAAGGACGCCAGCCTGATCGTCCAGTCGGGCGAGAAGGACGCCTTTGGGCACGTCCGCCTGGGCGGCATAGGCAACGTGATCGGCCGGGAGATCGAGCTTCGTACGGCCATCGATACGCGTGTGACCGTCCTCGGATACGTTCAGCGTGGCGGCTCTCCGACCGCCTTCGACCGGATTCTGGCCACGCGCTTCGGCGTCGCTGCGATCGAACTGGTCAAGGAAGAGAAATTCGGCTTCATGGTCGGCCTCAGGGGAAACCGGATCGTCCCGGTGCCGTTCGATGAGGCGCTGGCCGAGCCGAAAACCGTCGACGCCGAGCTCTACGAGATCGCCAAGGTCTTTTTCGGCTAGGCCGTCCTGCCCGAAACAGATTGATCTTAAAGGATTTGGGAGGCACCGGGGATTGACAACCGGTTCCGGGCGTGTTATCGTTCCCGACACGAGGAGGCGCCAAGATCATGAGAAGGAAGCTCTCTCCGTTTCTCGTCCTGTTCATCGTTTTCGGGGCCGCCACGCCCCTCGCCGCCGATATCCGCTTTGAGCTCGGCTTCGGCTGGACCCTGGTCGGACCGGCTATGAACGCAACCTACGTCAACAGCTACCAGCCGACGCTCACGCCGCCGGACCGCTACATCGACAGCTCAGCCGAGCAAATGGTCCGCATCAAGGGCAAGGTGGCTCTTGGCATGAACGGGTTTTTCAATGTCCTGTTCTCGGAAAACGTCGGCTTGCAGGTCCTGGCCGACTACCATCGACCCGGATTGGGCGGTGCCAATCCGTCCTATGATGTCGCGATGCAGTTCCTCGCTTTCGAGCCCGAGACTTTTTCGGGACAGATCGATCCGCCAGCCTCGAAAGGGAACCTCACGGAAACGGCTTTCAGCCTCAACGCCTTGGCTCGCTTCCGCATCGCCGACAACCTGTCCCTGAGCGTCTCGGCAGGACCAAGCGTTTTCCATTTTGAAGGCAAGGCCGGCTACATCGATTACACATTCTTCACCCTTTCCTTCGTCGACGAACAATACCGGCTCGACGGCCAGACCTACCACATGATCGTCGATTTCGGCCCCCAAACGAAGTACGGGTTGAACCTTGGGGTCGAAGCGGCCTACGAAGCGATGCAGAATGTCATCCTGGCCGTCGATCTCCGCTGGTACGGCGCCCCGAAGGCCGACCTCCAGATGCACGTCGTCGAGGACGATCTCTACGAGCGCACCATCGAAGAGATGGAGGCGACGATCGGGCTGGGAACCTTGAGCGTCAACCCGTCCTACATCCGGATCGGCCTGGCCCTCCGCTTCGTCTTCTGAGCCGGCTCAGATCCTCACCCGCCTGAGTCTCAGGGAGTTCCCGACCACGGAGACGGAGCTCATGGCCATGGCGGCCGAGGCGATCATGGGGTTGAGAAGAATCCCGAAGAACGGATAGAGGACGCCCGCGGCGACCGGGATGCCGACGACGTTGTAGACGAAGGCCCAAAAGAGATTCTGCCGGATCGTCCGGATCGTCCGGCGGCTGAGTTCGACGGACGCGACGACCGCTCCCAGGTCGTCGGAGATGAGCGCGATGTCCGCCGAGGCCATGGCCACGTCGGTCCCCGTCCCCAGGGCAACGCCGACGTCGGCCCGGGCCAGGGCCGGCGCGTCATTGATACCGTCGCCGACCATGGCCACGCGCCGTCCTTCCCCCTGAAGCTTACGGATGACCTCGGCCTTGTCGCCTGGCAGGACCTCGGCGAAGACCTCGTCGATGCCGGCCTCGGCGGCCACGGAACGGGCCGTCCTGTCATTATCGCCCGTCAGCATGATGACCCGGAGGCCCGATCTGCGGAGCTTCTCGACGGCCTGGCGGGCGCCAGGCTTGAGCGTGTCGGCCAGGGCGATAACCCCGGCGAGTTTGCCGTCGAGGGCGACGAAAGCCGTCGTCTTTCCCTCCTCGTCCAGCCTCTTGGCCGGCGCGGCGAGGGGCGAGGCGTCGACGCCGGCGGCCGCGACCAGCCTGAGACTGCCGACGAGGGCTCGGACGCCCCGTACTACGGCCTCGACTCCCATGCCTTCGAGAGCCCGGAACTCGTCCGCGGCCTCGACCGCGATGCCGCCCGCGCGGGCCCTTCGGACGATGGCCTGTCCATAGGGATGTTCGGAGCCGCTCTCGACCGACGCGGCAAACGATATAAGCCGCTCGGCGGAAACGTTAGCGGCGGGCAGGACATCAGTGACTTCTGGCCGGCCGTTCGTCAGCGTCCCCGTCTTGTCAAAGATAAACGTGTCCACCCGGTGAAAGGTCTCCAAGCTCTCGCCGCTCTTGATCAGGATCCCCCGCTCGGCCCCCCTGCCCGTCCCGACCATGATGGCCGTGGGCGTCGCCAGGCCCAGGGCGCAAGGACAGGCGATGATCAGAACGGCCACGAAATTGAGAAGGGCGAAGACGAGCCGGGGCGTCGGGCCGAAGACGGCCCAGGCGGCGAAGGTCAGGACGGCGATGACGATGACGGCGGGGACGAACCAGCCGGCGATGACGTCGGCCAGCCGCTGGATCGGCGCCTTTGAACCTTGGGCTTCCTCGACCAGCCTGATGATCTGGGCCAGGGCCGTGTCTTCCCCGACCCGGACGGCGCGGAAGCGGAAGCTCCCCCACTTGTTCAGCGTCGCTCCGACGACGCGCGCGCCGGGCCCTTTCTCGGCGGGCAGGCTCTCCCCGGTGATCATGGACTCGTCAATCGATGATCTTCCTTCGAGAACGATGCCGTCGACGGGGATAGTCTCGCCGGGCCGGACGACGATGACGTCGCCGACGCGGACCTGGTCGATGGGGACCTCGCGCTCGCCCTCCGGGGCGGCGACGCGCGCCGTCCGGGGCCTCAGACCCATTAGCCTGCGGATGGCGTCGGAGGTGCGTCCCTTGGCCCGGGCCTCGAGCATCCGCCCGAACAGGATGAGGACGATGATGACGGCCGAGGTATCGAAATATACCTGCGGATCGATGCCGGCCCTCCGAAAGAACCCCGGCAGGACCGTCGCCGCCGCGCTGAACAGGTAAGCGGCCGAAGTGCCCACGGCGATGAGGGTATTCATGTTCGCCGTGCCATGTTTGAGCGCGCTCCAGGCCCCCTTGTAGAAGCGCCGGCCGAGGACGAACTGAACGGGCGTCGCCAGGGCCCAGAGGACGAAGAAATTCTTAACGAAATCCGGCACCCAAGGGAACCAATGGCTCATGCTGCCGAGGAAAATGACCAGGGCCAGGACCCCGCCCCATATGACCGAGGTCCGGAGCGTCCGGTATTCCCTCTCCCCTTTCGCCCCGACCTCCTCGGAGGCGGCGGCCACGCCGTAGCCCGCTTCGCGGATCGCCCTGGCCAGGTCCCGAGGTCCGACGATGCGGGGATCATAGAGAACCGTCGCCTTGGCGGTGGCCAGGTTGACGTTGGCTGCGCGGACGCCTGTGACGCTCTTCAGGGCCCGCCCGACGTTGGCAACGCAGCTCGCGCAGCTCATGCCGGTCACGGGCAGGGACAGACGAACCTCGGCCTCATCGCTCATCGATAAACTCCTCTCATGCGATTATCCGCCGCAGCCCCGGCAACGTTCCCGGGCCCTCCCCGGCCGATCAGACGGCCTCGGACCGCGTCGGCTCGTCGACCTCGAACTCTAACCGATTCTTTATGATATCATAATTCCTAGTATTTTTATAGGGTTAGGCTCCAAAGATTGCGCCTGCCGCCCGTTTGTGCTAACATTTTGGGGCTCTAGAGAATAAGGAGAGGACCATGTCCGGACATTCCAAGTGGGCATCCATCAAGCATAAAAAGGCCGCGACCGACGCTAAGCGCGGCAAGATCTTCACCCGGCTCATCCGGGAGATCAGCTTGGCCGCCCGGGCTGGCGGGGGGGACCCCGACAAGAACGCCCGTCTTCGCAAGGCCGTCAACGACGCCCGGGCCTCGAACATGCCCGCCGATAATATCAAGCGGGCCATCATGAAGGGCACGGGTCAGCTCGAGGGGGCGACCTACGAGGAGGTGGCTTATGAAGGCTATGGGCCGGGCGGCGTCGCCATCTACCTCCAGGCCGTGACCGACAACAAGAACCGCACGGTCTCAGAGCTCCGCCACATCTTCACCAAGAACGGCGGCCGGATCGGCGAGCACGGCTCGGTCGCTTGGATGTTCAAGCGCATGGGCTACATCGACGTCGAGAAGGCCAAGGCTTCGGAGGACATCCTCATGGACGTCGCCCTGACCGCCGGCGCAGAGGACCTCCGCGACGACGGCTCCAGCTATGAGATCACGACGACGCCCGAGAATTACGAGGCGGTCCTCGAGGCTATCAAGAAGAACGAGATCGAGGTTTCCGCCTCAGAGGTCGGGTTCCTGCCCCAAAACTACGTCAAGGTCGAAGGCAAGGAGGCCCAGCAGGTCCTCCGGCTGGTCGAGGAGCTCGAGGACCACGACGACGTCCAGTCTGTCTCCTCCAACTTCGACATCTCCGAAGAGGAGATCGCCAGCTTCTCGCAGACCGGATGACGGCCCGGCGGCACCCATGCGAGTCCTCGGGATCGATCCCAGCCTTCAATCCACGGGGTTCGGAATCGTCGAGGACGCCGGCGGCCGCCTCCTTCCCGTCGCCTACGGGGTCATCAAGCCGGCGGGCAGGCACCCCCTCCACATGAAGCTCGCCGAGATCAAGACCGAGATCGAGAAGATCATCCATGCTTACGGCCCCGGCGAGGTCGTCGTCGAGAACCCCTTCTATGCCCAGAACATGAAAACGGCCCTTCTGCTCGGGCAGGTCCGAGGCGCGGTCCTCGTAGCCGTCGCTGGAACGGGCTGCGGTCTCGCCGAGTACTCGGCCCTTGAGATCAAGAAGGCCGTTACGGGATATGGCCAGGCGGACAAGGAGCAGGTCATGACCATGGTCCGGTCGCTCCTCGGCCTCGAGGATGACCGGATGCCCCTCGACGCCTCGGACGCCCTGGCCGCGGCCATCTGCCACCTCAATACCCGTCTGGTCCAACTCAAGGTCGGAGGACAGGAGCGGTCATGATCGCTTATATCAAGGGAGTGCTCATCCACAAGACGCCTGGCCACGTCGTCATCGAGACCGGCGGCGTCGGCTACGCCGCGGCCGTCCCGGTGTCCTCCTACGTCGAGCTGGGGGAGACCGGCGCGACCGTCGAGCTCTTCATCCACACCCACCTCTCCGACGACGCCCTGGCCCTCTACGGCTTCCTCTCCCGGGACGAGAAGGACATGTTCCTCAAGCTCATCGGCATCTCCGGCATCGGCCCCAGGCTGGCCATGAACATCCTCTCAGGGATCGCGCCGTCGGACCTCGAAGAGGCCGTCCGGTCGGGCGACGTCGCCCGGATCTCGCTCGTCCCCGGCATCGGCAAGAAGACGGCCCTGCGCATCACCATGGAGCTCCAGGACAAGCTGGAGAAGAAGGAGAAGCTCCTCGCGGCCAAGGTTTACCCCGAGAAGGAGGACCTCCTTTCCGCCCTCCAGAACATGGGCTTCAGGCGCAAGGAGGCCGAGAGGGCCGTCGATCAGGCCGTCGCCGCCCACAAACCCGGAACGGAGTTCGAGAAGCTCCTTCGGGACTGCTTGAAGCGGCTGGCCAAACTCTAGGCACTGTCCCCGAAGGGGACTGTCCCTCTTGATTTTCGGTTGTTTTCCCGGCCTTATTGAGTAAAATAGCATAGAGCAACGAACGATGCCCGCCATCCTCAGCCCCATCCGGACCAAAGAAGACATCCTTTTCGAGGACAGCCTCAGGCCCAGGACGTTCGATGAGTTCGTCGGCCAGGAAAAGGTCAAGGCCAACCTCAGGGTCTTCATCGAGGCGGCCAGGAAGCGCGACGAGCACCTCGACCACGTCCTCCTCTACGGCCCCCCGGGGCTGGGCAAGACGAGCCTCGCCTATCTCATCGCCAAGGAGATGGGCGCGGGCATCAAGCCGACGGCCGGGCCGGTCATCGAACGGACGGGCGACCTCTCGGCCATCCTGACCAATATGCAAACGAAAGAGGTCCTGTTCATTGACGAGATCCACCGCCTCCAGCCCTCGGTCGAGGAGATCCTCTACTCGGCCATGGAGGATTTCAGCCTGGACATCGTCATAGGCCAGGGACCGGGCGCCCGCAGCCACAAGCTCAAGATCAAGAAGTTCACCCTCATCGGCGCGACGACACGGGCCGGGCGGATCACCGCGCCGCTCCGCGGCCGCTTCGGCATCATCCACCGGCTCGACTACTACAAGGACGAGGACCTGAAGAAGGTCATCCAGCGGTCGGCCAAGATCCTCAAGGTCAAGGTCGACGAAGCCGGCGCCGGCGAGATCGCCTTGAGGTCGCGGGGGACGCCGCGCGTCGCCAACCGGCTGCTGCGGCGCGTTCGCGACTACGTCGACGTCAAGGGCGACGGCGTCATCACGGCTAAGGAAGCCCAGCAGGCCTTGGACATGATGGAGGTCGACGCGCTCGGCCTCGACGACGTCGACCGGAAGATCCTTTCGACCATCATCGAGAACTTCGGGGGCGGCCCCGTCGGCATCGGCACGATCGCCGCGGCCATCGACGAGGAAAAGGACACCATCGAGAGCATCTACGAGCCTTTCCTCATGCGCATCGGCTTCCTCGACCGGACGACCCGGGGAAGGGTCATCACGCCGCGGGCCTACGCCCACCTGGGCTACGATCACCGGGCGGCCAATCGGCGCGGAAAAGCCAGGCCCTCCGGCCAGAAGAAGCTGTTCACGGACTGAGGATGTCCTCTCCCCCCCCATTTGCGAGACCCGTCGTTCCTCCCGCGACGACTCCTGTCACCGCGCGTCGACGATGACCCCCATCAAGCCCCTCCGCGTCTCCGCCTTCGACTACGATCTCCCACCCGGACTCATCGCCCAGCAGCCCCTCCCCCGGCGCGACGAATCGCGGATGATGGTCGTCGATCGCAAGAGGGGCACGATCCGGCACGGCCGGTTCAATGAATTCGCCGATTCCCTGGACCCGGGCGACCTGGTCATCCTGAACGACACCAAGGTCATCCCGGCCAGGATCTGGGGAACGTGCGGCGGCGCGAGAATCGAATTCCTGTTCCTCAGGGAGTTCGAACCGGGGCTCTGGTCGGTCCTATGCCGGCCGGCCAAGAGGGTCCGCATGGGGAGCTCCCTCCGTTTCGCCGCCGGCTTCGAGGCCCTGGTTGAGGAGGTGGGAGAGGAAGGCCGACGCCTCCTCAATTTCGGCAAGTCCGATGTTCGCTCCGTCCTCGACGACATCGGATTCGCTCCTCTCCCCCCCTACATCAAGAGGAGCCGGGAGGACCTGGCCGCGAGGCTCATGGACCTCGAGCGGTACCAGACCGTTTTCGCAAGGAAAGAAGGCGCCATCGCCGCCCCGACGGCCGGCCTGCACTTCACGGAAGGCGCGCTCCGCGGGCTGAGGACAAAGGGTATCGACGTCCGGCGCATCACTCTTGAAGTCGGGCTGGCGACGTTCCAGCCCGTCCGGACCGACCTCGTGACCGAACACAGGATGCTCGAGGAGCGATACGCCATAACGCCGGTCGTGGCCCGCGCGGTGAACACCTCGAAGCGGGAAGGCCGCCCGGTCACGGCCGTGGGAACGACGGTCGTCCGGGCCCTCGAGAGCGCCTGGCGGGAAGGCGAGGTCCACTCCGGCCGCCGGGCCACGTCTCTCTTCATTTATCCGGGCTTCGAGTTCCATGTCGCCGACCGGCTGCTGACCAATCTCCACCTGCCGCGATCGACCCTTCTGATGCTCGTCGCGGCTTTCGCCGGTCACGAGTTGATCATGCGCGCCTACGGCGAAGCCGTCCGTGAGGGCTACCGCTTCTTCTCCTACGGCGACTGCATGCTCATCCTTTGAGCGATCTCCTTGGCGTGGGCCGCGATGACGGCCAAGGTCGAGGCGTCGATATCGTAGACAGAATACCAGCCGGCGGGTTCGTGGGGCGGGTCCCCGGCCCAGGGCTGACCGGGCCTGCCCTCGCCCGCCCAGGCCCAGAAGTTGTCGCCCATTGCCGGGCCTCCCGTTGCGATCGAATCGATGACCAACTTGTAGAGGGCCGCGTAGTAGAGATCTTTGGCCGTCGTTGCCGAGGCCGGATCGAGGTTGTCGCGCAAGGGGGCCCAGTCGCGGGCCAGCCCGAATTCCTCGAGGACGAGCGGCTTCGCCATGGACGCCGCTTCCTTGGCGTGTTTCTGGAAATAGGCAACGGCCAGCGGCTGCGCCGTTTTGTAGGTCGCGGGCCTCTTGGGGTCATACCAGCCCCAGTTCTGCGGCCAGATGTGGATGGTGACGTAATCGATGGCCGGGGCGCTGTGGGTCTTGATGAAATCCTGCGTCGGCTCGCCCGGCGGGGCGCCCTCCGATCCGGTCGTGACCATGTGGTTCGGGTCGAGGGACTTGATGTAAGCGGCCGTCTCGTCGATCCAGCTCTGGGGGTATCGCCGCGGTTCGTTAGCCAGTTCCCACGAGAATACGGCCGGCTCGTCCCTGTACTTGAGACCCGTGTACGGATTGGTCCGGGAAATCAGCATCGCGATATGGTCGCGATACCATCCCTGGCATTCCTCATAGGAATAGAATTTCGCCGCATAGCGGACGAAAGCCTCGCCATCCCCGGGATAGGGAATCGGCGTCCTATCGTGCCAGGAGACGTACTGGGCCATGCCGCCCGACCATTGCCAGAAGTTGTTGAGGACCATGACGGAGCGCATGCCGCGCTTGCCCATCTCGGCCAGCAGGAAATCCAGGCCGTCGAGAACGCTCCCGTCATACTCTCCCGGCGAGGTCATCAGGGCCGGGACCATCCGAAAGGGTTCTGTGTTCGGGCCCTCGGAGGAGGCCATGACGCGGAGGTTCGTCACGCCCAGAGCCCGAAGGGCGTCGAGCTCCCGCAGGAGCCGGGCCCGGTCGCCGCTGGGGCCGTCGACGCCCAGGTTCATGCCCTGCCAGAAGTTGGCCCCGACGAAGTCATAGGGCTTTCCGGCCAGCATGAACCGGCCCTCCTTGACCGTGATAATAGAAGCCTCAGCCGCCGCTGAGCCCGAAGAGACGGCTTTTCCCGCCTGAGCGCCGGGGCTCGGCTCCCGCTCTCGGCGGCAGCCCCAGGCGGCTAGACCGATGATCATGACGAACAGGACGGATTTTCGCATGGGGTTCATTCCCTTCCCGGTCGGATGGCAAAAATCATAGACCCAGGCCGTGGAGACTGTCAAGGCGCAATCGCGGGTTTCATCTTGACATCCGGCCGTGGACGGTCCTATAGTCGGGGAAAAGGGGCCGTCACGGTCCCATTAGACGTGAAATCCTCTCGTCCAGGCAAACCGGACGGGCTCCGCGCGCGACCTCAGGGGGAAGGCGTGAAAGGGGGCACATGAACGTTTTTGTCACGGGGGCATCCGGATTCATCGGGCAATCCATCGTCAAGAAACTGCTCCAAGGAGGCTATTCCGTCACCGCCCTACTGCTCCCTCAGGAGCCCCAAAGCCTGGCCGCGGGGACCACAATCGTCCGCGGGGATGTGACCCGGCCGGAAACGCTCGCCGGAAAGATAAAGGGGACGGACGCCATCATCCACCTCGCCGGCGTCGTGGGATTCCAGACCTGGAAGAATTGCCTGGCCATCAACCGGGACGGCACCGCCAACATCGCCCGGGAAGCCATGTCCTCAGGCGTGAGGCGCTTCATCCATATGAGCTCCGTATCGGTCTATGGGAGGACTCCCCATGTTCCCATCCGGGAGGACTTCCCGCTGAAGAAGATCGGCGATCCTTATGGCGACACGAAGATCGACGGCGAGAACATACTCCGGGAGCCGGAGGGCCAGGGGAAATTGGATCTGACGATCATCCGGCCCACGGTCGTCTACGGGCCAGGCGAGAGCAAGTTCCTGCCGACCCTGCTCGACAACCTCCGCGGCGGCAAGTTCCGGATCATCGGTGACGGAGAGCAGCCCGTCGACCTCATCCACATCGACGATCTGGCCGCGTTCGTCCTCCGGGTAATTCAAGAGCCCCGGACGATCGGCCGGACTTACAACATGACGAACCTCAACAACCCGTCCTGGAACGAGATGGTCAAGATGCTCTGCTCAGAGCTGGGGATCCCCGCTCCCCGGAAACACATCCCCTATAAAACCGCCTACCGTGTGGCCCGCATCTCAGAGGCCATTTCGGGCCTTACGGGCAAGCCGCCGAGGCTCAGCCGCTACTCCGTCCGCCTGGTTGGCCGTCCCTACCACTATCTCGTCGATGCCGCCCGGCAAGAGCTTGATTTCACGCCGTCGATCGACCTCATGACGGGGCTCAGGGAATGCCTGACGACGGCGAAATAGAGGCAGTCGTTTCCCAAGAAAAAACCTTCTCCGGCCCGCTAATCCAGCTTCTTGCGGAAGCGGGCGACGCTGAGGGCCAGGATGACGGTCCCCAGGACGATGAGGGCGAGGGCCTTGTCCCAGAGCTCCGACAAGCCCGCCCCCTTGAGCATGATGCCCCTGATGATGACGAAGAAATAGCGGATGGGGATGATCGCCGTCACGTACTGGAAGAACCTGGGCATGTTCTCGATGGGGAAAACGAAGCCGCTGAGCAGGATCTGCGGCAGGATGAAGAACAGGGACGTCAGCATGGCCTGTTGCTGGGTCCTGGAGATCGTCGAGATAAAGAGGCCCGTGCCGAGCGTGTTGAGCATGAAGGCCAGGCATAGCCCGTAGAGGAGCGCCACGCTGCCGCGGACCGGGATGCCGAACCAGCCTCTGGCCACGGAGATGACGAACGTCGCATCGACGAGCCCGATGAGGACGAACGGCAGGAGCTTTCCGACGATGAGCTGGTAGGGGCGGATGGGCGTCACGATCAGCTGCTCCATCGTCCCCGCCTCCCTTTCCCTGACGATCCCTAAGGACGCGAGCACCGTGGTCATGATCATCAGGATGAGGCCGAGGACGCCCGGCACCATGAAATTCCGGCTCTTGAGCTCCGGATTGTACCAGACCCGGACTTCCGCGTTGACGAGGACAGGCTTGAGGCCGAGGCCCTTGGCCCGCTCGAAGGCCTCGAAGATGATCCTCTGGGTCGTCCTGGCCGCGATCATCGTCCCGTAGTTGACGCCGATCATGGCCGATTGACTCTCCGAGCCGTCGGCGATGATCATGATCGAGGCCTTGCGCCGCGCGGCGATCTTGTCGCCGAAGCCCCGGGGGACGACGAAGGCCATGGCCGCATCGCCGTGGTCGAGATAGCGGTCGATCTCATCCATCCCCTCGACCCGGGCCTCGACCGAGAAGTAGCCGGAGTTGATGAAGTCGTCGAGCAGGGCGCGGCTTGACGCCGAGCGATCCATGTCGCAGATGACCGACGGGATGTTCTTGACATCGAGGTTCGCGGCGTAGCCCAGGAGGAGGAGCTGGAGGATGGGCGAGATGAAGATGACCGGGAAGAGCTTGGGGTCGCGCCGGAGCTGGACGAACTCCTTCCAGAGGATGGACAGGATGGCCTTCACGGCGCCCGCCTCCTCCGTCGCGAGCCGTCCTCGCCGCGCCGACGCAGCAGGGCGACGCTCAAGGCCAGGGTCAGGACGCCGAACCCGGTCAGCATCAGCACCTGGTCCCAGAAGGCCGCAAGGCCTGCGCCCTTGAGGATGATGGCCCGGAGCGCGATCAGGAAATACTTGGCCGGGATGAGGTAGCTGATGGCCTGGATGACCGCCGGCATGTTCCGGATGGGGAAGACGAAGCCCGAGAGGATGAAGGTCGGCAGGATCGTGATCAGCATGGCGATGAGGAAGGAGACCTGCTGCGTCCGTGTGATGGCCGAGATCAGGATCCCTTGTCCCAGCCCGGAGACGAGGAACAGGACCATCGTCAGGAGGAGCAGGAGATAGCTGCCCTTGACGGCGACGCCGAAAAGGACCCAGCCGAGGGCCAGGACGAGGTGGGCCGAGGCGATGGAGATCAGGACATAAGGCACGATCTTGCCGATGATGAGCGCCGCCGGACGGAGGGGCGAGACGTTGATCTGCTCCATGGTCCCCCTCTCCTTTTCGCGGACGATGGAGAAGGCCGTCGACGTCGTCAGGACGACCATGAGGATGAAGGCCATCAGACCGGGCACGAGGAACCGGGCGCTCCGGAGCTCCGGATTGTACCAGACCCGAACCTCGGTCTTGAGGGGAAGCGTCGCCCCTCCAAGGCCGCGGCGGTCCATGGCCTCGAGCGTGATCCTCTGCGAATAGCTCTGCAGGATGGCCGCGGCGTAGCCGGCGGCCGTCGTCCCGCTCATGGCGTTGGCGCCGTCGAGAAGGAACTGGACGGAGGGGCTCCGCCCGGCCAGAAGGTCCTCCGAGAACGTCTCGGGGATGATCAGGGCGGCTTTGATCCTTTCACGGGCCATCAGGCCGTCGATGTCGCCGGGCCTTTCGACGGCCGCCTTGAGGTCGAAATACTCCGTCGTCCCGAACTTCTCGATGAGCTCCCGGCTCGCCCGGCTCCCGTCCTGGTCGACGACGGCGAGCGGAACGTGCTTGACATCAAAGTTCAGGGCGAAACCGAACATGAGGAGCAGGAAGGCGGGGAGGAAGATCATGAAGATGAGGGACCGCGTGTCCCGCCTGATCTGGCGGAACTCTTTCCGCATGACCGGCCCGACGGAAGCGATCGGCAGGGCCTTCACGGCGCCGCCTCCCCGTTCCCGCCGATTCCCGGCTGCTCCTTGATCTTGTGGATGAAAACATCCTCGAGCGACGGGACGATCCGGTCGACCCTGTCCGGCACGATGCCCTCTCGGGCCAGCCGCTCCCGGACGAGCCGACGGCCTTCCTCCTCGTCGGCAACGCTGACATGGATGGCGGTCCCGAAGATCGACGTCTCCAGGACCCAGTGCTCCTTGCGGATCGCTTCAAGGGCCTCGACCGCCCGGTCCGTCGCGACCTCGAGGACGGGGTTCCGGATGACCTCGTCCTTGAGCTCGCGGGGGCTGCCTCCGGCGACGATCCGGCCGGCGTGGATGAGCCGGATGTCGTTGCAGTACTCCGCCTCGTCTAGGTAATGGGTGGTCACGAAGACCGTGACCTTCCGTTCGGAGAGCTCGTTG
>Ga0316628_100001024_pt1 | contig 19065 bp, 11 predicted proteins | sample OWC_Aug_M2_C1_D5_FD_207648 | JGI IMG/M metagenome (GOLD analysis project Ga0316628, IMG submission 207648) | Wetland soil microbial communities from Old Woman Creek delta, Ohio, United States - OWC_Aug_M2_C1_D5_C | ecosystem: Environmental > Terrestrial > Soil > Wetlands | place: USA: Ohio... | reverse complement strand
CGTAACTTCCGAACGAGCGGATTGCAAGGGAGTTCTGAGGGAGAGGACGCGAGTCACTCGGAGACTCGTCGGCATTGTCTTGCCCGGCCGGCCGTACGAGTACGGAATTGTGACTGAGTGTGCGCCTCCGATACAGTTGACATCACACTGCCAGATGTGAATAATGTCTCCGAAGTCGCGGAAGGAGGACGTTCATGAACCGTCTGTATCGAAACGCGTTGTCGTCACTCGTCATGTCGGCGCTACTCACGGTGGTCGGCTGCCTTGCGCCGGCGTGGATCGCGAGTCCGTCTTGGGCCGCGGCCCTCCCCGCCGCCGGCGGGCCCGTCGTGCCCGAACAGATCGAGGAATTCGAGCTGGTGGAGTCCGTTCCGGTGGAGACCAACTTGGACAACGAGGCCATAAGAAATGCCCGCGAAGTCTGGCTCGAGATGATCAACGGGGCCACGAAGACCATAGACCTCGAGCAATTCTACGTCTCGAACGCCCCGGGTGAACCCCTTGAGGACGTGCTGTCGGCGATTGTGAGTGCGGCGAAGAGGGGCGTGCGGGTCAGATTCGTCGTGGACGCCGGCATGTACAGAACGTATCCCGAAACGTTGGACTCACTCGGGGCGATGGCGAACATCGCCGTCAGGAAGTTCGACATGAGACGGGTCGGCGGTGGTCCGATGCACGCCAAGTACTTCATCGTGGACGATAAAGAGCTCTTTCTGGGGAGCCAGAACTTTGACTGGAGGGCGCTAAAGCACATTCACGAAATTGGCTGCCGGGTCCGCAGCGTGGACCTGTGCGAGATCTTCTCCGACCTTTTCAACCTTGATTGGCGGCTGGCCGGCGCCGAGGGTGACACGTCCGACGGGTGCGGGATGGTCAGACAGTACTCGCTGCCGCTGACGTGCGACGCGGAGGTGCCGTTCCCTAGGGCTCTGAGGGCGGACCAGGTCGGCTCGGTCACCAGGGAAAGGATAAGGGTCTGGCCCGTCTACAGCCCCGGAATCTGCATCCCGGACGAACGTCTTTGGGACGAAAAGAGGCTCGTCTCAATGATCGACGATGCACGGAGCGAAGTCCTGGTCCAGGTTCTTACGTATTCGTCGCTGGAAGACAGCGTCTACTACGACGTCCTTGAGACCGCCTTGCGAAGGGCCGCGGCGCGCGGCGTGGCGGTGAAGCTGCTCGTCTCAGACTGGGCCAAGGTCTCGCCCAAGATAGAGTGCCTGAAGAGCCTCGAGGTCCTTCCGAACATCGAGGTCAAGCTGAGCACGATTCCACAGTGGTCCGGCGGCTTCATTCCGTACGCCAGGGTGGAGCACTGCAAGTACATGGTGACTGACGGCGAGGTCTCCTGGGTCGGCACCAGCAACTGGGAGCGCAGCTACTTCCACGAGGCTAGAAACGTGGGGCTCGTCGTAGAGGGCAAGTCCGTGGGCAGAATGCTTCGCGACGTGTTCTACAAGAGCTGGGACAGCAAGTATGCTTTTCAGGTGCGACCCGAGATAAAATACACTCCTCCCACGAGGAGCGAACCTACGGCGCCACGCTAGACTGGTTGCGAGAGGCAATCCCCCTCTGCGCCGGCCGCGTCCTATCTGAACACTGCCTTGACGCGACCCCACGTCGTCGTGGGCTGCGTCACGTCAGCGGTCCAACCTCCGCACGGACTCTGGAGAGAGCCGCCCAGACCGGCGGTGCACGCACTCACTCCGGATGATACGGAGCTGGCCGCGTCGCCACCCGGCGTGACCTCAGGAACCTGCACCCAGACCGCACCGAACAACTCGCCGCTCTCCGCCTCCAGCACCCTGACCAGATATTCGCCGGGCGCCGCGCCCGTTATCGTCGTCACCAGGTCGAAGCAGCAGAGGCAGTGGCACGGTCCGACGCTGTATGTTTCCGATTCATAGAGGTCCAAGGTGTCGGCGTGGGCGTCCAGGTCGAACTTGATCGTCGCGCAGCAATTCCACTCTGCCTGATCATGATAGACGTGGATGGAGTTCGACACGACCACTGCCCTCACCGTGTCGGCGCAAGGCGGACTGCCGGCGAAGCCTATCGACGCGACAGCCGCCGATGCGAAGGAGAAGATGCAGACGAAAAGCGCACTGAGAAGAAGAGGTTCCTTCCGCATGGACGTCACCCCTCTTTCTTGCGGCAGGAGAAAACTGGGCCGGGACAACGGCACCTCGCCGGAAGAGATTGTACTCTCCTCGCCGTGCGGCTGCAACTGCTGGTCTTTCGCCCGATCTCCCTCACCCGTCCGCCGCCCTTGGGAAACCGACCCCAAAAAGGACGGCCGGCTTGAAGCCGGCCGTCCTCCTTCTTTTGTGTCTGTTCGCGTCGCACGGCACTCGCGGTGGCCGGCGACCGTCGGCCCGGGCGTCTCCTCTCCGGGCCCGGACTAGACCTGCCCTTCCGTGTTCTTGGCGGCGGTTTCGTCGGCGCGCTCCTCGGCGCCCTTCTCGGCCTTCGCGCCCTCGTCGCCGTTATCCTTCATGAACATGTCCATGAGCAGGATGGCCTCTATCTCATGCAGTATCTGCGGCTGCGTGAAGTTGTCGGCCTCGATGGCGCCAGCGGGGCACCCGGCCGCGCACGTGCCGCAGCCGTGACAGAGGGTCTCGTCCACCACCGTCTTGTCCATCTCGGCGTCGTACGAAATTGCTTTGTACGGGCAGATGCTGACGCAGGTCAGGCACCTGCTGCAAAGCTCGTCGTCGGCGTGCGCGCCGATCGCTTCGACCAGCACTTTGCCCTGGTTGAGAAGAGTAATCGCACCGCTGGCTGCCGCGGAGGCCTGCGATACCGTGTAAGGAATGTCCTTCGGGTCGCAACAGGTCCCGGCGATGAAGATGCATGAGTTGGACGTGCCGAACGGGTTCAGCTTGGGATGCTGCTCGATGAAAAACCCCGCCTTGTTTCTTGACACGCCGAACAACCTCCCGACCTCCTCGGCGTCTTTCTGCGGCTGGAGTCCGTTGGCCAGGATGACCATGTCGAGAGGAATCTTCCTCACGACGCTGGCAAGAGTGTCCTCCACCTGCACGACCAGCTTGTCGCGCTCAGAGCCGTCCAACGGCTCGCTCGTCACTGACGCCACCTTGCCGCGCACGAATCGGATGTTCTCGTTCAGCAGCCTGTCGTAGAACTCCTCGTAGCCCTTACCCACGCAGCGCATGTCAATATAGAAGTTGTAGACCGTGGCGCCGGTGTGCTCCCTTATGAGATGCGCGAACTTGAGCGAGTACATGCAGCAGACTTCGGAGCAGTAGGGCAGGAACCGCTGATCCCTGCTGCCCACGCAGTGGATTATCCCCACGGTCTCCGGCGCCTTTCCTTCCGACGTCTTTATGTGGCCCTGCGTGTACCCGCCGGCGTTGACCATGCGCTCGAACTCGAGCGACGAATACACGTCTGGATACTTGCCGTAGCCGTACTGAGGCATGTTCTTTGCGTCGAACACGCTGTGGCCGGTGGCCAGTATGATCGCCCCCACGGCCACCTCCACTATCTTGTCCTGGTCTTCGTAATTGATGGCGCCCCTCTTGCACAGCTTCTCGCACGCGCGGCACTTGCCCTTCTGGAAGAAGATGCAGTTGTCTTTGTCTATGACCGGCGTGTTGGGCACAGCCTGTGGGAACAGCGTGTAGATGGCCCTTCTCTCGCCCTTGCCCTGCTCGAACTCGTTCGGGACCTTGGCGGGGCACTTCTCTTTGCAGATCCCGCAGCCGTTGCACTTCTCCGGGTCCACGCAGGTCGCCTTGCGGCGTATCTTGATCTTCATGTTGCCGGCGTAGCCGCTGACCTCCTCCACCTCGCTGTAAGTCATCAGCTCGATGTTCGGGTGCTGGCCCACAGAAACCATCTTCGGGGTGAGGATGCAGGCAGAGCAGTCGAGGGTCGGAAACGTCTTGTCCAGCATAGCCATGTGTCCGCCCACGGACTGCTTTCTTTCTACCAGGTAGACCTTGAACCCTGCGTCGGCGCACTGAATAGCGGCCTGGATGCCCGCTATTCCGCCTCCCAGGACCAGAACCGCCGGCGCTACCGGCACTTCACGTTCGGCCAGCGGCCTCAGGTTCCGTACCCATCCGACGGTGCCGGAGACGATCGACTTGGCCTTGTCGGTCGCGGCAGCCGGGTCCTCGGTGACCCACGAACACTGTTCCCTGATGTTGGCCATCTGCATCAGATAATGATTCAGGCCTGCCGTCGCGCAGGTCCGACGGAAAGTCTTCTCGTGCATCAGAGGCGAACAGGCGGCCACCACCACTCCGTCCAGCTCCAGCTCCTTTATGTCCTGGCGGATCAAGTCCTGGCCGGGCTCGGAGCACATGAACTGGTAGTCTCTGGCGATGACAACGTCAGACAGCTTGCCGGCGGTGGCCGCGACTTCCTTGACGTCGACCTTGCCGGCTATGTTGGAGCCGCAGTGACACACGTAGACGCCTATCCGCGGTTTTCGCTTCCTGGGTGACATTGCTATTCCCCCTTAGACCTGAGCCGTTTCGAGCGAAGACTTTCGCCTTCGCGCGCTCTTTAGTCTCTTCTCGACGCCGGGAAGGATGGAGCGGGATAGTCCGAGCTCCTTGGGCGAAAGACCCAATGCAAGACCGACCAGCTGGGCCAGGTTCAGGACCGGAAGGTCGGTCTCCTTCCACGGCTGCATTTCGTCAAACTCGGCCAGCTCGAGATTGAGCTGACACAACGGGCAAGGAGTGACCACGACGTTGGGCGAGGCCCGCTTTATGTTTCTCAGTATGTCGCGGCTCATCCGCACTCCGTCATCTTTCCGCGTGGCCATCAGCGCGCCGCTGCAGCACGCGGTCTTCCCCTCGAACGGCGCCGCCTCTCCGCCCAGAGCCTCGATTATCTTCTCGATGTTCATGGGGTTGTAGGCGTCGTCGTTCTCGGAGTACGGCCGCACGATCTGGCAGCCGTAGTAGGCGGCGACCCTGTGGCCCTCGAGCGGATTCGTAACCGCCTTCTTCAGGGCCTCGAGACCCACCACGTTCACGAAGAAGTCAGGCAGGTTGCGCACACCGACGGTGCCCTTGTAGGCCAATCCTCCCGCCGCCAGCGCCTGCTTCACCTTGTCGGCGAAGGCCCCGCCTTCGTGAAACACCTTGTTCACCTTGGTCAGATAAAGCCAGCAGCTCGGGCAGGGTGTGACAAGCTCCTTGCCCTTCGGCTCGGCCAGCGCCAGGTTTCTGGCGCTGAGCGTGAAGGCGAGAACCTTATTGACCGCGATGACCGACGTGGCGCCGCAGCAGTTCCAGTCCTCGATTTCCTCCAGCTCCACACCGAGCTTCCTGCAGACGTTCAACAGGGCTTCCTCGTACGCCCTGCCGGTTCCCTTGGCAGAGCAACCCGGGTAGTACAGATATTTCATGGCTCGTCCTTCCGCGTGTGGTTATTGCTGTGCTTCCAGGGAGGCCGCCTTCTCGACGATCTTCTGGAAGGAATCTGCGTTCTTAACCCTGTGGGGCTGGACCTTCATCACTCCGGTCATCATCATTCTCATCCCCACTGGAGCCCGCGCCATCAGAGCCGCGGGATGACGCAGCGCCATGTACTTGATCATGAGCAGCATCTCGTTCATGCGTCCGTGCTTGCTCACGATGTCGGTGAAATTCTGATAGAACTTATACACGTCCGTGTCCGGACTCGCGAGCCCCTGCTTGATGGCCGCTCTCTTCAGCGCGTACATGATCTCCGTGATTTTGATCTGCGCCGGACACTTAACCGTGCACTCGTAGCACGAGGCGCACATCCAGGGAGTGAGGCTGCCCAGGACGTCCTTCTTCATGCCGGCTCGAATCATGGCGAAGATCTGCCTGGGTGCATAATCCATCAGATTCGCAACAGGGCACGTCCCGCTGCAGGTTCCGCACTGCAGGCAAGAAAGCACGCGCTCCCCTTCAGGGAGCGCGGCTATCTCTTCGAGGAAGTCCCTATGTTGCTCGCTTTCGAGCAGTGTTCTCTGTTTCATAGATTTCCTCTTGAGTCTCCTAGTTCCTGGTCATTTCCTTCAGAAGGAACTCCGCGAGCCCCCTCGAAGTGCGGCCGTCGTACACCAGCGGCGCGCTCTTTTCGGCCCCGGGCTGAACCGTAACGGTCTGGACCTTCTGCTCGTTGGCGCCCATGCCCTTGAGCATGTCCGAACCGGCGGTCACAACCACGCTGCCGGGGATTCTCCCCGTGTCTTTGGCCTCAAGAAGAATAAGTTTATCACATTTGTCCGTCTCTTCAATAAGTTCTATCACGTTGAAGTCCTTCGCTCCCAACGTGAAGGTGATCGGGTAGTTCCTGGCGAAGATGGTGTCCCTCAGCTGCAGCCCCAGACCCTTGTGGCTGTTCAGAATCTCGCCCGACGCCAAGAGATTGACTTCCTTGCCGTTACGGCCGATTATCCTGATCTTGCTGATCCAGTTGGGCAGCTTTCTGGAGGGTGCGACCTCGGGGGCCGGCTCGAGAGTGGGGCCGAACACCGAGTTGAGCACGTCTATCATCTCAGGGACGGACCACGGGCCGACCGCGAAATATAGGATCTTGTTGGCTCTGTATTCCGCCTCGTGCTTCGAGCCCTGGGCGCCCCGCACGACTACCTTCACGTCCGGATACGCGGCGTTCACCTTCTTGACGAGCTCCGGACCCTTGCCGTCGTACGAGGTGGCGTCGATCATGAAGAGCGCCTTCTTCGCTTTCTTCAGGGCGTCCAGCGCGCCTTCGGGGGTCCTCACGGCTTCAACCGTGCAACCCAGGCTGGTGAGGAGCTCCAGCTCCTTGTCCAGCTTGGCGCCTTCGGCCGCGGCCAGCACTACCGTGCGGGCCGGAGTCGCGACGAGCTCCGCATCCAGGTCGGTGGGTTTCACGTGCGCTATCCAGGCCTGATCGCACGGCTTCTCCCACGACTCCTTCCTGGAGGTGAGGGTGTTGTTCACCCTGGTCACCTGGCCGCTGATCGGAGAAGGAATCATGCGCTGCACACCGGCCACCGTCAGGACCGCGATGGGCAGGCCTCTGTAGACCACGTCGCCCACGCTCGGAAGCCGCACTTCGGTCAGAGCCTTCGCGTCCTGCGTGCCCAGGAACGTGCCCACGCGAGCAGCGCCATAAGTGGACTTCTGCACCCAGGCCTCGTCATGGAACTTGAACTCCTTGGAGTACTCGACGGCCTTTTCCTCTACTACTGCGGGCGCCGGCTCAGTCACCACGGCCGTGGCGGTTTTCTGCGCCTCTCCGGGCAGCTGCACAAGCCGTCCGACCGCTTCCAGGAGCTCGTCCGGCGAGAACGGCTTGGGAATGAAGTCCACCGCGCCCAGCCTCATGCAGGCAGCGGCATTCTCGGTGGTGGAGTAGCCCGTGATGATCATCACTCGCACGTCTTTTTGCTTCTTGCGGAGCTCCTTCAGGAACTCGAGTCCGTCGAGCGCCGGCATTTTCAGGTCCAGGAGCACGGCCGCGTAGTCCTTTGTGCTGGCCAGCTCGAGCCCCTTTCTGGGGTCGGTGCTGGTCTCGACCGCCAGTCCGCGGCCTGCCAGAATGCGCGAGCAGCTGTCGCACACCACCTTCTCGTCATCGACAACGAGCAAGCTCGTAGGTTTCATGGCATCCTCCTTGTTTGCGCCCGCGCGCATGGTTTGTTGTTTCCTCTTCTGGCTTGTTGTTCCTTCGTCGAGCATCGGTTTTGGTCACCGTATACTCCTAAGGCAATTGTCGTGCCAGGTCCGACGGACCTCCAAAGTACAGTCTAATTCTTTGTGTCGAAGCGAGTTAAAAGAGATTGGGTGGACGTTCTCCGGCATCGGCACCGAGGTGCGCGAAATTGCCTCGAAAATGGACTAACTCTTTTGTCTGGAAAGAATTAGGGAAGAAGAATGCGTGGCTGTTGTGTATGATGGCGCCGTACAATGACGGAAATGTGTATTGATAGAATATACACAATCCGGCTTGTCACCAGAGCCTACAGGAAGGGATTGGGGCGGCGGCCCGTTCTACTGGCCCGAGTCCTTAGGAATAAGGTCTTCGCCGGTCAGCCGGTGTTTGCGCATCAGGGCGTGGAAGTTCGTGCGCTGCATGCCGACTTCTTGGGCCGCCTTGCTGACGTTGCCGCCTGAGCGCTCGAGGGCCTGCATTATGAACTGGCACTCCAGCTCCTGGATTATGCCTTCGCAGGCCTGACGCTTGTACACCCTGAACTCTTCCCACGTGCGCGGTATGGCCGCCGGAATCGGCCTGACGGGGACCCTCTGCATCTCCGGGGGCATGTGGTTGGGACGTATCATCTCGCTGTCGCACATTATGGCGATGCGCTCGACGACGTTCTTCAGCTCCCGCACGTTCCCGGGCCAGGCGTAGCTTTCCATCAGCGCCATGGCCTCGGGTGCGAAATACCTCGCCTTGAACTGGTAGGTCTTGCGATACCGCTCGAGGAACGTCATCGCAAGGCGCGGGATGTCCCCGGCTCTTTCCCTGAGCGGTGGGATGTCGATCGGTATCACGTTCAGGCGGTAGAACAGGTCCTCGCGGAACGTATGCTGGCGCACCATCTCCAGAAGGTCCCTGTTCGTCGCGCCGATCAGGCGGATGTCCACCTCCCGCTCGACCGTGTCGCCGACCTTCTTCACCATGCGTGTTTCCAGCACTCTCAGGAGTTTGCCCTGCGTCTCGAGGCTTATGTTGCCGACCTCGTCCAGAAACAGGCTTCCCTTGTCGGCCACCTCGAACAGTCCCTGCTTTGTGGCGATCGCGCCCGAAAACGAGCCCTTGACGTGGCCGAACAGCTCGCTCTCGATCAGAGACGGCACCAGCGAGCTGCAGTCGAAAGCCAGAAACGGCTTATCCTTCCGCGGGCTCAGGTTGTGGATCGCGTGGGCTATCATCTCCTTGCCCGTGCCGCTTTCGCCCGTGATCAGCACGGTGCCCTGCGTGGGAGCCACGCGCTTCACGAGCCTGAACACCTGCTCCATCGGCGCGCTATCCCCGATGACCCCTTCGAACCCTTCCTGTGACTGCAGTCTTCTGCGGAGCTCGACGTTTTCCTTTATCAGGGCCGAGCGCTCCAGCACTTTCCGCACGACGAGCCGAAGCTCGTCCGGCGTAAACGGCTTGCTCACGTAGTCGGCGGCCCCGAGCTTCATGGCCTCCACGGCAGTCTGAATCGTGGAATAGCCCGTAATTATCACGACCTCGCTGGGAACGCTCGCGGCCTTCAGCCGCTCCAGTACCTCAAGCCCGCTGAGGTCGGGCATCACGAGGTCCAGGAGTATTACGTCGTATTCTCCCGTCAGAGCCAGGTTGAGCCCTTCCTCCGACCGCTGCTTGCACTCGACCTGGTAGCCCTCGGCGGTAAGAATCCTCGCGCAGCTCAGGCAGACCACCGCTTCGTCGTCAATCACCAGGATTCGATGGGGTCTTGTCTGCTCCGGTCCTGGAAGTTCGGTCTCAGGCATCTTCAACTTTCCTTCTGCGTCTCCGGTTCCTCCACCGGCAGCACGACGGTGAAAGTGCTTCCCTTGCCGCACACGCTTTCGACCTCGATCGTGCCGCCGTGCCGCTGGACGATTCCGTAGCTGACGCTGAGCCCAAGGCCCGTGCCCTTGGTGGGCGGCTTGGTCGTGAAAAAGGGCTCGAAGATGTCGTCCAAATGCTCCTCTTTTATTCCGCAGCCTGTGTCCTGGAAGACGACTCGCACGTTAGAGCCGGCGACGGAGGTCGTTATCTTGAGCGTTCCGCCGCCCTCCATGGCCTCACAGGCGTTCAAGGAGATGTTCAGAAAGACCTGCTGCAGCTGGTTCTTGTCCCCCAATATTCTCGGGATGTCGCTTCCGAGGTCTTCCACTATCGTGACCTTGTGGAATTCCTTCTGGCTTTTCACCAGAGTCGTCGTCTGCGCTATGACGTCGTTCACGTCGATCCACTGCTTCTGCGGCGGCGACTCGCGCGCGAAATCCAGAAGCCCCCGGACAATGCCGCGAACCCTCGTGGTCTCACGGATGATGACCCCGAGGTCCTCCTTTGACTGCTCGTCGATCTTGTCGTTCTGCTGGAGCAGGTGGGCGAAGGTCAGGACGCCCGTCAGAGGGTTGTTTATCTCGTGAGCGATGCCGGCGGCGAGTCGGCCTATCGAGGCCAGCTTCGCGCTCTGGCTGAGCTGCCTGCTGGTCGCTATCTTGAGCTGCTTCTCCCGCTCCTCCACTGCGTCGGCCATCTGGTCGATCGCACGGCACAGATTGCCCATCTCGCCCCCCGGCCGCATCCCCACACGGGCCGAGAGGTCCCCCTTCACGACCTTGTCGGACATTCGGATGATGCGGGTTATCGGTCTCAATATCAGCTGGGTCAGGAGGAATAGCACGGCCAGCACGATGAGGGTAGTGATGATTATCGTGACCAGGAACACGTTTATGATTGCCTTCTGCGGCCTGACGTATGGCGCCTCGAGCAACCCCACGTAGAGTATTCCGATGATCTTGTTGTTCACGTCCCTGATGGGCCCGTAGGCGGTAATGTACCAATCAGTGACCACGAAGGCTCGGTCCGACCAGACTTGTGCGTGGACCAGGACCTTGTCGAAGACGGCCGAGCTCACGCGCGTGCCTATTGCGCGCGTTCCGTCCCTGTTCCGGACGTTGGTTGATATTCTGAGGTCGCCCTGGAAAATGGTTGCGGTCCCGATGTCCTTTCCCTGGTAGGTCTGGTCCTGGAAGACCTCGTTCTTGATGCTGTCAACTATCCGGTATCGCCGGTTCAGTAGATTCCCGCCGTACAGAAGTCCGACCTTGTTCCCGGCCTCGTCGGTGACGAAGACCGCGGAGCCTAACACCATCCCGCTGGTCTCGAACTTCCTGTCCGTCGGTTTCGCCGCGGGCGTGGGCAGTATCCGGAAGTAGGCCCTGTCGGCCAGCTCCTTGCCCTCCTTCTCCAGGCAGTCCCGCTCCACGATTGCGGAGCCGCTCACGGACCTTCCGTCTCTCAGCGCCTTGGCTATGATGGGATTCCGTCTCACGTCGTCGCCGCTCTGCCCCGGGTTGTTGGCCCTGTAGATGACCTTACCGTCCAGCCCGATGGCGCACAGCATGTCGATCTGACTTCGCTCCTGCGCCGTGCGAAGCAGCCTGCCGAGGCCCTGGGTGTTTCGCCCCCTCATGGCTTGGGTGAGGGAGGAGTCAAGCGAGATGGCGCGCAGAAACTGATCGATGCTGTCGAGCCTGTTGTTGTACACGGTCCAGGCGGAGTTGAGGTCCAACCTGACCCGGGTCTGCACCTCGTGGATGAGCACCCGGCCGGTGTGCCTGACAGTCACGAAATACAGAACCGAATTGGCGACGAGGATGATCGCTATGAATCCTATCGTGATGCGAAGACGGATGGTCATGTGGTTGAGCCCCGACGGACACGGCCTTGCTGCCCGGACGGCGCTGCGGCCGCGGGCACGCTGCTCGTAGAAGAGGTCAGTTACGGGTGAGCCGTTCGAGGGTCGTCGCGCCAGGAGCCTGCGCCGCCCCCGATACCCCGCATCATCACGGCACAACCGAAATGTACTCCACTTCGTTTGCAACGTCAAGCCCTCAAAGAGATAAGGCCATAACCGGCTCCGTGTGCTTGAATTACATTCATGGTCACAAGAATGCACTGCGATTTCGTGGGAGGGCGTGGCGTTTCGCGGCCGGCCGTGGTCTTGCTCGGACGGTTTTGGGGCTGGACACGCCGGCGAGTCGGGAATACGCTTTCTGTCGGGCGGGAAGAGAGGATCGGTCGGGATTCATGAGGCCGGCAGCTGTTCACGGCCCGCGGCCGGAGGGTTCTCGAGCGATTCCTGCTCTTCAGGCGGGGAGACCGGCTGTGCGACTACCAGGCTCAATCAACGAAGCCTTCTCTACGGCTGTGGCTCTGTACGGCAACAGGCCGGCCCTCATGCGCAGGGACGAACGCGGCGCGTACACGGCCATCACCTACATCGAATTGCACCGCTCTGTCGACCGATTGGCGCGCTCCCTCCGGAACCTGGGCATCCGGCCCGGAGGCCGAGTCGCAATACTCGCCCGCAACTGTCCTGAGTGGGTCGTGGCCGACCTCGCTGCGCTCAAGTGCGGCGCGATAGTCGTGCCCCTCTATACGACGCTCTCTCCTGCGGCGCTGAAGTACATAATCTCCGATTCCGGCAGCTGCGTTGTGTTCGCCGGCGACGGCGGATTCTTCGCGACGGTCGATTCGCTCAGAAACGAGCTCGGGTGCGTGCGCGAAGTGATCGTGTTTGACCCCTCGGGGATCGAACGAGGGAAAGCATTCATCAGCTTCTGGCCTCTGGTGGAAGAGACGGGAGAGAACGTTGAGGCTTCGGGCGGTGTCGGTGCGGTCTCGGCGTCCGCGTCCGCCGGCGCCGAGTCGGAATGGCCGCAATCAGCACTCGACGACGTGGCCACGATTGTCTATACGTCCGGCACGACCGGCGAACCCAAGGGGGTCGTGCTGTCCCACGGGAACATCCTCTCCAACGCCGTGTGCTCGCGCGCTAGATTCGGACTGTCTCCCAAGGACAGGTACCTTTCCTTTCTTCCGCTGTCGCACACGTTCGAGAGGACCGGGGGCTATTACACCACGCTTCTCGCCGGCGTGCCGATCGCTTACGCCGGTGACATCACGACGATAATCGAGGACGCCCGGACGATCCGTCCCACCTGCCTCATAGCGGTCCCCAGGATACTCGAGAAAGTGTACGACGAGGCCCAGCGCAAAGTGGCCGAGAGCTCGGCGTTCAGAAGAAGGCTCGTGGAGGCCGCCATCCTGAGCCTGAACCAACGTGTGAATCTGAGGTACAGAGGTCGCCCGGTGCCGGTTGTGCTCAGACTCAAGTGCCTGTTCTACGACGCGGTCGTGGCCAGAAAATTCAGAAACATCGCGGGAGGAAAGCTCAGACTGATCGTGTCGGGGGCGGCGCCGCTGGACAGACGGCTCGCCAAGACGCTGACTGCTCTCGGGTTTAACCTGTTCGAGGGGTACGGACTGACGGAGACTTCGCCCTCCGTCTCCTGCACCAGCTTTGCCGACAATCGCCTGGGAACGGTGGGAAAGCCGTACGACGGCGTGGAAGTCAAGATCGGAGACAACAGTGAAGTCCTGGTCAAAGGGCCGAACGTGATGAAGGGCTATTTCAACAAGCCCGAAGACACCGCCAGGGCCTTCGACGCAGACGGCTGGTTTCTCACCGGCGACCAGGGCCGCTTTGACAGACACGGCAACCTGATCATCACCGGCAGGATAAAGGAGCTGATCGTCACCTCGTACGGGAAGAACGTGGCGCCGGTGCCCATAGAGACGGCCATCAAGGAGAGCGATTACATAGAGGACGTGATGCTGTACGGCGACAGGGAGAAGTATCTGGTGGCCGTCGTCGTCGCTCAGAGAGGGGCAGTCGAGCGTTACGCGCGCGACAACGGTATGGAGGCGGCCTGCTACGAAGAACTGCTTCAGACACCGGCTGTCAGGGCCCTCATCGGGTCAGAGATAGACAAGGCCACCGCGAACTGCTCCTCTTACGAAAAGGTCAAGGCGTTCACGGTGGTGAGCGAGGGATTCAGCGTGGCCAACGACCTCATCACGCCCACCCTGAAGCTCAGGCGAGTGAAAGTCGCGGAAAAGTACCGCGACGCCATAGAAATCATGTACGGCAGGGCCGGCACGACGTGACCGCCGTGGCTGCCGGAGCCGACGGGGTCCGGGAGCGCAGCGAGCGAGCCGCAGGTCGGTCCGCGCCGAACAGGAGAGAGAGATGCGGGAGAGAGTCTTCCTCACGGGGGCGACCGGATTCATCGGGGCGAGCCTTCTGCAGACGTGGCTCGATCGCTCGGACGCGACAGTCACCGTCCTGGCGAGAGCCAGGCACGAAGTGCCGGCCGACCAAAGAATGAGAGCAGTGCTGGATGAGCTGTATCCGCAGTCTGTCGTGCCGCGGGTGCTCGAGCGCGTCGGAGTGGTGGAGGGAGACGTGACGTCGGACCGCCTGGGAATGGCGGCCGCCGATTACGATCGCCTGGCCTCCGAGACGACGCGCGTCATCCACTGCGCGGCCGCCGTGCGGTTTGACCTCGAGCTGGAAGACGCCCGACGGGAAAACGTCGGAGGCACAAGGAACGTGCTCGAGTTCGCGAAAGCGTGCTCCGAACTCATGAAGATTGACTACGTCGGCACTGCTTACGTCGCCGGAAAGCGCAAAGGCCTCATCAGGGAGAACGAGCTCGACGAGGGGCAGCAGCACAACAACACTTATGAGAGGACAAAACTGGAGGCCGAGAAGCTGGTCCGCGAGCACATTCCCGTCCTGCCGATCACGATCCTGAGGCCGAGCATAGTCGTATGCGACTCGAAGACTGGACGCTCCACGAGCCACAACGGCTTCTTTCGGGCCCTCGGCATGTACTGGCGCGACGAGCTCAAGGTCATTCCGGGATACCCAGAAACGAGCCTGGACCTGGTGCCGGTCGACTACGTCGCTGAAGCGGCCTACGCGATCTCGAAAGCCGGGAGCCCCACCGGACAGTGCTACCATCTGGCAGCGGGGTCGAGTGCGTCCACTCGGCTGGCCGACATCCAGGAGCTCGCCTCTTTCCACTTCAAGAAGAAGAAATTCCAGCTGGTGCCCCCGGAGGAGTTCAAACAGTTCGCCGCGGCCAGACGGCCGGCCCTCCCGGAAGAAGAACGCGACGTGCTGGACGAGGCTCTGCTGTACCTCCCTTACCTGTCCGGAGAGCTGGTCTTCGACACCGCGAACGCCCTGAAGGCGACGGGACTGTCCGCGCCGAAGGCGGAGACCTACTTCAAGACCATGGCGGATTACGTCATGCGGCAGTGACGCGTCCGCGGTCCCGCTAAGCGGATTGAGCGCGGAGCGCCTTCTTGAGCCGCTGAACCAACCTCCTTCTTCCGGCCGGATCCCCGGCGAGCTCCTGTTTGAGCGTCCGCCACGTCGCGGGGCAGTCCTTGTAACTGACACCCATCAGGTCGTGAAGCGCGAGGTCGATCTGCTTCCGGTTTTCCGCGGTGACGTGCACGCCGGCCTCGGCCAGCACCTCCTTCATGTGACGCAGATAACAGGACACGGTTCACCCTCCTCGGTAAAGAGTCCGCTGTGTGGCGAGCGCACCGTCTCTCCGGGGGAGATCCGGACGCCGCCGGAACGGCCGCGATCGCGCGCTCCGGGTGCCGAAGCCGGTCGCGATCATACACCGTTTGAGTCCTCCGTGCCCCAGTTTGATGCGCGCGCGTCTGAGCCCGTGAAGAAAAGGCGGTTGCGCCGGGTAGCAAGTAACCATCGTTTTCGACGTAGTGGGAACCCCGTGCCCCGCGTGCCTGCGGACGTGTTCCGCGGCGGCGCGAGGATGCTCGGCGAGTGCGATCGGCAATACTTGACTAAAATTCTCAGGAATTTTTCGAAAACGCGCAGTTTTTTCTTGACTCGCATATCATGGTCTGATATTCTCAGTAACAGATTGGTGATGGGCGGCGGAATTTGAACTTTGGGAAGACAGCTTTCGGACCCCACAAAGATGCCCTGCCGGGCAACGTAGAGTTGCCAGAGTCCTTCTTGGATTTTGCCCTGCTGCGCAACATTAGCGCGATCTGATTCCCGCCTTGTGACGCGCGGGCGGCGAAATGCCCTGTTGCCGAGAGACGGCCGCGGAGTGTGACGCGACGGCATTCTGACACTCGCGCCCCTTCGAGATTCACCCGACTGACAACAAACAAAATTACCAGAGCGCTCCGGTTGACGCGGGGCGCCGGCGACCGCAGCGATGCCCTGTTGTGGAGACTCGCCCCGAAAGGAGGGATGCAGCGGCACTTGACGACAGGCGGTGGTTCGACTACTCGCGCGCTCGGAAGTCAGGTGTGGTGTGGTGAAGACAACTGGAGTTTCCCCAAACGGAGGAATCGAATAATGAAGAAGCTTCTGGCAATTTCGCTTGTTCTGCTGGTTGCTCTGGTTGCTGCAACCGTTGCCGGAGCCAAAGAGATCGAACATCGCGTTCCAATGCTGCTCGACCCGTCCACGCGAGGGGTACCGGCTGGCGTCATGGGTACCAATCAGGCGGGCGGGACCGACACGTTCTACTATGGCGGCACCGTCCTCGTGGGCGGCGTGCCTTACGCGGCGGCCCCCACAGCGGCAGGTCGCGCAAACGCCAAAGTGTGGACGTGGGCTGCCGGCGGCTGGAACGGAACTCCCCACAGCGGGCTCAACATGGACGGCTGGACCGGTAAGGACAACACCGCGCAGACTGAGAACTACTTCAGGGTGATGGACAACGCCACCCTGGGCCAGAACTGCGTGATCGCCGGGTCCAAGTCGCTGTTCTGTGGAGCGACCAACGCCGAGGTCGCCACTCTGTGCTTCGTCGATCAGGGTGGCACCGGCTACGGCAACAACTGGAACCAGCTGGTGGCCGCTCCGACGGCCACGTACAACGGCACCGAACAGATCACCGTGAGCTACTCTTACACTCACGAGGTCGAGCCGGGGTACGACTACGTTTACGCGATATTGGAGATCTACGACTCGGTTGCGGGAGAATGGGTCACGTACGACACCGTTGCGACGTACACCGACATCGGTAGCGGAACGGAGAGCATCGACGTCGACAGCTACCTGGCGGGAGGTCCTTCCACGCCGATAGATTTTCGCATTCTGTTCCATTTCGTTGCTGACGGCGGCGCGTCTGACGAGGACGGGTATTACCCCGGAATCTGCTCCGCCTTCGCGATGGACGACTACTCGATGGACATCGACGGCTCGTTGTACACCCAGAACTTCGAGAGCACTGCCGTCCAGGGTCTGCCCAGTGGTTGGGAGAAGGTGCTCGCGGGCTGCGGCGACTACGCGCGCGTGGAGCACCTGAACGACCTGCCGGTGCCGCTCAGCACGGACCCGTGCGTGGCCGAGGTGCCGCAGCTGTGCTACGTGGCGGACAGCGTGGCGGTCATGTTCGACCCGTCGGCCCCGGACTATCCGCACCCTCTGTGCCAGGACAACTGGCTGTTGTCGCCGGTAATCGACTTCTCGGCGCACCCAGGACTTCCCGGCAGGAGTTTCGAGTGGGATCAGTTCCTCAACATGCCGTTCAACGACCACATCTTCGTGTACTGGCAGATCAGGTACTCGCCCGGATGTGAATCCGGCGGTTGGAGCCCGTGGTTGAGCGACAACTACGTGTACTACTCGACCGAAGGCGTGCAGTGCTTCTCGCCGAACGCGTTCGACGTGTCGCCATACCTCCCGCCGAGCGCGGAGAAAGCACAGCTCTGCTTTGCGACCCTCAACTACTGCGACGAGGATCCCTGGGCGCTGGGCTGCACCTACACCTGCAACGTGACGCCGTACTTCGACAACGTCACGTTTGGAGTGTTCGGCTCCGAGGTCGCTCCCTACATAAGCATGAGGGAGTTGGACTTCTTCCAGGACCAGTTCGCGGAGGACGGGACGCTCAACCCGGCCGCCACTGCGGATACGAGGAGCCCCAACTATCTTAGCAACCTTGTGCCGCCGATCTTCGGCGACACGCTGGTGTGCCAGGGTAGTGCCGACGACACGGAGGTCTGGCTCGTATTCCGCATGGCCAAGGTGGGACCGCAGCAGTCTGTGACGGATCCGTTCTTCACCACCTGGTTCCCAGGCGTGACGGGAGGGAGCTGGTACGAGGCGAGGATGGACACCTCTCGTACCACGAACACTGCGGGGACGGGCACGATCACCGTGCCGGACACCTACATGTCCGCGTTCCACGAGCAGGATCCCACGCGTGTGGCTCTGAGTCTGGCGGAGGGCACCGAGATACTTCCGAACCAGCTCTTCGTTCCGGGTACCAGGGTCGAGTATTACCTCAAGACCTGCTACACCGGCTCCGCAGACACGTTCTATCTGCCGAACGCGATTCCGCCGGAGGATCCGTACTACGAATTCGAAGTACTACCCATGATGGTCAGCGACGGTCAGGGCTCAGTGGAGTGGCCGTGCCTGCTGGTGGCGGATCACTTCGCCCAGAGGGGGAACTACTTCGAGTGGAACTCCGACAGGATCGAACGCCATCTGGCCAACAACGGATACGAATTCGATGAGTTCGGCAAGTTGGGTCCGACCAGCGACCTCCGGAACGGACTGGGCAGGTGGGCGGCCAACCCCGGGCAGGTGGGTGGTCCCGGCACTTCCAAGTACAACTGGGGGCCGGGTGCCACGCTGCACCAGATGCTGGCCTACACGCACTGCTTCATGAACACCGGAGGCCAGTACGGCTACGCGATGTACCAGGCGGACGCCGACATGCTGACGAGCTGGCTGGTGACGTACAGCGATGCGGAACACCAGAGGTTCTTCTGGCTGAGCGGCGGTCAGGTCGCGAGAGAGTTGAACAGAAGAACGCCCTGGGGCGGGTCGTTCCTGAACAACGTGCTATGCGCAACTTACGGCGGCTGGTCTTACAGCCACGCCACGAACGACTTCACGTACTGTCTGCCGGCGAACGGAATCGCGGGTGGCAGAATATCCAACACCCCCGACCCCGAGCTGTTCTACGTCCGTTCGAACGGTTGCTACACCAAGTTCAACTACTTGGGTGTTTCGTCCGCTTCTGGATGCGGTGCATTGGCTGAGATCGAGTACGACTCTCAGAATCCCGAGAAGATAGCGGCCATCAGCAACGCACCGGAGGGCGTGAACTACAAGACGTTCTTCGAGTCGTACGACAACTGCCGTATCAGAACCAACGACGCGCTCGGCGCGCTTCAGTGCGGTCCGGACGGGTACATGACCAGCTGGTTCGCGGCCGTCCTCGCGTGGGGTGGCTACAATGCATCCACCGGGTGCGGCCCCGGGACCGTCGTTGACGTGAGGGAGCCTGGAGCAGTCCCGGCTGCCGTGACGTCGTTGGGTCAGGCGTTCCCGAACCCGATGAACCCGACCGCCACGATCAAGTACACGATCGGCACGCCCGGCAAGGTGCAGCTGAGAGTGTTTGACGTGAGCGGCCGCGTCATCCGCACCTTGGTCGATGAGGCCAAGACGGCCGGCGCGTA
>Ga0316628_100001023_pt1 | contig 19067 bp, 19 predicted proteins | sample OWC_Aug_M2_C1_D5_FD_207648 | JGI IMG/M metagenome (GOLD analysis project Ga0316628, IMG submission 207648) | Wetland soil microbial communities from Old Woman Creek delta, Ohio, United States - OWC_Aug_M2_C1_D5_C | ecosystem: Environmental > Terrestrial > Soil > Wetlands | place: USA: Ohio... | reverse complement strand
CCGGATGAAGCGCCAACCTCGCGGATCCCCGTGATATCGACACGGCGGGTTCGGACAAAACGGAGGCACCGCCCCTGCCACAGAATCGAGCATGTCGCCCAACCCAGCAGATCCCGTGCCAAGCACAATCTCGGGAGCACAACGCTCAGCTCGCGCGGACCTCGATCCGCAGCGACTCGAGCCCGGTGATGAAGTTCGAGGCCCGCCAGCGCAGGGGCTGCGCCGCCGCCAGGGCGAGCCTCGGCCGGCGGGCCGCCAGCTCCTCGAAGAGCACGCGCAGCTCGAGGCGCGCCAGGCTCGCGCCCAGGCAGAAGTGCGGGCCGTGGCCGAAGGCCAGGTGATCGTTCGGGCTGCGCTCGATGTCGAACTCGAAGGGTCGCTGGAAGACGGCCTCGTCGCGGTTGGCCGAGGGATAGAGCAGGAGCAGCCGCTCGCCCGGTCGGATGCGCTTTCCGCCGAGCTCCACCTCGCGCGTGGCGGTGCGCGCCATGTTCTGGATCGGCGTGGTCCAGCGCAGCATCTCCTCCACCGCTCGCGGGATGCGGGAGGGGTCGGCCATCAGCTTCTCGAGCTGCTCGGGATGCAAGAGGAGCTGGTGCATGCCGCCCGAGACCACGTGGCGCGTGGTCTCGTCGCCTCCCACGAGGATCAGTAGCGACTCCTGCAGCAGGGCCTCGTCGTCGAGGCGCTCTCCCTCGATCTCCGCGCGCACCAGCACCGACATCAGGTCCTCGCCGGCGCCGCGCGCGCGCCGCTCCGCCACCACGCGCCGGTGATAGGCGACGTAGTCCGCGAAGGCGCGTGCCGCCGCGAGCGCCGTCTCGGGCGTGGCGCTCGCCGAGGTCGCCTCCAGCATGGCGTCGGACCAGCCGAGCAGCCGATCGTGGTCCTCCGCCGCGACGCCGAGGAGCTCGCCGATCACTCGCATCGGGAGCGGCGCCGCCACCTCGCGCACGAAGTCGAAGCGCTGCTTCGCGAGCGCCCGGTCGAGGAGTTCGCCGCAGAGGGCGCGCAGCCACGGCTCGTGGGCGGCGACTCGGCGCGGCGTGAAGCCGCGATTCACCAGGCTGCGGCGCCGCAGGTGCGCGGGATCGTCCAGGTTGATCATCGAGGCGAGGGGCGGTGAGTCGGGCCGGCTGCCCTGGCGGCTGCAGAAGGTCTCCGGGTCGCGCGAGACCCGGACCACGTCGGCGTAGCGCGCAATGCCCCAGATGCGTCCTCCGGGATCCCAGTACACGGGGGCGTGACGGCGCATCCAGGCGAAGCGGGGATGCGGGTCCTCGGCGTAGAAGCGGCCGTCGAGGAGGCTCGGAGCGGGACCCTCCACCGGCCGCTCACCCGGCCCGGGCGATCACCTCGTTCCCGTAGCGCTCGAGCGCGGCCCGCCGGGCGGCGAGCGGGGCGTCGGGACCGAGGGTGAAGGAGAGGGGCCAGCTGACGAGCGAGGTCACGCCGGCGTCCTCCAGCCGGCGCACGAGATCCGGCTCCGGCGGCGCCGTGACCGCGACGATGCTCTCGAAGGGCTCGCGCTCGCGGCCGGACTCGCGGCGCAGGCGCCGCAAGGTCTCCAGCACGCCGGGGACCTCCTCCGGCGCGTTGCCGGCGCCCACCCAGCCGTCGCCGAGCAGCGCCGCGCGCCGCAGCGCCGCCGCCGTGGTGCCGCCGACGTAGATCGGGATCGGGCCCGGCGGCACCGGGCTCATGCTGAGCGGGGCGAAGTCGAAGTGCTTGCCGTGGTGCTCCACCGTGCCGCCCTTCCAGACGGCGCGCAGCACCCCGATGGCCTCGTCGAGCCGATTGCCGCGCCCCTCGAAGGGAGCGCCGATCGTATCGAACTCCTCGCGCATCCAGCCCGCACCGACCCCCAGCGCGACACGACCCTGCGACAGCACCGCGGCGGTGGCCACGGCCTTGGCCGCCACCAGCGGATGGCGCAGCGGGAGCACGTAGATCCCGGTGGCGAAGCACAGCCGCCGGGTGACGGCGGCCATGGCCCCGATGGCCACCCAGGGCTCCGGCCACTCGGTGGCCGCGTCGAAGTAGGGCCGGCCGTCCGGGGAGTAGGGATAGCGGGAGCGCACCTCCTGCGGGTGGAAGACGTGGTCCGCGACCAGGACGCCGTGGAAGCCCGCCGCCTCGGCGGCGCGGGCGAGCTCCACCAGGTCCGAGGTGGGCGTGAAGGAGAGCGACTGCCAGAACCTCATCTCGGCCTCACTTCAGCGCCAACGGGTTCACGGGCGATCCGATCCCGCCCGTGACCTTGAGCGGCGGCGCGGAGAGCAGGAAGTCCCATTGACCGTCGCGCGCGCAGTCGGCGGCGAGGGCGTCCAAGTCGAACATCTCGCCGAAGAGGAGGCCCATGTCGCGGATCCCGAGGAGATGGACGGGGTAGAAGAGCGCGGGATCCTCGCAGGGCATGACCTCGATCGCCGTGTTGTCGGCGCAGACGGCGGCGACGTCGCGCTCGCGCAGCCATTCCACGCAGTCGATGCCGAGGCCCGGTCCCTGCCAGAGATAGGTCTCGCGGTCGCCGGCCCGGAAGACGCCGAGGTGCCCGGTGCGGAGCAGCAGCGCGTCGCCGGGCTCGAGGGAGACGCGCTGGCGGGCGAGCGCCGCGTCGAGCTCTGCGGGCATCACCACGGAGCCGGGAGGCAGGCGGTCCAGGCCGCGGGCCCGCGCCAGGTCGAGAAGCACGCCGCGGGTCGCCACGCCGTCCCCGAGCTTCTCGATGCCGTTGCGGGCGGCGCCCGCCGGCGAGAGCGCCTCCCCTGCCGACGCGCCGTTGTAGAGCAGGCCGTCGTAGTGCACGTGGGCGAGGGAGTCCCACTGCGTCGCGCACTGGAGCGGCATCACGATCACGTCGTCGGAGTAGTGGAAGCCGCCCGGAGTGCCGAAGGGCGCGCCGATCGCCGTCATGTAGTGCTGGGGGTTGAAGCGACCCACCACCGTGCCGGTCTGCGGGCCGTCGGCGCCGAGCGCGAGGCCCAGGCTGAAGAGGCGTCCCTGGCGCACGCAGCCGGCGGCGCGAAGCAGCACCTCCGGCGTCACCAGGTTCAACGTCCCGCGCTCGTCGTCCTGGCCCCAGCGCCCCCAGTTGGAGACGCGCTTGGCGAGCGCACGCACCTTGTCCATCGGGTCCGGCACGGCGGGGACCTCACTTGAACTCGGGCATCACCCGGGTGGCGAAGAGCTCGAGCTGACGCTCCTGCACCGGCCAGGGCGTGGTTCCCTGGCAGAAGAAGTTCCAGGACAGCCACTCCAGGTGGCCGTCGGCGTAGCAGCGCACCAGCGGCTCCAGCGCGCGCTTCACGTCGTCCACCGTGCCGCAGATCTGGTAGCCCTTCTCGATCATGCGCTTCACGCAGTCCTCGTTGCTCTTGAAGCGCCAGGGGCGGACCTGCGGGTCGTCCTCCGGGCTGCGGAAGAGCTCGAGGAAGCCGAAGTGCCCGAAGTACTCCTGGTAGGAGTAGCCGGTGGTCTGCGCCGCGAGCTGGAAGGCCTCCTCCCGCGTGTCCCCGATGCAGATCGCGCGCACGCAGCCCGCGTTCCGTCCGAGGCCGAACTGGAAGCCGTGCTCGGCGGCGACGCGCCGATAGGTGCGGCACATCTCCAGGAACTTCGGCGGGTCGCCCTCCCAGATCCACGGCAGCCAGCCCTGCCGGGCGCAGGCGAGGAGCGAGGTCATGCCGCCCGTCACCGGCTGGGAGATCAGCGGATGGGGCTCCTGGTAGGGTCGCGGGCAGACGCCGATCTTGCGGATCACGCCGTCCGCGTCGATCTCCCCGTCGGCCCCGAACTTCCGGGTGTAGTGCACGGCCGGCCAGCCCCGGATCCCCTCGCGGTAGGGATGGGGCACCTGGAAGTGTCGGCCGTCGTGCTCGAAGCAGTCGTTCGTCCAGGCCTTGACCAGGATCTCCATGCCCTCGTCGAAGCGCTCGCGGTTGGCCTGGTCCGCGGCGTCGCCGGCGCCGGTGGCCGTGCTGCCGCCCTGCCCCAGCACCTGCATCCAGCGCTTCTGGTAGCCGCGGGCAAAGGCCACGGCGACGCGGCCACGCGTCAGCTGGTCCAGGATCGCCAGGTCCTCGGCGACGCGGATCGGGTTGGCCGAAGTCATCACGATGGACATCGGCATCATCAGGATGCGCTTCGTGCGCGCGGCGAAGTCCGCCATCAGGAGGATCGGATTCACCGAGAGCTCGTTCCCCTCGGTGTGGAAGTGGTGCTCGGTGGTGGAGAAGGCGTCGATCCCGAGCTCGTCGGCGAAGATGCAGAGGCGCCGCAGCTCCTCGAGCATGCGCTGGTAGCGCTCGGTGGAGCGGCCCACGGGGCGCAGCCGCTCGCGCTCCTCCAGGGTGGCGGGGACCGCGGGCATGGCGAAGAGGTCGATCTTCATCAGAAGCGCTCCTGGATCCACGGCACGATCAGCTCGAGCGCGGCGCGCTGCCCGCTGCGGTCGCCGAGGCCGCCGGGGCCGAAGCCCAGGTGGTCGCCCGGGACCTGGCGGAGCTGCTTGTCGCGCGAGGGCGACGCCTCGTACACGGCATCGGTGTGGTAGCGGAAGACCGCGTTGTCCCCGCGGTAGGCCACCACCAGGGTCGGGATCGTCACCTGCGCGATGCAGTCGAGAGTGGAGGCGCGCGAAGAGAGGCCCGACCAGGTGGAGAGCCAGGCCCGCGGCGTCTGCACCTTGCCGAAGCCGCCCTCGCAGTAGTTGAAGACGTCGGGACGCGGAGAGAAGAACGAGCCGATCGCGCGCTCGCTCGGCCAGAGCGAGAGGTCGGTGTAGGCCGGGTGCGCCTCCGTGCGGTGCACCTCGAAGTAGCGCCCGGCGAAGGCCCGCCGCTCGATGCGCTGCCGATCGGTCAGCGGGAGCGCCTCGAAGTCGGGGGCCCCGAGCCGCGCCAGGTGCCAGCGCCACTCCGCCACCACGTCGCGGCAGAAGGCGTCGATGCGCGCCACGCGCGCGCGCTGGGCGGCGGCGTAGCGCTCCAGGAACTCCGGCGCGTAGCGGCTCGGAGCCGGGAGCGGCACGAAGCCGTTGGCCGGGTCGTACATGTCGAGCGCGGGATCGCGCGAGAGCGGATCGCGCTCGTCCACCACCGAGGGGTCGATGATGGAGAGCATGAGCCGCCCCTGCCCGAGGTGGGTGGCGAGCTGGACCATGCCGTCGGCCGGCGGCAGCTCGAAGGCGTTCAGGTCGCAGGGGTCGCCGGCCGCGGTGTCCCGCAGCCGGCCCGGCGGCGCGGTCGCGGCCTGCGACTGGTAGAAGGTGTAGAGCGCGCCGCCGCCGCTGTTCCCGACCAGCACCACCTTGCGGAAGCCGCGCTCGCGCAAGCTGAGGAGCGCCGCCGCCACGTCGAGCAGCAGGCGCTCGTGGATCAGCGCCACGTCGTTGTTCACGGCCCGCCCCGCCTGGCCGAAGGCGGCGATCCCGCCCTCCAGGAGCGCCGGAATCGCGTAGTGGCGCTGCATGTCGCCGCGCGGGTGCATGAAGAGCGCGACGGTCCTCTCGCCGCCCCGGGCGTAGAGCGTGCCGTGGGACTCGCCGCCATCCTCGGCCCGCAGCGGCAGGCCCTCCACGCGCGTCCCGTCGGGCAGCTTCTCGAACGACCAGAGGCTCGGGCCGAGGACCGGGTAGCGGGCGAGCTGCGGGAAGGCCATCTCAGCGCCTCCCCGTCGTGAGCTGCACGTGGTCGCGCTTCGCGGCGCGTGCGGCCTCCGACATCGCGAGCGGCCGCGTCGCGTCCACGTTCACGGCCTCGATGTCGTTGGTGCCGATCTCCTGCCAGAAGCGCTCCGCCATGGCGCGCGCCTCCTCGCCCGGGCCGTGCGTCGCGCCGCGCGGGTGCCACATGATGGTGGTGCCCTCCATCGGCACGCCGGCCACGCTCCCGGCGTGCAGGAAGCCGATCTCGTCGTAGTCCACGTTGCGGTGGTAGTAGGGGAGACGCGAGGCCTCGCGGTCGCGCTGCATCGGCGCGGGCACGAAGTTGCAGAGCACCCAGCCCTCGGCGCGGAAGAGCCCGAAGGCGGAGGGCGGCACGTGGTTGCGGTCCGCCGTCACGGGACGGAAGTCGGTGTTGTGGAAGCGAAACGGGAAGAGGTCGCCCTTCCAGCCCACCACGTCGAGGGGGTGATGGGCGTAGAAGAACGCCGTCAGCCGCCCGTCGCGCTTCACCCGCACCTCGTACTCCGGGCGCCCGTCGCCGTCCATCGCCTTCGGCTCGGGCACGCCGATCACGTCGGGGTCGAAGGGGTTGTGGCGGCCGAGCGTCGTGTGCTCGGTGAAGCCGATCTCGCCCTGCGACTCGAGGAGCAGCAGGTAGTTGTCGCGGGTCTCGGGCACCAGCCGATGCGTCACGCCCTTCGGCAGCACCAGGTAGTCGCCCGGGCGGAAGGCCAGCGGGCCGAACTCCGTCTCGAGGGTGCCCTCGCCGCGGTGCACGAAGTAGAGGCGGTCGGCGTCCGAGTCGCGGAAGAAGAACGGCATGGCCTCCGTTCGCCGGCTGACGGAGACGCGCAGGTCCTGGTTGTGCCAGAGCAGGGTCGGCTCGCCGCGCGGATCGGCGGCGTCCGCGGTGGCGACGCGCTCGCCGTCCACGTCGCCCGGCGCCGCGTCGCCCTCCACCCGCACCCAGGCCGTCGGCTCCTGGCGCCGGTAGAGGTTCGCGACGCGCCCCTGGAAGCCGCCGCGGCCGACCTCCTCCTCCTTCAGGCCCTTCGGCACCGCCACGTGGGCCTGCCGCGGGGTCTCTCCCTTCGCGAGGTGGATCCAGGAGTTCTTCACCGCGACACCTCCAAGCGTCGGCCGCTCACTCGAAGAGCATGCGCTGCGAGTAGAGCGTGTCCACGTACTCCTTCACGCCGCGGATCTTCCCGTCGCGGATCTCGAACAGGAAGTGGTAGTGGTTGCGGTAGTCCTTGCCCTTGGCGGTGCGGCCGCTGATCACCACCTCCGCCGCCACCCGGTCGCCCTCGGCGACCATCCCCTCCAAGGTGGGCGAGAGCGGGACGCCCGGATCGTAGAGGCCGGTGCCCTGGGCGAAGAGGCCGAGCACGGCGTCGCGCCCGCGGTAGGTGCCGGCGAGCGGCGAGGAGGGGGGCACCCACCAGGTGATGTCGTCGGCGAAGGCGCCGAGCGCGGTCGGATAGTCGCCCTTGGCGAGATTGGCGAAGTACTCTCGCACCACCCGCTTGCTCTCTTCGGCGCCCATGTCGTTCCTCCTCAGCGAGTCCCCGGACCGTGCACCACGGCGAGCGGCTCCGGTGCCGGATCGAAGATCAGGTCGCCTTCCTTCGAGCCGTCCAGGTTCGCCGCGTTCCCCGCGCCGTAGAAGGCGACGTCGCCCACGTCGGAGGCCGGAGCCACCCACGCGAACTCCCAGCGGTGGCCGCCGGTCTCCCCCATGCCGGTGCCGTCGGCCGTGTGCTCGAGGTACTGCCGCTGCGTCGTGCTGGACTCGATGCGCTGGGTGTCGGCGGGATCGGTCACCACGAGCTCGCCCGCGCCGAGCCCGCTTCCCTGGGCCACCGCCGTCACCTGGAAGCCCCAGCGCTGGCGATCGGGATCCGGGTGCCGGACCTCGAAGGCGAGGGCGTAGCGCTGGCCGGGCGCGTAGCGCTCGGGGAGGCCTTCCAGGCGCACGCTGCCGCGAGCGTCGGGATTGAGGGGCGAGGAGGCGTGGCAGCTGGTGCAATTCGGCTCGGCCGGAAAGGGGCCGAGGGCCGGCGCGCCCGTCAGACCGGGGTTCGGGCCCGTCGAGCTCGGCCGCGCCGGCCGCGCCGGGAGGGCCAGGCTGGCGAGGGCGATCAGCGCCGCCAGCGCGGCGCGCGGCGCCAGCGCACGCGGCGCGACGATCGACACGATCCAGCGTCGCCCGGGCGAGCTCACGCGAGCTCCTTCACCGGCTCCGCCGCCGCCCCGCGGCCCGCGAGCAGGGCGAAGGCCAGGGCGGGCCCGAGGGTGCCGCCGCCGCCGTAGTAGGCGCGGCCAGTGGGCGACGCGATGCAGTTGCCGGCGCCGTAGAGCCCGGCGATCGGCCGGTTCGCGTAGTCCAGCACCTGGGCCCGCGCGTTCACCACCGGTCCGCCGTTGGTGTCGAGCGTGCCGGCGCCGAGCAGGATCGCGAAGTAGGGGCCCTTGGCCTGGAAGGGGTGCATGGTGGGGTTCGGCGCGCCGCCCGGCTTCCAGCGCGTGCCGGGGTTGGGATAGGACCAGATCCGGGAGTGCCAGAGGCGGTCGTAGAGGTGCGCGCCGCGCCCGAACTCGGGATCGACGCCGCGCTTCGCGTAGCCGTCGAAGCGCGTCACCGTGCGGCGTAGCTCCGCTCCGAAGCCCGGATCCAGCCGGAAGCCCCCGGTGCGCGGGGCGAGCTCGGCGAGCCGCGCGTCCACCGCCTTCGCCAGGGCCTCGAAGCTCTCGCCCCGCAGCACGTAGGGCGCGTCCGTGCCGGGCGGCGGCAGCGGGTAGCGCCCGCCGAAGAGCTCGGCGGCCCGCTGGTCGTAGACCATCACCAGGATCCGGTTCGGCCAGTCGTGGGCGACCGAGTCCCAGGCGAAGTGCACCAGGGTGCGCTCGTTGTAGTTGCTGGTCTCGTTCACCACGCGCCGTCCGGTGCGGCTCACCAGCACCATGCTGTCGCCCGGCGGCATGAAGACGTCGTCGGGCGTGCTCGGATGCTGCAGCGCCTGCTCCAGCACGAGCTCGGCGCGCCAGGCGCCGGCCATGTTGCCGAGCTGCGCGCCGGCGGCGCCGGCGATCGCCACGAAGTCGCCCTCGTTGGTGGGCACGGCGCAGCCGCCGTAGATCGGCCCGGGCTGGAAGCCGAGCACGAGCTCGCGGTTGTGGGTGTAGCCGCCGCTGCCGAAGACCACGCCGCGGCGGGCCCGGATGCGGGTCTTCGCGCCGCCCTTGCGCGCCACGGCCTCCACGCCCACCACCTCGCCGCGCACGTTGCGCAGCAAGGTGGTCACGCGCTGGCCGGTCTCGATCGCGACGCCGTGCTGCTGCGCGCCGGCCCGGAGCTGACGCACCATCTCGTCGCCGAGGCCGAACGAGCCGTCCGGCTTGCGCGCCCACAGCCGGCGGTCGCGCGGGGTCACGTCGCGGGTCTCGGGATCGATGTAGTCGGGCATCGGGCCGAAGGGCTGGTCCGCGGGCTGCGAGATCAGCGCGCCCATCGCCGCGAGCGCGTCCACCGCCGCGGAGGCGTTGTCGTAGTAGGCCTCCAGCAGGGTCCACTCGTGCTCGGGCAGGCCGCAGCGCTCGACCTTCTCGTCGAAGAGCTGGGGATACGAGGCGCGCGCCATCGCGCGCAGGGTCGCCTCGCGGGGCTCCTCCACGCCGCGCTCGCGCAGCCAGCGGTTGTTCGGCACCCAGTAGACGCCGCCCGACTTGGAGGTGGTGCCGCCGACCAGCAGCGCCTTCTCCAGCACCAGCACGCGGGCCCCGGCCTCGGCGGCGAAGTTGGCGGCGGCGAGGCCCGAGGCGCCGCTCCCCACCACCACCACGTCCACCTCGCGCTCGAAGCGCTCGCCCTCTCCCTCCCGCCCGCCGGCCCCGACCGTGGCGCAGCCGAGGACGCCGGCCGCGCCCGCGGCGCCGGCCAGCCGCAGGAAGCCGCGGCGCGTGATCTCCGCCATCCCTCTCCCCGTCAGTCCCGGGCTTCGTCGCCCCAGGGCCTCGAGTAGAACTGGCGCACCCAGCGCCGGTACTCGCCGATCGGGCCGTCGCCGTCGCACAGCACGGGCCGGGAGCGGAAGCGCTTGTTCTCCCAGATCTGGAAGTCCTGCTCGATGGCCTGGCTCTGGTCGTCCATGTAGGCCTTGAGCAGCGCGCGGGTCTCCTGCTCGCTGCGGCCGTCGAGCCGGCCGATGATCCCGGTCGAGAATTCCATCGTCTCGTCGTCGATCGGTGTCAGGCCGGCCGAGACCACCGTCGTGAACATTCCGGTGTAGGTCAGGAAGTTGAAGCCGAGGCCCCAGTTCTGGGCCTCCATGTAGAGGTCGTCGGAGACGCCCATCGTCTGCACGGTCTTCCGGGTGCCGATGTTCCAGAAGAACATCTTCCCGTCGAACTTGTGGCTGCGCTCCCTCGGCGGCGCCATCTTGTGCACGGTCTGGAAGTGATGCCAGTCGATGGCGTTCTCCATCACCTCCTGCGGGTGGCTGCGCAGCACCCAGCGGTACTTCTGCCAGGTCGAGGTCCACTCGGGCGAGCCCCAGCCCGGGATCTGCGGGATCGAGAAGTCCGGCGGCGCGCCCTCGGCGTGGTGCCAGACGAAGATGCGCCCGTTGATCTCCTGCACCGGCCAGCAGCGGGTCTCGGCCCGGGGCGGGATCTTGCGGGCGTAGGGCACCTCGACGCACTTGCCGTCGGCCCCGAAGCGCCAGGAGTGGAACGGACACTGGATCGTGTTGTCGACGACCTTGCCGCCGAGCCCGAGGTGGGCGCCGAGGTGCGGGCAGTAGGCGTCGAGGACGACGGCCCGGCCGTCCCGGCCGCGGAAGAGCACCAGGTCGCGGCCGAGGGTGCGGAGCGGCTTCACCTCGCCCGGGGCGAGCTCGTCCGACCAGCTCACGTGGAACCAGCTGTTGGGGACGCCGAACGGGAAGCGGGACATGGTCTCCTCCTGCGGCCCGGGGGCGGCCGGCCGGGTCCGCCGACCGCCTCGGCGATTGACCGCAGGATTAGAACATGTTTCAAATCTGTAGACAAGCCGGAGGGTGCACGTGGGAGATCGACTGCACGGCAAGGTGGCCCTGGTGACGGCCGCGGGCTCGGGGATCGGGCGCGCCTGCGCCCTGCGCTTCGCCGCCGAGGGGGCCTTCGTGGCGGTGAACGACGTGGTGGCGGAGCGCGCGGCTGCGGTGACGCGCGAGATCGCGGCCGCCGGCGGGCGCGCGACCGAGCTGCCCGGCGACGTCTCGAGCGCGGCGGAGATGGAGCGGCTGGTGCGCGAGACCGTCGCGCGTGGCGGGCGCCTCGACGTGCTCGTGAACAACGCCGCCGCGCCGGCCGGCGCGCTCCTCGCCGAGACCGACGACGCCACCTGGCGGCGCGTCCTGTCCGTGACCCTCGACGGCACCTTTCTCGGCATGCGAGCGGCGCTGGCGGTGATGCTGCCCCAGCGCAGCGGCTCGATCGTCAACGTCTCGTCGGGCGCGGCCCTCGGCGGAGAGTACATGCTCGGCGCCTACGGCGCGGCGAAGGCGGCGGTGCTCAACCTGACGCGGACCGCGGCGGTGGAGAACGCCCGCTTCGGGGTGCGGGTGAACGCGATCTGCCCGGGCTCGATCGCAACGCCGCCGCTCCTCGCCTGGGTGGACCACGTGCCGGGCGGGCGCTCCGCCTTCGAGGCGCAGATCCCGGCGCGCCGGATCGGGCGGCCCGAGGAGATCGCCGGGGTGGCGCTCTTCCTGGCCTCGGACGAGGCCTCCTACGTGAACGGCGCGGTGATCGTGGCGGACGGCGGCGTGGCCGCGCGCACCGCGGCCCCGCGCTTCGACTAGGCGCACCGGCGGCTAGCGATCCGCTCCGGTGTCGGATGGCACGAGCGGCGGCAGCCCGGCGGCGCGCAGCTGCCGCTCCACGTCGAGCAGGAGCAGCTGCCGCAGGTGGCGGAACATGCGGTCGAGATCGGCCTGCTCGGGGGCCACCGTCAGGTGCACCACGGCCTCGTGGAGGTAGGCCATCGAGAGGGTCGCGATCAGATCGAACTCCGGCAGCTCGGCGCCGAGGGCATCGGCGAAGCCCTTGGCGATCGCGCCGTAGACCCGATCCACCGCGCGCAGCAGCGCGCCGCGGGACTTCGAGCCGGCGGGCCGCTGCTCGAGCAGGAGGTCGATCAGGAGGCGCAGGAGCGGCGTCTGCTCTTTCGCCAGCTCCTTCAGCGCCTCGACGAAGCGGTCCATCCGCTGCAGCGGATCGCCGGCCAGGTAGACGCGCTTCTGGATCTCCTCGACCCAGGAGGCCGCCACCCGCTCGATCACCGCGCCGAGCAGGGTCTCCTTGCTGCCGAAGTGCCAGTAGAGGGCGGACTTCACCACGCCGGCGCGGCGGCAGATCTCGTCCACCCCCGCCGCGGCGTAGCCCCGCTCGCCGATCACCTCGATGGCGGCCTCGAGCAGCCGCTCGCGGCTGCGCTCGCCTTGCTGGCGCCGGAGATTCGGCCGGGAGCTGGGCGGGCTCATGAACGACCGGTAAGGGGCATCCGAAAGAGGGTCCACACCGTCCCGGGGGACGTCAAGCGCCGGCGGTGCGGGGACCTCCCCCGCACCGCCGGCAGGCTGGCGAGCCGAACCGGAGAGCGGCGCGCCTAGTTGCCCTGGAAGAACGAGCTGCAGTCCGCGAAGAGCGGATCGCTCGAGGCCTTCGTCGAGCTGGTGAGATGAATCTCGAGCGTGTAGGGCGCACCGCCGATGAAGGGAACATCGGCCGGGAGATTGCCCTGGATCACCGGGGCCGTCTTGATCGCGCCGTTCAGGTTGAACTGCAGCAGCTTCAGGAAGTCGATCTGCAGCGGCACGTCGTCGGCGGAGGTGTCGAGCGGCAGGATGCCGCCGTTGACGAGCAGCGCGATCAGACTGCTCGTCGCCTGGGCCGCGAAGTTCAGGTCGGCCTTGCTCTTGTTGTCGAGCCGGATCAAGACCGTGCCCGTGGTGGGCGTGTTCGGATCCTGTCGCACGCAGAGCGTCCCGGTGTCGCCGGTCGGGGAGCCGATGAAGGGCTCGGTCGGCCCGGCGATCGTGATCTGGTCGCCAACGATGGTTCCCAGGATGCCGTTCGGGGACGAGAGCAGCTTGCTCGTGTCCACGACGATCTTGCCGTGGATCCCGCCCACCAGGGGGAGCACGAGCTGCGGCTGCACGCTACCGAAGATCGTGTTCGAGAGGTCGATGGTCATGGCGTTGGCGCCGGCGTTCTGATCGAGGTTCAGGTAGGCCGGCACCGTGATCTTGCCGCAGGCCGTGGTGGCCAGGGCGGCGAACGCGAGGGCCGCCGCCCGCAGCGCGAGACGAGGCTTCATGGAATGGGTCCTCCCCGCCCAGGGTTGGTCGTGGGCGTGGCGGCCGGGATCGCAAGCTCCGTGCCGGCCCGACACCGGGGTGCAACCCCGCGACGCGCCGAGAGTTCCCGGGAGCGGGACCAGGCGGCGGTGGAAGTCCCTTTCCCACAAAGGGAACTTCTGTACAGAACGGTCTGGATCTCGGGTGGGGCGGGCTCAGGGACCGGGGCGCTGATGGAGCACGAGCCGCACGCCGGCGGGATCCGACACCACGGCCGAGCGCCCGTGGGCCCCCATCTCGCGCACGGGTCCCGGCGCGTGGCCGGCGCCCCGCAGCTCGGTCAGCGCGGCGTCGAGGTCCGCCACCTCGAAGACCGGGAGGAGCGCTCCCGGCGGCGCGCCCATTCCCTCCTCCGGGGCAGCGAGGGCGAAGGAGACGTCGCCGGCCTGGAGCTGCGCCCAGCGCGCGCCGTCGCGGAACTGCAGCCGCAGGCCGAGGGTGGACTCGTAGAAGCGGAGCTGCGCCTCGAGGTCGCCGGCCACCAGCATCACCTGGCGCAGGCGCCGCCGCTCCACTAGGCGACGGCCTTCGCAGCCTTGAGGGCGGCGATCTCCTCGCCGCTGAAGCCCCAGTCCGCGAGCGCCTCCTGAGTGTGCTGACCCGGGTGGGCCGGCGGGCGCGGGACGTCGGGTGCGGTGCGCCCGAAGCGGGGCGCCGGCCCGGGCTGCACCACGCCCGCGATCTCCACGAAGGTGCCGCGGTGTCGGTTGTGGGGATGCGCGGGCGCCTCGCGCATCGAGAGCACCGGGGCGAAGCAGACGTCGGTGCCCTCCATGAGCCGGCACCACTCCTCGCGCGTCCGGCTCTTGAAGACGGCGGCCAGCCGCGCCTTCGCCGCCGGCCACTGGGCCCGGTCCATCTGGCGCGGCAGGGCCTCGCCCTCGAGGCCGGCGAGCTTCAGCAGCTCGGCGTAGAACTGGGGCTCGATGGAGCCGATCGCCACGTACTTGCCGTCCGAGGTCTCGAAGGTGTCGTAGAAGTGCGCGCCGGTGTCGAGGAGGTTCACGCCGCGCTCGTCGAGCCACATGCCCGAGGCGAGGAAGCCGTGCATCATGGTGGCGAGCACCGCCGCGCCGTCCACCATCGCGGCGTCCACCACCTGTCCCTTCCCCGAGCGCTGGCGCTCGACCAGCGCGCAGGCGATGCCGAAGGCCAGGAGCATGCCGCCGCCGCCGAAGTCGCCCACCAGGTTGAGGGGCGGCACCGGCCGCTCGCCCCGCCGGCCGATCCCGTGCAGTGTACCGGCGAGCGCGATGTAGTTGATGTCGTGGCCGGCGGCGTGGGCCAGCGGGCCCTCCTGGCCCCAGCCCGTCATGCGGCCATACACCAGGCGCGGATTGCGCGCGAGGCACGCCTCCGGTCCGAGGCCGAGGCGCTCCATCACGCCGGGGCGGAAGCCCTCGAGCAGGGCGTCCGCGCGCTCGACCAGGCGCAGCACCGTCGCCACGCCCTCGGGACGCTTGAGATCGACGCCGATCGAGCGGCGCCCGCGATTCAGCAGGTCGTAGGAGGGCTGCCGGGGATCGGCGCCGCCCACGCTCTGCGCGCGGTCCACGCGCAGCACCTCGGCGCCCATGTCGGCCAGCATCATGGCCGCGAAGGGCCCCGGCCCGATGCCCGCGATCTCGATCACCCGGATGCCCTGGAGCGGTCCTGCCATCGCGTCCCCCTTGCGCCGCCGCGGCGGGCCGAGGATAACGCAGGGCCGGCGACGGGGATTCCCCGTCGGAGGAGACGCGGAGGATGGCGGCCGGTGGCTAGCGGCTGCGGGAGCGGCTCGCGCGTGCGACCCGCTCGAGGAGCCGCCGCGCGGCGGCCGCGTGGCGCCGCCGTCCGTGATTCATGCCGCGGCGCGCGAAGCGCCGCCTTCCGCTCGGGCTCATCGTCCACCTCCCAGGAGCACGCAGCTCATCGGCAAGAGGGGTAGGCGACCTGAGCGACGCTCCGCGGGCGCCCGTGCGACGTCGCCGTGACGTTCGCCGGCGGCGCTACCCTCGGCGCCATGGAGACCCGCTTCGATCGCGACACGGCGCTGGAGCGCCTCGGGCCCAACCGCTTCCTCGGGCGGATCGACCCGGGCTGGCACGTGCTGCGCGGCCCGAACGGGGGCTACGTGGCCGCGATCGTGCTGCGCGCCCTCGGCCTCGCCGTCGACGACCCCGCCCGGGCGCCGCGATCGCTCACCGTCCACTACACCGCGCCTCCGGTGGCAGGGCCGATCACGATCGAGACGGCGCTGGAGCGCCGCGGGCGCTCGCTCTCCACGGTCTCCGCGCGCATGACGCAGGAAGGGCGCCTGCTGGCCCTCGCCCTCGGCGCCTTCTCGATCCCGCGGGAGGGGCTCGACTTCCAGCATCTGCCGATGCCGGCGGTGGCGCCGCCCGCAGCGGCCTCCCCGATGCCCCGGCGCGAAGGCGAGACGATCCCGATCCACGGCCGCTACGAGTACCGCTGGGCGGTGGGAGAGCCGCCCTGGTCGGGAGCGAGCGAGGCGGTCTGCGGGGGCTGGATCCGGCTGGCCGAGGGTCCGCGAGCGGCCGACGCCGCGCTGGTGGCGGCCTACACCGATGCGTGGCCCCCGGCCTCCTTCTCCTGGGCCCGCCCGGGCCAGAACGTGGGAGGCCTCCCGACGATCGATCTCACGATCCACTTCCGCGCGCCGCTCCCGCTGCAGGACGCGGCGGCCGACGAGTGGCACCTCGCGGTCTTCCGCTCGCGCGTCGCGCGACACGGATTCGTGGAAGAGGACGGCGAGGTCTGGAGCGAGGGCGGCGTCCTGGTGGCGCAGTCTCGCCAGCTCGCGCTGATCGTCTGAGCGCGCCCGCGCGGCGCCCCGGCGCCGGATCGCGGGCGAGCGTGGGCGAGGACCGGCGCGCCCTCCGGGCGACACCGGCCTCGCCTGCGGCAGTCAGGCGATGCGTTGGGGCCGAGCGCCTACTCGTGCCGGCGGAGCCGCGTAGCGAGGGCGACCACGCCGAGGCCGGCCGCCATCACGATCGCCGCGGTCGGCTCGGGAATCACCGGGCCCGACGTGTCGTCCACGGTGCTGTCGTCCTCGACCGGGGGCGTCGTCCCCGCGAACGCGGCGCTGCCCGTGAGCATGAGCATCGCTCCGAGCATCAGAGCCCGCAGCACGATTCCAGCCTTCAACATTCGGGCCTCCTGGCGCGCATGCGCCTCATCACTCGCCCCCCCGACCGCGACCATTCTCGCACGGCGGAGGGGAGTGCGGTCAAGACCCGAGGCGCGGAGAATCTTTACCGCGCTGCGGCGTCCGGGGATGCCCCGGACCCGAGGCCGGCCCGCCGGGCCTGGATCAGGGCGGAGAGACAGTGCTGGGTGTAGTCGGTGCGGGTGTAGGCGTCGTGGGCGCCGGCCAGGAAGGCTCCGGCATGGCGAGCCAGGGCCGGCGCCTGGAGCACCGCCCCCCCGCCCCCCTCCAGGCGCTCCTGACCCGGGCGGAGCTGGAGCGGGCGGCTGCGCGCCAGCTCGAGGGCGACCCGCTCGCGCAGCCGCGCGGCGAGCTCGGGCTCGATCCCGCTCGCCTGCAGGATGCCCGCCGCCGAGGCCAGGCCCTCGACCAGGCTGCAGGTGTTGCGCCCTTCGAGCTTCTCCGGATCGTGGGACTCCAGGGCCGAGCGCGCCTGCGCCGCGGCGAAGCGAACGAAGCGGGGATCGCCGTTGGCCCGGTAGCGCAGCGCGCTCGCCAGGGCCCCCCAGTGGTAGAAGCTCGGGCTCGGCGCGGCGCCGTAGAAGCCGATCGCGTAGTCCTCCAGCGCGTGCAGCGCCCGGGCGGCGTCCGGGTCGTCCGGGAAGACCGCGTGGTAGCCGGCCAGGGCGAGCCACGCCTCGCCCTCGAAGAAGGGCGAGCGGTCGAGCGCGGTCGGCACGGCGCGGAGGCCTCCCTGGGGGAGCTGGAGCGCGACCAGACCGAGGAGCCAGCCGCGACGGATCGGATCGAAGCGCCGGTCCCCCGTCGCGCGGAAGTAGGCAACCGCCGCCGCCAGCCCGAGCGCGGTGGTGCCGCTCTCGGCCTTCGCGTAGTCCCCCTGGTCCGCCACGAGCCGCCCCTCGCCGGCGCGGGTGAAGAGCAGCCCGTAGCGCCCGTAGATGCGGGTCAGGGTCCCGGCACCGAGCGGCGGCGCGAAGAGGCCGAGCGACTCGAGGGCGCTCTGCACCCGGCCGCGGCCGATCGGGAGCGACCGCTCCGCCAGCGCGTCCAGGCCGGCGCGCAGGGAGGCCGCCGCCTGCGGATCGCCGGTCTCGAGCAGGTACTCGCCGAGCGCGAAGAGCGTGCCCGCCTGGCGGACCTGGTTGTCCTGCCCGCTCGGCTTCCCGTCCAGGAAATCGAAGTCGTACTGGAAGAGGCCGCTCGGGAGCTGCGCCGCCATCAGCGCGGCGGCGGCCCGCGCGATCGGATCCTCCGCCGGGGGCGCGCCCCGTGCGGCGGGAGCGAAGAGCGTCAGGGCCGCGAGCGCGAGCGCCGTCCGCCCGACCCGACGCCCCACGCGCCGGCGCCCTCAGCCCCGCACCGGGCCGAGCCCGGCGACGTCGCGGGCGGCGGCCAGGATCGGCGCGGCGATGGCGCGGGCGCGCTGCGCGCCGTCGGCCAGCACCTCCTCCACCCGCCCGGGCTCGCGGGCGAGCGCGGCGCGCCGCTCGCGCATCGGCGCGAAGTGGGCCAGCAGGCGCGCCAGCAGGTCCTTCTTCAGCTCGCCGTAGCCGAGGCCGCCGGCCAGCGCGCGCGCCTTCATCGCCGCGCGCTCGTCGGGCGCGGCGAAGAGATTCCAGAGCTGGAACACGAAGGCGCTCGGATCCTTCGGCGCCTCCACCGGCGTCGAGTCCGTGACGATCCCCATCACCGCCTTCCGGATCGCCTTCTCCTCGTCGAACATGCGGATGGTGTTGCCGTAGGACTTGCTCATCTTGCGCCCGTCGGTGCCGGGCACCACCGCCACCTCGTCCAGGATGTAGGGCTCGGGCAGCTTCAGCACCTCGCCGTAGGTGTGGTTGAAGCGCTGCGCCATGTCGCGCGCCATCTCGAGGTGCTGCTTCTGGTCCTGCCCCACCGGCACGAGGTCGGCGGCGTAGAGCAGGATGTCGGCCGCCATCAGGACGGGATAGGCGAAGAGGCCGTGGTCGGTCGGGATGCCCTGCGCCGTCTTGTCCTTGTAGGCGTGGCTGCGCTCGAGGAGCCCCATCGGCGTCACGGTGGAGAGCAGCCAGGCGAGCTCGCAGACCTCCGGCACGTCGGACTGGCGGAAGAGGATCGCGCGCTTCGGGTCGAGCCCGCAGGCCAGGTAGTCGAGGACCTGCTCGCGCACGAAGCGCCGGCGATCGGCCGCGTCGCGCACGCTCGTCATGGAGTGGTAGTCGGCGATGAAGTAGATCGCCTCCTGCGCCCGGTCCTGGAACGCCACGTGCTGGCGCATGGCGCCGAAGTAGTTCCCGATGTGCGGGACTCCCGAGGCGGTGATGCCGGAGAGGACGCGCAAGGGCTCAGGCCTCGTCCACGAAGCGCAGCCAGGAGAGGAAGGCCGGCTCGCGGCCGGAGACCACGTCCTCGAAGCGGCGGCGCAGGGCCTGGCCCACCGGGCCGGGCTTTCCGCGGTGGGCGCCCTGCCCGATCGCCCGGCCGTCGACGTCGATCACCGGCCAGACGCCGACGGAGGTGGCTGTCAGGAAGACCTCCGAGGCCTCGAAGAGCTCCTCCGGCCGGATCGCCTCCTCCGACACCGGGCGGCCGTCGTGCTTCGCGATGGCGAGCATCGCGTCGCGGGTGACGCCCGGCAGCACGAACTCGAGCGACGGCGTGCGCAGGCGTCCGTCCGCCGACACCAGGAAGACGTTCTCCGTCGAGGCCTCGGCCAGAAAGCCGCGCTCGTCGACCAGCAGCACCTCGTCGAAGCCCGCACGGCGCGCGCGCCACTTGGCGATCATGGGCGAGGTGTAGTTGGCGGAGACCTTGGCCTGCGGCGGGATGATCTCCGGCCGCATCT
>Ga0316628_100001022_pt1 | contig 19070 bp, 16 predicted proteins | sample OWC_Aug_M2_C1_D5_FD_207648 | JGI IMG/M metagenome (GOLD analysis project Ga0316628, IMG submission 207648) | Wetland soil microbial communities from Old Woman Creek delta, Ohio, United States - OWC_Aug_M2_C1_D5_C | ecosystem: Environmental > Terrestrial > Soil > Wetlands | place: USA: Ohio... | reverse complement strand
TGAAAAAGAGAGTCAAGCGGGAAAATTAAACCGTCCTCTTCCTCCGTTAGAGGTGGGTGTCGGAGGAATTGGAAGTGCCATTTTGCAGGAATTCGGAGAAAGCGATTTCAGTCCCTTCTTTTTTTATATGCCTGCTGTCACAGACCCTGTCCTTGATCTTATCGATCGTGGAAAAGTTGGAGGGGTCTCGGGCATGGCACTCCGGCTTTCTTTGAGGGCATGGACGAGGTTTCAATCGGACCTTGAAAAATATAAAAAATTCATTGTCCTTCGTCCGGTCAGCATTTCTAATTCATCTGAAGTCATCCAAAGACTCGGCGTGATCTCTATTAATGTAGGGCTGGAAGTAGATCTTCAGGGTCAGGTCAATTCAAGCCATCTGATGGGTTCGAAGATCTGGACAGGAATTGCAGGATCATATGACTTCTCTCGCAATGGATCGCTCTCCATTTTCACTCTTCCTTCCACAGCAAAAGGAGGAAAGATCTCGTCCGTCGTTCCTCTGGTCTCCCACGTGGATCATACGGAACACGAGGTTGATATTGTGGTAACAGAACAAGGCGTTGCAGACCTCCGGGGGTTGGACCCCTGGGAAAGAGCACAAAAAATTATTGAAGCATGCGCCCATCCGGACTATCAGGATCTCCTAAGAGATTATCTGAGAGACGTCAAGAAGAGTGGTGGGCATATTCCGTTCTCCTTTGAAGAGGCTTTTTCTTTTTATAGGAGGTTTCGGGAAAAGGGGAGCATGAGAGAGGGATAGAATGAAAATAGGAATCGTGGGAACAGGTCGAATGGGAAATCTCTTCAGCCAAAATTTGATTAAGGCTGGGCTTCAGATTGTCGTGATGGATGTGAATGAGGCAGCCTATCAGAACCTAATTGAATTGGGCGCAGAGGCTGCCCGGTCGCCGGCCGAAGTCGGAGAGAGAGCGGAACTGATCATCACCTCCTTGCCAAAAAACGAAATCGTGCAAGAGGTGATCACAGGAAAAGGGGGCGTTCTGGAAGGGGCCAAGCCAGGAAAGATTCTCGTCGACATGAGTACCACCTTCCCTTTGACAACACGATGGATTGGAAAGGAGGCCTCCGAGAAAGGAGTTAACTTCCTCGACGCCCCTGTGAGCGGTGGGCCAAAAGGAGCCAGAGAAGGGACGTTAGCCATTATGGTCGGGGGCGACAGGAAGATCTTTCAAAAGGCAAAATCAATATTGCAAAAAATTGGCAGTAGGGTCTTCTATGTAGGAGAGCTGGGAGCGGGTCAATCCCTTAAACTTGTAAACAATCTGATTTACAATCTGAATCGCCTTGCCATGGCAGAGGGATTGGCTCTGGGTACCAAAGCTGGCATTGATCCCAAGACGATGGTCGATGTAATCGGGGTAAGCACGGGAAACAGTTTTGCCCTTCAATACCTCGCCCAGAACATACTTCGGGGGAATTTCGAGGGTACAGAGAGCTCTCTGAAATTAGCTTGTAAGACGTTGAGGCTGATCTCAGAGTTTGCCGATGAACTGAATGTCCCCCTCTTTCTGACGAATTTAGCCAAACAAATATACAATATGGCAAAGGCAAAGGGGTTTGAAGAAGAGAGCCCCTCATCCGTGATCAAATTATATGAGGAAATTTTAGGAATCCAGGTCAGATCCAGATAGATCCTTTTAAGGGGTAAGAGGAGACAGAATATGGAAAAGCTGGTGGTCACCGCTGCGGTAGCTGGTTCCCAAACCACAAAGGAGCAAACTCCCTTTCTGCCATTGACTCCGCGCGAGATTGCAGAAGAGGCTTACCGTTGCTTCCAGGCTGGGGCTTCCATGGTTCATGTCCATCCGAGAGATCCGAGGAAGGAAGTCAGTGATCTGGAGGTTCTAGGAGAGACGGTTCGCCTCATCCGAGAGAAATGTAATATCATTATCCAGGCTGGCACAGGAGGGAGAGATCGTTTTGGCAAACATCGGGAGGACGGAGACCGATTGAATCTATTAGAGATCAACCCGAAGCCTGATATGATCAGCGTCAACACGGGTTCTTTTTTCTTTCACAGTTTAACTCGTAAAAGGCCGCCTGGAGCCCCTGAAGGATATTTTCTTCATATCAACCCCCCCACCCTTGTTGAATCCTTTGTCAATGGGGCAAAAGAAAGAGGCATCGGATTCGAGTTTGAGGTTTATGACTCCGGGGGTTTCTTTGAAATAGAACGCCTTTTTGAGAAAGGGATTTTGAAAAAAGGAGAGAGACTCAACTTCAATTTTGTAATGGGGGTAGGAGGGGGAATTCCAGCGACGCCGAAGAGCCTCATCTTTCTTGCGGAAAATTTGCCGACCGATTCACATTGGTCAGTCATGGGCATTGGCCGGCACGAGTACCCCATGATCTCTCTGGGCATGATTCTCGGTTCTGGAGGGGTCCGGGTTGGCCTGGAAGATAACATCTACCTTTCCAAAGGGATCCTCGCCAAAGGAAATGCGGATCTGGTGGAGAAGGCCGTCCGCATGGCGAAGGATCTTGGAAAAGAGATTGCGTCAGCCTCTGAGGCGAGAGAGATCCTCGGCCTCACATAAGGTGAAAATAAGTCTCCCGGGTTGAGGAGGTGGATTTTGAAAAGAATTGCTGTGGATGTTGGGGGAACTTTTACCGATTTCACGATTCAGGATGAACTTTCAGGAGAGCTTTTGATTGCCAAACATCTCACCACCCCGGAAGATCCATCGATTGGTGCGATGAAAGAGATCGATCGGTTAGCCAACGAGAAGAACCTCGACTTGAAAGAAGTAAGTCAAGTTATTCACGGGACCACCTTTCCCTCGAATTTAATTATCGAGAGAAAAGGAAGGAATACCTTCCTCATCACCACGAAGGGGTTCAAAGATGTTTTAGAGATCGCACGGATCAAACGCTATGACCTGTATGACCTCTTCATTGACAAACCGGTGCCTCTTGTCCCGCGGAGATCGATCCGTGAGGTGACAGAGAGACTGGCCTATGACGGAAGTATTCTAATCCCCCTGAATGAAAACGAGGCAAGGAGAGTGATCGATGAACTCGTGAGCCTGGGCGCTGAATCCATTGCAATCTGCTTGCTCCATTCCTACGCAAATCCAGTTCATGAGAGGATGTTGAAAAAGATCATTGAAGAACGATACCGGGGAATCTGTGTCTCCCTTTCGTCGGAGATCTCTGCCAATTACAAAGAATACGAAAGGACAAGCACGACGGTCGCCAATGCCTATTTGATGAAGGGGGTCGCCCACTATATTAAGAACTTAAAAGAACAGTTCGAAAAACGAGGGTTCGACAAGAACATCTATATCATGCAATCAAATGGAGGAATTGCAGCGTCATCAACGATGGAAAAGCTTCCAGTCCATATGGTGGAATCTGGCCCTGCAGCAGGAGCTCAATTAAGTGCCTCCTTTGGAAAGACCCTCCATGTGGAAAATCTTCTCTCATTCGAAATGGGGGGCACGACGGCTAAAATCTGTCCGATTGTGAAGGGCGAACCAAAAATCACGGATGAATTTGAAATCGAAAAGATAAAGCTTCGCAGCGGGAGTGGACTCCCGATAAATATCCCGGCGATCGATATGATCGAAATCGGGGCAGGAGGGGGAAGTATCGCCCGTGTCAACATGGGACTGCTGATGGTGGGACCGGATAGTGCCGGGGCCATGCCGGGTCCGATGTGTTACGGAATAGGAGGCCAAGAGCCGACCGTGACGGATGCCAATCTGGTTCTGGGATACCTCAATCCCAACTTCTTTGCAGGTGGCGAGATGAAGCTCGATCCAGAGGCCTCCGCAGCTGGCATCCGTGACAAGATTGCTCGCCCTTTGGGTTACTCCGTTGAGCAAGCAGCCTGGGGCATCTATGAGATCGTAACCGCGAACATGGCCCGAGCGACACGCGTTATGACGATCGAGAGAGGGTATGATCCGAGGGATTTCGTATTGATCGCCTTTGGAGGAGCAGGCCCCATGCACGCGTCCCGTGTGGCTAAAACAGTGGGTATTAAGAAGCTCATCATCCCCGTTTTTGCTGGTGTGGCTTCCGCTCTCGGAATGCTCATTACAGATCCCAAATTCCATTTCTCCCGTACCTACATTTCAAAGCTGGATGGAATAGCCATGACAAAGGCGAAAGAGATCTATCGAGAACTCCAAGCCGCAGGATTGGAAAACCTCAATCGTTGCGGGGCAGTGGGCACATTCAAGTATTTCAAGTCTTGCGATATGCGCTATTTCGGCCAGGGGCACGAGATCAATGTGCCGGTGCTGGAAGAGGACCTTTCTGAAAACGGGGCGACGATGCTCAAGGTGAGGTTTAACCAAGAGTACCGAAGGAATTATGGCTATGTCGATGAAGACGCCGAGATCGAGGTGGTCACTTTTAAATTGACTGCCGTCTGCCTCAGGCCGAAGTTTGAACTCAAGACGGGAAAAAAAGGATCGAGACATCCAGATCCGATGAAGGGGGAGAGAGAGATCTACATACCCGAAGAGAAGAAATTTCGATCTTCACCAGTTTATGACCGTGAAAAACTATATCAGGGTTTCAAAGTAAGAGGTCCAGCCATTGTGGAGGAAAGAACATCGAGCACCGTCGTCTTTCTGGGGGATAACCTGGAAGTGGATGGGTTAGGTAACCTCCTGATCACTTTGAACGAGAGAGAGAAGAAAGGAAAATGAAAATCAAAAAAATGGACCCCGTGACCTTAAGCGTCATATGGGGGGGATTTGTCGCCATAGCGGCCGAGATGGGTGCAACTCTCCGACGGACCGCATTTTCGGAAGTGGTAAGGGAAGGTATGGATTTCTCCCCTGGCATCTTCGATGGAAAAGAGAGGTTGGTCGCTCAAGGAGACTATAGCCCCGGACATTTAGGTTCAATGCCTTATGCGGTGAAGAGCGCTCTTCACTATTTTTCAAAGGAGACACTGAAACCCGGTGATGTCCTCCTGATGAACGATCTTTACATGGGGTCAGGCCATTTGCCTGATTTTTTTATGATCACCCCTGTCTTCCATAAAAATAAGATCATCGGTTATACGGTGAATTGCTGTCACCAACAGGATGTGGGAGGCGCAGGCTCCGGCTCGACGGTGGTGATGAATGTTTCCGAATGTTTTCAGGAAGGAATCCGTATCTTGCCGGTGAAGATCTATAAGGAAGGGAAACCCAATGAAGATATTTTTCGCATTATTGAAGCCAATGTAAGGGTGCCGGAAAAAGTGATAGGGGATATGAAAGCTCAGGTCAATGCGAATTACGTCGGGGGCGCTCGGATCTTAGAGATGGTGGAAACCTACGGCATCGCTCAATTCAATCGCTATATTGATGAGATCCTCGATCGGTCCGAAAAGGCAATGCGAGAAGCCATCCGTCAGATCCCGGATGGTGATTATCCTTTCGAAGATTATTTGGATGATTGCGGCGAGGGGACGGAGCCGATACGGGTTAAGGTCACTGTGCGCATAAGGGACTCCGAAGCGATCATTGATTTCGCCGGGAGCAGTCCCCAGACCGAATCTGGGCTCAACTCCATGCTCAATTATACAAGAGCTTATGCCTACTTCGCTTTAAAATGTCTGACAGAACCCTTCATCCCTCAGAATGGAGGCTGTATGAGACCCGTTGAGGTGATCGCACCATTGGGTTCTTTCTTCAACCCGAAGTTTCCAGCAGCAGGTGGAGGGCGTGCGATGATCTCTCACAGGCTCTTTGAAGTGGTCGTTGGAGCGCTCGCCCCTGTTTTAAAGGAGAGGGTCATTGCTGGCCATTCCCAGGGTGCGACACCCTGTTTCGGGGGGACTCACCCTCAGACCGGAAAGCATTTTGTATGCGTCGATCTCATCAAGGGAAGTTTTGGGGCCAGACCTTTTAAAGATGGAGCGGATGCCCTGGTCTGCTCCATGAATCCGAGAAATGTCCCGGTGGAGGCCCACGAACAGAAATTTCCGATTGTGGTAGAGAGTCTTCAATTCATTCCGGATTCAGGAGGCGCAGGAAAATTTAGAGGGGGCGTAGGGGTGAGAAAAGATATTCGACTATTAAGCAAGATGAAATTATACAACCTAACCGATCGCTGTCGGTTCGCTCCTTATGGTCTCTTCGGAGGAAAACCTGGAGCCAAAGGCGCTACCCTGCTGAGGCGAGATTCTAAAATCACCCCGCTTCATTCGAAAGGGATCTATAACCTTGATCCAGAGGACGTGGTGAGTTTTATCATTTCCGGAGCAGGAGGGTATGGAAATCCATTTGACCGGGATGCTCAAATGGTGCTAAGGGACGTGGCAGGAGGATATGTCTCTATGGAAGGGGCAAGGGCGGACTATGGTGTCGTCATCGATCCTGCGACCCTGACCGTTGATCAGCAAACAACAAAAAAATTAAGACAAACCATGGAGGAAAGAAGTGGCCAATAAAGTGTTTTATCGAAATCTTCGGAAGACCTACAAAATGGTGACTCATGCAAAAGGGGTCTATCTCTATGATACGGAGGGGAAGCGATATTTGGATGGGTGCGGAGGAAATACTGTAGTGAATGTGGGGTATGGGGTTGAAGAAGTCATTGAAGCTGTTTACGCTCAGATGAAGAAGACTTCGTTCGCCCATACTTCCCGGTTCACATCCGAAGTCCAGGAAGCCTTAGCTGACAAAATCATTCACCTCGCTCCCAAAGGGATGGCAAGGGTCTACTTCCTTTCAGGAGGGTCTGAAGCGACTGAAGCTGCATTAAAAATGGCCCGTCAGTTTCATCTGGAAACAGGGAATATCCAGAAATATAAGGTCGTCTCGAGGTGGCAGAGTTATCACGGGAACACCATTGGGGCCTTATCGATGGGTGGCCGGTCTTTTCGGAGAAGAAATTATGTCCCTCTCCTTCTCGACTTTCCCCACATTGTACCCAGTTATTGTTACCGCTGTCCTCTTCATAAAGAATATGGGGCGTGTGGAATTGAATGTGCCTACGAACTGGAAAGGGTGATTAAACAGGAAGGTCCGGAAAATATATCTGCTTTCATCTCAGAACCTCTAGGGGGATCATCGCTGGCAGGTGTCTACCCGCCCATAGAATATTACAAAATTATTCGGGAGATCTGCGATCAATACCAAGTGTTGATGATCATGGATGAAGTGATGACAGGATTCGGAAGGACAGGCAGAAATTTTGGAATTGACCATTGGGGGGTGGTTCCCGATATGATCGCGGTGGGGAAAGGGATGACGAGTGGCTATGCCCCTGCGGGGGGCCTGATTGTTCATGAAAAGGTTGCCAATGGCCTCCTGAAGGGATCGGGGATGTTTGTTCACGGCCATACCTTTGTGGGAAATCCACTGACCTGCGCTGCGGCCCTTGCCGTCCAGACCTATATTGAAAAGCATGACCTTGTCAGACAATCAGAAAGACAAGGAGATCTCCTTCTGAAGAAACTGAAAGAGACGCTGGACCATGGAATCGTTGGGGATATCCGGGGGAAAGGTCTTTTTATAGGGATTGAATTTGTTAAGGATCGAAAGACGAAAGAGCCCTTCGATCGCGAGAAGAAGTTCGCAGATGCCTTCGGCGACCTCGCCTTTGAGAAAGGACTTCATATCCTGATCGGATTTGGAAATGTGGACGGTGTTTCAGGGGATCATGTTCTCATCGCACCTCCCTTTATCATCTCGGAGAAGGAGATGGATGAGTTGGTCGCGATCTTGAAAGAGACCGTGAGTGAGATGGAACAAAGGCTTTAGTTTCTGTGCACAGCGCGTAATCAAAAGGCTACCGATAGAGAGAAAAGATCGTTTTGTCAGGGGATATGAATCGGGCAGAGGGAGACTGAAATGATATTGACCGACGAAGAGAAAAGGATGCTCGATAGTTCCTGCGGTGAAGGCATGAGGAGAGCGATGGAGATCATCGTCACCCTGGCCAAAACCTATGATGCGGATCGGCTCATTAAAATCTCGAGCGCGCACCTGGGAGCCACCTTTAAGTCTCACGGCATCGAAGGGCTGGAATGGGTAGAGGAATTGGTGGAGCAAGGAGCGCGATGTGATCTGGATCAGGTCCTCGTCACCCTCAACCCAAGGAGTTTTGATAACGACCATTGGCGAGAAATTGGATTTGAAGAACAAGCGGTCGCAAACCAGGAGAGACTCGATCGATGTTATCACCGGTTAGGAACGATACCCGTTTACAGCTGTGTCCATTACCTTCTCGGCAATTTGCCAAAAAGGAATGACCATTTCTCTTGGTCAGGGTCCTCCGGACAGGTTTTAGCGAATTCTGTTTTGGGAGCGATGGGCAATCGGGAAGGGGTTTGGGCAAATGTGGCAGCAGCCATTACGGGGAGGACACCTGAATATGGCCTTCACTTGAAAGAAAACCGAAGAGGTCAGGTTCTGGTCACCACAGAAGATCTTGATCTTTCGAAATTCTCGGCGGTTGACTATGCGACGCTGGGATACTTTGTGGGAAGGGAGATCAATGATCAGATCCCTGTTTTTTCGGGCCTTCCGAAACATCTCACCATGGAACAGGTAAGAGGATTGGCCTATTCCCTGCCCGTGGCCGGGGCTGTCCCCATGTTTCATGTGTTGGGAGTAACCCCTGAGGCAAGAACATTTGAGGAAGCCTTTGGAGGTGAAGAGCCCAATAGAAAGCTGGTGGTGGGAGCGCAAGATCTAAAGACGGTTTATGATCTTCTCAACACCACGCAGAGAGGTGAAGTTGATTTGATTTGCTTCGGCTGCCCACACTGTACGGTAACAGAACTTCGCGAAGTTGCCTCTCTTCTTCAGGGGAAAAGAATTAGCGAAAATGTGAGGCTTTGGCTCTGCACCTCGAGATGGATGAAGGATTTGGCCACCCACCTCGGGTATCGGGAAGTCATAGAACGAGCAGGAGGCTATATTCTATCAGACATCTGCGCTGGCCCGAGCGCTCCTTTTAATTACCTCAAGAAGGGCATCAGCGTCGTGGCCACGAATTCGGTCAAAACAGCCTTCTATGCACCAGGGACGAGCAAAGTTGACGTACTATTTGGAGATACGAAGAAATGCATCGAGGCTGCTATTCGTGGAAAGTGGGGGAATTAGATGAAGATAAAACTGCAAGGAAGGGGGATCACAAAGGGAAAGGCGGAAGGCGAGGCGGTCGTGACGAAGGAACCGATCTCCTTTTGGGGTGGGCTGGACAGAGAGACCGGAGATATTGTGGACCGAAATCATGAGCTGGCAGGAGTTAACGTGAAAGGAAAGATCCTTATCTTTCCCCATGGCAAAGGCTCTACTGGAGGTTCAAGGACGCTCTATGCCTCAGCCAAGAAGGGAACAGCGCCCTCAGGGATCATCAATGTCAAGGCGGAATCGATTATCGCCACAGGTGCCATCGTAGCAGGGATTCCCCTTGTAGATCGGCTTGACCGAGATCCCATCTCTACAATTCAAACCGGCGACTATGTCTGGGTCGATGCCGACACGGGGATCGTTCTTGTCGAGAAGAAAAAACCTGAGAAACCTTGATTAGACGCCAAGGGATTGCCGAAACTCTGCTAACTTTGATTCCTCAACCTCGATTCCAAGGCCTGGAGCTCTTGGAACTTCCAAGGTCCCCTTCGATAAGGAAAGGGGGGTCTTCAATAACTCACCTTTCATCCTGAGATGGTACGAACATTCGGCGGGGAAAAGAATGTTCTTGAAGGAAGATGCCACGTGGGCACTCGCTGCTGCACCGATGCTGGAATCTCCCTGACTTCCTATCATACAGGGAATGTTCCTCTCCTGACACAGATGAATGATCTTTCTCGTCTGATAGAAACCGGTTCGGGCCACCTTGATCAGGACCATTCCCACAGCTCCTAATTCCAGCTGTCTCAGAACATCTCTTGGAGTGAAGCAGCTCTCATCACCTAAAATGGGGACGGAGATAGATCGAGCGAGCTCTACCCTTCCTTTGTCATCCCACACAGGACAGGGCTCCTCCACCCAGGCAAGCCCGTAGGGCTCCAATTCCATGATCACCTTCATCGCTACCTTTGGAGGGTAAGCCTGGTTTCCATCCACATAAAGAAGAACCTCCTCACCCAAACCTTTTCGAATCGCCTTAAAATTTTCCACATCCTCCTTTGGGTTGAGACCTATTTTGAGTTTAAAGGCCTTGATACCCATTGATAGAAAACGCTCACATTCCTTAACCATCTCGTCCTTCTGTTTTATCCCGACCATCCAGGAAAGAGGGATCGGTCTATCCGAGCCGCTTCCTAAGAATTTAAAAAGGGGAAGATGAAGGGCCTTTCCCAGAATATCGTGAATGGCAATATCGATGGAAGCTTTGGCCGTAAGGTTATGAGCGAGACGGTCCATCATGGCATGAATCTTTTCCAGATCAAAAGGATCTGATCCTAACAGAGAGGGAGCAAATTGAGTTTCGATGGCCGCAACAACGGACTGTTGAGTCTCCCCGTAAATTTGAGGCCGCGCCGGAGCTTCGGCGATGCCCGTTATCCCATCGTCCGTTCGGATGCGAACAAAAACATGTTCTGCTGCGTTAGAGATACGGTATGCAAATTTAAGGGAAAGCTCGGGATCAAATGGAATATAAAATGGGATCGCTTCGATGCTAACGATTTTCATCATCTCCTCCTCAATCGAGCATGAAAATGGAATTCCTCTTGGGTGGTTCGTATCGGGTGGAAAACTTTTTCCTATACCGGATCTTTGACAAGAACCTCCCCCCGCCTCACGAGCCAATTCCCTTTTGACATCACATCGCTTATTTCGAACCGGTCATTCATGATCATAAGGTCAGCTTCCTTGCCCGGGGCTAAACTTCCCTTGTCCAGGTCAATCTGATATAGGCGGGCCGGATTGGTCGTCACAAGTTTGAGTGACGAGGTGAGAGAAACTTTCTGCTCTACGACGAGAGCCTTGATCTCCGAAAGGAGGGGCTCTATCCCCACATAGATGATCTCCCCAGCGGGAAGCACCCTGGAGGCATTTCCATCCGAGGTGAGCGTGACTCTTTCCAAGGAAAGGCCCTGGCCTAACATCGTTTTTAATGCCTCACTCGCCCTGATGCTTCCAGGACGTTCTGCAGAGTTCAATGAAGCGGTAAGATCGATCGCTCCTCCCTGCTTGGTGTACTCCAAAGTCAAGTCAAGCATTTCTTGCGACCGATTCGCATGAGTAAAAATGACTTTAGAAGGAGGGATCTTTATCTCAGATATGATCTCTTGGAAGAGTTTGATCCACTCCCGGCTCTGGGGACCCAGATGGACATGGAGAATACCCGCCTTATTGCTTAGCTGAGAGGCCCTCCGAATCTCTCCGATGAGGCCTCTCAACTCTCTCTTATTTGGACATGTGGAAGAGGCTTCACCCACAGCCAGTTTCACTCCTATCACTTTATCGATAAAGACCAAATCCTGTTCAACAGAACCAGTGATGGTGATAGGAGGAAAGACCCATGACCCTGTCAAAATATAAGAAGAAATGCCAGCTGATTCCAAGGCATTCGCTTTGATGAGTAATGTCTTTACGCTTTTCGAAATATGATCAAGACCGAGACATCCCACTACAGTTGTTACGCCGTAACGAACAATATCCTCAACGGGAATTTCCTTAACCCTCGAAACAAAACCGGCCGCTCCCCCTCCCCCGATGAGGTGTAGATGAGAATCGATGATCCCTGGACAAATTATCTTATCTTTCGCATCATAGATCTCGGATTCCAGATCAAGGCCCAAGCGTGGCGAAATATCTCGCCCAAGCCCCACAATTCTATCATTGATGATAAGGATATCCTGAATCCCTATCTCATCCGGAGTAAATACTCTACCTCCCTTGATGAGTTTAACGACTTTCGTTCTTCCAAGAGAGTCTACAGAATTCATGCTATCCTCCGCGTTATTAAATAGATTTGCCGATTGAAAAATCCGTCTATTTGCATCCCAAGGACTATTCGATGATGACATCTTCGGGAAAGTCTGGATTTTCGGAAGCCCATTTTGAACTGTCCTGAGGCTCCTGTTCCCTAAAGGATTTCTTTCTTGTAATCGGTGGGAGAAAAAATTTCAAGAATCGTCACCTCTTCTCCCAAAGTCTCGATTTGATGAGGAAGGTTTTCGGGTATATGGACAAGATCCCCTGCACTTACAATCTGCTCCGTTTCACTTAATCTGATCTTTGCCCTTCCTTTGAGGATATGGGAAATCTGTTCGCATTCGTGCTTGTGTCTCTCGCCAATGTACCCAGGTTGGAGGGTCAAGAGAAGAACCTTTACTCTTTCTCCCTTAAAGGTCCTGTAGCATTTAAGGGGCGTCACCGTACTCAGTGGAAAATCTTGCCAAGTGTAACACGCCATCTTTAGCTCCTTCGGACTTACTGGACCGCCCAGCCGCCATCGATCAATATCACTTCTCCTGTCATATAAGTACATGCCTCTGATGCAAGGTAAACAACGAGGGGAGCAATCTCTTCGGGTTCTCCGGCCCGTTTTAAAGGAATTTCCGAAGCTCTCCCTTCCCGCAAGATCTTCGACGTCTCGGGGGTCTTCATTAGCCCAGGGGCCACAGAATTAACCAGGATGTTGTAAGGGGCCCACTCCAAAGCAAGGGCACGGGTAAGCTGGACAAGTCCTCCCTTGCTGGCACAATAAGCGGCGCGGTTCGTCATGCCCTGAAGCCCGATTCGGGAAGAGATATTAATGATCCTTCCTCCGCCTTGCCGAATCATATAGGGACCTACCGCTTTGCAGCAGAAAAAAGCTCCGGTCAGATTCGTATCGATGACACTCCGCCATTCCGCCTCAGAGATCTCCAATATCGACTTAAACGACCTCGTGGCGGCATTGTTGACAAGGATGTCAATCCTCCCGAATTCTGAAACAATCTTTTGAATCGTTCTTTCCACCTGACTCAATTCCGTGACATCCATTGGTATCGCAAGCGCTTTCTGCCCTTTCCCCCTGATCTCTTGCTCCGCGACCCGGATTTCCGATAGGGTCCGTGAGGCCACTACGACCTCTGCCCCTGCTTCTGCAAGGGAAAGGGCAATCGCTTTTCCCAGATTCCGACCTGCCCCCGTTACCAGAGCTACTTTGCCTTGCAGCCTGAATTTCTCCATGAACCCCATGTTCACCTCTTTAACCCGTCACTTTTCTAACCATCCGTCGGAAATCTTCATCAGAGACGGGTCTCTTGGTCCGTTCGGATTGTTCTTTCACTTCCTTGAGGAGGCTGGTCACTTTTTCATCTGGAAGGGTCATAGAAAGTTCCTTCAGTTTGATTTGGATTGAATATTTACCGCTTTTCTTGCCGAGAAGAACGCTGAACTTCTGGCCCACCACTTCGGGAAGATAGGTCTCCGAGATAAACGGATTTCCTTTCGCAAAGCCCTCCAGACCTGCACCGCTCTCGAAACTGAAGGCATTCTGACCTACAACAGCCTTGTGAGGTTGGAGGTTCACCCCGGAAAGCTCCTGAATCAGATGTGAGACCTCATAAAACTTCTCGTATTTTAAGCCGAGGTCAAGTCCGTAAAGAAGAAGAAGGCCAACCGCGACTTCTTCAGTAGAAGCATTTCCTGATCTTTCCCCCATCCCGTTCATGGTGGTTGAGAGGACATTCGCCCCAGTTGAAGCGGCAATGAGTGTATTGGCCGTGGCCAGCCCAAAATCATCATGGCAGTGAATTTCAATAGGAAGACTCGTCAGCTCCCGGATCTTCCCGATCAGAAAACCGATCCCGTGAGGAGAGACGCACCCGCGCGTGTCGACCAAACGTAAGCGGTCCACGTGACCTTGAGCAATGACCGATTGGATATACCGTGAAAGGAATTGAAAGTCAGATCGGGTCGTGTCAAAGGGACTGAAGACGACATACAATCCTTGATCATGGGCGAAATTGGTCAGTTCGATGGCGGTCTCAACCACTCTTTCATAGGACCACTTCAGTTTCTCTTCAATGAGCAAAGTACTGGAGGGAAGACTGCACAGGATTCCCCACACGCCACAATCTTTGGCGATCTGAATCTCTTCCTTTCGGGCTCGACAAAAGGCAAGAATTTTGGCTCGCAACCCCGCCTTTGCGATCTGGGTAATTGTCTTCTGCTCTTCCGGAGAGACGGCCGGCATACCCGCTTCTATTTGATGGATTCCAAGTTCGTCCAGCGCCCGCGCGATCCTAATCTTCTCCTCCCCTTTGAACACCACACCAGGCTGCTGTTCGCCCTCCCTAAGTGTGCAATCGCTGATTTCAATGTCAGAAAGTTTAATACGGTCTTTCACCTCAGGATGAAAATTATAATTGCTCACATACCATTTCTCTGTAATCCAAGGTTTTTCCATTTGGCCTCCTCCATGGTCCGAATCATTTGATTGAACTGCCCTTAATGACCATCCGGTCTTCTCATCTCGAATCGATCGGTCATTCGGCAGTAGAGCTGCCCTCCAAGTCGTCCGATGGGTTTCCATTTCGAAATATCGATTTGATCACCGGCCCACAATTCATCCCTGACATGGACGAGAACCACTTCTCCGATGACGACATGACTCGCTGTTGGAGTCTCACCGAACTCCAAGATTTGCAGCAGCTTGCATTCCATGCTAATTGGCGATTCGCCCACCCTCGGTGCCCTGACGAGTTCGCTCTTCAGAGCCGTCAGACCGACTTCCTTGAACTCATCCACATCGCTGGGATAATCTGCAGAAGCCTGGTTCATTGCCTCAGCCATCGAGGCATCTACGGCGTTGACAACAAAATCCTTTGCGAACTCTATATTTCTTAAAGTATCTTTCTTCTGACCGTCTCTTTTCTGCGAAATCTGTAGACAAACAAGGGCAGGCTTCATGCCGATCGGTGCAAAGCAGCTAAATGGGGCGACATTATTTACTCCGTCCTCCCCCACTGTTGAGACGAAGGCAATGGGCCTGGGGAGAATGGCGCTCATGAGCAACTCATGGGAATCCCTTTTACTCAAACGCTCAGGAATGATCTTCATCGGTGTAGCTCCTTGCGATAAACTCAGAGAGGAATCGTCCCGTGATTCTTCTCTGATCGAACTCTCTTTTTGGTCCTCAGGCGTTCAAAAGCCTTGATAACGAAAGAGCGGACTTGTCGGGGCTCAATGATGACATCAACCCAGCCCCTCTCGGCTGCGACATATGGATTTGCAAATTTGTCTCGATATTCCTGAATCTTCTGCGTTCTTCTCTCCTCAGGATTGGGAGATTGAGCGATCTCATCCTTGAAAATTACATTCGCTGCCGCTTCCGGTTCCATCACCGCTATTTCAGCAAAAGGAAAGGCGATCGTTAAGTCGGTTCCGAAAGCCTTGCTTATTCCCATTCCGGAAATTCCCGCGCCATATACTTTTCTGACTGCTATGGCAACCCGAGGAACTATCACTTCTCCATAGGCATAAAGCATTTTAGCTGCATGCCGAATTAACCCCCGATGTTCTTGATCCTTTCCCGAATAATAACCGGGGCAGTCGACAAGATTTAGTAGGGGGATATTAAATGCATCACAAAACCGTATGAATCGAGCAGCCTTATCGGATGCATCCAAATCAACCATTCCCTTTAGGACGATCGGTTGGTTGGCCACAATCCCAGTGGGAAAACCATGAAGGTGTCCAAACCCCACAATCAGATTCTGCGCAAAAGATTCCTGGACTTCAAGAAATTTTCCTTCATCCAAAATCGATCTAATAACGCTTCTCATATCATAAGGTGTCTGACCATTGTCCAATATCGACTCAATCTCAACTTCTCGGTCCGGATTATCCTTGGGAAGTATCCTCGGAGGATTCTCTCGATAACTCGAGGGCAAGAAAGAAAGGAGATATCTTACCTTTTGGAAGCACTCTTCCTCCGAATCGGTCACAAAGTGGGCGACCCCGCTTCTCCCTCCATGCACCTGAGCGCCGCCCAACTCCTCCGCAGAAATCTCCTCCCCTGTCAAAGCTCTTACAACCCTCGGACCCGAGGCAAACATCTGACTTATCCCTTTAACCATGAATACAAAGTCGGCAAGAGAAGCAGAGATGGCTGCTCCACCGGAGCATGGCCCAAGGATTACGGCAATTTGAGGGACAACCCCGGAGGCAAGATAATTTCTCTGAAAGACAACAGCATAATGGGGAGGACCTTCTTGGATTCTTGCACCACCTGAGTCATTCAGGGCTATGATAGGAACCTCTCTCGCAATGGCCGTATCCATGATATCTCCAATTTTTTTTGCATGATATTCTCCTAACGATCCCCCAAGGGCTGTAAAATCCTGGGCATAGACATGGACCGTTCTCCCATCAATCCTTCCAGATCCCGTTACCACTGCATCCCCCCAAATCCTTTGCCGATCCATTCCAAAGTCATAACATCGGTGCGTGACAAACATGCCAATTTCCATAAAACTCGACGGATCAAGCAAGTGTTCAATTCGCTCCCGTGCAGTCAGTTTCCCAAGGGCATGTTGTTTCTCTATCTGTTTCAACCCACCGCCAAGTCTTGCTGTCTTCTCTTTCTCCTTTAACTCTTCAATCTTTTCCTTCCATCCCATCGTCTCGCACCCCCTGAAAATCTCCTCTTAAAGGTCCCGCATATTAAACAGTCAGGAAAACTAAAATTGATGGAAATCCATACTTTTTGACTAAAAAATGATGGATTGCCGTAATTTTAACAAATGCTGATATATTGTCAAGCCAGAACTGACATGATGGACACGATCCAGATCATTCCGTCGTAACAACTTGACAACGCAGGGTGTTGTCATTAGTATAGGGCAAACCATCAAGATCGATTAAAGAATCAAGGAGGATTGAAAACATGAAGGAAACACCTTTTCCGGAAATTCCTTACGAAGAATATAGCCGCCGAATAGAAAAATTGAGGGAGTTGATAAAAAAGAATAAATTGGATGGGTTATGCCTTTTTTCCCCGATCAATCTTCGATACTATTTCGGTTATCGAAAGGCAAGTTATGGCTCTTCGGAATGGTGGCGCCGAGCAGCCCTAATAGACGGTGATGGCAAGGTCATTCTCATCGTTCCTCAAATTCATTGGGTCCTTATTCAAAAAACGACGTGGGTTGAAGATATAAGGCCCTGGGGTGGTCCTGGCTATCTGAACTTGCCAAAGGAATTCATGAAGCTTTTCACCGATTCGGCCAAGGAGTTAAAACTGGTCAACGGAGCCATTGGATTCGAATTGGATTCCCATACTCAACTGGATCTTTCTTTCCAGGAATTTAATGCTATGCGCCAACACCTACCGAAAGCGAGCATCGTCGATGGATCCCCCGTGTACTGGGAGCAAAGACAGATTAAGACGGATTATGAAATTGAAATCATCCGAAAACTCTGTGATATTACTGTCAAAGGAATTCAAGCCGGATTTAGTCAGCTCAAGGAAGGGATGACGGAGATCGAAGTCTACACAAAAATTTGGGAGGCATGGATCAAGGAAGGTATTCACGATTGCCCTATGGCAGGTCGATTGATGATGCGGTCAGGCAAAGACAGGTATAATTTCTTGAACCAGCCCCCCACAAACAGGAAGATTCTTCGTGGAGATGCCCTTTATATCGATGGAGGTCCGTGCCACTTAGGATACTTTAGTGATGTCCAGAGAGTAATCCATTTGGGTGATCCCAGCCCCCTCCAAAAAAGGCTCCATTCGGCAGCCAATCAGGCGCTGGACGCGATGATAAGCATTGTCAAGGATGGAACAAGAGTTTGCGATCTTTATAAAACTGGGGTGGAGACCCTCAAGCGCGCCGTTCCCGAGTCAGAACATACGATATCAATTGTGGGGCATGGTTTTGGTCTCCAAACCCATGAACCACCCTATTTTACAGCTACGAATGAAGAAAAATTGAGAGCGGGCATGACCATTGCTTTAGAAATCTATGCCGCGGATTTTCCACAATATCGGGAAGTCGGTGGTTTCCCCGAAGATAATGGCATCGTCATGAAAGACGGATTTGAAAACTTAACTGGGGGGTTGACTCATGAACTACGGGTCGTCCCGTAACGGATCCTTTCATATTTTCACAAAATATTTTGGAGGATTGAGCCGTGTTAAAAGTGGCCTCTCTTAAAACAGGTGGACGGGATGGCGCCCTGGTTGTTGTCTCCCGCGATCTTACATGTGCTGTAAGAGTGGTCGACATTGCTCCGACACTCCAAGCCGCTCTTGATAATTGGGAGACTGTTTCCCCGGAACTTGAATCCGTCTATCATTTGTTGAATAAAGGCGAAATGTCCAACGTTTTTTCGATCGACTTCTTCCAATTGGCATCCCCCCTACCCCGGGCTTATCAATGGGCAGACGGCAGCGTCTATCTTAACCATATAGAGTTAGTTCGGAAGGCACGAGGCGCCGAACTCCCGGATAATCTGCGAACAGATCCGTTAATGTATCAGGGAGGATCAGATGGCTTTCTCGGCCCTTTGGATCCTATTCCTGTAGCCTCCGAGGACTGGGGTATCGATTTTGAGGCGGAGGTTGCCGTCATCACGAATGACGTGCCTATGGGTGTAACCCCCCCAGAGGCCTCTGAACACATCAAGCTCGTCATGTTGGTCAACGACGTGTCCCTGCGTAACCTTATTCCGAACGAATTGGCCAAAGGATTTGGTTTCTTTCACGGCAAGCCGGCTAGCGCTTTCTCTCCAGTGGCGGTAAGCCCGGACGAACTCGGAACGGCATGGGATGGTCGGAAACTAAATCTACCCCTGTCCACCTGGTTCAACGGCAAGCTCTTTGGTAATCCAGACGCCGGTGCCGATATGGCCTTTGACTTCCCAACACTCATTGTCCATGCAGCAAAAACTCGTTCCTTGGCCGCTGGCTCAATTATTGGATCAGGAACGGTTTCAAATCGTGATCGAACTCGTGGCTGCTCTTGTATTGCAGAAAGACGCATGATCGAGATTATCGAAAAAGGAACACCAGCCACGCCATTCATGCGATTCGGTGACCGCGTTCGCATTGAAATGTTTGACTCCAAAGGGCGCTCAATCTTCGGCACGATTGATCAGCAAGTAATCAAATACGAGAAGGCTTAGATCTCTCTCCCTGCA
>Ga0316628_100001021_pt1 | contig 19076 bp, 18 predicted proteins | sample OWC_Aug_M2_C1_D5_FD_207648 | JGI IMG/M metagenome (GOLD analysis project Ga0316628, IMG submission 207648) | Wetland soil microbial communities from Old Woman Creek delta, Ohio, United States - OWC_Aug_M2_C1_D5_C | ecosystem: Environmental > Terrestrial > Soil > Wetlands | place: USA: Ohio... | reverse complement strand
GACTCGATCCCCTGGCGCTCGATCCGGCGCAACGTGAGCGAGGGCCGCGTGCGTGCGGTCTGCGTCGCGGCCACCCAGATCGTGACGGGCCAGACCATCGTGTTCGTGGAGAGCCGCGAGCCCTCCACCCAGCACTGGACGCGCGAGCCCACCGTGGTACCGCGCGCCGCCCGCCTGACCCCCGCCCACGCCCTGGCCTCCGCGGCGATCCCCGTGCTCTTCCCCGCCGTTCGCGTCGGGAGCACCTACTACTCCGACGGAGGCCTCCGGCTGAACACGCCCCTCATGCCGGCGGTCTATCTCGGCGCGGACCGGGTGCTGGTGATCGGGCTCAGCCACCGCGGCCAGGACCGCACCGAGGCGGCGGCCGCGGAGCGGCGCATCGAGGCCTACGGCAACCCCATCTTCATGTTCGGCAAGGTGCTGAACGCGCTGCTCCTCGACCACCTCGACACCGACCTCGCGCGGATGCGGCTGGTGAACGACGTGCTGCGGGCCGGCGTGAGGGTCTACGGCCCGGAGTTCCTGGAGCGGGTCAACGACCCTGGCGTGCACCAGCGCGGCACCCGCTACCGGCTGATCGACGACGTGGTGATCCGCCCCTCGGTCGCGCTCGGAGCGGTGGCGGGGAACGTGCTCGAGCGCAAGCGGGGCGAGCCGCGGCTCGCCCCCCTGCTGCGCCTCTTCCTGCGGGCGCTCGGCTCGGGCGGCACCACCTCGGAGTCGGACCTCCTCTCCTATCTGCTCTTCGACGAAGCCTACGCCGAGCCCGCCATGGAGCTCGGCTTCGCCGACGCGCGGGCCCGCGAGGAGGAGCTCCTGCGCTTCTTCTCCGACGAGCCGATGCGCGCCCTCTAGCCGGTGCGGGGCGACCAGCTCGCGCGGCAGTGGAGGCTGATCCAGCGGCTGGCGCGCAGCCGGAGCGGGATCGGTCTCGACGAGCTCGCCGAGGACCTGGAGTGCGTACGCCGTACGGTGTATCGCGACCTGGACGCCCTCATGCTGGCCGGCTTCCCGGTGGTGAGCGAGCGGCGCGACGGCCGCGTGCTCTACCGCTTCCTCGAGACGTTCCGGCTGGGAGGCGACGTGCCCTTCACGCCGGACGAGATCCTGGCGTTGGCCTTCGGCGAGGACCTGCTGCGCACCCTCGAGGGGACGGTCTTCCACGACTCCATCCGCTCGGTCCTGGGCAAGATCCGGGCCGGGCTCTCCCCGGAGCTCGCGCAGTACCTGGCGCGCCTCGGCCAGGCGTTTCGCGTGCTGCCGGGACCCCACAAGAGCTACGCCCGCTTCCGCGACGTGATCCAGCGCCTGAACGATGCCGTGCTCTCGAACCGCACGGTGCGCATGCGCTATCGCACCGGCGCCACCGGTGCGGTCTCGCAGCGCGAGCTCGATCCCTATCGCGTGTGGTATCGGGGCGGCGCGCTCTACGTGGTGGGCCTCGATCACCGCTCGGGCGAGGTGCGCACCTTCGCCGTGGACCGGATCCGGGCGCTCGAGGCCACGCCGCGCCGCTTCAGCGTGCGACCGGACTTCGACTTCGAGGCCTGGACGGCCTCCTCCTTCGGCGTGATCGCGGAGCCGGCGACGCGCGTGCGCGTGCGCTTCGCGCCCGCCGTCGCGACGTGGGTGGAGGAGCGCACCTGGCATCCGAGCCAGCGGCTCGAGCGAGCCCCCGACGGCTCGCTCGAGCTCACGATGGAGGTCGGCGGCACCGCCGAGCTGCGGAGCTGGGTGCTCTCCTTCGGGCCCGACGCCGAGGTGCTGGAGCCGCCCGGGCTACGCGCGGAGGTGCGACGCGCTCTGGCCGGCGCGCTGGCGCGCTACGACTGAGCGCCGCGCTGCTCCACCATCATCCCGCAACGCCGCCACTCGCTCTCCGTTCGCTCCGTGATCAGCCCGAGCCGTTGCAGGTTCGGGACCACCGTGTGCATGAAGGCCAGGCTGTTGAGCTCGGCGAAGTTGGGGAGCGAGGTCGCCATCCGCACCACCGCCTCCGGCTCGAGGCCGTACTTCGGCCCGAGGATGTGCAGCATGTCGAGCTGCTGGTTGGCGTTCAGGGCCTCCAGGATCGAGAAGGCCCAGTCCTCCATCTCGGCCATCTGCTCGGGCGCGGCGTCGCGCACGGTGCGACGCATCATCAGCACGCCGAACGCCGCGTGCCGCGCCTCGTCCTGCTCGACGCGCCGGAGCATCTCGGCGAGCAGCGGATTGCGCGACTGCTCGCGCATCATGTTCATGATGCCCACCGCCATGCCCTCGAAGAGCGTCTGCATGCCGAGGGTCTTCTTCTGCGGCGTGTCGGCCTGGAGCAGCATGTCGAGGAGCTGCTTCAGCACCGAGCCCACGGGGTAGATCGTCCCCATCTTGCGCGACAGGAACATCGAGACCACCTCGATGTGGCGCGCCTCGTCCACCACCTGGCTGGCCGCGTACCACTTCTCGTCCATCTTGGAGCAGACGTTGGTGAGCTGGCCGCAGAGCTGGAGCGCCGCCTGCTCGCCGTGCAGGAGCTGCGAGAGCACGAAGTTCAGCTCGTCGAAGGCCGCGGCCTTCTGGGTGGCCTCGTCCTTGCCGGTGAGCTGGCACAGCATGGCGAGCATCGAGCCCTCGCGCGCGAGGGTCCACTCGTCCTTGCTCACCGGAATGGCCCAGTCGAGGTCGGTGGCGGCGTTCCACTGGTTCACCTTGCCCTTCTCGTAGAGCGCGCGCAGCTCGGCGACCTCGCTGCCGTACTCCCAGGTCCAGTGCACGGTCACGGGTGCCGGCACGTCCACCTGGCGGCGCAGCCGCTCGATCTCGGCGACGTCCACGTAGTCCACCACCTCGAAGTCGCCGAAGCGCTTGCGGTGCTCCTGCATCAGCTTCTGCATGCTCGAACCTCCTTCGGGTCTACGCGGGGAGCGCGAGCCCGTGGCGCAAGAGATCCCGGATCTCCGCCTTGCGGCGGCGCACCGCCTCGGCCGAGAGCAGGGGGCCGCCGATCAGCCCCTCGCCGAACTCGCCCGAGGCGAAGTGGTAGACGGTGGCGCCGATCAGGGTCTGGATCGTGTCGGGGACCGAGACCGACCGGAAGGCCCCGCCGGCGATGCCCTCGCGCAGCAGGCGCCCCATCCCGTCGAGCAAGGTGAAGAGCGTGCGCTCCGTGGCCGCGTGCTCGGGCTCCGCCTCGTCTCCGAAGTCGTCGTCTTCGAAGAGCCCGCGCAGCAGCAGCCGCGCGCTGGCCGGGTGCTCGGCCAGCGCGTCGACCAGGGCGTCGAGGCAGCGCTCGAGGCGCTCGCGGGGCTCGCCGGGATCGGAGAAGGCCGGGCGCACCCGGTCCTCGATGCGCCCGAGGACGCGCCCGAGCACCGCCAGGTAGAGCTGGGTCTTGCTCCGGAAGTGATGGAACAGGGAGGACTTGCCGAGGCCGACCGCCTCGGCCACCTCGCGCAGCCCGACGCCTGCGAAGCCGCGCCGGGCGAAGAGGGCCTCGGCGACCTCCAGGATCTTCTCGCGGGAGGTCGGCCACTCGACGATCTCGCTGCCGGGCTTGGCGGGGGGCGCGTCGCTCAGGGTCCGGTCCTTTCGTCGCTCGCTTTCGTCGCTCGCTTTCGCCGCTGGCTTTCGTCGCTCGTCCGCGCCGGCTCCTCGGGCGCGAGGGCCCGGGAGGGAGGCCTCGGGGCGCCGTCCGACCGTTCGGTCGACCCGGGTGGGGCGTTTGTAGACGACCGATCGGTCGGCCGTCAAGGCCACTCGAGCGAAATCGGTGGGCCTAGGGCTTCACCACCTCGACCGGACCGAGGCCCTCGAGCTGGGGGCGCAGCGCCTTCGCCGGGCCGACCACCACGATCCCCATGCGCTCGGGATGCAGATGGTCCAGGGCGGCCTGGGCGGTCTCGGCGGTGGTCACGGCCCGGATGCGCCCGCGATAGGTGTCGAGGGCGTCCTGCGGCAGGCCGTAGACGTCGAGCCCGACCAGCGCGTCCGCGATCGCGTCGGAGGTCTCGAGGCCGAGGGCGAAGCTCCCCACCGCGTCGCTCTGGGCGTCCCGCAGCTCCTTCGGCGTCGGGGGATCGGTGCGCGCGCGGTCGAGCACGGAGAGCACGAGATCGATCACCCGGCGCGCCTCGGGCACCCGCGTGAAGGTCTGGACCACGAAGGGGCCCGGCGCCCGCCGCAGCACGAAGCCGCTCCCCACGGAGTAGGTGAGGCCGGCGTCGGCCCGCACGCGCTCCATCAGCCGCGAGGAGAAGCCCCCGCCCCCGACCACGCTGTTCATCAGCGACACGGCGTAGCGTTGGGGATCGGTTCGCGAGATGCCCTCGTGGCCGAAGGCGATCTGCGCCTGCACCAGGTCCGGCCGGTCCACGATCACCACCCGGCGTGCCGGCGGCGCCGGCGTCGGCGGGGGCGGGCCCGGATCCGGCACTTCGCCGGGCGCCCAGGCTCCGAAGCCCTCGCGCACCCGGCGCTGGAAGTCCGCGGCCGAGAGATCGCCGGAGCCGTAGACGATGGCATCGCGCGCGACGAAGACCCGCTGATGGAAGGCGCGGGCCGCCGCCGCGTCGAGGCCCCGCACCGTGTCCGGGGTTCCCGGCAGCGGGAGCCCGAAGCGGTGGCCGGGGTAGAGCACGCGGGCCAGGTTCCAGGCCGCGAGGGTCTTCGGATCGTCCTTCTGGGCCTCGAGGCCGGCCAGCCGCTCGGCCCGGGCCTTGGCGGCCTCCGCGGGGTCGAAGCGCGGGCGCAGGGCCACGTCCGCCAGGATCTCGAGCAGGCGGTCGAGGTCGCTGGCGAGGCCGCTCACCTCGACCGTCATGGAGTCCCAGTCGGCGCCCACGGAGAGCTCCGCACCCAGATCCTCGATCGAACGCGCCAGCGCCAACGCGTCGCGCTTGCCGGCGCCGCGCTGCATCAGCTCCGCGGTGTAGCCCGCGAGCCCCGCGCGCTCGAGCGGCACGCTCGCCTCGCCGCGCCGCACCGTCACGCCGAGGGTCACGCGCGGCAGGCGATGGTCCTCGAGCACGAGGACGTCGAGCCCGTTCTCGAGGCGTGCGCGGTGCAGCCGCCCCGGCTCCACCAGCGGCCGGTCCTCCACGGGCGGCGGGGGCAGCTCCCAGGCCGGTCGCGGTCCGAGCCAGGCACAGCCGAGGCCGAGGGCGAGCAGCACGAGGAGCGGCCAGGCGACGCGGGAGCGGATCATCGCGCGCTCCCCTTGCGGGCGCGGCGCCCGGGCGCGGACGGCGGCGCCTTCGCGGCGGCCTCCGCGGGTGGCACCAGGCGCACCACGCTCCGCCCGGAGTCCTGGAGGTACGTGCGGGCGACGCGCTGAACGTCCGCGGCCGTCACGGCCTGGAGCTGGGCGATCCGCTCCTCGAGCGGACGAATCCGCCCGAGCAGCACGTAGTCCCCGCCGATCCGCGAGGCGAGCGCGTGGTTCGTGGCGAGACCGTTCACCAGCGACACCAGGAGCTGTCGCTTCGCCCGCTCGAGCTCCTCCGCGCCCACCGGCGCGTCGCGCAGCCGGGCGATCTCGGAGAAGAGGAGCGACTCCACGCGGTCGATCGAGGCCCCGGGCCGTACGCTCGCCTCGGCGTAGAAGAGCCCGGCGTCCTGGAGCTCCCAGTAGCCGCCGTCGGCGGACAGCGCCTGCTGCGCCTGGTAGACCAGGTCGCGGTAGAGCCGGCTCGCGCGGCCTCCCGAGAGGATCTGGCCCGCCACGTCCAGGGCCGGGCCGTCGGGATGGCCGGTGGCGGGCGCGTGCCAGGCCGCCCACACGCTCGGGCTGCGCACGTCGAACTCGACGGTGGCGCGACGCTCGCCGCGCTGCGGCGGCTCCTCGGTCGGGCTGCGCGGGATGCTCTTCACCGGCCGGAGCGGCCCGAAGACCCGTCGCACGTGGGCCAGCGTCTCCGCCGTGTCGAAGTCGCCGACCACCACCATCACCAGGTTGTTCGGCGCGTAGTAGGTGTGGAAGAACCGGCGGCACTGCTCCACGCCGACCTTCTCCACGTCGCTGCGCCAGCCGATCACCGGGCGGCGGTAGGGGTGCGCCATGAAGGTGGTGGCGAGCAGCATCTCCATGGCGCGACCCTCGGGGTCGTCCTCGGTGCGCAGCCGCCGCTCCTCGAGCACCACCTGCCGCTCGCTCGTGAGCGTCTTCTCGCTGATGTCGAGGTTCGCGATGCGCTCCTCCTCCAGGTCGAGCGCCAGCGGGAGCGCCTCGCGGGGAACGTCCTCGTGGAACACCGTCACGTCCTGGGTGGTGTAGGCGTTCACCTGCCCGCCGCGCGCCTCGAGCAGGCGCGCGTGCTGCTCGGGCCCGATGTGCTTCGAGCCCTTGAACATCATGTGCTCGAAGAGGTGGGCGAGCCCGGAGTAGCGACTCTCGTCGCGCGAGCCCACGTGCACCCAGATCTGGAGCGAGACCACGGGCGTGGTGTGGTCCTCGAGCGTCAGCACGGTCATGCCGTTGTCGAGCTTGGTGATCTGCGTGCGGAGCGCGGGATCCTCGACCGTGGGCGCGGCGGCGGCTGCATGCGCCAGGACCAGGGAGAGCGGGAGCAGGAGCGCCGCGAGACGTCGGGACGGGGTCCGCATGGCGCCGGACGGTATCGGGCGGGTACTCTCGTGTCGAGCGATCGGGAGGGACGGATGCCGCTCGAGGGAGACGAGGAGCTGCGCGAGCTCCTGCTGCACGTGCACACCATCGCAGTGGTGGGCATCAAGGCCGGGGCGTCGGACGACGCATTCCGAGTGCCGCGCTACATGCAGGAGCACGGCTACCGGATCCTCCCGGTGAGCCCGAAGCTCGAGGAGGTGCTGGGCGAGCGGGCGGTGGCGCGCCTCGGCGAGGTCGCGGAGCCCGTGGACCTGGTGAATCTCTTCCGCGCGCCGGCCCACGTGCCGGCGCACGCCGACGAGATCCTGGCGCTCGCCCCGCCCCCGCGCGCGGTCTGGATGCAGCTCGGGATCCGCCACGCCGACGCCACGGCCCGTCTCGAGGCCGCCGGGATCCAGGTGGTGGAGGACCGCTGCCTGATGGTGGAGCACCGCCGTCTGCTCGGACGGCCCGCGGCCGGACGCTGATGGCGCGCGACACCGACGCACGCACCGTCTACGCCTCGGATCGCGGGCGGGTCTGCCCGTCCTGCGGCCGAAGCCAGCGCCAGTGCATCTGCCGCAGCGCGCCCCACGCCCCGCGCGGCGACGGGGTGGTGCGGGTGCGACGCGAGGTCGCAGGACGCAACGGCAAGACGGTCACCACGATCCAGGGCGTCCCGCTGGCGAGCGACGCCCTGCGCACCCTGGCCGGCGAGCTCAAGCGGCGCTGCGGGAGCGGGGGCTCGGCCAAGGACGGCGTGATCGAGATCCAGGGAGACCATCGCGACGTACTCGTCGCCGAGCTCGAAGCCCGCGGCTTCACCGTGAAGCGGAGCGGGGGCTAGGACCCACCCGCGAGCCGGAGCGCCAGCACCGTCCTCCCCCGCACGAAGCCGCGGTCGATCTCCTGCAGCGCGCCGGGCGGAGCGCCGATGCGCACCAGGTCCCGCCCGTAGACCAATGCCACCGTGCCGGGCTCGCGCCGCATGCGATCGAGGAGCTCTCGCTCCGACAGCACGCCCACGTCGGCGCGACCCGTCTGGACCCGCACGACGCTCCGCAGGCTCATCGGCGCGACCAGGTACGGCGCCCCCTGCAGCTCCGGCCGCGCGAGGAGCTCGCGCGACAGCATCAACGGGTCCACGCGCCAGCAGAAGGCGAAGAGGCTCGCCAGGAGGAGCGACGAGCCCGCCGCGGATCGACGCCAGGCGGTGTCGGACGGCCCGCGGCGGCGCAGCAGCGCGAGCGCCAGCAGCGCCGCCCCGAGGCCGAGCGCCACGGCGCGCAGCGGGCGGTCCGCGGCGAGGTGGGCGCGCGCGGCCGGCTCGAGCCCGAGCCCATCGAGGAGCCGGGGGAGCGCGAGGCCCGCCGCGATGGCCGCGGCACCGAGCGCGACGCCGCAGCCCGCGAGCCCGCGTCGCACCCAGGCCGCTGGCTCGTCGCCGAGCAGCGCCCCGACCCCGAGCGCGGCGGCCGGCAGCGCCGGCAGCAGGTAGTGCGGCTGCTGCGTCTCCAGGAGCGAGAGGAAGCCGAGCGGGAGGCCGATCCAGCCCAGCAGGGGCGCCACGCCGGGCGTCCGGCGACCGCCCGACTCGCGCCACAGCCGCGGCAGCGCCCCCGCGGCGATCAGGCTCCAGGGCAGGAAGCCGAGCAGGCTCGTCACCAGGAGGAAGCCGGGAGGGTGCAGGTGCGGCGCGTCGCCCGTCACCCGCCGCACCAGCTGGCCCACGGTGAGCGCACGCACGTAGTCGGGCCCGCCTGCGCCCCACCACGCGGCGACGAGCCAGCCCCCGGCGACCGCGAGCGCCACGGCGAGGGCGACGGCGTCGCTGCGGTCCGCCCGCGCCAGCCCGCGCGGCGCTCGAGAGAGCGACGCGCCCATCCGCAGGCCGAGCGGGAAGAGCAGCAGCACCGGGCCCTTGGTGAGGAGCGCCGCGCCGAGGGCCAGGCCCTCCGCCCCGGCCAGGAGCACGCGCGCGCCTGGGGGGGCGGCCTCGCGCGCGCACTTGGCGGCGATCGCGGCCGTCACCAGGAAGGCGCACAGGGCGTCGAGGAGCCCGAGCTGCCCGAAGACCGCGAAGAGCGGCGTCGTCGCCAGCACCAGCGCCCCGCGCGCCCCCGCCTGCGGCGCGAAGCCGAGCGCGGCGCCGATCCACGGCACGAGCGCCAGGGTACCGAGGGCCGCCAGCATCGAGACCAGCCGGGGCGACACCGCGAGCGGAACGCCGAGCGCGTCCAGGGCGGCGGTCGCCCAGAAGAAGACCGGGGGCTTCTCGCGATACACGTGCTGGTGGAGCCTCGGCACCACCAGGTCGCCGCTCGCCAGCATGCCGCGCGCGACGTCGGCGTAGCGCGTCTCGTCGGGCGGCCAGCTCCCGCGGAGCGCCAGGGTGGGGAGCAGCAGCAGAGCGGCCAGGGCCAGCGCGGCCAGCGCGCCGCGCTCTCTCACGCCGCCGCCTGCGAGGAGGCGCCGCGGATCACTCCTTGACCCGGTAGCGCAGCATGCGCCGCTGCATCCAGCGCACCGCGAGCACGTCGGCCAGACCTACGAAGAGCCGGTTGGCGATCCCGTACTTCGAGCGGCCGAAGCGTCGCGGCCGGTGGCCCACCGGGATCTCGATCACCCGCGCGCCCTCCATGCGCAGGAGCGTCGGCAGGAAGCGGTGCATGCCGCGGTAGAGCTTCACGCGGCGCAGGTAGCTGGTGCGCATCGCGCGCAGCGAGCAGCCCACGTCGGTCACGTTCTCGCCCGTCATCCAGTTGCGAAAGCCGTTGCCGATCCGGGACGAGAGCTTGCGGATCGGGGAGTCGTTGCGCTCCACCCGCACGCCGTTCACGACGTCGGCGCGGTCGAGCTGGGCGAGCAGGCGCGGGATGTCGGCGGGGTCGTTCTGCAGGTCCGCATCGAGCGTCACCGTCACCTCGCCGCAGACGGCGTGGAAGCCGGCGTCGAGGGCCGCCGTCTGTCCGTGGTTGCCCTCCAGCACCACCAGCCGGATGCGCGGGTCGCGGGCCGCGAGCTCCCGCATCTTGGCCAGGCTGCCGTCGCGACTGCCGTCGTCCACCAGCACGATCTCGGCGCCGCCCTCGAGGGGCTTCAGCACCGCGGAGAGCTCCGCGTAGAGCTGCTCCAGCGACTCCTCCTCGTCGTGCACGGGGATCACGACCGAGACGCGCGGTCCGTCCGACATGGCTTCCCCCCTCCGCCGTGTCCGCGCCGGGCCGCCCGTCAGGGCGCCGGCGGGCTCGAAACGTCGCGCGCGTTCTCCGCCTCCGCCAGCTGGCGCTCCCGAGCCGCGGCCTCCCGATCGCCGAGCCGGAGGTAGATCACCGAGAGGTTGCGGTGAGGCAGGCCCCAGGCGGGCTCGAAGCGGGCGGCCCGGCGCAGCGCCGCCAGCGCGTCGTGCGTCTCCCCGGCGGCGTAGAGGCCGACGGCCAGCCGGTTGTAGGCGCGCGCGTCGTGCTCGTGGCCGGCGAGCCCGGCCCGCAGCAGCGAGAGCATGGCCTCTCGCGTCGCCGCCCCGAAGGCGTCGTCCCACTCGTCGTAGAGCAGCGCGCCGTAGCGGAACGTGCCACGCCGTGCCGGCCGGAAGAGCGCCTCCCCGACCACGCGCATCGCCTCGTGGTCGGAGGCCTCGAAGAGCGGGGACTCTGCGCGACAGCCGGCGGCGTAGGGCTGGAGCTGCCAGGCCTGGAGGCGGTTGCGCGGCAGGTAGAACCAGGAGCCGAGAGCGTGCGAATCCGCCCCTCGCGATGCGTCGCAGCTCTGTGTCACCGAGACCAGGAAGGTCCCCTTGGCGGAATCTCCGGGCTCGCCGGCGAGCGACTCCGGATCGCGTTCCACCGGGCCGCTGGCGGCGAGCTCGGACACCCGCACCCGACGGGGCCCGACCCCGGCGTCGGGGTTGTAGATCACGGCCAGCACGCGCGCGAGCGAGTCGCCGGCGGCCACCTCGAGGAGCTCCTCGTCGGCGACTCCGGGCTTCCAGGCGCGATAGGCGTGGAACGGGTCGACGGAGGCCTGCGCCGTCGCAGGCAGGCCGACGACCAGCGCGACGGCGAGGGCGCGGCGGATCACGCCTCGCGACACAGCACGAACCAGCTCCCGAGCTCCTTTCCGCCCCGGGCGGCCGACCCGATCGTCACGTGCTCGGACACGCGGCGGAGCGTGTCCACCATGTTGCCGTAGACCAGGCGCCCGAGACCGCGGTCGTTGGTGCGCAGCGGCGGCCAGCCGGCGGGCCGATCCGGCGGCACCTCCCGATAGTCGATCAGGACCTCGCTGCGTGCCGGATCCTCTCTCGCCACGAAGTACCCGGGCCCGGTGACGACGCTCATGCTCTGGTGGTTGTAGCCCCAGAGCGTTCCCGGGCTCTGCGGATCCGCGCCGGGCGGGCGGCAGAAGCGCTTCTCGAACAGGGTGAAGAGCGGGAGCGTGTTGCGGCCGAAGTGCCGGACGGGCACGCGGTCGCCCGTGCCGGGAGGCACCAGATCGCGCAGCCGCAGCGGCGCGAAGCCTCGCACCGCCTCGTAGAGGCGGCGCTGCTCCGGGCGGCCGAGGGCGCGCACGGCCGCCACCCGCTCGGCCGGCGCGAGCGCATCGAGGAAGCGCGCGAGCTCGATCGGCTTCGGGACGCCGCCGCGCAGTCGGGTCACGAGCTCGCGGCCGGCAGGCGGATGCTCCGTCATGCGGCGACTCCTTCCGCCCCAGGGTACCGTCACCGGCGGCGGATCAGAAGCCCGGTTCATCCGTGCTTCGGCAGCGCCGGCGGGAGGGCCGTGCCTTCCGGGCCCGGGCCCGCGCAGGGGGGCGAGAGGATGATGGGGACCTCGGTCGGGCGGCTGCGCGCGCTCTGTCTCGCGGCGGCCGCCGTGCTGCTCCTGACCGGTCTCGGGCGGATCGGCCTCTGGGCTCCCGACGAGCCCCGCTACGGCCAGGTGGCGGAAGAGGTGCGCCAGCTCGCCCACGGGCCGAGCGACCTCGTGCTCCTGCATCTGAACGGCGAGCCCTACGACCAGAAGCCACCCCTCTACTATTGGCTGGCAGCCCTCGCCGGGGCTCCCGGCGGCCGGGTGACGGAGCTCGACGCGCGTCTCCCCTCGGCGCTCGCGGGCATCGCGACGGTGGGCCTCACGATCGCCCTCGGGACCTGGCTCTTCGGCCCGGCCTCGGGGCTCCTCGCGGGCGCGCTGCTGCTCACCACCGTCGAGTTCGCCCACCTCGGCCGCCGGGTCGCGCTCGACGTCCTCTTGACCTTCCTGGAGGCGGCGGCGCTGGTCGCCTTCTGGCGCCTCGACCGGGGAGCGCCCCGCCGCACGCGCTGGCTCCTCGCGATGCACGGGGCGATGGGTCTCGCGGTGCTCACCAAGGGGCCGGTCGGCTTCCTGCTGCCGCTGCTGGCGATCGTCGCCTTCCTCGCCTGGGAGCGCCGGCTGCGCGAGATCGGCCGCTCCTTCCCGGCCTGGGGTCTCCTGCTCTCGATCGGCCCGGGCCTGGCCTGGATCTCCGCCGCGATCCTGCTCGCGCCGAAGGGCTTCGCCTTCGACGCGGTGTGGCGGAACCTGATCGATCGCTTCTTCCACGGCAGCTCCCACGCGCGGCCGGGGCTCTACTACTTCCTGCAGTTCCCGGTCGTCGGGCTGCCCTGGACCGTGCTCTGGCCCCTGATCGCGGCGCTCGGCGCGCGTCGCGTGCTGCGTGCGGACGCGGAGCCCGGGAGGGCGCGCGCCTGGCGCTTCCTTCTGGCGTGGATCGGCGCGATGTTCGTCTTCTTCTCCGTCTCGAGCGGCAAGCGTGGGCTCTACATGCTCCCGGCATTGCCCGCGGCGGCGCTGCTCTGCGCCGACGCCGTGGTCCTCGCCGCGGCCGCGCGCGCGTCCTGGCCGCGCTTCGTCTCGGCGCTCCTCGGCGCGAGCGGCCTCCTGCTCGCGGGCGGAGCGCTGCTGGTCTCGTTCCACCACGTGGTGAAGCACGTGGACGTGCCGCGGAGCTTCGGCGTGGCCGCGGCCGCCTCGATCGCCCTCGCGTTCTTCGCCTGGCGATGGCTCGGCCGCCGGCTCGCGGGCTCGAGCCGCCTGCTCGCGCAGGCGGCGGTGGTGCCGGCGGCCGTGCTCGCCCTGGAGCTCGCGGTCTTCGTGCTCCTCTTTCCCGCGTTCGACGCCGAGAAGTCGCCCCGTCCGATCGCCGAGGCCGCCGCCGCGCAGGTGCCGCCGGACGGGGCCATCGGGCTGGTCGGGAGCGAAGGCCTGCTGGGCGGCCTCGTCTACTACGGGCACCGCCCCGTGCGCCAGCTCCTCGACGACGCCGCGGTGGCGGACTTCGCCGCAGCCGGAGGCCAGGCCATCGTGGTGCAGAAGAAGGAGCTCGAACGGGTGACGCGGGTGGTCCCGGTCCAGGAGATCTCGGGGACGCGCGCCGGGCGGCGCAGCATCCTCGTGGTGCGCCCGCTGCCCCCATCCGAGGGCAAGCCGGCCGGCCCCTGAGCGCCGAGGCCGCCCGGCACGCGCGAGGTCGGGGTACGGGCGTGCGTCGGCGGGCTCGTCGGCTATCGTGGGCCCGTCCCAGCGACGAAGCGAAGCGGACCGTGAAGGAAAGGAGCCTGCGATGGGCGAAGTCGCGCAGCTGCGCGTCGGCGGCAAGACGCTCGACCTTCCGATCATCGAGGGCAGCGAGGGCGAACGCGCGGTCGACATCCGCAAGCTCCGCGATGCCACCGGGCTCATCACCCTCGACCCGGGCTATGCCAACACCGGATCGTGCCGCAGCGCGATCACCTACATCGACGGCGACCAGGGCATCCTGCGCTATCGCGGCATCCCGATCGAGGAGCTGGCCGAGAAGAGCAGCTTCCTCGAGGTCGCGTACCTCCTGATCTATGGAGAGCTCCCGGAGCGCGATCAGCTCTTCCGGATCACGGAGTCGATCCGCCGCCACTCCATGCTGCACGAGGACATGAAGCGCTTCTACGGCGCGCTGCCGAAGGACGCACATCCGATGGCGGCCTGCTCCGCGGCGGTGGGGGCCCTCGCGACCTTCTACCCGGACTCGCTCGACCCGCGCGACCCCAAGCAGGTCGAGGTCTCGGTGCACCGGCTGATCGCCAAGCTGCCCACGATCGCCGCCTACGCCTACAAGCACTCGATCGGTCAGCCCTTCATGTACCCCAACAACCGGCTCGAGTACGGCGGCAACTTCCTCTACATGATGTTCGCCACGCCGTGCGAGGAGTACCAGGTCGATCCGGTGATCGAGAAGGCGATCGACCTGCTGCTGATCCTGCACGCGGACCACGAGCAGAACTGCTCCACCAGCAGCGTTCGGCTGGTGGGCTCCTCGATGGTGAACCTCTTCGCGGCGGTGTCGGCCGGCATCAACGCGCTGTGGGGCCCGCTCCACGGCGGCGCCAACCAGGCGGTGATCGAGATGCTGGAGCGCATTCGCGACGAGGGCTGGACGGCCCGGCAGTTCGTGGACCGCGCGAAGAGCAAGGACGACACCGCCCGCCTGATGGGCTTCGGGCACCGGATCTACAAGAACTTCGACCCGCGGATGCGGATCATCAAGAAGGCCTCCGACGACGTGCTGGGCAAGCTCGGCGTCAACACCAAGCTGCTCGAGATCGCGAAGGAGCTGGAGGAGATCGCGCTCAAGGACGAGTACTTCGTCGAGCGCAAGCTCTACCCGAACGTCGACTTCTACTCCGGGGTGATCTACAGCGCGATCGGGACGCCGAAGAACATGTTCACGCCCATGTTCGCGATCGGGCGCCTCCCGGGCTGGATCGCCCACTGGATGGAGATGCACGCGGACAAGGACTTCAAGATCGGCCGTCCGCGCCAGGTCTACGTCGGGGCCCAGCAGCGCCCCTACGTGCCGGTGGGCTCCCGCTAGCCCCGCGCGGGAGGCCGCGATCTCCGCGCCGTGCTGGGTCGACGGGCGCCTGCTACCCCGCGAGGCGGCGGCGCTGCGTGCCGACGACTCGGCCTTCGCCGAGGGCCGTGGCTGCTACACCAGCGCCCGCGTCGAGGACGGCCGCGTCGCGTTCGAGGCGCAGCACCTGGAGCGGCTGCGGTGCGACGCGAGAAGCCTCGGGCTGGGCGAGCTCGACCCCGGGATGTGTCGCGAGGCGCTGCGTGCGCTGGCGCGCGCCGCCTTCGGGAGCGGCAGGGGGGTGGTGCGGCTGCAGGCCAGCCGCGACGGCGCGGGCGGCGTCCACCTGGTCGGCGTGCCGCGGGCCCTCGGCCCCGAGGGCGCTCCCTGGACCGCGCGGGTGGCGGCGTTCGCGCATCACGGGCCCGCTCCCTGGGGAGGCGCCAAGGTGAGCGGCCACCCGCTCCTCGCGCTGGCGCGCGACGTCGCGCGCACGGCCGGCGCCGACGAGGCGCTCCTCCTCGACGCGGCCGGCTACCTCGTGGAAGGCTCACGCTCGAGCCTCGTGCTGGTGACGGCGGACGGCGCGCTGGTCACGCCGCCGCTGCGACGCGGCGGTGTGTCGGGCGTGGCGCGCGGCCTCCTGCTCCAGGCGGAGCGCGAGCTGCACGAGGCCGACGTCTCGCGAGAGGGGCTGGCGACGGCACGGGAGCTCGTGGCGGTGAACGCGGTGCGCTTTGCGGTGCCGGTGACGACGCTCGACGGCCGGCCGGTGGGGAACGGGCGGCCGGGGCCCGCCGCGGCGCGCCTCGCGCGGCTCCTCGACGGGCTGGCAGGCGACGGGGCCGACCGCCCGTCGGCCGGCTCGAGGCGCACCGGCGGCTGACGCCGCCGGGCTGCGCCCTTCGCTCGCCCTCGGCTCGCTGCGCGCTGCGCTTGCGCTAGCGTCGCACGACACGCGGAGGAATCGAGATGGAGATCCAGGGCATCGGCGCGGTGGTGACGGGCGGCGGCTCGGGGCTCGGCGAGGCGACGGCGCGCGCGCTCGCGGCGCGAGGCGCACGCGTGGCGATCCTCGACCTCGGGCGCTCGCGCGGCGCCGAGGTGGCGGCGGCGATCGGTGGCGGGGCCCTCTTCGCCGAGGCCGACGTCACCAGCGAGGAGCAGGTGCAGGCGGCCCTCGATCGCGCGGTCTCCGCCTTCGGTGCGCTGCACGTGGCGGTGAGCTGCGCGGGGATCGGCGTCGCCGGCCGCACCGTGGACAAGGAGGGCAAGCCCTTCGACCTCGGCTGGTTCACGCGCTGCATCCAGGTGAACCTGATCGGCACCTTCAACGTGATCCGGCTCGCCGCCTCGCGCATGCTGAAGAACCCGCCGAGCGCGGGTGGCGAGCGCGGCGTGATCGTGAACACGGCCTCGATCGCCGCCTTCGACGGTCAGATCGGCCAGGCGGCCTACTCCGCCTCCAAGGGGGGCGTGGTCGGCATGACCCTCCCGATCGCGCGCGACCTCTCCTCGAGCGGGATCCGCGTCTGCACCATCGCGCCCGGGATCTTCGCCACGCCGATGATGATGGGCGCTCCGGAGCCGGTGCGGGCCGCGCTCGCGGCCACCGTGCCCTTCCCCAAGCGTTTCGGGGAGCCGTCCGAGTACGCGGCGCTCGCCTGCCACATCGTGGAGAACGGGATGCTGAACGGCGAGACGATCCGGCTGGACGGCGCGCTGCGGATGCCCCCGAAGTAGCGCATGCGCCTCGGCCGCCTCGCCATCAGCCTGCCGCTGCCCGGGCTCTCGGCGCGCGACTGCGTCGAGATCGCGCGCCGCGCCGAGCGCGAGTGGGGCTACCACGCGGTCTGGCTGGCCGAGACCAGCGGGCCCGACGCCTTCGCCCTGGCGGCCGCCATCGCCGAGGCCACCGAGCGCCTCACCATCGGCACGGCGGTGGTGCCGGTCTACAACCGCACGCCCGCCGTGCTGGCCATGGCGGCGGGCACCCTGGCGCAGCTCTCCGGGGATCGCTTCGTGCTGGGCCTCGGCTCCTCGAGCCACGCCATCGTGCAGGACTGGAACGGTGTGGCCTTCGAGCGCCCGCTCGCCCACGTGCGCGAGAGCGTCGCCATCCTGCGTCAGGCCCTGGCCGGGAAGCGCACCGACTTCGCCGGCGAGGTGCTGCGCTCCCGGGGCTTCCGGCTGGGGAGCCCGCCGGCCCGCCCGCTTCCGATCTATCTGGCGGCGCTGCGGGAGCGCATGCTCGCCCTGGCGGGAGAGATCGGCGACGGCCTGGTGCTGAACCTCTTCCCGGTCTCCGCGTTGCCGAAGATGCTGGCGGCCCACCGCGCCGGCGGAGCCGCGGCGGGCCGCGACGTCGCCGGGCAGGAGGTGGTGGTCCGCTTCCAGGTGGCCATGGGCGACGACGTGGAGCGCTCGCGGAACCTGGTCCGGCTGGCCTTCGGGCCCTACGTGGCGGCGCCGGTCTACAACCGCTTCTTCGCCGGGTGCGGCTTCGAGGCCGAGGCGCGCGCCGTGGCCGAGGCCTTCGCCCGCGGCGACCGCGCGGGGCTCGCCCGGGCGATGAGCGACGACCTGGTGGATCGCGTGACGATCCTGGGTCCTGCGGAGCGCTGCCGCGCGCAGCTCGCGGAGTTCGTGGCGGCGGGGGTGACCACCTCCGTCCTCTCGCCCCTCTCCGCCGACCGGAGCGAGATCGAGCGCACCTTCGAGGCGCTCGCTCCGGCGCGCGGCGGCGACTAGGCGGGGCCGGCGCGTGGCGGAGCGCGGGGACCTGCTGCTCTCCGGCGCGACCGGCCTGGTGGGGCGCCGCCTGCTCCCCCACCTGCTCGGCGATGGCTACGCCGTTCGGTGTCTCTCGCGCGATCCCGGGCGCGCGGCGCGGGGGCTCCCGGCCGGCGCTCGGGCGATCGGCTGGGACGGGCTGCACGTTCCGGCGGAGGCCCTGCGCGGCTGCGCCGCGGCGATCCACCTGGCCGGGGAGCCGGTCTTCGGCGGGCTCCCGAGCGCGGCGCGCCGGGCCCGCATCCGCTCGAGCCGGGTCGCCTCCACCACCGCGCTGGCGGGGGCGTTGGGGACGCTCGCCCCGGCGGAGCGCCCGCGCGCGCTGCTCTGCGCTTCGGCGGTCGGCTACTACGGCTCGCGGGGCGAGGAGGTGCTCGACGAGGACTCGCCGCCGGGCGAGGGCTTCCTGGCCGGTGTCTGCCGCGCCTGGGAGGACGCGGCGCGCGGCGCCGAGCGGCACGGCGTGCGGGTGGTGCGGCTGCGGATCGGCATCGTCCTCGCGCGCGAAGGGGGCGCGCTGCCTCCGCTCGCCCTCCCCTTCCGGCTCGGCCTCGGCGGCCCTCTCGGCGACGGCCGCCAGTGGGTGCCCTGGATCCACGCCGAGGACCTGGTCGGCGTGCTGCGCGCGTGCCTGGCCGACCCGGACCTGGAGGGTGCGGTGAACGTCGTCGCGCCGGCCCCGGCGCGCAATGCCGAGCTCACGGCGGCGCTCGGGCGCGTGCTGCGGCGTCCGACCTGGCTTCGGGTACCCGCCTTCGCGGTGCGCGCCGCGCTCGGCGACCTCGCGAGCGAGCTCCTGGGGAGCCGGCGCGTGGTCCCCCGCCGCGCGCAGGCGCTGGGGGTCGCCTTCCGCTTCCACGATCTGGAGGCAGCGCTCGCCGCCGAGCTCCGCCCTTCCGACGGCTAGCGCCGAAGAGTGCGGCGAGGCCGGCGTCTCAGTGCGTGGTGCGAGCCTCGCCGCCGAAGACCGCAGGCAGCACGTCCTTCAAGGTGAGGTTCCCGTCCTGGGGCGAGATCTCGAGGAAGCCGAGCGTCACCTCCGGCGGCGCGGCGCTCGGGAAGCGCTCGCGGAAGCCCATCAGCAGCCGCTCCACCACGTGGTCCGCCTGGCCGCGGTCCACGTCCGCCAGGAAGAGCACCGCACGCTCCCGCGTCATGCGGAAGATCGAGTCCTCGACCCGGAGCGCGCTCTCCACGAAGTCCACGAGCTCGGGGAAGAGGAGGTCGCCCTCGCCGGCCGCGAGGCCCACCACCACGGAGCGCACCGATTGCTCGGCGGCGAGGAGACAGGTCCGCGACAGGAGGTCGCGAAGCTTGCGGGGGTCGTCGCTGCTGCCGCGCCGCTGTGCCATGCCCATGCGCCTTCCATCGGCGCGCCGCGGCCCCGGCTTGAAGCGGGACGCGGCGCCGCGCGGGAAAGCATCTCCGAGCGGCCGAACGGCGTCGAGGCCCGGGCGGCGGAGTCTCCCCCGCCCCGGTCCGCTCAGGCGCGCGAGCCGCGGTCGAAGGCCACCACGGCGACGGTGATCGCCGCCACGGTCAGCGCCAGCAGGAAGGCGGAGCTCGCCGCCACCGAGAACTCGTGCACGTCGAGGAGCCCGTAGCGCAGCAGGTCCACCCCGTAGGTCAGGGGGTTCAGCCGCGCCAGCCAGCGCGACGGCGCCGGCAGGGTGGAGACGGGATAGAAGATCCCGGAGAGGAGGTAGAGCGGCACCGTCACCAGACCCGCCAGCAGGCGGAACGATTCGAGGCTCCGCAGCCGCGTCGCGAGCGCGATGCCGAGGGCCACGAAGGCCGCGGTGACGGCGGCGATCGCGAGGAGCGCGGC
>Ga0316628_100001020_pt1 | contig 19078 bp, 20 predicted proteins | sample OWC_Aug_M2_C1_D5_FD_207648 | JGI IMG/M metagenome (GOLD analysis project Ga0316628, IMG submission 207648) | Wetland soil microbial communities from Old Woman Creek delta, Ohio, United States - OWC_Aug_M2_C1_D5_C | ecosystem: Environmental > Terrestrial > Soil > Wetlands | place: USA: Ohio... | reverse complement strand
ACACGTTTTAAATAATTGAACGATATCAAAGGGATAGATGGTCGGGGCGAAAGGATTTGAACCTTCGACTCCACGGTCCCGAACCGTGTGCGCTACCAGGCTGCGCTACGCCCCGACAGGGAAAATAATAACACATCACGGATACAAAAGGTAATCTGCGTCTTCGATCTCAATATTTTTGGGATCAATATAACCGGGTATGTGAGGTAATATCACCCTATAATTTGTCTTTGGCGACAGAATGCGAACTTGTTCAGGGATGCCTCTCTTCCAGGCATGGCCGTTTCCTGTAAGCACAACAACCTTTTTGTCCGGATATTTTTTTAAAAAAGCGAGGAGATGCCTAGCCATTACCTGATCCCACAACAGCTGAGCTTCACAGAAATGGAGGAATTGTCTGCCGCCGTGTCCGTGCATTGCATATGCCCTTCGTATGAACTTCATGTATTTCTCGTCGACAGCGCACCCTGTTTCAGGAGGCAGCTTCTCCCGTTCTTCTTTCGTGAGAGAAGAAAATCCCGATCGAGCCACTTTTTTTGTAATCTCCGAAGAAATATTCAGTCCTAATGCAGGGATTTTATTATCCCTTATGTAAACAAGAATATCTCTGTAGAGCGGCCATGGAAAATTCCAGTTTTGATAATATACTCTGGTAAAATCATCAGAAGAAATAGTCCCTGATACCCAACGGTCGAGGACGCCTTGATTTTCAGTAGTAAACATCTCAAATCCGACGGCCAGAGGAATTTTTGAGTTGTGCAAGGCTTTTATAACATCGAGCTGTAAACGGTGATGCACTTCACTGTCATGGGTTTCTCCCACGAATATGATTTCAGCTTTCCTAACGTTATCGATCATCTGTTCATAGGTGACGGTCTTCCCGTCGCTTATCCGGTAAACAGGCTTTTGTTCGGCACCTGTTTTGGTCTGGTAACAGCCCTGAAGTATAAGAATGGTGATCGATAAAATGATAAAAGTTTTCTTCTTTGTGAGGGATCTCACTTTCAGCCTTTCAGGATAAATTTGTGCTTAATCTTTCTGACCCGTCACTTTTTCAACAATCTTAACCTTCATCTCGATTCTTTCGAGAGGATTATCCCTGCTGTCCCTCGGTTGATTCACTATTTTATCAACCGCTTCAATTCCAGAAACGACCTCTCCGAAAACAGTGTACTGCCTGTCGAGGAAGGGAGCGTCGGCCACACAGATAAAGAACTGTGAACCGGCACTGTCAGGGTGTGCAGCCCTTGCCATAGAGAGGGTCCCCCTCTTATGGGGCTTTTCATTGAATTCGGCTTTTATCGTATAACCGGGGCTTCCCGTGCCGTGCTTTGACTTATCTGGGCTCTTTGAGTTTGGGTCACCGCCCTGAATCATAAAGCCAGGTATGACGCGGTGAAAGGTTGTGCTGTCATAAAACCCTTTTTTTGCAAGGTCGATGAAATTATTGACATGTTTTGGCGCGACATCGGGAAAAAACCTGAGTTCAATGTTCCCTAATTTCGTTTCTATAACTGCCCTTGTTTCAGCCATCTTTTTGATCTCCTCTTTCGTGAAATTTTTCTGTATAGGCTCTCCATAAGCGAGATGAGAGTATAGCACAAAAAACAAAGCTGCAGATGTGATCGACAAGAAACGCATAATGACCTCCTTCGAAATAATTTATTTTACTCTATCAGACTTTTGCAGTATTTTTCTATATTGACCTTATATTCCCTAATCCTCATATTTTCATTGACAATGGTACAAAGTTTCCATATTATTTCAATGAGTTAGATTGTTATGGTCAAAATTTTGAATAATTCATGAAAATGATTTTATGGAAGTTTTGAATCAGGCAACTCTATAAATATTATATAAGGGGTGAACTATGAAAGTAGATGAAATAATGACGAAAAAATTGGCAATTATTGATGCTGGTGCTACTATCTATGATGCTATAGAAAGTATGATCGACAAAAGGATTCGATCGTTGCTGGTAAAACCCAGAGATGAAAAAGATGTCTATGGTGTTATCACTGTGCGAGACATAGTCTACAAAGTTCTCGGCAAGAATCTCGACTTGAATAAAACTAAAGTTGGTGAAATTACGTCAAAGCCATTGGTGTGTGTTGATAAGGGGATGGATGTTGAGCATGCTGTCAATCTCATGACCAAATTCAATATTACAAGAGTCTTTATAAGTGAAGGGAAAGAAATCATCGGGATTATTTCATTGCTCGATGTCATGTCTGCTGAACTGATAAAAAAGGCAAGAGAGGGACGCGGTGCTTAAGAAAGTTTTTGGGGGCAGCACAGAGCAAAAGGTTATAGACAATATAAATAAACACATGCAGATCCTTTTTTCTGCATCGGAATGCTTTGAGAAGGGGCTTGAAAAATGGGATAAGGATCAAATGTATTATGTTGCTGATCTCGAGAGGGAGGGTGACAGCGTCAGGAGAGAGATAATATCAACGATCTACGAAGGTGCTTTTTTGCCGTTCCTCCGCACGAATATATGCAGGTTTGTTGAAATAGTAGACGAGGCCTTCGATGCACTGAAGGATGCTGCCCTGGAGTTCGAAAATCTGGGATCGAGACTGGATGAAGAGATAATGGACGATTGTATTAAAATTGCTGAGATAAACAAGCAAATGTGTGATATGCTCATGATCGCTTTTGGCACTTTATTCAATAAGGGAGATTTACGGGAGAAAACCCTGGCTATAAGGATCTACGAGAAAAAGGTTGACGATATGAAATTCGATCTGGTCAGCAAACTCAGGAAAAAAGAGGTAAAAGACTTCTGGGAAGGCAGGATTCTCTCTGATTTCGTGTCATATCTCACGCACATAAGCGATGTTATTGAAGATGCGAGCGACTATCTCCATATCATAAACCTGAGCATGAGATGACATCACGATGACTATGAATGATTATACCATTCAATGACAGAACTCATCCCTCTCGCAGCATGCATTCTCATAGCCTTCGGTATCGGTTCAAATGATACGTCAAATGCCCTTGGAATATGCATAGGATGCGGAGTAATAAAGTTACGAAGGGCATTGCTTCTCTTTGGATGCTTTGTCCTGATTGGGATTCTGGTGCAGGGGCAGAAGGTCATGAAGACCGTTGGTAAGGACCTCGTGGAGGTAAATCTCTCCATTATAACCATATCTCTGGCGGTAGCTGCCTTCCTCATCATTGTCTCCAACTTGAAAAAATTGCCCCTTTCAACTCACCAGGTAATAATCGGAAGTTTAGTAGGGTCCGGGGTTGCGTCAGGAGCAGCGGTTAATTTTACAGCAATCCTGGAGATCATAGTTTCGTGGATCATATCTCCTCTTGTTGCATTTTTCTCTGCCCTGTTTCTGTACAAAGCAATGGAAAAGACCATTTCAAAACTTTCGCTGTTCCGCATCGAAAGAATTTTGCGTTCCCTTCTGCTTTTCAGCGGTATCTTGATCGCCTATAATACCGGTGCGAATGAACTTGCGACCATTTTGGGGCCTGTCATTCATTCGGGTTTGATCGAAACAGTGCGGGCATCCCTCATAGGTTCTCTTTTCGTATTTCTCGGAGCAATTATTCTGAGCCATCGCGTAATAGAGACGATCGGCAAGGGGATAACCACCCTTGACCCCTATTCAGGATTTGCGGCACAATTCGGAGCGGGCATGTGCGTGCTGCTTTTTACCTCTATCGGAATGCCTGTTTCGACGACCTATTGCATAATCGGCGGAATAAGCGGTGTTGGGATGTCAAAAGGGATGAATACCGTAAAGCTTGATCTGATCAGGAAAATAATGGTGAATTGGGTTCTTGCTCCATCGGTAGCATTTCTTCTCAGCTTTCTCATTATGAAAACAATTTCCTGACATTTTGCTTAGAGTCTGCGTATAAACTTCAATTCCGAAAAAAGTCGTCATTCCCGTGGAAACGGGAATCCAGTGTTTTCAAGGTTTCTGGATACCCGCTTTCGCGGGTATGACGGATTACGGAATTTATAAACAGACTCTATTTAACTTCAGGCTTTGCATCCGGATCGAAAGGATTTGTCCTCACTGCAAGAGAGAAGAGATAAGGATAGTAATTTTTGAGATAGCTCATATAGGCCAGCCATTCAGAGAGAAGCGAGGAATAAACCCTTTTGATATCTCCCGAAAGATGGTCATAGTCTGTTTTTGGCAGCTTTCCTAAATCTTTCCTGTATCCCAATTCTTCGGTAAGATGGAACACGGCACGAAGAAGATTTGTGAACGACCTGTGTTCCAGCAGATTAGGGTTTTCCAGGAGTCTCAACAAAAAATCTCTCTTGCTCATGAGAAAATTCTTTAATCCTTCCAGATCGCCCTTTTGACTCTCGATTTCAAAGTCATAGTTCTTAACGTGCCGCCTTGCAAGATTAAAATCGTGGTTTGACCAATCGGAGTTTATAAGAAGATTTATTCTCTGTCTGTCATAATACGGATAAAAATCAGGGAAGGATTTTAATAGAGTTGTGCCGACTTCGCTGAAGAAGACACCAATGACCATGTTCAATTTTCTCATTAAGGATTTTTTTTCTCTCACATTGAGCACTTCGTTAATAATCACGGTAACCATTAAGACCGAGATAGGCACAAATGCGAGATCCTGGAATAAATAAAAAAAGGTATCCCGGGGGGTTTTAAAGATTTCAATCTGGACAACATAAAAGAAAACGGATAATGAAATGAGGGACACCCCGAAAATAATCTGCCATCTGAAACGTTTCATTTTTCTTTATTTATAGCCCCAGCAAACCTGTATTTATCTCTTTTTTAATGACCACAGGCTTCACTGTCCTTTTCACGATATCAACAGTGTTCGCAACTTTCAGTTTCCCGAAAAGTAAGGCAAATTTAGCTTCGAGTTCCTTCATAATAGGCTCCTTCACACTCGAAGGCAGGTCCCACCATTTTTTCTTTAAAGGGCCGAACCCCTTTTTTCTCGTGCTGTAAATAAACTGCTCTTCAGTCTGACCTTCTTTCCTTTCCTTTGCATACTCCTGCTTTATGAAAGTGTAGACCTCTTCCCTGAAGTCCGGAGGGAGGGCATTATTGTCGTACATGATGTTCTGGAACCCTGTAGCCAGATGGACCTCGGATGTCCCAGTCTCAGGGAACATATGGAAGGCGTCTTCAGGCAAGGTTGATGCGCCGTGCTGAACGCAACCTGAAAGACCGTATTCTTTTCTCGCAAGATCCGAGAGTATTCTTAATGTGTCGAAATCAATCTTTACCTTTGCGAGTGTCCCGTCGGGCAGGACAACCCCGCCATGGCTCGTGCCGGTCTGGACACTGAGTTTACTTAAACCTTTTCCAGCTTTGAAGGTCTCTTTGAATCCATCCAGATATCCCCTGAGTTCGTCGGGATTGCTGTTCTTCTTGCCGATTTCTCCTATCTCTCCGCCGATTGATATCTCTATGCCTGCAGGCTGGATTTCTCTTATGAAAGCAGCAAGCTTTGCAGTCTCCTCGAAATTCGGCCTCTGCTGTTCCTTTATTCTTTCCTTCTCGAGGTCTACGAGGGTGGAAGAATCGATATCGATGTTATAAAACTCGGCCTCAATCGCCTCTTTGATCAAACCTTTCACATAGTCGGTCTCAGGCTTTGGATCGGCCAGGTAGTTCTTCCTGACAAGCTGGAAATGGTCTCCCTGGATAAATACAGGTCCTTTATATCCTTCCTTGACCGCTGCAGCAAGCACTACCGAAGCATATTCCAAAGGTCTTTGTTTCGTATAGCCGATTTCCGAGCGGGCGATTTCAAAAATAAAAGCTCCAACGTTTATCTCCACAGCCTTCCTGAGTATAACCCGCGCGGTATCATAAGTGAGCCCCCTGATATTGATTGCGGGAACGGTGAATCCCGGATATGCCCTGCCCATCTCTTCATAAAGGGATTGAATAGACGATGGGATTGCACCGGCTGCCTTTGCAATTTCTTTTATTAATATTAAGAGTGCATTTTTTTTATCACCATCTGAAAAGACAGCCTCATAGATAAGTTCATCCATAATGCTCCTCAGACCGTTTATGTCTTTTATTTTTATCCCTTCTTTGCTTATGGCGATAACATTCTTCATTTCCATGGTATCCCTGTCCTCCCTCTAAAATATTTTATGTGCATCTGCCTTGCTGTTATGATAATTGTATCAATATTTTAGATCGTATTCTATTGTTTTTTACATAGGTTCATAACTTCTTTGTGAGCTTAAGAGTGAGATATAGAAGAGGACCATGAATTTTGATAAAGTAAGCTTATTATGATAGAGATAGACGGAAGCTACAGGGAAGGAGGAGGACAGATTCTCCGTACGGCACTGAGCCTTTCCTGTCTGTTTCGGAAGCCCTTCAGGATATTTAATATCAGAAAGGGCCGGAAGAGACCGGGGCTCATGCCGCAGCACATTACATCCGTTAGGGCTGCACGACTGCTTTCGGATGCAGAGGTGGTCGGCGATCATGCCGGTTCAACAGAGCTTTTATTTTCGCCGAAAGAAGCGATAAGCGGAGATTTTTTCTTCGATATCGGCACAGCAGGTTCGACATCACTGGTTCTCCAGACTCTAATCCCTGCGATAGTATTATCACCCTACCATCCCCACCTTGGTAAGAGGGGGATGAAGGAGGGTGAATACATCGAGGTTAAATTACCAAATAATAAAAGCACAATATCTCTCAAGGGGGGTACCCATGTCCCTTTTAGCCCGTCCTTCCATTATCTTGGGGAAGTGTTTGCTCCATTTTTAAAGCTGACTGGAATAGATATACAACTTTCTATAGATTCTTTTGGTTTCTATCCAAAGGGCGGTGGAAAGATCAGGGCGGACATATTTCCGATAAAAGGGCTCAAACCTGTAAGAGTTATGGAGAGGGGAAATATTTTAAAACTGAGAGGATATTCCTGCGTAGGAAATCTTCCGATATCGATTGCAGAAAGGCAGCGGAATGCACTGGTGGAACGCATATATTCCCAAATAAAAGATCTTCCAGTGCCCGTTGATATCGATGTCTTAATTGTGCCGTCGCCGGGACAGGGGACATTTCTATTTCTTCAGGCAGAGTCGGAAAATTCGGTCGCCGGATTTACATCACTCGGGGAAAGAGGGAAAAAGGCAGAGACTGTGGGTGAAGATGCGGCAATAGAGTTTCTAAGGTACTATTCAACAGGCGCTGCGCTCGACCCTCATCTGTCTGACCAGATAGTGTTGTATCTTTCTGTATGCAAGGATGAATCAGTATTCACCACTTCCAGTATAACAGAACACCTGATGACAAACTTGTGGGTTATAGGCTTATTCCATGAATACCGGTATTCTGTTGAAGGCGTGGTGGGACATCCGGGTACTGTAAGAATTAACGCACTTTAGTCCGGAAATAACGATTTAAATTCAGCAGGCAGTCTTTGGGGTCTGCCTTCATTGTTAATACATGCCAGTTTCACGGTTGCCTCCACAAGGAGATTATCCCCCCTGAAAATCTGATGCTGCATTGTAATAGTCACACTGGTTATCCCTGTTACTTCAGTAGTCACTTCAATCAATTCACCGAGCCTCGCCGGTTTTTTGTAGTTTATATCTGCATGCACTACAGCAAACAAATAACCTTTCTTGTGATACTCTGAGACATCGATCCCTTTCTCCAGAAGATGCTCTGTCCTTGCACGTTCCATATAACGGAGATAGTTTGCGTAGTAAACAACGCCACCCGCGTCAGTGTCTTCGTAGTAGATCTTCACTTTAAGCCGGTGAATTATCGTTGCCTCCTGCCTGTTCACAAATTAAATGTAGTTGCAACCTTTAAAACGTAGGCTGAAGCCTGCAGCTACGAACCTTAATTATAAATCTATTTTTTGGATATTTGTTTTTTAGTTAGATTTAAGGATTATATAAGTCGCTCCTAATCCGCCGTCACAGTCCTTTGCGGTGGAATATGCTATAACCCATTTTCTGAACTGGCCCTGCAGTAACCTCTTCAAAGCCTCTTTAAGGACAGGGCCTTGCGGGGACCTCAACCCTCTTCCGTGTACAACTTTCACACAGAACAATCGTTTTCTTATTGCCTCCCTGAAGAACAAAGACAGGGCTTCTTCCGCTTCACTGAGGGTCATCCCGTGCAGGTCTATATAATCCTGGATAGAAAAATTTCTCTGATGCAGTTTTTGAAGGATATCCTTCCTTATATTAGGTCTGACCCATTCAATATATTCCCCGGTGTCTGAAAGTCTGATTTTTCCTTCCCCCTTAACAACGCGTTTCAAGTCTTCAAGAGAATCGTCTGCGCGCGACGGAGCGGGCTCGATCTTCGGCGGAGTTTTAGGCGGGATTTCCCTGAATTCCTTTATCTCTCTCACATCAGCCATCGCATCAATGAATATCTCCTCATCGGTCCTGATCTCGATCATATTATTTTCACTCAGGATAAATTTATTGTTTTTGAGAGCTTCTTTCAGTCCTTTGAAGGGTGTGTGAGAAAGCTTCGACGTTTTCATGTTTCCTCTTTTTTATTATATAAAAACTTGAGAATTCTGAAAATCTTTTGGGATATAAAGTTGACGAAAATTGTCATTTGATGCAGCGGGTAGGTAATATATTATTGTTCACAATATCTTTTAAGCAGCATGAGATCAAAATTTGATATAACACCCTATCTCCAGGTATTCCGCAGCCGCAGTATTGCTGTTATCACATTTTTAGGCTTTTCCTCGGGACTCCCTTTAGCCTTAACGGGCGGGACTTTGCAGGCTTGGATGGCCGTATCAGGCGTCGACTTAAGGACTATCGGCATATTCGCCCTGGTGGGATTGCCATATACATTGAAATTCCTCTGGTCGCCGCTTATGGACCGGTTTGTACCCCGGTGGCTGGGAAGACGCCGGGGGTGGATAATAATAACCCAGATCGGTCTTGTAATCGGCATTTCAGCAATGGCTTTCAGTTCTCCGCAACAGGCCCCTCTGCCGTTAGCAATGCTGGCTCTGATGGTAGCCTTCACCTCTGCCTCTCAGGACATTGTCATCGATGCATACCGTACCGATGTTCTGCGTGAAAAGGAACGCGGAGTCGGGGCTGCCGTATTTGTTACGGGTTATCGTGTTGCAGCACTTGTTTCGGGTGCCCTTGCCCTTCTTCTTTCTGATCATATCGGTTGGCGCAGCACTTATTTATTAATGGCCGGCATAATGGGAGTGGGCATAATGACGACATTGTTCGGTCCTGAACCTGCTGGAAGAGTTGTTCCTCCAAGCAGCATGAAAGAAGCAATATGGGGCCCCATGGAAGAGTATTTTTCAAGGAACGCCGCTTTTTTATTCTTATTATTGATAATTCTTTACAAGCTGGGAGATGCATATGCAGGGGCGTTGACAACCGCGTTCCTTTTAAAAGGCGTAGGTTTTTCTGTGAGTGAAGTGGGAACCATTAATAAGGGTCTTGGATTCGCTTCAGTGATTGCCGGGGCGATGTTCGGAGGTACTTTGATGGTGAAGCTTGGACTTTTCCGGTCTTTATTGATTTTCGGCGTGCTTCAGGCTGTATCCAATCTGTCGTTCATGATTCTCGCATGGGCGGGTAAAAGTTACGGAATGCTGGTTTTCGCCGTAGCCTTTGAAAATCTAAGCGGCGGCATGGGCACTGCGGCTTTTGTCTCTCTCCTTATGGCGATGTGCAATCACCGTTACACCGCAACCCAGTATGCGCTCCTGTCATCACTCGCGGCGCTTGGACGGATATTTATATCTCCCACATCCGGCTTTCTTGTGGAGTCAATAGGCTGGCCAAGTTTCTTTTTTGTGACCTTCCTTACTGCAATGCCGGGATTAGTGCTTCTCTGGTGGATGCGTAATGTGATTTTAAAGTTAAAGAGTGAAGAGAGCTGACTACATAGAGATCAGGTAATCCGTTCAACAGCTTTAGGCCTTAATACAATAATGCCTGGCTTGTTCGTTACATAAATTTTGAAATCCTGATCGACCACTTTCCGATATTCGCTTTGAGACGAGGCATGCCTTAAAAAAATATCACATCTGTCCTTGATAATAATTCCTGCATGAGAGACATCTAGTCCTTGCAAGCCGGAATATATACCGATATAGTCGCCAGTCCTGAGTCTATTAAAGACGGGGATATCGAGCGCTCCGGACGGGATATACAGAATTTTATGCTGCGCGGGCTGGATTCCCGGAAGAAAATATGTTCCATCTTCTCTTTCGTTGAGGGTCTTTTGAACTCCTACTATCTTACCGTTGCCTATCTCTTCTGTAACATCGTCAACAAAGTCCCGGTTATATTTTTTCCAGTCTGAAAAAAAATGATTTCTGTTTAGAAAGTCGACCATCCCTGATCTGTATCTCACTTTTTTCAAATTCGATTCGAAGCCTGAGTAAGAATCCGAGAGACGCATTGTTTCGATGTATTCAATGAAAGTAAAACAGTCGACCCCCTCAAGATTTATCACAAAAACCTCGGGGGTATTTGCATCTCCGATTAAGGTCGATTCGGCGTAATCGATGCCGAGGAACTGTCTGGAAAGAAAATCTATCTGATCTCCGGTTTCACTGATCAGGGAAGATTTGCGTATGATCTGATCCAATTCAGCCTGAGAGAACTTGCCCAGAAGAATGCGCTTCATTATATGATATTATAATCAACAATGAAGATCATTGATATCCACACCCACGGTATAGGCGGGTATGACACAAGGGCAACCAATGCCGACGAGATCCTCAAAATAGCCGAAATCCACGGTTCCTGCGGAGTTTCTGAAATCCTTTTGACCATATATCCTTCAACCATTCGGCTAATGAGGAATAATATAGAGACAGTGAAAAGAGCGATCGAAAAACAAAAGGAGATGTCGACCTATGTCGATGATGGCAGGACTGGATCTGCGAAAATCATCGGTGTTCATCTTGAAGGCCCCTTCCTGAACCCGTCCCGATGTGGCTCTCTCGATGTGTCGGCAGTTCTTGAACCAACGGATTACAGATTAAAAGAACTCATTGAGGGTTTTGAGAATATGGTAAAGATAATCACTGTTGCACCCGAGATGAACTGGGCTGTCGGACTTATCAGAAGAATCTCTGATATGGGAATCGTTGTCAGTATGGGTCACTCCAACGCGACATATACAGAGGCAGAGGCCGGTCTTCATGCAGGCGCCAGGGGAATTACCCACATTTTCAATGCAATGCGCGGTTTCCATCACAGGGAGCCAGGGATCGCGGGGTTTGGACTATTAAACAGAGATGTTTATATCGAAGTCATTGCGGATCCCTTTCATCTGCATGCAAAGACCATCGACGTTATATTCAGGACAAAGAATCATGACAGGATAATAATCGTATCGGATACGGTAAAAGAGACGAAAGACGGAAAGAGCCGGATAAATGGAATTTCTGACACATCCGGAAATCTCATGGGGGGAAGTATGGTAGTTACTGAATCTTCAAAAAGGCTTATTACATTGGGATATGATGAAGATGTTATAATGAGTTGCATAACGAATAATCCTGCTATATACCTAAAAGTGGAATATTGAGGGTCTCATAATTGAATCGATATTTTTCTAAAAAATCTCCCCGCACCCCTCTTTGCCAAAGAGCGGAATAAATCCTCCCTTTGGCAAAGGGAGGTTAGAAGGGATTTTATGAATTAATGTTGCCATAACTATGAGGCTGTTAATAAATAGAGAAAGCGGAGGTTTCATCATGACAGAAAAAATTATTATCTACGGCAAGGAAGGATGACCCTTTACAGACAAGGCCAGGTCGGCTTACGGAGAAGGAGCAGTATATATTGATGTGAAAGCGGATCATGCGAAGTTAGAAGAGATGTTAAAGCACTCCGGAGGAGTAAGAAAAGTTCCGGTGATTCTTGAAGGAGGAAAAGTCACAATCGGTTACGGCGGTTCCTGAGGCATATGATCGCCGATAGGTTTATCGGCTTGAACATGTTTCTTTCCGGCTCGGCGGCAGTTTTTTTCGAAGATAAAATAAGCTTCAGGAAGATGATAATTTACTTTAGCTCGGAGGGGAAAATATATTATAATAGCTTAGAATTTACATGTGGTATGCTGTTTACACAAAACCAAAGAAAGAAGACTCGGTAGCCTTTCTCCTTCAGAATATCGGGATTAAGATTCTATATCCCAAAATACGGTTCAATAAGTATAAAAAAAACAAATTCATTGAGGTCATTGAACCGCTATTTCCCTGCTATCTTTTTGCAAGCTTCGAGAAAGAAAAATATTCACATCTTATAAAGTACACAAGGGGCGTAAGGTATGTTGTAGGCAAAGGCAATCCTGTTGCTGTGCATGAAGAGATCATAAGTGCAATGAAACAAGGCATGGAAGATGACAATATTATTGCCGTTAAGCTACAGAGATTTGATAAGGGTGACAGGGTTTTTATAAAGGACGGACCTTTCAGAGATTTCTACGGGATATTCGAAAGAGAGACCAGAGGCCCCGAAAGGGCAATGATCCTTCTTGACGTGCTTAATTACAGGCTTGAACTTGATGGCTGTTTTCTTGCTGTGGCATGAAGTAAAAACAGCTCGAGGCCCGGGTTAAGGCTAAGGCTCGCCTTGGTCTTTCTTGAAATTATTTTGCTGAGTGCTGATCGCCTGAGAGATTTTAGAGAGACATGTCCGATGCGGACATGAATGGCGGTAGCCTGCCTGAAAAAGGATAAGATCAAGATGGAGGTTAAAAAAGATATCCGGACCTTGCCTTAACTTCCAACCTGCCCCTTAGTTGAACAAACAGAGGAAAATAGATAAACTAAACAGACCGAATTAAGCAGATGGAAAAGTCATGAAGGGGATAATTTTAGCAGGTGGAAGCGGTACAAGACTTTATCCGGTAACGATAGGCGTCTGCAAACAGTTGCTCCCCATCTACGATAAGCCGATGATTTATTATCCCCTGTCTGTTTTAATGCTTTCCGGGATTAGGGATATCCTTATAATTTCCACGCCACAGGATTTGCCGCGTTTTATAAATATATTCGCTGATGGGTCACACCTCGGATTGAATTTTGTATACAAGGAGCAGTCACGACCGGGTGGTATTGCTGAAGCATTTATCCTCGGAGAAAAATTTATTGGTGATGACCACGTTTGTCTTGTATTGGGTGATAATATTTTTTATGGTCACGGTCTCACGGAATTGTTAAAGAAAGCTTCAAAGAACGTGAAAGCAAAAGGCGGCGCCACAATATTCGGATACTATGTAAACGATCCCGAAAGATATGGTGTTGTCGAGTTTGATGAGAAAGGCACGGTGCTGTCTGTAGAGGAAAAACCGAAAGTCCCGAAATCAAAATATGCGGTAACGGGCCTGTATTTTTATGATAATGACGTTGTTGAGATTTCAAAAAAAGTTAGACCTTCGAAGAGAGGCGAGCTGGAGATTACGGATGTTAACAGGGAATATCTTAAGCAGGAGAAACTCAGAGTCGAGCTGATGGGGAGGGGCTATGCATGGCTCGATACAGGCACGCACGAAAGCCTTCTGGAAGCCGGGGAATTTATTGCAACGATAGAGAAAAGGCAGGGCCTGAAAATAGCCTGTATAGAAGAGATCGCATACAAGCTGGGATATATTGATAAAGATCAGCTTTCAAAACTCGCTCAGCATCTGAATCACAATGATTACGGAAAATATCTTTTGAGACTGATCAGGTAGACAAAGTGCAAAGCGCAAGGAGCATAGCGAAAAGAAAAACAGGAGGTTGTACCACAAAGTTCTTTACTCTTTGCTCTTTGCGCTCTGCTCCGAGCATTTAACGATGCCTTTCCATTTCAACCATCTCGAGATACCGGAAATTATCCTTATTGAACCCGAGGTTTTCAGGGATTCAAGAGGTTTTTTCATGGAGACCTATAAATATTCAGACTTCATACAGATTGGTATCAGGGAACACTTTGTACAGGACAATTATTCAAGATCATCTAAGGGTGTTTTAAGAGGGCTGCATTACCAGAAGGCGCCGCATGCGCAGGGAAAATTAGTCCAGTGTATTAAAGGGAAGATATTCGATGTTGCCGCAGATATAAGGAAAGGTTCCCCGACCTTCGGCCGGTGGATTGGTGTTGAGCTGTCTGAAGAGAACGGCCTTATGTTCTATATTCCCCCCTCATTTGCCCACGGGTTTATTGTCCTCAGCGAATCTGCGGATGTGACATATAAGTGTACCGAAGAATATTCACCGGGAAGCGACAGGGGGATAATATGGAGTGATCCTGATTTAAATATACGGTGGCCGATTCACGACCCTGTTCTCTCTGAAAAAGATGGGAAGCTTCCTTTGTTGAGGGATGCGGATATTGATTTTGAATATTAGCTGCATTTGATTGGTACGATATTGGAAAAGGTAGCCGCAGGCTTCAGACTGCAAAAAAAATACCTGAAAGTCAAAAGCATAAAGCCTTAAGAGAAGAGAAAAAAGGGTTAGATCCATGACAATGTCTGAAAGGTTGAGATGAAAATCCTCATTACGGGTGCAAAAGGCCAGCTCGGAAGAGAATTCCACGGTTCATTGAAAAATTACAACTATGAGGTTGCAGCCCTCGATAAAGAAAATCTGGATATCGCCGATTTGGATAGTGTAAATAGAATTTTTTCTCAGCATAGTCCCCGGATCGTTTTGAACTGTGCCGCATATAATTTTGTGGACCGGGCTGAAGAAGATTTTGATACGGCCTTTAAAGTAAATGCACTCGGTGTGAGAAACCTGGCGTTTGCCTGTAAAAAAAATAATGCCCTCCTGGTCCATTACAGCAGCGATTATGTATTCGGCGGAAATAAGGAAGATTTTTATGCAGAGGAGGATGAACCGGGGCCGATCAACGGCTACGGAAAGAGTAAATTACTGGGTGAAAACTTTTTGAGGGAAGAGATTGATAATTTCTTATTATTCAGGGTCAGCTGGGTATTCGGGGAAGGGAAACAGAACTTCCTCTATAAGTTGCTGGAGTGGGCGAAGAAGAACAGGGTACTCAAAGTCGTCTCTGACCAAATCTCGGTGCCTACGTACACAAAGGACATTGTGAGTTTGACTATGCTCGCAATAAATAAAGGTTTAAGAGGCGTTTACCATCTCACGAACAGCGGTTATGCCTCGCGGTACGAAGTGGCGAGGTTTTTCATAGAAAGGCTCGGTCTAAATAATCTGATATTGCCTGTGGGTTCCGATTATTTTCCTTCACCTGCAAAGAGACCATATTTTTCCGCTATGTCAAATCTCAGGCTCTCAAAGACACTGGACGTTCACATCCCGGACTGGAAAGTGGGGATTGAAAGCTATGTGGAAATAATGTTTGAGAAAGAAGAAATCTGATGGGAAGACTACTGGTTACGGGTGGGGCCGGGTTTATCGGCAGTGAATTTGTCAGGCAGGGTGTGCGAAGGGGATACGAAGTTTCGGTTATCGACAAGCTCAGCTACGCCGGCGATCTGGAAAGGTTAAAAGAAATAAAGGGGGAAATCGCTTTTTATCAGGTCGATATTATGGACAAGCGGTCTGTTGAAGATGTGTTTAGGGCTCAAAACCCCGATATGGTTGTCCATTGGGCTGCAGAAAGCCATGTCGACAGGAGCATAATGGACGCGACACCCTTCCTCGATGCGAATATCAAGGGGACACAGATTCTGCTCGATGTTTCAAGACATTCTGAGATCAAGAGATTCATCAATATATCGACGGACGAAGTTTACGGTGATCTGAAGGATGACGGGCAATTTTATGAGACGACACCTCTCAACCCCAGTTCGCCGTATTCCGTGAGCAAAGCTGCTGCCGATATGCTCGGAAGGGCATATTACAGGACATACGGCCTGCCGGTGACAACTGTAAGACCTTCCAACAACTATGGCCCGTGGCAGTATCCCGAAAAACTCATTCCCGTTGTTATACTGAAGGCGTTGAGTAACGAAAAGGTTCCCGTTTATGGGGAAGGCGGGAACATAAGGGAATGGCTGTACGTATCTGACTGTGCTGATGTAGTCTTTGAAATATTGGAAAAAGGCAGGATAGGGGAAATATATAATGTCGGCAGCGGCATAGAAAAGAGAAATCTCGATGTGGTGAAAACCGTCCTGCAGATACTTGGAAAACCGGAAGATTTAATAGAGTTTGTAAAAGACAGATTGGGACATGATTTCAGGTATTCTCTGAATACGAAAAAAATCAGTGAGCAACTCGGCTGGAAGGCTAAAGTACCTTTTTCAGAAGGAATAGTGAAGACTGTAAAATGGTATGCAGATAATCTGGAGTGGGTGAAAGGTAAAGTAAAATGATACATGGTAACGTCAATAGGTTGAGATGCCCGCATCGGATAAAGGCAACGTACTCATTGGAGACTTAACCGGTGAACGAAACGGGCTTCGTACTCGTGGCCGGGACACGAATTAGTGTCTGTTTATAAACCTAACAACTGAGCCGTCATTCCCGCAGTATGTTGAGCGGGAATCCAGAAAAAACAAGATAGATTCCAGCTTAAGGACTGCCGGAATGACAGACGAAGAGAGTTTATGGACAGACACTAATTAATGTAAATGTTTAACGATAAAATTTTCAGGGAATACGATGTACGGGGAGTTGTCGGAAAGGATTTCAGCTTAGATTTCGCCTTTTCGCTGGGAATGGCCTTTGTGTCACTGCTGAAAAAGGCGAATGCCGGTGCGAAACGTGTGAGCGTCGGAAGAGATGTGAGATTGAGCTCTGAAGGCCTTGCAGAGAGTATAATGACTGGCATAATTTCAGCCGGCCTGGACGTGTACAATTTAGGCCTCTGCCCGACTCCACTGCAGTATTTTTCTATCCACAGTCTCGGCCTCGACGGCGGCATTATGGTGACGGGAAGTCACAACCCTCCTGAATATAACGGGTTTAAATTAAGCATCGGTAAGGAAACTATATTCGGAGAGGAGATTCAGAAGATAAAAGAGATAATACAGAAGAAATCATGGAGTGAAAGTCCCGAGAAGGGGCATATCGAACGCTATGATATAATTTCTGCATATAACGATTTTATGCTGAAGAGGTTTTCCTATCTGTCAGGCAGGGAGTACAGCCGATTGAAGGTGGTTGTTGATGCGGGAAACGGCACTGCGGGGATTATAGCACCTGAGATACTGAATGCGATGGGATGCGACGTGATACCCATTTATTGTGAACCCGATGGAAGATTTCCCAATCACCATCCCGACCCGACCGTTGTAAAATACATTAAGGACTTGATATGGATAACAAGGGAGCAAAAGGCTGATATCGGCGTCGGATATGACGGAGATGCGGATAGGATTGGGGTTGTCGACGGCTCGGGAAACATCGTGTGGGGGGATCAGATAATGATCGTCCTATCAAGGGACATGCTGAAGAAGAGACCAGGAGGAGTTATTATCGGGGATGTTAAATGTTCTCAATTGATGTTTGATGATATAGAGAAAAAAGGCGGTATACCCGTCATGTGGAAGACTGGCCACTCATTGGTGAAAGACAAAATGAGGAAGGAGAATGCAATCCTTGCGGGCGAATTCAGCGGACATATTTTCATTGCAGATGATTATTTCGGTTTTGACGACGCAATCTATACCACTTTCCGACTTGTCGAGATCATGAAGACCTCGGGACAAGGGATCAAAGAACTCCTTTCGGATATCCCGCGTATGTACTATACTCCCGAGATACGGATAGACTGTTATGACGATCAGAAGAAGAGTGTCGTTGAAAAACTGGTGCGCCGGTGCAAGGAATATGCCCTATTGAATAATGGTCCGCTACCGATAAAAAAGATATACGATATAGATGGCGTGAGGGTTGTCTTCGAGAAAGGATGGGGACTTGTACGATCGAGCAATACCCAGCCGGTGATCGTGATGCGGTTCGAGGCAGAAGATGAAGAATCGCTTAACAAATACAGGTCTTTCCTGGAAAAAGAATTGGAAGAAGCCATGAAAGGAATAGATAATATATGAAGGCGCTTATTCTTGCAGGTGGTTCAGGCACAAGGCTGTGGCCCCTCAGTAGAAAGAATTACCCGAAACAATTTCTGAAGCTGGGCGGAAGGGGTTCCCTTCTGCAGGAAACTGTGGAAAGACTTCTTCGCGTTTTCTCTATCGACGACATTGTTGTCATGACTAATAATGAGTATAAATTCCATGTCCTGTCTGACCTGAGTTCTCTATCCCCTCACCTGTCAACTTTTCATAATATAATCCTTGAGCCGGTTGGCAGAAACACTGCCCCTGCAATAGCGCTCGGGATGAAATACTGCCTGGAGAAGCTTGGCTGTAAGGAAGGTGAGGTCGTATTTGTTTGTCCTTCAGATCATGTCATTACGCCTCCCGAAAGATTTGCCGAGTATATTAATCTCGCCAGGGGAATAGCTCAGGAAGGTTACATCGTAACATTCGGGATTAAGCCGTTAAGACCCGAGACAGGGTATGGATATATCAAGGCAAAAGGCAGGGAACAAGGGGCAGAGGGCAAGGCGTATTCCCCTGTTGAAAAATTTACTGAAAAGCCTGACCTGGATACGGCGAGTCAATACATAAAAGAAGGCAATTATTACTGGAACTCCGGAATGTTTGCATTCAGTATTGATAAGATGATGGAAGAATTCGGAAAATACGCCCCTGAGATAAAAGACATGCTTAACAGGAATTTCAACGAGTTCGTCTCAAACTTTGAACAGATGCCTGAAATTTCGATAGACTATGCGGTAGCTGAGAAGTCAGACAGTATAGTAGTCCTCCCCCTCGAAGTCTACTGGAATGACATAGGTTCGTGGGATTCTCTCTACGATATATCAGATAAAGATGAAATGGGAAATGTCAAGATCGGCGATATTATCGCAATAGACACAAAAGATACCCTTGTCATCAGTGACAAGAGGCTGATCTCTACCATTGGCCTGGAGGATTGTCTGATAGTCGATACTGATGATGCAGTTCTGATTGCAAAAAAAGGAGAGACGCAGAAGGTAAGAGAAATAGTAAACAAATTAAATCATGATAACAGGAAAGAGGCGTTAGAACATCTGACAACCTATCGTCCCTGG
>Ga0316628_100001019_pt1 | contig 19081 bp, 15 predicted proteins | sample OWC_Aug_M2_C1_D5_FD_207648 | JGI IMG/M metagenome (GOLD analysis project Ga0316628, IMG submission 207648) | Wetland soil microbial communities from Old Woman Creek delta, Ohio, United States - OWC_Aug_M2_C1_D5_C | ecosystem: Environmental > Terrestrial > Soil > Wetlands | place: USA: Ohio... | reverse complement strand
GCTCGAGAAGACGCTGCTTCACGCCGTGGGAGAGGCGATCGCGGATTTCCGCATGATTCAGGACGGCGATCGCGTGATGGTGTGTCTGAGCGGAGGGAAGGACAGCTTCGCTCTCCTCGCTCTGCTGCGCACGCTCCAGAAGCGCGCGCCGGTTCACTTCGATCTGCTCGCCGTGAACCTGGACCAGAAACAGCCGGGTTTCCCCGAACGGGTGCTGCCCGAGTATCTGGCCGCCCTGTCCGTCCCCTTTCGCATTGTGGAAAAGGACACCTACTCGATCGTGAAGGAGAAGGTGCCGGAGGGGGACACTATCTGTTCCCTCTGTTCAAGGCTTCGGCGCGGCATTCTGTACAACATCGCGGTGGAAGAGGGCTGCACGAAGATCGCCCTGGGCCATCATGCGGACGACATTCTGCAGACCTTTCTGCTCAACCTCTTTTTCAACGGCAGCATCAAAGCCATGCCGCCGGTATTGCTGAGCGAGGACGGGCGCAACACGGTCATACGCCCGCTGTCTTACTGCTGGGAATCGGATATCGCCGCCTTCGCGGCGCAGCAGAAATTCCCCATCATTCCCTGCAACCTGTGCGGATCTCAGGAACACCTGCAGCGCAAGAGGGTAGGACGGCTTGTGGACGAGTTGGAGAGGGAGATTCCGAACCTCAGGTCGTCGATGCTCGCGGCGATGAGGAATGTGGCGCCCTCGCAGCTCATGGACGCCGGCTTGTTCGACTTTGAATTGAAATATCACCGCCGAGACACAGAGCGCGCTGAGAAGAAACGAAATTGATCTCTGCGCCCCCTGTCTGTGCGGCGAATTTTATTTAGTCTTTCTTCCAGGGACGGTCGACGACCAGGTCCGGGAACTGCCGGCGGAAGGTTGACGCGACGTGGCAGTCCCAGCAAACCGGCAGATGGGTGGCCGTGATCTCGGGTATCATTTCCGCGCGGAACTCGGTCCAGAGCGCCGTCTTCCTGTCCGGGCACAGGACTCCGGGCTTGTGTTCCAGCCAATCCACGGCGCCGAGGGTTTTGCCGCACAAGGCGCACTTCTTGCCCTCGTACCACCTGACGAGAATGTTCCGCACCAGGCAGTCTTCGGGGGCCGACTCGATCTGTCTCAGGCATTCCTGCCCGCAATTCTCCCTCTCCGGCCACCGTGAGCACTCCTTCAGGCTCAGCTTTCGTGAGGCGCCTTCGGAGAAGGCCGCTTGAAAGGCGTCCGTCTCGACGGCAGCGGCTTTCGTCGTTTCCGGGCAGGTGACCAGGCGGGTTCCCCGATAACGCAGATACCGGCGCACAATCGGTACCATCACCAGAAGGAGCGCCGCGACGGCAACGACAGTGGATACCAAAGCCAGTAGCGACATGATAGTTTCTCCTTCGATTGCACAGTATTCTGATAAACTGCCCGGGTCAGTTGCAAGGAAAACCGGCGATTCACTGGGTGCGTGTCTCGTGATCGGGGCCGCAGAGCCGAAAAGGCCGGTGCCCGGCGCAATGAAATCCGCAACTATGCTGCGTTACCTCCTGTGCGATCTCGACAACACCCTCTATCCGCCCGACAACGGCCTGTGGCACGCAATCGGACGGCGCATTGACCGCTACATGATCGAGCGGCTCGGCTACCGCCCCGACGAAGTGAGCCGCCGGCGCGACGATTACATGAACACTTTCGGCACGACGCTCAACGCCCTGCGCCATCACTACGGGATCGACCCGTTCGACTTTCTCGCCTACGTGCACGACATCCCGCTACAGAGATATCTTCGCTTCTCCCCGGAACTGAACACGATGCTCGGGCGACTGAATCTGCGCAAGGTCATCTTCACCAACGCGGATGCCCCCCACGCGGAGCGGGTGCTCGGTCACCTCGGCATTGCGCATCACTTCGAAAGGATCATCGACATCCAGGCGCTGGATTTTCAAAACAAGCCGGATCACGCCGCTTATTTCAAAGCCATGGAATTTCTGGATGCGCGTCCGGAAGAGTGCCTTTTCGCGGACGACTCGCTCCTCAACCTGATCCCTGCCCGTGCGCTGGGAATGGTCACGGTGCTCGTCGGGGAGGGCGTTCAACGCGAGGACGTCGACTACCAGATTCGCCGCATTATCGACCTTGAAGCTGTATTGGACGCACAGCAGATCCTGCCCCGCACCACGGAAGGAAACAGACGCAGCGGCATCTATACACGACGACATAAGTCGTGATCCGTTTTTAAACCACAAAGACCACCAAGACCTCGAAGGATCTGAGGCCGGGCAACGGCCGAAATCCAGCCGCTCTTCGCGACCTCCTTCTTTGCGGTCTTTGAGGTCTTTGCGGTTCACGCTTTTCTGGTCGCGTACTTATGTCGCTATGTATAGAAGCCAGCTGCCAAGGCACCAAAACACGACGATTCCGCTTCCGAGCGGGGCGCTGAAGACCTGGTGCCTTTGGGTCCTGGCGCTTTGCTCTGGTTTCGACTATCCGAGATAGCGGCGGAACTGCGGCGGCGGTTCGGTTCTGAAGAGCATCGGGGCCCCCGACCGGGGGTGGACGAATCCCAAACAGAAGGCGTGCAATCCTATGCGTCCCAGCGGATCGGTGGTGCAGCCATAGGCCCGATCTCCGACGATCGGGTGGCCCATTTCGGATAAATGCACTCGAATCTGGTTCTTTCTGCCGGTCTCCAGGGTTATCTCGAGGCAGGTCAATGTCGGGAGGCGGCGCAGGACGCGATAGTGGGTAATCGCTTCTTTGCCTTCGCCTTCATCTTTCGTCGAGTGCATGCGCATGCTTCGGTCCTGGGCCAACCGGCTGCGAACCGTGCCCCCATCCCTGGTCACCCGGCCTTCGACGACCGCCCAATACCGGCGCTGAATGTCGTGCTTTCGGAACTGGGCCTGCAGCCTGGACTGGATGGACTCCGATTTTGCGAATACGAGCAGTCCGCTCACGAACTTGTCCAGCCGGTGAACGACAAAGAGTTTCTGGTTGCCCGGCGGGCGCCGCAGATGCTCGCTCAGGTAGCTGTACAGCGTGTGCTCGTGCTCGTGGAGGGTCGCCACAGTAAGCAGTCCGGCAGGTTTGTGGACCACGACGAGATCATCGTCTTCGAACACGATTTCGGCGCCGTGGATGCGGGGCGGCAGGGCGGCGCGATCGCCCACTTCCAGGACATCCCCCGCGCTGGATCTCTGGCCGGCGCGCTTGCAGATCTCGCCGTTCAGACGTACCCTGCCCTGCGCCAGCATCTGGCGCAGCGTGCGGTTGGGCGCACCCGGAATCAGCCTCTGAAGCGCGTCCAGGAGTGAACAATCCGTCGGAATAGAGATTTTCAACTAGCTATGGTTGCAGACCAGGGTTCTCGTGGAGTCAGCGAAGCGAACGACGATCCGGTTCGGCGGCGTGAAGGATTGTACACAGCCCAGACCAAAGGTGCTGTGCTCGATCCAGTCCCCCTCACCAAAGCTGCCGGCCATGCTGTAGGGCTTCTTCGGTTTGCTGGTAGCCCCCTGCATGATCTCGTCCCAGCTTTGTCGGACTCTCTTTGTCCCGGACTTGGTCTTTTCGGATTTCTTGGCTGCCGTTTTTGGCTCGGGTTTGCTCGGCCGGTAGTTGTGGGTGCCGCCACAAGTATTGCATTTCACCCTGCGGGGCTTCTGACCCTGCAGCGCCACGATCGTGTGAGCCAGCACGATCTTGCACTTTGTGCAGTACGCTTCGATATCCGAACCGACAGCAGGTTTATTCGTCGACATACCTTTTCCTCATTACTGGAATTTACAGTAAGTAAATATTTTACCACAGTGGAAAGCTCTCCGAGTGGGCAAACTACGGGGGCGCAGAATGAAAACATGAACCACAAAGACCACGAAGAACTTCAAGGTCTTCGTGGTCTTTGCGGTTCAAATCCGATCAGGCTTTGGCGGCGATCCGTGTGATGAATTCGCGGATCTCCTGCATGCCGTCGCGGATAGAGCGGATGTCCAGCTCGAGGCGCTCGTTCGTCGGGGGTTCCGTCGCCGGCACCAGGGGCCGGCTGACCTTTCCCTCGAGTCCCTGGATCTGGGTCCACAGCTTCCCGATCTCCGCGCGCAAGTCGGCGAGGTTCTTCTGCAGGGGACCCATCTTCTCCGTCGAAGATTTCAGGCCGGCAAGTTCGTCGCCGAGGGTCTGAATGCGAGCCTTGAGCTCGAGGTAGCCTGCATCAGGTTCCAGTGCGGGCGACGCGGCCGCCGGCGATCCGACTCTGGTCTCCAGGTCGGTAAGGCGCGCCTCGAACCTGCCCAAGATTTCCGTGGTGATGGAATCCTTGGGCGGAACCTGCTCTTTTTCCCAGCGCTGGAGCCTTTGGTCGATCTCATCCAGCCTGACGGCCAGAGGTCCTGTCGAAGCTGCCGAAAGCCGGGTCATATCCCCGGCCATGGAATCCCGGAATGATGCCACTTCCGTTGCCCAGAGCTGAAGTCTCTCTTCGGCTTCGGTGAGGCGCTTTGCGATCGGATCGACGTTGGCTTCGAGGATTTCCCTCTGCACCTCTGCCAGGCGTTCGCCGTCCGGGGCCGGCGGGGGAGCCTGGGGATTGCTCAGAAGTTTTTCCATATCCTCGAGCCGGCGCGAGAACTGGTCGAAGCTTGCCTGGTATTTCTTGTCCAGGACCCTGAGTTCGCCCCTGATCTGGCCGCGCTCGACCCGTTCGAACTCAACCTCGCTGAAGCGGCGGCTCAGATCCCGCACACTCTGGCGCAATTCCAGGATTTCGACCGACGTGCCGTTTTCGGCCTGGACAACCGGTCCCGAGGGTGGCCCGGACGCCTCCGCCTGCATCGCCAGGTATTTGCTGAAGACAACTCCGCACTTTCGACAATCCAGCCGTTCTTCCTGCTCGAAGCCGCATTTGGGACAGTTCACCTTGGTGGCCTCCATGTGCGGGATCCGGCATCAGATCCGGACCGATCCCGCGATTTCAGGGGGATCTCTCACTGAATCGGCCGTTGTTGCCGTTCACTTCACAATTAACTTCCTCCGATACCAGAGGATCCCGAGGATTGTTTTTGCATCGGCAATTTCGCCGGACTCCATCTTGTTAAGGCATTCCTCGAGAGAGAGCGCTTCGACCGTGATGTGCTCGCCCTCCTGAAGGGACTGGCTGACAGGTGTCAGGCCGCGGGCGGTGAAGAAGTGAATGATCTCGTTGCTGATTCCGGGAGAGGTGTAAAACGAGCACTGGAATTCGAGAGCCGCGGCCCGGTAACCGCATTCCTCCTCGATCTCGAGCGCGATGGTATCGCGCGGCGGCAGGTTGTGATCGAGCTTTCCGGCCGGGAGTTCGAGGATGAATTTCCCCAGCGGATAGCGGAACTGACGGATGAGAAGCACGCGCCCGTCATCGAGAACAGGCAGTGCGACAACGCCGCCCGGGTGTGACACGACCTCCCGCAGGGCGGTTTTGCCGGAGGGCAGGCGGATGGTATCCAAGTGCAGCTTGACTATGATTCCGCTGTAAATCTCCTTGCGGTCGATGATCACATCTTCAGGGTTCTGCGTGTCCATGGCGGCACTTGTCGAAAGCATAGGGCGGCGAGTCTCCCGTTGCAACGAAGAAAAGCGATCTCACCGCCGAGACGCAGAATGCTCGAATGGACGACGGATCAGAGGCTCCGCTCCCTCAGCGTCTCTGCGGTGAGGTCTTTGTGGTTCGGATCCTTCCGGTGGTATAGACTGTAGGAAAGCAGATATCAGTCAAATGAATCCTCAAAGGAAACTCCAGTGACTGCCAAACGCCTTTTCCTGATCGACGGAATGTCGCACATATACCGGGCGTTCTATGCCATCAGAAACCTGAGCAATTCCAAGGGATTCCCGACAAATGCCATCTTCGGCTTTACCACCATGCTCCGCAAGCTGATTCAGGATGAGAAACCCGACTACATCGGCGTGGCGATCGACCTGGAAGGGCCCACGATGCGCCACCAGAAGTTCGAATCCTACAAGGCGACCAGGAAACCGATGCCGGAAGAGCTGGTCCAGCAATTGCCCTTCATCCGCAGGGTGTGCGAGGCGTTTCGCGTCCCAGTTATCGGGCACCAGGGATACGAGGCCGACGATGTGATCGGCACGCTCGCCCGGAAGGCCGCATCCAGCGACCTTACGGCGATAATCGTCACCAGCGACAAGGACATGCTGCAGCTGGTTTCGGACAGGATCTTCGTAATGGATCCGATGAAAGAAAACCTGGTGATGGATGCCGCGAGGGTCGTGGAAAAGATGGGTGTGCGGCCCGAGCAAGTCGCGGACCTGCTCGGCATCTGGGGGGATGCATCGGACAACATTCCCGGCGCGCCGGGCATCGGGGAAAAGGGGGCGAAGGAGCTCATCCGGACTTTCGGCACGCTGGAGAACTGTTTGCAGAACTGGGACAAGGCAAAGCGGAAAACGTACCAGGACAGCCTGCGCGACAACCAGGACCAGATCCGGATGAGCCTCGAGCTGGCGACGATTCACCAGGATCTGCCGATCGACCTCGACCTCGACGCGCTCATACTCTCCGAACCCGACCGCAAAGCCGCCTTCGAGTTGTTCGCTGAATTGGAATTCAAGAGCCTCATGCGGGAGTTCATGGAAGAGAAGCCGCCGGAGCCGATCGGAGGAGAGCGGCTGTCCGGTGCCGCCGCGGCGAAGTTTCTCGAAGACCTGAAGGGATCGCCGAAGATTTTCTTCGCGCTGCAGTACCAGGCAGGAAATCTCGGACGCAGGACCGCCGGCGCCGCCTGCATCCGGGGAGATTCCGGGCCGCCGGCCGTGATCGACCTGAAGGACGAGGCCGTCGCGCGCGAGTGGGAGCGCCTGATGTGCGATCCGTCGCACGTCAAGGTGTGCTGGGACGCGAAGCTCTGCGAGCTGGCCCTCGAAGCGCGCCGTATCCGGATGGGCGGGCCGGTCGATGACGTCATGATCATGTCATTTCTCACCGCGCCTCACATCGGGGATTACACGCTGCGGCGCTGGGCGCTCGAACAGCTGCACCTCTCGCTGCCGGAGGACAAGACGAAGCCGGGCACGCTGGATGGACTCGAGCCGGACGCGGCTGCGGATCGGCTTTTCGGCGAGCTTGATGCCCTCCGCCGCCTCGACGAAATTCTGCGCCCGCGCATCGACGAGTACGGCTTGGGGCCGCTTTACCGCGACATCGAGCTCCCGCTCATTCCCGTGCTTGCGGATATGGAGCGCGCCGGGATCAGGGTGAATCCCGGGACTCTCAAGGAACTTTCTGCCTCGATGGAAAAGCAGCTGGCGGACCTGACCAACAGGATTTACCAGGCAGCCGGCACCGAATTCAACATCAACTCTCCCAAGCAGCTCGGAGAAATCCTCTTCCAGAAGCTGAATCTTCCCTCGGGCAGGAAAACGCGCAAAACCGGCGGATACAGCACGGACCAGTCGGTACTTGAAGAGTTGGCGGTTTCATACGAAATCCCCCGCTTGATTCTCGATTATCGCCAGGTTGCGAAACTCAAGTCGACCTACGTGGACGCATTGCCTGCCCTCATTAATCCGACGACGGGGCGGGTCCACACCTCGTTCAACCAGACCGGCGCGGCCACCGGCCGGCTTTCGAGCTCCGATCCCAATCTCCAGAACATCCCCATTCGAACCGAGCTGGGGCGTGAAATCCGCCGCGCCTTCATTCCCGAAGTCGGGAACCTCATGGTCGCCGCGGACTACTCCCAGGTCGAGTTGAGAGTTCTCGCTCACCTGACCGAGGATCAGGTGCTCACGGACGCCTTCCTCCAGGATCAGGACATTCACGAGCGCACGGCTCTCGAAGTGTTCGGTGAGGCGGCCAGAGCCGATCGGGCCGAGTACCGCCGCAGAGCCAAAGTCATCAACTTCGGCATCGTCTACGGCCTCTCGGCGTTCGGCCTTGCCCAGCGGCTGGGAATAGCCAAGGATGAAGCGCAGGCCTTCATCGATGCCTACTTCGAACGCTACAAAGGAGTCAGGGCCTGGCTCGACAAGACCGTGGAGGAGACTCGCAAATCCGGGATCGTGCGAACCATGTTCGGCAGGATCCGCCCCATTCCGGACATCCACAGCAAGGACTTCAACACACGGCAGTTTGCCGAGAGAACAGCCATAAACACTCCCATCCAGGGCACGGCGGCCGACATCATCAAGATTGCTATGATTCGAATTCACCGAGGTTTACAGGACAGGCGGCTCTCGGCTAAAATCTTACTTCAAGTTCATGATGAGCTGGTGCTCGAGGCACCGAAGCAGGAAGTGGACGAGACGCGAGAGCTTGTGCGGCGCGAGATGGAGGAGGCGGCTCCGCTGAAGGTGCCGCTTCGCGTGGATCTGAATGTCGCTGATAACTGGAAGGATATGAAGTAGTTGGCGCTTTGGTCCCTCTGTTGCTGCCTTTGAGGTATGCCGCCGTAAAAAATCGGGAACCCGGGCTGAGAGACAGCGTGTAAGATAATGTCCCTGCTTAAACTTAGGAAGAGTGAGTTGATGACAGAGGTCCGCGGGCGAGCCTTGGGACTCGACGGCTGTAACATAAGTACACGACAGGCGGCGGTCAACGGCGACAACCTGTTGGTGCGCGAGTTCATCGAAGGCAACGATGCCGCTTTCACCCAGCTCGTCACCAAATACAAAGACTCGCTGACGAATTATCTCAACATGATGGTCGGGGACTATGACATCGCGGTCGATCTCTGTCAGGAGACCTTCCTGCGCGTCTACAAGAACATCAGCCGCTACAGCAACATCTACCAGTTTTCCACGTGGATCTACCGCATTGCCACAAATCTGGCGATTGACGAGATGCGCTACCGCAAGCGGCGCGGGCAGGTCTTTTACAGGAACGTGATGGGCGCCCGTCCCGCTGGAGATGAGGATGGGCGGGAATTTGAAATCTCGGACGTGCGGATGGATCCGAGCGAGGAAATGCTCCAAAAGGAAAGTGGGAGAGTGCTTGGCGATGCCATTCGTTCGCTGCCGCCGAAATATCGCATTGCTTTTATCATGAAGGAAATCCAGGAGTTGCCATACGAAGCAATCGCGCAATCGCTCAAGACATCGCCCGGGACCATCAAATCGAGGCTCCATCGGGCGAGGGAACTCCTGCAGCGCAAACTCGAACACTATCTCTCCGGCTGAGCGCATATGGACTGTCGTAGTTTCAACAGGAAATTGGAAGATTACCTTCAAGGGGAGTTGGATTTTCCGGGCCGCTTCGGAATGGAGCGGCATGCCCAGCAGTGCTTCGCCTGCGGCAAAACCGTCGAGGATGCGCAGAAGCTTGGCCGCATGGCGCGCAACCTCGGCCGGGTGAGGGCGCCGGCCAACTTCGAGGCTGACCTTCTGGCGCGGATCCGGAGGGAGGGGCTGGCGCGCCGACACACGCGGTTCTGGCGGCCTCCTTTGTTCTGGAGCGACTGGCTGCCGTGGCGCACGGCGGTGTTCGGAGCGGTGGGGGTCGCGCTGCTCTTGGCCGGCGTGTTCGTCACCGGGCGATGGATCAGTGTGGAGCAGGACGGCAGCATTCGCTGGGCGCGCAAAGACGTCGAGCGAACCCAACCGGCGCAGCTGGACCCGGAGGCGAACTCCTCCACGGTCCCTCTGGAACCGTCGGACGTGGCTGAGGTTTCTGCTCAGGCAAAACCGCTTCAGCGCGCGGCGGCGTTCCCCGCCCAGGAGAGCGGCCTGTCGATTTTTGCGGAGCCGGCCTCCGACACGAATTACGTGGATTACCTGGTTCCCGGCCCGGGTGATCGCCAGATGATCGTGCGGCTCCCCAAGACAATCTGGATGAGGTATGGCCAGCCTTCCGAGGAGTACTACATCCGGAATGTGAGCCATTGAACTATGAGAATGCCGGGGATAGGCACCGCAACTCCCAAATCACCCTCGCCTTGCATATCCCTCGAATCCTGCCTTCACAAATTCGCGGGACGTCTTATCGGTCCCCGGAATCACCGCCCGCCGGGCGCCCGCGCTCTGGCGTTGACGGCGTTCTTCCTGCTGAGCGCGGTCGCAGCTGCCGCACAGGAACCTGCGAAAAAGCCCGTCGCGCGGGACGATGATCTCACGCTGGTCCGAGTGAGCCTCACGACCGAGAGCCGCGGTCCTGCCGAACCACTGGTGATCAACGGCAAAACCATCCCCGGCTACCAGCCTAAGATCATCCGTGTGTTTCCCTCGACCGGCGTGGTCATGGATGACGATGGCCGCATCCTGACCTTCCTGGGTTATCGATATGTGGACTTGCAGCAGGCAGACCCGCGGGTCGAGATCACGACGTGGAACGGGAAGAAGTACAAGGGGAAGCTGATCGGGATCGATCACGTTCTCGGCGTCGCCGTCGTGCGCGCATCCGGAGGCGAGCTGAGGAAGACGCTTGTGTGCCGTGACTGCGAAATCCGCGACGGCGATATCGTGGTGGCGCCGGCGCTCGGGGCACCCGGAGAACCGCAGTTCTTAAACGCCCAGATTCTTTCTGTGGGGACGAGCCCGGACAGCGCAATCTCGGGCTCCTGGAACATCACCATCAACCGAAAACTCCCCGGCGTCGGGGAAGCGCTGCTGGACAGGGAGTTCCGGGTGCTCGGTTTTGTAGCCAGGCAGAAGCCTTCCCGGGAGGATCCCATGGGGATGCGCACGGTTGCGTACCCCATTGCGGATCTGCTCGATTCAGCCGACAAAATCATCAAGGCCGGAGGCAGCATCCGCAACGGCTATCTGGGCGTATACGTTGATGATCTGGCGCGCCCGCCCACGACAGGCGTGAGAATCAAGGGTGTCATCGATGACAGCCCGGCGCAGAAAGCCGGCCTGCGGCCGCAGGACACGATCGTCTCCTGGAACGGAAGCCAGGTGCGGGATGAGCTGCAGTTCATCCGAATGGTGCAGGAATCTCCGGCCGGCTCGAAGGTCACCGTGGGGGTCGTGCGGCAAGGCAGACCTACGGACCTTCAGGCCGTGATTCAGCCCCGCCAACTCGCCGACAAGCCCGACACGGGCTTCGTCTTCAGTTTTCCGGACCAGATTCTGCAGGCGAACCTCGGATACGGCTACGACGTGCCGGCCGCCGGGGAAGGGTCCTCGTTTTGGGAAGGAATCGAAACCGCACCCCTCACTCCACAAATGGCCGACTTCATGAAGATCCCGGGACGCACCGGCGTCCTTGTTCTGAACGTGGATTCGAGCATGCCTTTCAGCCGGGCCGGCATTAAGGCGGGAGATGTCATTGTCACGGTCAACGGCCAGGCCGTCGACAACCCGCAGAGCTTTTTCGCCCACCTCAAAATGTACAGCCGCAACACCCAGCAGATCATCGTGAAGATGCTCCGCAAAGGCGTGGAGCAGATGACAACCATCCAACTGCCTCTTGCTCCCTCCCGCCCCCGCAAAAGCAACAAGTGACTGTTTCTGACGCGAACCGGACGGATGATCAGGTATGCTTTTGAGGTACCGGTGTAATCTGTGGCTGCCCAGGAAGAAGCGAAAACACCCAAAGTGACGATGACATCGCTGGCGCGCGACTTTCGCGAGCTGGTATGGCCGAGGCGCGGACTGCTGTTCCTCGGCCTGATCCTGATCCTGATAAACCGGCTGGCCGGCCTGGTGCTTCCGGGCGCGACGAAGTATCTCGTCGATGAGGTCGTCCAGAAGCGAAACCTCGACCTCCTGTTCCCCATCGTGTTCGCGGCAGGCGGCGCCGTTCTTTTGCAGGGCATCACCTCGTTCTCCCTGACCCAACTGCTGAGCAAAGCCGCACAGCGTCTTATCGCCGATTTGCGCATTAAGGTGCAGGAGCATATCGGCCGCCTGCCCGTGCGCTACTATGACGCCAACAAGACGGGCGCACTGATCTCGCGGATCATGACGGATGTCGAGGGGGTTCGGAACATGATCGGGACCGGCCTTGTCGACCTGGTGGGGGGGCTTCTGACGGCCGTGGTGGCTTTCGGCCTGCTGCTTCGGATCAACGCCACCCTGACCCTGTCCATCCTGGTGTTCCTGGCCATCTTCGGGGTTCTGGTAAGCAGGGCCTTCTCGCTGATCCGGCCCATATTCCGCGAGCGCGGAAAAATCAACGCCGACGTCACGGGGCGCCTGGCCGAATCACTTGGTGGCGTGAGGATCGTCAAGGGATTTCACGCCGAGTCGCGCGAGGCCGCGACATTTGCCGCGGGCGCGCTGCGCCTCTTCGAAAACGTGCGCAAGACCCTCACCGCGACCTCACTCGTCAGCATGGGCGGCACCCTCCTCATGGGTTTCGTCAGTGTGACCGTCATGGTGGTGGGCGCGCGGCTGATCGTGGGCGGTGCGATGACTCTCGGCGACTTCATCGCGTTTACCCTTTATCTCGCTCTTCTTGTCGCGCCGGTATTCCAGATCGTCGGCGTCGGCAGCCAGCTCACGGAGGCATTCGCCGGGTTGGACAGAATGCACGAGGTCCTGTCCGAGAATCCGGAAGACGTTGACCCGCAGCGCAGCCGGACGCTCGTCGAAGTGCGCGGGCAGGTGACCTTCGAGGATGTGGGTTTCGAGTATGTGCCCGACAAGCCGGTGTTGCGCGGGATCAGCCTCGAGGCCCGGCCGGGGACGGTCACGGCGCTCGTCGGATCTTCCGGGTCCGGCAAGAGCACGCTGATCAGCCTGGTGGCTGCCTTTGCGAAGCCGGGGAGCGGGACGATCCGGGTGGACGGCGTGGACCTGTCGACGGTGCGGCTCGACTCCTACCGCTCGAGGCTGGGAGTCGTCCTGCAGGACAATTTCCTCTTCGATGGGACCATCCTGGATAACATTGTGTTCGGCCGTCCCGGCGCGTCGGAAGAGGAGATTATGCGTGCCGCCGGGATAGCGCGGGTCGATGAATTTGCTCTTCGGATGACGGAACGATACGACACGATCATCGGCGAGCGCGGGGTGAAGCTCTCCGGGGGACAGCGCCAGCGCGTCGCGATCGCACGAGCGATTCTTGCCGACCCCCGCATCCTGATTCTTGACGAGGCTACCTCGAGCCTGGATACCGAAAGCGAAAGCCTGATCCAGCAGGGGCTCGGGGCGCTCATGAGAGGGCGGACGACCTTCGTCATCGCTCACCGCCTGAGCACCATCCGCTCGGCGGATCAGATCCTGGTGCTCGAAGAAGGCCGCATCGCCGAGCGCGGCACTCACGAGGAACTGGTGGCCCGCGGCGGTCGTTACTTCGATCTCTACACCCGCCAGGCCGGACTGGAGGGCAACCGCTTCGTCAACCCCGGCGAGAAAGATCCCGAGCCCGACGATAAATCCGCCGCCCCCAAAAGCCCGCCGGGCGCTCCGCCGGAACCCACTCCCCTCCAAATCCTCCGCGGCACCTGACGGCGCTGCCCCAAGAAACGAACCGCGAAGACCTCGAAGACCGCAAAGAACTGATCGGTAAAGTTGCCGGAGCTCGGTTTCTTCGGGGTCTTTGAGATCTTTGCGGCTCAGGCTGTCGGCGCGCCCGGGAGTGAGTTCTGGGGCCAACTCGCTGCTGGTAAAATACTCGCGCGACGCGGTGGAACATCAACGACGCTGGTGGTAACTGCGGCCGATTCGTGTAATTTGTGGCTGTTCGTTTTCCCCACCGAGGTCCGATGAGCGATCTGCTGGTTGTTGCGCACGGAAAACTTCAGCACGGCTCCGCGAGGCGAAGCTGGGCCAGGGCCGAGTTGCGCTTGAGAGAGGTCTTCGGCAACCGCGTCGAGATCCGGTATACCGCAGGTGGGGGAGATGCGGCGCACCTGGCGCGGAGCGCCCTCCAATCCGGCGCGGACTGGCTCGCGGCCGCGGGCGGTGACGGCACGAACCACGAGGTCGTCAACGGATTCTTCGACTCGGGAAGGAACATCCGGCCCTCGGCCGCGCTGAGCTTTATTCCCTGCGGTTCGGGAAACGACTGGGCCCGCACGCTCGGCATTCCGATGACGGCGCCGGAAGCCGTCGCGGCTCTCCCGAACTCCGCTCTTCGGCGCGTGGACGTCGGCCTGGTCTTCTTCAGTTCGCCTGGCGGATCCGGGGGTGAACGCGTGTTCCTCAACGTGGCCGAGGCCGGGGCGGGCGGCGTGCTCGTCTCCCGAATCGAAGCCGGTCTCGCTCTTGCCCGAAGCGGTATCGGATATCGATTGGGCACAGTGGCGGTTGCCCTGACCTGTCCGCGCCGGAACCTGAAGATCGCGATCGACGGCGCACCGGCGATCGACTCCGGACCGGCGCTCAGCCTGATCGTCGCCGGCGGGCGCTATTTCGGGGCAGGAATGAAATGCGCGCCCTCGGCATGCCCGGATGACGGCCTGTTCGAAGTCATCGTCATTGGGAACTTCGGCAACTGGGAACTCCTGCGCAAGATCCCCCGGTTCTTTTCGGGCACCTACCTCTCCGATCCCAAGGTATTCCACTGCTCTGCCCGGACCATCGAGGCTTCCTCGGACGATCAGGTTCTGCTGGAGCTGGACGGCGAGCTGGTCGGCGCACTACCGGCGGGCTTCCGCGTGCTTCCCGGCGCGCTTTCAGTCCGCGCATAACCGCCACGACACCACGACACCTGGCGCAACGGACACTCGGCGGCCGCCGGTTCGGTTGCGGCGGCCGGCTGCGCTGTGTTACAAGATGCGCATGTCCGGACGACTTGCGGCTCTTTCGCTATTCCGGCGCCTGCGAAGGATGCGCGCGTACGGCGGCCTTCTTGCGGTCTTTCTCCTGGCCTGCGTTTTTTCGCCGCGCCGCGGGGACGCGATCCTTTTTCTCGACCTGGGAAATCTGACCGACATTCTGCGCCAGAGTTCCGAAAAAGGGATTCTGGCAGTAGGCATGACCTTCGCCATCGTTTCCGGCGGAATCGATCTTTCCGTCGGCTCGCTGCTGGCGCTTTCTGCGACCGCCTCCGCGCTTCTCCTCATGCAGCAGGGCTATTCGGCGCCGGCGATCCTTCTGGTCGTTCTGCTGATCGGCGCGGCCCTGGGGGCGGTCAACGGGGGCATCATCGCCCGGGCCCGCATGCAGCCTTTCATCGTGACCCTCGCTATGATGAGCGCGGCCCGGGGGCTTGCGCGATTCCTGTCAGGAGGCGCGGGGATCCCGCTCGCTTACGGTCCGGGGGCGGGGGATCCCGCGTTCAGGATATTGGGCGGAAGGCTGTCGGCCTACCTCCCTGTGCCGGCCCTGGTCTTCATCGGGGCCATCGCCGCGGGCCATGTTCTGCTCATGCATACCACGTTCGGCCGGCACGTCCTCGCCATCGGGGGCAACGAGGAAGCCGCACGGCTCTCGGGCATCCGTGTGGAGCGGAGCAAGATTCTTGTATACGGCCTCAGCGGCTTTCTGTCTGCGCTGGCCGGCCTTATCCACTGCGCTCAGCTCGAACAGGGAAATCCGAACGACGGCATCGCCTACGAACTGGATGCGATTGCCGCGGTCGTCATCGGCGGTACCGGCCTGTCGGGCGGCTCGGGAAGCGTCATCGGCACCCTGGCGGGAACGCTGATCATCGGGATTCTCAATAACGTGCTGGGCCTCAACAACGTGGACAGCAATCTGCAGCTCATACTCAAAGGCGTGATCATCGTCGGGGCCGTCTGGCTCCAGCGACGCAAATGACCCGGGAGGATTGGATGTCTCGATTCAGAAACTTCGCAGTTGCATTCCTGCTGGCCGCACTCGCGCTGGCCGGCGCCTGCGGACGCAGCCGCAAGGCCAGGTTTCTCGTCGGCTTCTCCCAGTGCAACCTCGGAGAGCCCTGGCGAGTGGCGATGAACGGCGCGGCGGAAGGCGAGGCTCGAAAGTATCCGGACATGGAGGTGGTTTTTTCGGACGCGCAGCAGGACAACTCCAAGCAGGTGGCCGACGTCGAGACCTTTCTCCGGCAGCGGATCGACCTGCTGATCATTTCGCCAAACGAAGCCAGGCCGCTGACCGCGATAGTAGCTCGCGCCTTCAGCCAGAAGATACCCGTCATCGTGCTTGATCGGGCCATAGAGGGGGAGACTTATACCTGCTTCATCGGTGCGGACAATCGCGAGATCGGACGCGCGGCGGGGGAGTATGCCGCTCAGATCCTGAACGGAAAAGGCGACATCGTCGAGATCCAGGGATTGCCCGGCTCGCCGCCGGCGCGGGATCGCAGCGAGGGTTTCCACGAGGGAATCTCGAGATCCCCCGGACTGCGCATCGTCCACAATCCGGTGGCCAACTGGCTGCGCGAAGAGGCCTTGACCCAGATGGAGATCGCGCTGAAGGCGCAGGCTCATATCGACCTGGTCTATGCCCACAACGATCCGATGGCGGTGGGCGCCTACCTCGCGGCTAAGGCCGCCGGCCGCGAGAAGGAAATGAAGTTCGTGGGGATCGACGCACTGCCCGGGCCGGAGGGAGGAATCCAGGAAGTGATTCAGGGCCGCCTGGCTGCAACCTTCGTCTATCCGACTTGCGGCAAAGAGGCGATTGAAACCGCCCACAGGATCCTGCTGGGCGAAACGGTGCCAAGGAGAATCACGCTGAAGACCGCGCTGATCACCGGGGAAAACGCGGAGAAGTACCTCGATTCGGTCAGGCCTTGAAGTCGCTCACCGCGGAGACGCGGAGCGCACAGAGGAACGCCGGAGGTTCTCTGCGCCCTTCGCGCCTCGGCGGTGTTGCGTTCAGGCGTGCTGCAGCGTCTTTGCCTTGGCCTTTGACGAGCCGGCCGGCTTGCGCTCGATCTGCTGCGCGTCGCAGACAGCCATGGCCGTGATGTTGACGATGTCGCTCACTTCGTTTCCGGGGATCAGCAGATACACCGGCTTTTTGATCCCGAGCAGTATCGGACCGATCGCGGTCGCGCCACCGAGATGGCCGAGCAGCTTGTAGCTGATGTTGGCCGAGGTCAGGTCCGGGCAGATCAGGACGTTTGCGCCGTTCTTCAGAGAGCTGAATGGATAGATCTCCGAGATGATTTCTGGCGCAACCGCGGTGTCCGCCTGCATTTCGCCGTCCACGACGAGCCCGGGCATCTTGCGTTTGACGAGTTCGGTGGCGAGGGCCACCTTCTCGGTGAGCGGGTGCTTCGTACTGCCGAAATTGCTGAACGAGAGCATGGCCACGCGCGGCTCGATATCCAGCTGCCGGACCTTCTCTGCCGTGAGAATCGCGATTTCCGCCAGATCCTCCGCCGTAGGCTCGATATTCACGGTGGCGTCGCATATGAATATGGTCTCGTTCTTGAAGACCAGCATGTAAAGTCCCGCGATTCTCTCCACGCCTTCCCTCTTTCCAATGATCTGCAGGGCGGGACGCACGGTGTCCGGGTAATGCTGCGTCAGACCCGAGATCAGTCCATCGGCTTCGCCGCGCTGGACCATGGTCATGCCGTAGATGTTGTTGGTCTTCATGTCGCGCTCGGCCTTGAGCTTCGTCACCCCCTTGCGCTGACGGGCGGAGTAGTAGGCCGCGACATACTCCCCGAAATTGGCGGCCTTGACGGGATCGACGACCTCGACCCCGCTGAGCTCCAGGCCAAGCTCGGAGATGCGATGGGCGACGATTTCCTTGTTGCCCAGCAGGATGGGCTGGGCGATCCTGTCGTCCACGATGATTTGCGCGGCCCGCAGGATCTTTTCCTCCTCGCCTTCCGGAAAGACGATGCGCTTGGGCGCCGCCTGCGCCTTGTGAATGAAGAATCGCATCACTTCGCGCGACTTGCCCAGGCGCGCCTCCAGGCAATCCTTGTAGGCTTCGAAATCGGCTATGGGCACACGCGCGACCCCGCTGTCCATCGCCGCCTTGGCGACCGCCGGTGCTTCCCAGAGAAGAACGCGCGGATCGAAGGGCTTGGGAATGATGTACTCCCTGCCGAACTCAATCCTCTTTCCGCCGTAGGCACGCAGTACCGAGTCGGGAACGTCTTCCTTGGCAAGATTGGCCAAAGCAGTACAGGCCGCGATCTTCATTTCGTCGTTGATGGCGCTGGCGCGCACGTCCAGCGCGCCGCGGAAGATGAAGGGAAATCCCAGCACGTTGTTGACCTGGTTGGGATAGTCCGAACGGCCGGTGGCCATGATGATGTCGGGACGTGCCGAGGTGGCGTCTTCGTAGGTGATTTCGGGATCCGGGTTGGCCATGGCAAAGACTATCGGATTGTCCGCCATCGACCGGATCATCTCCTTGCTGACGATGCCTTTCGCCGAGACGCCGCAGAACACATCGGCGCCCTTGAGGGCGTCGGCAAGTGTGCGGGCTTCCGTTTCGGCGGCAAAATACTCCTTGTAGGGATTCATCCCGTCCTTGCGCCCCTTGTAAACCACGCCCTTGGTGTCGACCAGGAGGATGTTCTGTCGATGCACACCGAGTTTCTCGTAGAGCCTTGCGCAAGCGATTCCCGCGGCACCTGCGCCGCTGAACACGACGCGCGCCCGGTTCACCTGCTTTCCGACGATCTGCAGTGCGTTGAGCATCGCCGCTCCGCTGATGATCGCGGTGCCATGCTGGTCGTCGTGGAAGACGGGTATCTTCATCAAGCCCTTGAGCTTCTCCTCGATGTAGAAACACTCCGGGGCCTTGATGTCCTCGAGGTTGATACCGCCGAAGGTCGGCTCGAGCATCAGGACCGCCTTGATGATGTCGTCGGGGTTGTGGGAGTTCAGCTCGATGTCGAATACATCCACATCGGCGAACCTCTTGAAAAGGACGCCTTTCCCTTCCATCACCGGCTTGCCCGCGAGCGCGCCGATGTCTCCCAGGCCGAGAACGGCCGTCCCGTTCGAGACTACTGCGACGAGGTTCCCCTTTGCCGTGTAAAGGTACGCGTCGTCCGGGTTGGCCTCGATCTGCCAGCAAGGTTCGGCAACGCCGGGCGTGTATGCCAGTGAGAGATCCCGCTGAGTGCGGCAGGGCTTCGTGGCAACGACCTCGATCTTGCCTCTTCTGCCTTGAGAATGATAGTCAAGCGCATCTTGCTTTCGAATCATAGGATTGCTCCTCTCGGTTTAGTCATCGATCCCGGGTTCCGAGTAGACTATTAATTGGACCTCCAACGCGGCGGGTGCTCCCACATTACTCCCTTTAATTTGCTTATTCAACGAGAGC
>Ga0316628_100001018_pt1 | contig 19082 bp, 14 predicted proteins | sample OWC_Aug_M2_C1_D5_FD_207648 | JGI IMG/M metagenome (GOLD analysis project Ga0316628, IMG submission 207648) | Wetland soil microbial communities from Old Woman Creek delta, Ohio, United States - OWC_Aug_M2_C1_D5_C | ecosystem: Environmental > Terrestrial > Soil > Wetlands | place: USA: Ohio... | reverse complement strand
TCAGCGTCGCGGCGGTGCGGGCGCTCGCCCTCGCGGGCGATGAGTACCGCGACGTGGGTGCCTTCGCCTTCTACCTCGACCGGCGGCTCCCGCTCCTGGTGAAGGGTCCCGACGTGGCCGCGTTCCTGAGCGGCCCCGAGCCGCGGGCCGTGATCGCCCCCAAAGCGATGCTTCCCGAGATCGAGCCCCTGCTGGCGAACCTCCCACACGAGGAGCTCTTTGCCGGGGCCCCTGGAACGGTGAGCGGCTCATTCGTGGTGCTGGAGAACCGCCCGGCCTTGGAGGCGGCGGGCGGACCGTCGTCCGCCGGAGAGGGAAACACCGTGATGGCGCGCAAGGGCGCGACGAGGCCTGGGAGAGGGCTTGCCGGAAGAGCACCGGACGACCGGACGCGGGGCGGGCGGTAGGGGCCCGGTCGAGCCGCCTATTTGTCCTTGGACGCCACCGTGGCGATCGTGGCCTCGAGGGCCCGTCGGTCCTCGGGGGTGATGCGCAGAAACTCGACGCCCACCTCGACCTCACCGGAGGCCCTCTCGTTCTCCCAGACGATGCGCCCCTGCGCCTTGATGACGCGTCCCGGGAGGGAGATGAGAAGCTCCACCGAGGTCCCGACGCCGAGGCACTCCTGATGCACGAACATGCACCCGCCGCTGCTGACCGTGCGGGTCATGGCCATGACCTCCGGACCCTCGGCGCCGAGCCTGCGCACGAGCACGGCGTTCTCTGCCGGGACTCGTGGGAAACGGCGGAAAGCCCGTGGTTCTTCAGCCATCGACTCGCCCTTCTCGCTGTTCTCTGAAAGCCAATCTACCAGTGGGGTGCCCGCGGTTCAAGCGCCACAAGGCGAAAGCTCCCGCTTCCTGCCGCCGAGCCACGGCCTGACGCGCGTTTCGCATGCCGCCGGCGCTCTCTTTCCAACTGGTAGAATGCCCGCCTCTGGCCCCATCGGGGCGGAAAGCAGGTGCGAGAGGGATGGCGACCCCCCCAAGCGAGAGGTTCCCAAAGGTCTTCTGGACCGCCAACGTCACCGAGCTGTTCGAGCGCGCCGCTTATTACTCGATGGCCAGCTTCGTGGTGATCTACCTCGGCCAGCTGGGGTTCGGAGCGTACTGGCCGTCCAACCTCAACAGCGTCCTGTGGACACTGGTCTACTTTCTCCCCATTCTCTCCGGGACCATCGCCGACCAGGTCGGGTTCCGCAAGTCGCTGCTGGTGGCGTTCGTCCTGCTGGCGGCCGGGTACTTCCTGATGGGGTTTCCGGTTTGGTTTGCCGGCGGCGAGCTCGCCCCCACCGTGGCCAAGGAGTTCACTGCCAAGCCGGGTTTCGTGGCCATCATCGTCGTGGCCATCGTGCTCATCGGCATGGGGGGCTCGGTCATCAAGCCGTGCATTTCGGGGACCGTGCAGAAGACGTCCGGCACCCTGGCCACGCTTGGTTTCGCCATCTTTTACATGGTCATCAACATCGGCTCGCTCTTCGGGCGCGGCACCGCGTTCGTGGTCCGCACCCGGTCGAGCGTCGTGCTCGTCCTGCTCGTCGTCGGCGCCTGCGCGCTGGCGGCGGCCGCGCTCATTCTCCTGGCGCGCTGGAGCGCAGCAAACCGCGAACGCAAGGGGAACATCGGCTGGACCACGCTCGGATCCCTTCTCGTCGTGACGGTCGCCGTGCTGGTGATCTCGTGGATTCTCCGGCTCCCGAGCGGGCAGCCGTCCGGCGGCTCGGGCTCGAGCCTGTCATACATCTTCGCGGTGGCGACCGCGGCCTCGGCGGTCGCGTTCTTCGTCGTCCTGTTCTTCTACCGGGACCACGAGACGACTGCTACGGCAGCCCCGGCGGCCAAACCCAAGCGTTCCGTGGGGCGGATCCTGCTCGACATGGTCCTGGTGCTCAAGAGCGGCCGTTTCACGCTGTTCCTGCTGGTGATCAGTGGTTTCTTCTTCCTCTACAACCAGGTCTACAACGTGCTCCCGCTCTACGTGAAGCGGGTCGTGGAGCTGAGCCCGGCGATGGACCTCTACACCGCCGCCAACCCACTGGTCATCGTCTGCTTCCAGCTTCTCATCACGAGTCGATTCGGAAGGATGCGGCCGATCCGCTCGATGATCGTGGGCAGCATCGGCATCTCGCTCTCGATGGCGGTCAACCTCATTCCGATCTTCGCGTCAGGCGGCGTCCGCGCGCTCGCGGCCAACTGGCTCCCGATCGGTTCCGTGTTCGTGATCATGACGGTCGCGTTGATCGCCTTCTCGGAGCTTTTCACCTCGCCGCGCATGTACGAGTACATCGGCGCGCTGGCGCCCAAGGGGCAGGAGGGGCTTTTCCTCGGTTACGCCAACCTGCCGCTCGCCATCGGATCGCTGTTCGGCGGCCCGGTCGGCGCGTTCATCTTCAACGACATCATGGCCAGGGGCGCGACCAAACGCCCGGACGGCCTGCTCGAGCTCGACCCGACCCAGAACGCCCTCGGCTGGATAATCCTGATGGCGATCGGCCTCGCCTCCGCGCTCTCCATGTGGCTGTTCAACCGCTGGCTCGAGAAGCAGAAGGCGTAGCGGCCGCCCGCTAGCGCGAGGGTGTCCGGGCGGCAATGGCGCCTTCGCCGGCCGCACGGAACGCACGCGAGACGCCGCCGACCCCGAGCTTGACCCCGCCGAAGACCCGGGAGACGAGCAGGGCACCCTCGAGGTCCTCCCGCCGGAGAAGCTCGAGCAGCACGCGCCCCGGGTGCCCAACCTCCCCGTCGTCGCGCGATCTCTCGACGAGGGCACCGGAGGAATCGCGGTAGCGCAGCGCCCAACAGTGGTGGTTGGCCTTGCGAAGCTCACCCCTCCGCCGTTTCACGGCGGCGGCGACGTCCTCCTCGGAGGCCGCCGGGAAGAGCAGGGCGTGGAAGCGCGAGCGCTCCACGGTGAGCCTGGATTCGCTCGCTGCAGTGACCTTCACGCTCTCTCCAGCTGCGGCCCCGTCCCGGGCGAGCGCTTCATCGGCGCCATCCTACCCGTTTCCGGTTTCGTTCCGGCACCGTGCGGTGTCCAAAGGGCAGGAGCTAGCGGAATGGGCGAAGGGAGGCCGCCGTGTTCGACACCAACCTGATCGCGTCGCACCCGGGGCGGGAGGTGAAGGGGAAGCTGGCGACGCTGCCGGTGGCGCTGGCGATCCACGTCCTCGCGTTGGGCTCCGTGATGGTCGGCCAGCTATGGGCCGTGGACAACGTGCCGGACCCGGCGCTCACGGTACGCTTTGTCGAGTTCCACCCCCCGATGCCGCCGCCCCCGCCGCCCCCGAAGGGGAATGGTCCGGGCACAGACACGAACCCGCCTCCGGTGAGCTCTCCGGTGCAGCCTCCCGAGGTCCCGTCGGTGCCCGCGAAGGCGGGGACGCCCGACGCCGGAGGCGCTCCAGACGGCGTGCCGGGGGGTGTCCCCGGCGGAAGCCCGGACGGCGTGCCCGGAGGGGTGCCACGGGAGCCCGACCGCTCCCGCGTGGAGCCTGAACCGGTCTATCGGCTCGACCCGACCCTGTCGCCACCGGTCGCGATCGCGCGCCCGGCGCCGCCCTTCCCCGAGCTCGCGCGCAGGCTGCGCCGGGAGGGGGCCGTGGTGCTCGAGGCGATCATCGACAGGTCCGGAAACGTCGTGGACGCACGGGTGCTCACCGACCCCGGCTTCGGATTGAGCGAGGCAGCGCTCGCCGCGGTTCGCACGTGGAGGTACCAGCCGGCCACCCTCGACGGGCGGCCCGTGAGCGTCTACCTGACCGTGACTGTGACGTTCCGGCTCCATGGCAGCTCGTAGCGTCCGGCATCGCTCGCCCCAGACCCGGCGGCGTTTGGCGGCGCCCGATGCCCGGGGACCGCCCGGTCGCCCAGCGTCGGCAAAGGACTCGATCCAACTCCCGCGCAGCCGTGCCGGGCAACCGGCACGGCTGGTTTTGTCTTAGCGAGCGGCCGGCTCTGCCGGCGCGAGCGCGGGGACCGGCGCATGCGCCGGTGGGGTCTTGAGCGCGCGGGTGGGTGATTGGGTCGTGCGCGGGCCCCCCCGAACACAGATGTGTCGGGGCTATGATCGTGGTGTCATGATCGAGATCACGGCCGGTCTCGCGATCCCCGACGGGGAGCTGTCGTTTGCCGCCTCGAGGAGCGGCGGGCCCGGGGGGCAGAACGTCAACAAGGTCGCGACCCGAATCACGCTGGCATTCGACGTGGCGGGTTCGCCGAGCCTCACGGACGAGCAGAGAGCCCTGATCCTGACGCGTCTTGCGACGCGGATCAGCAGGGAGGGAGTGCTGCGGGTCGTCTCCCAGCGCCACCGCACCCAGGGAGGCAACCGCCGGGCGGCACTGGAGCGCTTCATCGAGTTGCTGCGTGGCACCCTCGCCGAGGAGGTCCCACGGGTTCCCACGCGGCCTCATCGTGCCTCCAGGGACCGCCGCGTTGCGTCGAAGAAGCTGCATGCGCGCCTGAAGGAGTCCCGCCGCCGTCCGGATCCCGACGAGCCGTGATCGCCGGCCGCCAGCCCGTTTCGCCCCCCGAACCGACGAGACGGACAGCACGGTCCTGACCTAGGCGTGCCTCCGCATCGGGTTTTCAGTCGATCGCAGGTGTTTCGGTATCCTGTATCTGCGGGAGCGAGGCATGGAAGCCACGCACGGCACAGGGCGGAGGTCGCGACGACGGTGGTTGCTCCTCACCCTCGTTCTGGTCCTCACCGTGCCGATGGCGGCCGCAGCGGTCGGGTGGTGGGCGCTGCGCTCGACGGGCGGTCGCGCATGGTTGCTCGCCCTCGTGACCGCGCGGGTGGACCAAACCTACGGCGTTCACCTCGACATCGGTGACTTCACGGCCGCGCCGTGGGCCGGGGCGCTCGACCTGAGGGATGTCGCCGTCGGCGTGCCGGCATCTCGGCCATTTCTCACCGCGCGGAGGGTTCGGCTCGAGGTGGACCCGCGCACCGTGTTCAGATCGACGGTCGTCGTCCGGGCGCTGGTCGTGGAAGAACCGCGCTTGGACGTCGGGGCCCCTCGTCCTTCGCCTGCAGCGCCTCGCGGGGCGACGCCGGCGTCGCCGATGCGGGCGATCGAGCTCCAAGGGGTCGTGATCCGCGACGGCTCGATCGTCGGTGGCACGGTTCCACCGCCGGCGGACTCATGGGTCTCGGGTTGGAGCGCCGAACGCATCGGGCTGGAGGGCAGCTTTCGCGGCGGACGGCTCGACGCTCGTCTCACCGCCGGCGCGATCAACGTGAGACGCCCGGGTGGGACCGCGCTGGCGCTCTCCCTTGCCGCGCACCTGGACGGCAGCCCGCCGCAAGACCTCCGTCTGGTCAAGCTCGAGGTCCACGGACCGGGCCTCTCGTTCACCGCGTCCGGGGGCGCGATGCTCGACCCGCCGGGGCCCATCGGTCTCACGTTCGTGTTCGATGGAGAGCCGGGCCTCCTCGTCCCGGAGTCGGCGGTCGGCGGGCGCGTCGCAGCTCAAGGCGAGATCGAGCTTCGGGCGCGCTCCGGGCGCGTCGCGGTTCAAGCGCGTGGCCTGTCGCTTGCAGCCGCGCGAGGCCTCGTTCCGCGGGAGCTGTTCGACGGGTTCGAAGCGGCGAGCACGTTGGTCGATGTCGAGGTCCGGGCGGCCGGCTCCGCGGCCGAGCCCGGAGCGGTGGCCGGAACAGCGTCCCTCGGCCTCCACCGCAGCGGCCGCGAGGTGCTCACGGCGCGCTGTGACTTCGGTCCCGGGTCGGGCGCTCCGACGCCGGGTGTGAGGTTGAGCTTCGAGGCGTCGCTGCTGCCCTCCTCACCCGGGCGGCGGCACGCGGCGGGAACCATCGCCGCGGCGTCATGGCCCGAGGCGGCGCAGGGGCATCTGGAGAACGCCCGCCTCGAGGTGAACGTCCCGGACCTCGCGGTGGCCGTGGCGGAGCTTCGTGCGCTCTGGCCACGTCTGTTGCCGCCGATGCCCGATGGCCTGCCCGTCGTCGGGTCGCTCGATCTCGCCGGCGAGGCACAGGGTCCGCTGGCCGGGTTTCGTGCCGACGTGCGCGCACAGTGGCGGCCCGAATCCGGGTCGGAGGTGGACCTGGTGGCTAGGGGCTGGCCGCTGGCCAAGCGGGGAGAGGCCACGCTCACCGCTCGGGGTATCAACCCGCGTCTTTTCGACCCACGACTCTCGGGGAGCGTGTCCGGATTCCTCACCGTTGCCGGCTCGCAGGGGGCGCTCCGCGCGAACGTCGCCCTGGACGGCAGCGGCCTCGCCCTCGGGCCCGGCGGCCCGTCCCTGGATGAGATCCATCTCGAGGCCGAGACGGACGGCAAGGCCCTCAGCGTGCGGTCGTTCTCCGGTGCGATCGGCCGTCGCCGTTTTTCCGGTTCCGGGTGGGCGGCGATCGACCTGCCGCTCCACGATGCGAGGCTCGACGTTCACCTCGTCGAGCCCGCAGACGATGTGGCGGCCGCCGACATCGCCTTGGCGATGCGGAACGGCACCCTCGTCGCCGACGCAAGCGCCCCCGAGACGCCTGCGGGGCCCGTGGTCTTGGAGGCGACGGTTCCCCTCGCCGCCCTGCGCGGGATCCCCGGCGTCGGCCAGCGCCTCGCCGCGCTTCCGGTGCAGGCCGCCGCGGGGCCGGTCCACGTCTGGTTGTTCGCGCCCGGGCTCGACTCATGCTCGCTGCTCCCCGCTCTTGGAATCTCGGACCGTCCGGAGCGGGCGAGGGCGGCCCTTCGTGCCGAGCTCTGGGTGGACCCGAGCGACGTGGCTGGCGGGAACGCCGAGGTTGTGCTTTCCGAGCTTTCGTTTGAGGCAGGGGAGCACCGCGTCGCGTCCGAGGGACCGGTCACGTTGCGCCTCGCCGGCGGAAGGGTCGATCTGGAGCAGGTGTCCCTGCGAGCCGACACGGCCGCCCTGGACCTGGGAGGGACCGTCTGGTTGGCCCGCTCCTGGGACCCCGCCCATGACGCGCCTGCTTCGCTGGTCGAGCGGTTCCGGTTGGACGTCCGGGGACAGACCCCTGCGCCGCTCACAAACCCCTTCCTGGTAGGTGGCGGCAAGGCCTCGGGTGTGCTGGATGTCGCCCTCCACGCCGAGGGCACACCGGCACAGCCCACGGGGACCCTGAAGGTGGACGGCCGCAGCGCCACCTTCCTCTGGCCCGTGCCGTACGCGACGAAGATCACCGAGCTTTTCGCGGATGCCACCCTGGCCGGCCGGCAGGTGGTGCTGCACGAGGGCCGCTGCCGCCTCAACGGGGGAACGGTGGAGTTCACCGGCCGACTGGCGCCCGGCGGTGCCGTCGAGGGCCAGGCGCTGTTCTCGGATGTTCGCTATCGCCTCGATTTCGGTCTGTGGGCCGTGCTCTCGGGAGAGCTTTCCCTCACCATGCCCCCTGCCGGCAGGTCGCTGCTTGCGGGGCGCGTTTCGCTCGACCGTGGCTGGCTGAGCCGCGACCTGGACCTGGAGCACGAGGTGCTGCCGGCCGTCCTGGGACCCCCGCGCACGGTGGGCACCCAGACGAACCGGCTGGACGCCATTGACCTTGCGATCTCTCTCGACACCGTCCAGGGCGTGCGGGTGAAGAACAACCTCGCGAACCTGCGCGCCAGCTGGGAGCCGCTGGAGGTGTCCGGAACCGCGTGGAACCCCCGCATCCGCGGACGGGTGGACGTCGAACCGGGAGGGTTGGTGTACGCGGCCGGCCAGGTCTTCCGACTCGATCGCGCGTCGGCCACCTTCATGGGGGACCCGGCCACCGATCCGCGGCTCGACTTCGCGACCACGAGCTCCCTGCAGGACCCGACCATCGGGCGCACCGCCGCTGCAGGGTCCAGGTTCTTCCAGACGGAGACGCCCACCAAGGCCGAAGCCGCAGATGTGCTCTCCTCGGGGCTGGCGTCCGTCCTCGGCCAGCGCGTCGGCGAGACGCTCGGTCTCGGGGAGGTCACGGTCCGCCCGGTACCGGTGTGGGGGGAGGCCGACCCGACCGCTCGTTTGACCGTGTCGCGCGCGCTCTCGGCCAGCGCGTCGTTTCTCGTCTCCCTCGACCTTCGCAACGCCCAGCGGCAAACGTACATCCTGGATCTCCACGGGTTCCGTCGGGTGCCGACGTTCGAGGCACAGGTTTTCACGAACGACAAGGGCCACCAGGGCGCGACGCTCCAGCAGACCCTCGAGTTGGGCGGCCCGAGGCGTGCGGGCATGGGTCTGCCGGTCCTTGGCCGAATCGTTGTGGAGGCCCCGGCTACGCTCAAGAGTCGTGCCGTGCGCGACGCGGTCGGTCTGCGCAGCGGCGAAGCCATTCGAACGAGCGCGCCGGTGGACGCCGAGGTGGATGTCGCCGAGGCCCTACGCTCGCTGGGCTACACCGAAGCCGAGGTCTCGGCGGACCTGAGGCCGGCGGAAGGCAAGCCCGGGCGCCAAGACCTCGTGGTCTCCGTGGTGCCGGGTCCGAGGGCCGAGTTCCGCTTTGCCGGCGACCCGCTTCCCGCCGCCTCACGCCGAGCCGTAACGGCGCTTTACCGGAGTGACTACTACGAGGCCGAATCGCTGGAGGAGATGCGCGCTGCGGCGGTACGAGCCTTCCGCTCGCTCGGCCACCTCGACCCCGAAGTTGTGGTGGCCGTGACGCCCTCCGATCCAGCGGAGAAGGATGGCAGCCGGCTGGTGACCGTCACAGGCCGGGGTGGCCGCAGGGCGGTGATTGGCGCGGTCGATTTCACCGGCGTGCCGCCGGAGGACGCTGAGACGCTTGCCTCCCGATTCTCGGGGACGCTGGATCGAAGTGAGCTGGCGGCAGGCCTGCCGGATGCCGATACGCGAGTGGTGGAGTCGCTTCGTCGACTCGGCTATCGCGGAGGCCGTGTCCTGCGGCGGGAGCTCCTGGACGGCGACACGCGTCTCGTCGTACTCGTGGCGACGGGGGCGCGCGAAAGGCTGGCAGAGGTCTCGCTCGTCGGCCTGCGCGAGGACGACGCGCTGCGCCTGGCGCCGCGCCTCGGGGTGCGCGTAGGCGATCCGGTCAGGACCGATCTCGTCGCCGGCGGTGCGGTGATCATCGCCGAGGACTTCCGCTCCCGCGGCTTTGCCGACGTGCGGGTCACACCCGTGCTGAGGGAGGCATCGGGCGGTCGCGCACCGGACCAGGTGCTTACCTACGAGGTCAAACCCGGGACGGGCTACCGGGTGGCCGATGTGCGGCTCGATGGCCTGCGGTGGACAAACGTCTCGTTCGCAAGACACCTGGTCGGTCTCCTGCCCGGCGAACCGCTGCGCGGACGCGATGTCGTCACGGCGCGCATTCGCCTCCTGGGCACCGGCCTGTTCTCCGGCGTGCTCTCCAGGACCGAGAAGAACGCCGACGGCAGCGCCGTCGTGACGTTCAGCGCAGCGGAGAGGTCACGCTTCACCCTCTCCTACGGTTTACGATGGGAGAGCGAAGTGGGCGCGGCGGGCGTTGTGGAGTTCGTCGATCACAACGTGCTTGGGCGCGCCGTCACCGCGGGCGCGCAGCTCCGCTACGAGCGCGACGACCGCAGCGCCCGCCTCTATCTGGGTGTGCCCGACGTGCTCGACACCCGGAGCAGCCTCGAGGCGTTCGCCGAGCGCAGGCGTGTGGAGCGCGGCGGGCTCGTCACCGATTCCTCAGAAGGCACGCTCCAGCTCTCGCGCCCGCTCCGCAACGCCCTGACCACCAGGGTCTACCTGCGGTACAGCGATACGCACCTGTACGAGGCGCAGCCCAACCCGTTCGAACCACCCTACGACGTGCGAGTCCGACATCCGTACGTCGGGGCGCAGCTCGTCCTGGATACCCGCAACGACGCCATCATGGCAACCAGAGGGTTGATGGCCAGCACCGACCTGTCCGCCAGCAACCAGGCGCTGGGCAGCGACTTCCACTACCTCCGATGGTACAGCCAGCTCAACCTCTACCAGCGGCTCGCCTCCGTGGCCGGACGAGCCGTCAGTTGGGGTCAGTCGGTGCGGGTGGGTCTTGCCCGTGCCTACGGCCAGGATCTCATCCCAGACGCCCGCTTCTACGCCGGGGGCTCGTACTCGGTGCGCGGGTACGCCAACGAGAGCCTGGGGCCTACCGAGGAGCTGGGAGGCGCCGTCTACCCGGTCGGGGGCGCCGCCCTGCTCGTCGTCAACGAGGAGCTGCGCGCATCGCTTCTGCCCGGCATCACGGGCCTGGTGTTTTTCGACGCCGGACAGGTTTGGGCCGAGATCGCCGACTTTGGCTCGTCACTCGCGAAGTCTTTCGGCCTGGGATTGCGCGCCGCGACGCCGCTCGGGCTCATCCGTTTCGACGTCGCGCGGCCACTCGACGCGCCGCCGGGGGCAGCGCGCGTGCAGTTCAGCCTGGGTTTTGGCAACGTCTTCTGAGCGCCGGCCGTTGGCCAGAGCGGCGCACGGGCATCGTGCGCGGCTCTCAGCGCTTCGCTGCCTTCAGGACGGCCTGCGCCTTATCCGCCTCCGGTGCCTGGGGGGCGACCTTGAGAAAGCGGTCCATGTCCAGCACGAGCTGGTCCTTCTTGCCGAGCTTGTCCTGTGCAAGGCCGCGGTAGTAGTAGGCGTATGCAAGCCCCGAGTTCTCGTTGATGGCGCATGTCAGAAGATCGACCGCTTCCTTCCATTTGCCCTGCCATACCCGGGTCGCTCCCTGCTGGAAAAGAACGAGGGCACTCTCGAAACCGGCGTTCTTAGCCTTGGCGAGGCTAGCAAATGCCTTGTCGTACTGTTTGATTCGCAGCTGTGCCACTCCGAGGTAGTACCACGCGGCCGCGTTGTGCTCATCCTTTTCGACCGCAGCCTGCGCGAGCTGGGCGGCCATGCCGAATGCCTTCTCGGCCTCACTGAATTTCTTGGCATGAACGTACGTTTCGCCGAGGTACACCTGCGGCGCGGGGTCGCCGGGCAGGAGGTCGGCGGCCTTGGCCAGCGTCTTGGCGGCCTCGTCGTACTTCTTCTCCTGTTCGAGGATACGACCAAGCGTCACGGCGACCGCTCCGTCGGTATCGGCTCGTGTGGCCACCGGTTGAAGCGCCGCGCGCGCGTCCTTGGTCTGGTATTCGACGAGCCTGCGGTTGGCCTGTTGCAGCTCCGGCGAAGCCTCCTGCGCCCGCGCATGAGCGGCGGTCAGGGTGACGGCGGCGCAGACCCCCGACACGACCGCCAGCATGGCAACCGTTGTGGAATTCTTCGATCGCATACGCACCTCCGTTTCGGCGTTGCTCCGGTCGGACCGTCTGGTCGACGCACCATGCTACCGCAGAGCGGGCGGCCTCGTGTGCGAGCAGACTCCACGGGCCGACGGGTGAGCGCGGGCCGGTGGCCTGTCCCGCGTCTTCCGGTTACCAGCTACTGGAGGCGCCGCCGCCGCCGAAGCTGCCGCCGCCACCCGAGAACCCGCCGGAGCTCCACCCTCCGCCCGACCCCGAGTGGCCGCCGGAGGCGGCAAACGCCACGAGGCCGGGGTGCGCCTTGAGGAAGGTCTTACCCCCGCCTGTCTTGCCGAGCCAGAACTTGGCGACGGGGAAGCCGATGACCCAGGCGGGAATCAACAGGGCGCCCGCCGTTCCCCAGAGGGCGAAGGGGAACACCGCGTAAAAGGGCATCAGGAAGACGTACAGGAACCAGCTCTGGCAGCCCTTGCCGAGCAGGGCGAGCGCCGAGAACAACCCGATGACCACGACGAACACGAGGGTGGCGATCAGCCGCGGGAGGAGGGGCAGGTCGGAGACGGACTTTGCGCCCGACGCGGACCGGGGCACGGTCACCTCCTTCCCTTCGATGGTCGCGATGATGGCGTCCACCCCCGCCTCGACGCCTGCGCCGAAGTCGCCGTTGCGGAAAGCGGGACGGACCACGTCGTCCAGGATGCGCTTGCACTGGATGTCGGTGAGCTTGGCCTCCAGACCGTAGCCGACCTCGATGCGCATCTTCCGGTCACCCTTCGCAATCAGGAGCAAGACCCCGTCGTCCACGCCCTTGCGGCCCAGCTTCCACGTCTCGGCCACCTGGTGGGAGTAGTCCTCGAGCGGCTCCCCGTCCAGGCTCTCGACGGTCAGGACGGCCACCTGGGCGCCGGTCTGCTTCTCGAGCTCCGCGAGAGAGCCCTCGATCCTGGCGCGCATTTCGACCGGAATCATGCCGGCGGTGTCGTTGACCCTTCCCGAGAGGTAGGGCACTTCCTTTGCACCAGCGAGAGATGCGAGGAACGCCAGCGCGAGGGCGGTGGCCACCCGCGCCCGCACCGACCGCACGGCCTCTCCGGCGGAGATCCGCACGGCTACTCCTCCCTCGTCTGCAAGCTGTCGGGGAGCTCGTCGGTGTCGTCGGGGCGGATGACCATGCCCCGGCGCTTGAGCAGCTCCCCGCACCGGCGGATACCTGCCGCGAGCGCCGCTCCGGGCCGGCCGGCACGGATGCCGGCGGCAATGTCGGCGACGATCGCGTCCCACTCGTGCTGGCCGACCAAAGCGTTGATCCCCGCGTCGCCCAGCACGACGACCCGGCGCTCGAACAGTGAAACGAAGACCAGGACACCGGTGCGGTCGGCCGTCTTGAAGACCTCGCTTTCGAGGAAGGCGGCGGTAGCCCTCTGCCGCACGCGGTGCTCCACGACGGCGCCTTCGGCCAGCCACACCTTGAGCGGCCGGATCACGGCCGCCGCGAGGTACCCCAGGGCGCCCCCGGCCAGCGCGGGAAGCGCGATCCACGCCAAGACGGGGCCGCCCCACACCTCGGCCCGCCAGTGAAGGAGGGCGGCCAGCGCCACCGCCAGGAACGCGCCCAGGGTCGCGCCCTTCCACGCGGCGGCCTCGTAGTGATCCGAGTGGGAGACCGCGTAGGGGACGATTTCGCCGGCCGTCTCCGCCTCCGCGTCCCGAACGGCCCTCTCGATCTCCGCCAGGTCGGTCGGTGAGAAGAACTGATCCACGCGCATCTGGGGCACCGTCCTTTCCCGCTGGGGACCTCTGAACTGGCCGGAGATTAGCACAGGAGCAGGGTTCTTCCGGGATCGGAGGCGCGCGCAGCCTGGTCGCCCGGCGGCGACGGCATCACTTCACGATCTTGGCGAGCAGTGTCTCGAACCGCCTCTTGTCGTCCCCCTCGAACGAGGAGAACCTCACCGCGATGCCGCTCAAGCGCTCGCGCTTCTCGGCCGTTTGCCTCACGACGACCGCGGACCCGCGCACCGGGCTGGTGTCGCCCGGCATCGTCAGCTCGAACGTCATCTGGGTCCCCACCGGGTAGGCGTGGTCCGTCTTGATCAGCATGCCGTGGGCCGAGATGTTCTCGGTCTGGCAGAGTGTCTGGGTCGTGCCCCAGGAGAGCTGGACCTTCAGACGGGACGTGGCCCTCATGGCGAAGCGCGGCGGCACCTCCAGAAGGCGGAAGAGCACGTGCGGCAGGTGCTGGGCGAACTCCTCAACGGCGAGCGCCCGGTTGGCACCCTTGCCGACGAACTCCTCGGCTTCCTGGAGCATCCCGCGCGGGGTCAGGAGGACCAGTGCGGCCTGCCGGCAGGGGGAGTCCTTCTTGCGGACCGCACTCAGGAACTGTTGGGTCGCCATGTCAGGGAGGGGATACGCCGCGACGATCGCATCGAACGGCAAGAACGCGATCGACTCCAGGGCGCCGGTGGCCGTCTCCGCGTAGTCCGCGTAGAACTTGGCCGCGCCCAGGACGGAAGCGACCTTGTGGAAGAGCTGCTCCTCCAGGCCGACGACCAGCGTGCTGCGCTGCACCCCGTACATGTGCGCCTGCCCCGCTCCTCTCGACCGGCTGCCGGGCGACCGCAGGCAGCCTGGAAAAAGCTTACTGCGTTCCGCCTGTCTCTCCAAGCTCACCCGTCTCCGGGTTCGCTCGGCCCGAAGAGTCGTGGTACTCGTCCGCCTCGAGTGCGCTTCGGGCGATCCGACACGCCGGGCGGGTCAAGGACTCCCCGGGTGCCGGGCGGCTGCTACTCGTGTGGTACCAAGTTGACCTCGGGCTCGGACGCGCCGCTCGCGCCGAGGAGCCGGGTCAGGAGGTGCCGGAATCGGGTCTTGTCGTCGTCGTGGAACGACAGATACTGCACGGCGAAGCCGCTGACGGTCTCACGCTCTTCGAGGGTCCGGCGCACGACCACGGCGAGTCCGCGTATCGGCGTGCTGTCCCCCGGCATGGTGAGCTCGAAGCTCAGCTGGGTGCCAATGGGATAGGTGCGATCCGACCTGATCAGCATCCCGGTGGAGGAGACGTTCTCGGTGTGGCACGTGAGGCGTCCGGCGCGGGGAGCCAGACCGACCTCCAGGCGCAGCCTGCCTCTCAACGCGACTCGGGGCGGCACCTCGCAGAGGCGGGAGAGCACGTGGGGAAGCTGATCGGTGAGGTCCTCGGGGGTCAGCACCCGGTTGGCGCCCCGCCCGAGGAACTGCTGGGCCTGCTCGAAAAGGTCCTGCGGCGCGATCAGAACGACCCCCGCTTTCCGGCAGTTCGAGCCCTCCTTGCGCACGAGGTCGAGGAAATCCTGCATCTCCATGTCTGGCAACGGAAAGGCGGCCACGATCGCATCGAACGGCAGGAACCCGATCGCTTCCAGAGCGCTCGTGGTGGTTGGCTCGTATTCGGCGTGGAACTTGGCTGCACGGAGGACGTTGACGAAGCTGTCGAACGACTCGCGCCCAAGGCCCACCACCAGCGTGTTGCGCTGTGCGCCGTACATGCCCGGTCAGCGCTCCTTTAAAGAAGTCTAGCATAGCCGGCCGGCAACGGTCGTGACCATGGGGGGCCTCTCCCATCCGGGCGCGGAAAGGACCGCGGGGTAAAACGCGGCTACAATCGCGCCATGCATGCCGGTGTTCGCCATGCCGACGACGTGGTGATCGTGGACTTCCGCGGAGACCTGGTGGAGGAGGACGGTGAGGTTCTCCTCCGGCAGGTCGTGGACGAGCTCCTTTCGGAGGGGTGGAGGAAGATCCTCATCAACCTCGCGAAGGTGAAGCGCATGGATAGCGCCGGCGTCGGCGAGTTGGTGGCGAGCTGGAAACTGGCTGCCGAGTTCGGCGCTTCGGTGAAGCTGCTCCGACCCGGCGACCGGGTGCGCTACACCCTGCACCTGAGCCAGATCCTGCCGCTCCTGGAAGTCTTCGAGGACGAGGCCACGGCGGTGCGCAGCTTTGCCTCGTAGGGGGTCTAAACCTCGAGGCGCTCGAGGTTCCTCACCCCGAGCCGCAGCGGCAGCACCGTCGTCACCGCCGTCACCCCCAGCGTGAAGAGCGCGCCTCCGGCAACCAGCCACGCACCGCCGCCGGCGCCGCCGACATGATGGAGGGAGCGGTTCCAGTGCAGGACCGCGGTTTCGACCCCGGCGACGAGCACAACGTAGACGGCGCTCAGGATGAAGGTGAGGGTGCCTCCGAGCCCCGAGACAATGCGCGAGGGGCTCTCCTCGGCGAGGTTCGGGTATAGGCAGCCGAGGCCCACCGCGAGGCCAGACAGCGCAACGCTGGCCGAACACACCGTGAACAGCGAGAACGCGAACGGTACGAGGGGCAGGTGCAGGCGCCATCCCGAGAGCAGCGCGAGACCGAGCGTGATCGCCGCGCTGAACGCCACGCTCAGCCAGAACTTCTGCAGGACCAGCTGCCGCCTCGCGAGCGGTGCCTGGCCCAGGATCCAGAAGCGCCGGCCCTCCAGGCTGAGGAGCGGGAAGACGAAACGCGTCGTCAGGGTGGCCAGCACCAGCAGCGCCGCGACGGTGTTGAGCAGCGTGATCCAGCTCTGCCAGAGCGCCGTCGAGAAACCACGGGCGCCCCCGCGCATGTTGGCGATGTACAGGAGGAGCATCCCGAAGAAGATCGCGAACTGCGACCACTGCGCGGGATCGCGCGTGAACAGACGGATGTCCTTGACCGTGAGCCAGCGCGCCTGCGCGGGGAGAGGAGCGAGGAGCCGCGCGAGCGTGTCGGAACGGCCTAGCCGGGCCCGGCGCCTAGCGCGCCTCCCTCCCCCTGCGAGATCCGACCAGCCGTGGTGAAAGACGCGCTGCGCACTCTCGGCCGCGAGCCAGCCGAAGAAGAGCGCGTTGGCCGCGAGCAGCGCGAGCCAGAACACAGCTTCCCCGACCTCGCCGCGCACCCCGGCGACCAGGCCGCTCGTGAGCCAGAAGCTCGGGAGCAACGGGCTGTCCGCCCGAGCCGTGAGACGGAACGCGGCGGAGAGATCCGCCGTTTCCCGGAAGTGGGGATCGGCGAGCTGCGCACGGAAGAAGGCGAGCACCGCTACGAGCGCGACGGCGGCCGCCACGATGAGGGCCGAACGCGGCAGGCGCGGCAGCGCCCGGACCGCGAGCATGGCGATGATGGCCCCGAGCGCGGCCGGGACAACCACGAACGGGACGAAGAGCAGCACGGCGACCGGGTAGAACGGCCAGGCCGCGTGGCGCACCAGGCCGTAGGCCAACACGAGGGGGGACCCGAGGTAGGCCGTGGACCACGAGCTGAAGGTGACGATCTCGACGAAGCGCGCGAGGAAGAGCGTCCGGAACGAGAGCGGACCGGCGAGCAGGGGCAGCACCTCGGGGGAGCGGTAGAGCGTCGCGTGGGTAAGGAGCGCGTTGGAGAAGACGAGCAGGACGAACAGCACGAGGGCGAAGATCGAGAGCGCCCTCGGGATCAGCAGCTCCACCAGGCTGAGATCGGCGCCGCCGAGAAGGCCGACGCCGAAGCGGTCCAGCGCCTGCAGGGCGAGCTTCGCCAGGGCAAACGCCCCGACCCAGAGCGCCACGACCGAGGTCGCGACGAGGGCGACCTTGAGCTTCGACTCGCGGCGCACCGACGCCAGGGAGTGGCCGGTGGTGCGCAGCTTCGCAACCAGGATGGCGCCGAACGGGCTCATGCACCGTCTCGCGTCAGCTCGAGGAAGACGTCCTCGAGCGTTCCCGGGCGGCTGGCGAGGGCCTTGATCTGGGCCACGGTGCCGAGGGCGAGCAGCCTCCCCTGGTGGATGATCCCGATTCGGTCCGCCACCTCCTCGGCGATGGAGAGCGTGTGGGTGGACATGAAGACCGTGAGGCCTTCGCGGGTGTGCTCGCGCAGGTAAGACTTGACGTTGCGGATGCTCTTCGGGTCGAGCCCGACCCACGGCTCGTCCACCACCACGACCCGGGGCTCGTGGAGGAAGGTCGAGGCGAACGCGAGCTTCTGGCGCATCCCGTGGCTGAGGTCGGCGATGAGGAGGTCCTCGGCATCGGCTACCTCGAACGCCTCGAGGAGGCCGGCGATGCGGTCGTGCAGGCCGTCCCCCGCCATCCCGTAGAGGCCCGCCACGAACTGCATCAGCTCACCCCCCGTGAGCCTGTCGTAGAGGAAGGGCTGGTCCGGTATGAACCCGAGCAGACGCTTGGCCTCCACCGGCTGGGCGACGATGTCGAAGCCGCCGATCAGGGCACGCCCCGACGTGGGACGCAGCAGGCCGGTGAGGAGCTTGATCGTCGTGGTCTTGCCCGCCCCGTTGGGGCCGAGGAAGCAGAAGAACTCCCCGGGCGCCACGGTGAGGGTGAGGCCGTCCACCGCAGCCTTGCCGCCGAACGCCTTCCCGAGGTGCTCGGTCCGGATCATTCGACCTCCACCACCTCGATCCTGATGCGGCCCAGGAATGCGACCACGCCGCGCCAGTCCTCGAGGCCGCCGGTCGCCAGCTTGACGTGGGTGGCGTCGGCGATCGGCTGGCCGAGCGTGGGGTCGATCCAGACCCAACGCCCGGCGAACACCTCCGGCCACGCGTGGTAGCCGAACGCTCCCAGCTCCTCGCTCCACACCAACCCTGCGGCCATTCGGGTCGGCACGCCGGCGGCGCGCGCGAGCGCGGCGAAGAGCACGGTGTGCTCCGTGCAGTCACCCTCGCGGCTCGCCAGCACGTCGAGGGCCGAGGGCAGGGACAGCACCGCCTTCTTCTCGAGGTGTGCGTTGACCCACGCGTTGATGAGGAGGGCGCGCGCCCACACGCTCCTCTCTGCACCCACGATGCGGGCGGCCTGTGCCTTGATCGCAGCGTTGTCGCACTGCACCACGACGTTGCAGCCGAGGGCGGACGCCAGTTCCACGGGAGGAAGGGCGTGCGCGCTCGCCGCCGGCGACGTCCCGGGCAGGCGCGGGGAGACGGCCAGAAGGGAGCCGCCGGAAGTCAGGGCCTGGGTGTCGTCCGTCGGTAGGTCGGCGAGGGGGACGCCGGTGATGCGGACCACCATCCGGTGCGCGCCGCGCTGCGGGCGGCGGCCGGCGGGGGCGACCTTGAGCGCCGCGAGCAGGTCGGGAGCGTCGGAGGCGGGGGACGGTACACGAGCCTCCCCGCGCCCGAGCCTGCGCAGCGTGACGCCGAACGGCGCCTCGGCCTGCACGACGGCGCCCCCCTTGTCGAGCCAGGCGGTCACGGAGGCCCTCCCGACCGTGACCTCCACGACGCGCGTCGGCACAGTTTCGCCGCCGAGCCGGAGGTCTTCCTCCCGCACGCAACGGGCGTGCGCCGGCGCCGGCTGCAGCGTGAACGGATCGATGCTCTCGAACGTCGAGTCCTGGCCGGGCGCAAGTCCGGCACCGGGCAGTGGGCCGAGGAGGTCGCCGTCACCCTCGAGCAGGCGGCCGACCCGGGCCCGGACGGGGATGGTCTCTCCTCCGGAGCGGAGCACGCCGCTGAGCAGGCCTCTCTCGACCGTTCCCTCGGCCTGCACGGTGTGCCCACCGGAGCTCCCACGTACCTCGAACGCCGCGAACGGGGCACCCTGCGCCTGCCAGACGGACGCCGCCAGGCGCAACTCGGCCGGGGCGTCGAGGATGCGGACGCGCATCCGCAGGTCGAGCCGCATCGTGACGCCCGGGCGCCCTTCGCGCTCGCCGGGTTGGGTGAGGAGGTGGAGGGTGCCGATCCTCTGACCGCCGACGAGAACCCCCATCCAGCTCTCGCCTGCGCGCGGTGGGGTGGAGGACGCCGGACGCCGGGAGAGGACGACGCGCCCTCCCAGCTCGCGGTGCACCAGGACGCCGAGCATGACGAGCCAGAAGAGGACGATGGCTCCACCGATCAGGCGCCGTCTGGCTACAGGGGAAATCG
>Ga0316628_100001017_pt1 | contig 19090 bp, 12 predicted proteins | sample OWC_Aug_M2_C1_D5_FD_207648 | JGI IMG/M metagenome (GOLD analysis project Ga0316628, IMG submission 207648) | Wetland soil microbial communities from Old Woman Creek delta, Ohio, United States - OWC_Aug_M2_C1_D5_C | ecosystem: Environmental > Terrestrial > Soil > Wetlands | place: USA: Ohio... | reverse complement strand
AGGCCGACAAGTGCATCCAGTGCGGCCGCTGCGTACGCGGCTGCCAGAACGGAACCGTCAACGAAGTGCTGGACTTCGGCTACCGCGGTCATCACGCCAAAGTCATCTGCGACGCGGATTTGCCGATGGGGGAGTCATCCTGCGTGCTGTGCGGCGAGTGCGTGCAGCTGTGCCCGGTCGGGGCGCTCACCTTCCGCCAGCCGCGCGAGAAGAAGATCCGTCCCTACGAGACCACGGCGACCAAGGTCACCTGCCCGTACTGCGGCGTCGGGTGCCAAATCGATCTCCACACCAAGGACAACCACTACGTCTTCGCCTACGGCCACGAGGGGAACTGGAACAGGCATCCGAACAAGGGCATGCTGTGCGTCAAGGGTCGCTTCGGCCTCGACTTCATCGACGCGCCGGACCGACTCCGCCACCCCCTGGTCCGCCGCAACGGCAAGCTGGAGGAGGCATCTTGGGACGAGGCCCTGGGCGTGGTCGCCGAGCGTCTCGGCCGGGTCAAGCAAGAGCACGGGCCGAACGCGATCGGCTTCTTCTCCTCAGCCAAGGTGACGAACGAGGAGAACTACGCCCTGCAACGCTTCGCCCGGGAGGTCATCGGGACAAACAATATTGACCATTGTGCTCGACTTTGACACAGTTCGACGGTGGCCGGGCTGGCCACCACGCTCGGCTCGGGGGCGATGACCAACAGCCTGGAAGAGGTCCTCGAGGCCAAGGTCATATTCATCATCGGCTCGAACACCACCTGGAACCACCCGGTGTTCGGCTCGCTCCTGAAGCAGGCGGTCAATCACAATGGCGCCAAGCTGATCGTCGCCGACCCGCGACGCATCGATCTGGTCAAGTTCGCCGACCTCTGGTTGCAGTTCAAGAACGGCACCGACGTGGCCCTGCTCTCCGGCCTCCAGAACGTCATCTTCGAGGAGGGGCTGGAGGCCAAGCAGTACCTGGCGGAGCGCTGCGAGGGCTTCGACGCCTACCGCCAGTCGATCGCCGCCTTCACCCCGGAGCGGGTGGAGGAGCTGACCGGGGTGCCGCGCGAGCAGCTCGTCGCTGCCGCCCGGCTGTACGCCTCGGTCCGCCCTGGCGCGCTGTACTACTGCATGGGTATCACCCAGCACACGCACGGCGTCGACAACGTCAAGGCCTGCGTCAACATGCAACTGTGCACGGGCAACATCGGTTTCGCGGGGGCCGGCATCAACCCCCTGCGCGGCCAGAACAACGTCCAAGGCGCGTGCGACATGGGCGGCCTGCCGGTGTTCTTCACCGGCTACCAGCAGGTGACCAACGCGGCGGCGGTGGAGAAGTTCTCCAAGGCGTGGGGCGCCCAGCTGTCGGACAAGCCCGGGCTGACGCTGACCGAGATGATCCCGGCCTGCGGCGACAAGATTCGCGCCCTCTACGTGATGGGCGAAAACCCGATGGTCTCCGACCCCAACCTGCACCACGTCGAGGAGAGCCTGCACAAGCTCGACCTGCTGGTGGTCCAGGACATTTTCCTCACCGAGACGGCCCAGATGGCCGACGTCGTGCTCCCCGGCGTCTGCTTCGCCGAGAAGACCGGCACCATCACCAATACCGAGCGCCGGGTGCAGCTCAGCAACCAGGCGGTCAAGCCTCCCGCAGGAACGCGCCAGGACTACGAGATCGTCGCCGACCTGGCCGAGCGCTTCGGGCGGAAGCTCCCGCGCACTCCCGAGGGCCTGTTCGAGGAGATCCGCTCCCTGACGCCGGCATACGCTGGCATCACCTACGAGCGACTGCGCGAGTTCGGCCTGCAGTGGCCGTGCCCCGCCCTCGACCATCCCGGGACCAAGTTCCTGCACAGCGGCAAGTTCTCGCGCGGCCTGGCGCTGCTGACGCCGCTCGAGTTCAAGCCACCGGCGGAGGTGCCGGACCGCGAGTGGGACATGGTCCTCTCCACCGGTCGCCTGGCCGAGCACTACCACACCGGCAGCATGACCCGGCGGGCGGCCATCCTCGACACCATCGTTCACTGCGGCCACGTCGAGGTCAACCCGGAGGACGCCGAGCGGCTGGCGCTGGCCGACGGCGAACGGGCGGTCGTCGCCACCCGCCGTGGCCGTATCGAGACCACCGTACGCGTCACCGCCCGGGTCTCGCCGGGCTCGATCTTCGTCCCGTTCCACTTCGCCGAGGCGGCCGCCAACCAGCTGACCAACGACGCCCTCGACCCGGTCGCCAAGATCCCGGAGTACAAGGTGTGCGCCGCCCGGCTCGAGAAGGCCGCTGGCGGCCAGGCAAGGGAGTGACACCATGCAGCCCGAGCTTCGCGACGCGATCGAGGCGGTGGCGGCGCGCTACCCGCACCGGCGTTCAGCCCTCTTGCCGGCCATCCACCTCTACCAACGGGCCCAGGGCGGTCACGTCGACCGCGAGGCGCTGGCCGAGGTCGCCGAGCTGATCGGCGTGCCGGTCTCGGTGGCGTACGGGGTACAGAGCTACTACACCATGTTCAACTTGCGGCCGGTGGGCCGCTTTCACCTCCAGGTCGACACCAACGTCCCGGCCATGCTGGCCGGGGCCGAGGAGACCCTGGCCCGGCTTGAGCAGTCGCTGGGGATTCGTCCTGGCGAGACCACGAGCGACGGCCGTTTCAGCCTGTCGGTGGTCGAAGATCTCGCCTCCTGCGGCACCTGCCCGGTGATCCAGGTCAACGACCGCTACTACGAGCGTATGACCCCGGAGCGTGTCGACAAGCTCGTCGCCTCCCTGCGCCGGGGGAAGATGCCTAACCTCCCGGTCGACGGCGACTGGGGCTCGGCGTGCAACGTGCTCCTCGCCCGCCGCGGCAACCCGGCGGCCAAGGAGCTGGCCGTGTACCGCAAGGACGGCGGCTACGAGGCCCTGCGCCTGGCGCTCGGCCGGCCGCCCGAGGCGATCGTGGCCGAGGTCAAGGACTCCAACCTCCGCGGCCGCGGCGGCGCCGGCTTCCCGATGGGGGTGAAGTGGGGCTTCCTGCCCAAGGAGCGCAAGGGCCCGGTCTACCTCATCTGCAACGCCGACGAGGGCGAGCCGGGCACCTTCAAGGACCGCCAGATCCTCGAGCACGACCCGCACCTGCTGCTCGAGGGGATGACCATCGCCGGCTACGCGATCGGCACCCACATCGGCTTCATCTACCTGCGGGGCGAGTTCGCCTGGATCGGCGATATTCTCGAGCAGGCTGCGGCCGAGGCCCGCGCGGCCGGTTTGCTGGGCAAGAACATCCTCGGCAGCGGGCTCGACTTCGACGTCATCGTGCACCTCGGGGCAGGCGCCTACGTCTGCGGTGAGGAGACGGCCCTGATCGAGTCGCTGGAGGGCAAGCGCGGCAACCCGCGCCTGAAGCCCCCGTTCCCGGCCGGAGTCGGGGTGTACGGCGCCCCGACCATCGTCAACAACGTCGAGACCCTGTCCTGCGTGCCCTACATCATCCGCCAGGGGGCGGCGGCGTTCAAGCAGTTCGGTTCCCCCAACAACTTCGGCCCCAAGATCTTCGGCATCTCGGGCCACGTCAACCGGCCGGGCGCCTACGAGTACCCGCTCGGGACCCCGCTCGAGACCCTGCTCGAGGCGGCGGGCGGCGTGCAGGGAACCCTCAAGGCGGTGATTGTGGGCGGCCTGTCGGTGCCAATCCTGACCGCGGCGGAGGCGGCAGGGCTGCTGATGGACTTCGACTCCTGCCTGAAGCGGGGGACCATGCTCGGCTCCGGCGGCATCATGGTCATGAACGAGACGACCTCGATTCCGCGCGTCGCCCTGCGCGCCATCCGCTTCTACGCCCATGAGTCGTGCGGCCAGTGCACGCCGTGCCGTGAGGGCTCCCACGCCGTGGCCGAGCTGCTGTCGCGGCTCGTCGCCGGGCACGGTCAAGCCGCGGACATCGACACCGTGCTGCGCATCTGCGCGACGATCAAGGGCACGACCCTGTGCCCGACGGGCGATGCCTTCGCGACCCCGATCGAGGCCATGGTCAGCAAGTTCAGGCCCGAGTTCGAGGCCTTGGTCCGATAGGAGAGCGCCATGCCCAAGAAAATCCTCGTGGTGGACGACGACCCGGACATCCAGGAGTTCTGTCGCACGATCCTCGAGACGGCCGGCTACCGAGTAGCGTTGGCCGCGAGCGCCAGGGAGGGCGAGCAGCAGATGGAGACCGAGCCGCCCGACCTGGTGATCCTGGACGTGATGATGGAGGCGGCCGACGCCGGCTTCGAGATGGCGCTGCGGCTGGGGCGGGAGAAACCCGGCCTGCCGATCATCATGCTCTCCTCGATCGCCGACGCGGCCGACCAGGTCTTCGACACCAGCGCCCTGCCGGTGTCCGCCCTGGTCAACAAGCCGATCACTCCCAAGGAGCTCTTGCGCCAGGTCGAGAAGCTGCTGGCCGCAGGCAAGCAGCAGCGGTAGAACGGGGGCCGCCCGGGCACGGCGCGGCGCCCATCAGGTTCGGTCTGGAGACCTCAAGGAAGGGGAAAGGGGCACATCAATGGGTAACGAGGGACTGGAGAAAAAGCGCTGGATAATTGCGATCGCTGCCATTGTCATGCAGCTGTGCCTGGGGACGGTCTACGCCTGGTCGGTGTTCAAGCTGCCGCTCAAGCAGATGCACGGTTGGGCCGAGACCCCGACCCAGGTCACCTTCATGATCTGCATCGGCATGATCGGCCTCTCCGCTGCCTTTGGCGGGCTGCTGGTGGACAAGAAGGGGCCACGCTTCGTGGCCACCATCGGCGGCATCCTGTTCGGCGTCGGCACGCTCGTGGCCGGCCTGGCTGACCAGATCGGCAACCTGTGGCTCATGTACCTCGGGTTCGGCTTGATCGCCGGTCTGGGCAACGGCTTCGGCTACGTCACCCCGATCGCCACCCTGATCCGCTGGTTCCCGGACAAGCGCGGCCTGGTCACCGGCCTGGCCGTGATGGGCTTCGGCGCCGGCGCCTTCTTCATGGGCCGCATCGCGCCGCAGATGATCACCAGCCACCAGGTCAAGAACGAGGCCGGCAAGCTGATCGCCTCCGGCGTCGCCCCGACCTTCTACATCTGGGGCGTCATCTTCCTGGTGTTGGTCACCGCTGCCGCCCAGCTCTACAAGAACCCACCCGCGGGCTGGCTGCCGGCCGGGTTCACCCCAGCTGCCAAGACGGTGTCGGCGGCCGACTCCCGCAACCTGGCCGAGTCCGTGCGCACGCCGCAGTGGTGGATGCTGTGGGCGATGCTCTTCCTCAACATCTCGGCCGGGCTCGGGCTGCTGTCGCAGCTCTCGCCCATGGCCCAGGAAGTGCTCAAGGTCAAGATCAGCGACCCGGCCAAGCTCGCCCTGGCCGGCGGCACGATCCTCGCCATCGCCTCGATCTTCAACGGCCTCGGCCGGCTGTTCTGGGCCTGGCTGTCGGACGGCATCGGCCGCAAGGCGGTGTTCGTGACCATGTTCATCACCCAGGCCGCGCTGTACATCTTCCTGCCGCAGGTCGCCACCTCGGTGCTGTTCACGGTCATCGCCTGCTACCTGCTGGCCTGCTATGGCGGCGGCTTCGCCACCATGCCGGCCTTTGCCGCGGACAGCTTCGGCCCCGGCGCCATCGGCCGGGTCTACGGCACCATGCTGACCGCCTGGGGCGCGGCCGGCATCGTCGGTCCACTCGTTTTCGCCCAGCTCCAGAAGCAGCAGGCCCTGTACGTGGCGGCCGGCCTGCTCATCGTCGGCTTCATCATCGCCCTTGCCTACAAGCGCCCGGCGCCCAAGCAGGCCGCTGCCGCGTAGAGCGCTGACCGGGATTCGGACCTCTCCTCACCACCCCGCGGAAGCGGGGTGGTGTTCTTTTGGCGGGTCGTGCCTGTCCGCTTGACGTAGGTCGGGCGCCCCGGGCCTTGCGACCAGGCAACGGTGGTCTCTGAAGCGCCAAGATGCGAAGAGCGCAAGGTATTCATTCGGAATATGTTGTGGTCGGTCTTCGCGGCCTTGGTAAGTCTGCGGTTCAATCTGACCCTTCCCACGCCGAGCCCAAGATGAGTGCAGGGGACAGCCAGAATCCGAGCTAATGCGGGAGGTTGAGGTTTGTGGCCTCGGGCTCGGGCGAGGGCGGGGAGGTAGCCGCCGGCAGCTCGAACCGGATCAGGGTGCCGCGACCTTCCTCGCTTGAGACCCTGAGCTGGCCGCCGTGCTTCTCCACCACCTCCTGGGCGATCTTCAGGCCGAGGCCGGTGCCGGTCTCGCCGGACCTGCGGGCGTTGCTGGCGCGGAAGAACTCGGTGAAGAGCCGACCCTGCTCGTCCTTGGGAATGCCGATGCCGGTGTCGTGGACGCTGACCGCGATGCCGCCGTCGGCGGCGAGGCCGATGGTCACTTCGACCTCGCCGCCGGCGGGCGTGTACTTGAGGGCGTTGGAGACAAGGTTCTCCAGCATCTGTTCAAGCAGGTGCGGGTCGCCGGAGACCAGCGGCAGCCCGGCGGCGACGTCGACCCGAAAGGCGAGCTGGCGCTCGACGGCTTGCTGGCGGAAGGTGGCCTCGACTCGGCCGGCGAGCTGGCCGAGGTCTACCGGCTCGCGGCGCGAGGTCGTGCCCGACACACGGTCGCGGGAGAGGGTGAAGAGCTCGCCGACCCCGACGTCCAGGCTGCGCAGGCGGTTGATGACCCGGCCGACGAGCTCGGCCTGGCGCGGCTTCAGCTCCCCCAGGTAGTCGTCGGCAAGGAGATGCAGCATGCTCACCCCGGCCGCCAGCGGCGCCCGCATGTTGTGGGCGACGCGGAACATGAACTGCAGGCGTTCGTCCAGCAGCTGCTCCACCGCCGCGTGCCGTCGGGCGTGCTCGATGGCGATCGCGGACAGCTCGGCCGCCAGGCGGAAGAAGCTGGCGTCAGCCTCGCTGAAGCAGTCGGGCCGCTCGCAGTAGGCGCCGAGGATGCCGATCACGCGGCGGTGGACGGTCAGGGGCGCCAGGATCAGCGAGCGGATGCCGAGCCGGGTCAGGGCCGCCTCCAGCTGCATCGTGTCGGCTCTGATCTCTCCCGAAACCAGGGTCTCGCCCTCGATGATGCGTCGGTTGAGCGGGCTTCGTGCCACCTCGACCACGTTCTCGTCGAGAAACTCCTTCGGCAGGCCGTGCCCCGCCACGTAGCGCAGGGTCTTGCCGTCCTCGCTCAACAGCTTGACCGACACCCCGCGCACCTCCATCACCTCGGCCAGGCTCGAGCTGACGAGGTCGAGGACGCGGCGCAGGTCGGTCTCCGAGCCGAGCGCCGTCAGCACGTTGTAGATGCTGCCCAGGCGCTGGTTGAGCGCGGCAATCTCGTCCTTGCTCTGTGCCAGCCGGATCACCCGCCGGCGCAACGAGGCCATCATCTGGGTGGCGGCGGCCGCGACGATGATGGCCGAGGCGGAGAAGAACGCGAGCAGGACCGCGGTGTGAGCGGGCCGCTCGAGGAGGTTGAGGGATTGGCCTCGGAACATGACCGGGTGGGAGGCGAGCCACCCCGTGTACTCGCCGGTCGCGAGCAGGCTCATGCCGACGGCCGCGACGAAGGCGAAGAGGTAGGCGGTCGAGGCGCGGAAGAGGATGGCCGCGAAGACGATGTGGAACAGGAAGAAGAACACCAGCGGGCTCATCGCCCCTCCGGTGAAGTGCACGAGGAGGAACATCGCGGCGTAGTCGAGGGTCACCTGGAGGAGGGTGTAGAGACGGTCGGGCGAAAGTACCTCCTGGGAACGCGACCGTGCGCGCGCGGAGGCGACCGCAAAGGGGAGGTTATAGATCAGAATGGCGGCGGCCACGGCCAGGATCGGCACCACCTCCACCTGGAAGCCGAGGAGCCACGCGATGGCCAGGCTGAGGACGATCGCCGGCGGCACCCACCAGCGCAGGCGCACCTGCCACAGGGACCGGCGCCCCCAGGCGTGGCCGAGGAAGAGGTTGCCGTAGAGGAGGTCCAAGCCCGGGGGCTCGCCGCGGGGGCACTCAGGGGTCGCGGTCGTGGCCACCGAGCCGCCCTCCGCCGCAGCCAAGCGTGGCATGCGGCGACCGTGCCGAGATGTCGCGCTGTCCGCTCACCCCTCCAGGTTAGCAAGAGTCGAGGTTGGCCGCCAAGAAGAGCGTGTCGCGGGACCGGCTCCCGACTTGAAACAAGCCTGTCGGTGTGAGACCCTGTGCCGGACGAAAGAGGCCCTGTTCAACGGTTTCCGGTCGCTGCGGCCGGGCGCACCGTGGCTCCGGGCAACCAGGACGAAAACGGAGGTTGGCATGAGTTCGCGCAGAATGGCATGGCGAGTCGTGGTAGTGGCGGCGGGCCTGCTCGTGGGCATTTTCTCCTCCCCGGCCCTGGCGCAGTGGCAGGTTGCCAATGCCGACGGGACCCAAACGCTCAAGCTGGGTGTGCTGCTCCAGCCCCAGGCAGAGCTGATCGACACCGCGGACGCGGAGGACACCTCCCAGAACCTGTTCCTGCGCCGAGCCCGGATCCTCCTCGGCGGCACCTACTCCGAGCGGTGGTCGTTCTTCCTCGAGACCGACAGCCCCAACCTGGGCAAGGGCAGGAGCGACGGCACCAAGACCAACGACTTCTTCATCCAGGACGTGTTCGTCACCTACTCGACCGGGGACGCCTTCAAGATCGACGCCGGCATGATGCTCATGCCCCTGTCCCACAACCACGAGACATCGGCGGCCGCATTGCTGCCGGTGGACTACGGCCCCTTCACCTTCCTCGCTTCGGATCCGACCACCTCCAAGGTCGGCCGCGACTACGGCATCGAGGCCCGGGGCTATGTTTTCGACAAGCACCTCGAGTACCGGGTCGGCGCCTTCCAGGGCTTCCGCGGCAGTGATGCAACCGGCGGTGCCGGGAGCGAGCCGTTCCGCATGACCGCCCGTGCCGTCTGGTACCCGTTCGAGGCCGAGACCGGCTACTTCTACACCGGCACCAGCCACGGAGCGAAGAAGATCCTCGCCCTGGGCGCCACCTACGACGTGCAGAGCGACTACTCGACCATCGCCGCGGACCTGTTCTACGACCAGCCCCTGGCGGGCGGAGCGCTGACCTTCCAGGCCGACTGGGCCAGGCTCGACGGCGAGGACTTCCTGACCTCGCTGCCCGAGCAGGACACCTGGCTGATCGAGGCCGCCTACTACTGCAAGAAGCACCGCCTGGGCCCGTTCGTGCAGCTCGCGTCGCGTAGCTTCGCGCTCGAAGACGCCTCCCATCCGGAGGAGGAACGGATGCAGGGCGGTCTGGCCTGGTGGGTGAGCGCCCACAAGATCAACCTCAAGGCGGCCTGGACCCGGCTGACCAAGGACGGCGCCCCGGACCGCGACCAGGCACTGCTCCAGATGCAGGTGTTCTGGTACTGAGCGACTGCGCCCCGCGGGCAGTGGGCGGGGGTGTCCCCGCGGCATGACGACGATGGCGAGCGCCGCCCTGCCCAGCCGTTCCCGGCGAGGGTGCGGCCGGGACCGACACCGGCTGGAGTAGCTCCCTGCCGACAGATTCGGCGAGGCTAGGGTACAGACGATGCTGCTGGCGGCTCTGCACTGGGCGGTGTTCGCGGTCTTCTTCGCCATCGGCATGGCGCTCATCGCCGCCCTGTGCGAAGGGTGCGATCTCACGGCGGTCGAGCCACGGGCAGCTGCCCCCGATCCAAACCTCCTCTCGCGCTGGCGGCCAGGCCGATCGGTCGCGGTGGCGTGGCTCGCCGCCAGCGGCTGGGTTCTGGTCTTCGGCGTGTCGTTCGCGCGCAGCATCACCGGAGTCGGGGGGTCCGCCTTCTCGAGTGACGGGCCGAGCTATCTCACCCAGGGCAACCGACTCGAGCCGATCATGTTCCTGTGCTCGGGCGTGGCGGCGGTGGTCCTGGTGGCGGGCCTGCTCGTGGCCGGCAAGCGGCGTCCCGTCCCGACCTGGACCCGGCGCCTGCTGGCAGCAGCGACGTGGGTCCTGCTGGCCAACTTCATGGCGTACTGCCTTGGCTGCGTGATCTATGAGACGATCCTCGAGCCGTGACCCTCGGCGGGCAGCATCGCGGCGAAGTGGTGACCAGTGTCACGCCCATCCCGCACCGCCAGCTTGACGCCCCTTGTCAGCTGGCATGACAATCGCAAACGAGGGGGTTCTCTCAAGTGTTAGCTGTTTCAGTGCGAAAGCACCTCCCGGTCGTCGCCGCAGTCTTCTTCCTCGCCGTCTGCGTCAGCGCAGGCAGCGGATTCGCAGCACCTGGATTGTTCGGCCCCGGCCGGCAGACGAGCTCGCCCGGTGGTGCCGGACCGCAGCTTCCACCGGGGCTCTCGCCACCTGCGCCTGTGGCGCTCCGCTACCCGAAGCTGGACCACGGCTTGAACTGGGTCCTCGAGAGCGCCACGCCCTTCGCGACCGCGATCGACCTGGGGTACCGCGTGCAGGATGGGCGGATCCAGGTCTATGTGGTCTGCGAGAGCGGTGCGCTTGAGGGTGTTCTTGAGTGGCTCCAAGAGAATGACGCGGCGTTCCTCTCGAGCGCGTACGAAACCGTGCAGGCCCACGTCACGCCGGCGTTGCTTCCGCTGCTCGACACGCTCCCGGGGGTGGTGGCGGTGCGCAGGCCGACGTACCTGGTCGCCGGCCCGCCGTCCGACTCCTCGACCGACCCGGAGAAGACCCACACCGGCACCTACCTGAGCGAAGGATTGGCGGCGATGAACGGACCCGCCTGGCACGCCGCCGGGTTCACGGGGCAGGGGGTCAAGGTCGGGGTGATCGACGTCGAGTTCGGGGACGCCGCCCCCCTGCTCGGGACGGAGCTTCCGGTGTTCTTCGGGCTCTGGCAGTGCCCTTCCTGCCAGATCGAGCCGGGGAAGCACCACGGTACCGCTTGCGCCGAGATCCTGATGGACATCGTGCCGGGCGCCAGCCTCTTCGTGGCCCAGGTCAAGACCACGGTCGACGTCGTCGATGCCGCCCAGTGGCTGCGCTCTCAGGGCGTGTACGTGATTTCGGAGTCACTGGCGAGCTGGGCGGGCCCGGGTGATGGCACGGGCGACCAGCAGAGCGAGGTCGCGAGCTTCACCGACGCTGGAGGCATCTGGGCAGTCTCGGCTGGCAACTTCCGCGACAAGCACTGGCAAGGTCACTGGGTCGACGAGGACGGCAACGGTTTCCTCGACATGGACTCCGCCATCGACTGCACGTACCTCAGCGGAGACGGGCTGAACCCGGCGTTCCTGGCGGCCGGGTCGACGATCGAGGCCGAGCTGATCTGGAACCAGTGGAGCTCGCCACAGACCAACCTCGACTTCGTCCTCGCCTATCAAGCCGACCTGGGCGACACCCCGGCCGAGGCGGCGAGGTCCAGCAACCTCCAGAGCGGGCTGCCAGGACAGACACCCTGGGAGAGGATCAGCTTCGAGGCGGAGCTGGCCGGGTACTACTGCCTCGCCGTGGTGCGCGTCGCCGGCGCGAGCGACGTGGACGTCGAGATCTTCACACCCAGCGTGGCTCTGGTCCCCAGCTTCCCCGAAGGCTCGCTTTCGGCGCCGGCCGACTCCCCGTCGGCCCTCGCGGTGGCCGCTCTCGACGCGGTCGCGCCATACACGCTCGAGACCTACAGCTCGGCCGGGCCGACAAACGGCCCTGGCGGCGCGATCGATGGCGGGCAGGCCAAGCCCGACATCGCGGGCTATGCCAACGTCTCGACCGCCTCCTATGGCCCGCGGAGTCCGGGGGAGTACTCGTTCAACGGCACCTCGGCCGCCTGCCCGCACGTGGCGGGCGCCGCGGCGCTGGTCTGGTCCGCCTACCCGGAGTGGAGCAACCAGGAGGTGCGGGGCTTCCTCGAGGAGCGCGCCGTCGACATCGACCCGGCGGGCATGGACAACGACACCGGTTGGGGCCAGCTGCACCTGGGCGACCCGCCCGCGTCGTCGTGTACCTACTCGCTCTCGCCCACCTCGGCGTCGTACGGCGCCGATGGCGGCTCGGGCTCGGTCATCGTCACGGCCAGCGCCTCGACCTGTGCCTGGACCGCGAGCAGCTCCGCGCTCTGGATCTCCATCACCTCGGGCTCGAGCGGCACCGGCAGCGGCACGGTGGAGTACTCGGTGTCGGCCAACACCGCGTGCGAGGCCCGCGCCAGCACCATGACGATTGCCGGCAACGCGTTCAGCGTCACCCAGGAGGGCGCCACCTGCGCGGTGGACTTCAGCTTCACGCCGGCCAACCCGCAGATCGGTCAGACCGTGACCTTCACCGTGACCGGCAGCGCAACGCCGGTGAGCTGGAACTTCGGGGACGTCGACTGCGACGGCAACAGCCCGACCGTGAGCTGCACCGCCAACCCCAGCCAGTGCCTGAGCGTGGAGTGGGTGTACGCCTCGGCCGGGACCAAGAGCGTGATCTTCACCGCCGAGGAGGGGTCGGCAACCAAGACCGTCACCGTCGGCTCGAGCGGCACCTGCCCCGAGGACTGCGAGGCGGACGGGCCGCCCACGGCCAGCTTCACGATGGCACCCAACCCAGCCATGGTCGGTGAGGTCGTGACCTTCACCGACACCTCTCACAAGAAGACCCTGGCTGCCGACTTCACCTGGATCCCGGCCAGTCCCAAGATCGGCCAGAGCGTCACCTTCCACATCACCGGGGTTGGCTCGGTGACCTCGGCGGTGTGGAACTTCGGTGCCGGGGGTTGTGGCGACTTTACCCAGAACACGACCTGCACACCGACGCCGCCCTTTGTCGACTGCATGTACCAACCCTACGAGTATGCGGAGGCGGGGACCTTCAACATCAGCCTGCGCGCGAGCGGCGGGGCCGCGATCAGCAAGCAGATCGTGGTCCAGAACGAGGGCACCTGCGGCGGCGGCTCATGCACGTACTCGATCTCGCCGACCTCGCAGAGCTTCCCGGCCACGGGCGGCACCGGGAGCGTGTCGGTGTACACGGCGGCCGGCTGCACCTGGACCGCGACCTCCAACTCGACCTGGATCCACATCACCTCGGGCGCCTCCGGTAACGGGCCGGGAACCGTCAACTACTCGGTCGACGCCAACACCGGCGCCCAGCGCAGCGGCAGCATGACCATCGCCGGCAGGACCTTCCAGGTCACCCAGAACGCCGGGGGTGGCGGGGGCGGCACCGCACCCACCGAGTGGCACTGGACGATCAAACGGGGGTCGGCGGTGGTCTTCACCTCCGAGCAGCAGAGCTTCACCCGTACCTTCGACACTCCGGGCCAGTACCAGGTCACCCTGGAAGCCGCCAACTGCGCCGGCTCTGACACCGACGTGCAGAGCCTCGTGGTGGAGGGGACCGTGACTCCCGAGGCCTACGTGGTGCCGGCCGCGGCTCACACCCAGGGCCAGAACCAGACCATGTGGAAGTCGGATCTCTCGATCTTCAACCCGGGGACGCTAAGCGTCGTCGCCAACATCGAGTTCCTGGTGGAGGCCAGCGACAACACCAGCGGCATCAACCCCGGCCGGATCGTCACCATCCTCCCCAAGGGCACCGACATCCGGGAGGATGTGCTCGGCTGGATGGGAGTCACGGGCGACGAGAAGGGCTCACTGAGCATCGAGTTCGAAGGCGGCGACGGGACCACGCCGGTGATCATGTCGCGCACCTACAACGACACCCCGGACGGTACCTACGGCCAGTACGTGCCGGCCGTGCCGGTCCTGCCCACTTCCGGCGACAGCCTCTACCTGACCGGCCTCGTCCACAACGCGAGCTACCGCACCAACGTCGGCGTCGCCAACTTCGGCGAGACCGCGGCGGTGGACATCAGCGTCCGGCTGTTCGAGGAATCGGGTGACCAGCTCGGATCGTACCTGGCGGCCGTACCCCCGCGCAGCTCCGTCCTCGTCACCAGCATCGCCCAGAAGGCCGGGGTCACAGAGCCGCTCGACATCTTCTCGGCGCAGGTCTACATCGGCGAGAACGATGTCACCGCCTATGCCTCAGTCGTGGACAATCTGACCGGCGACCCGGTGCTGTACCCGCCCTACGGTGTGCAGGACTCCCACGTCTTCGTGCCTGGCGTGGCGCACCTGCCGGGCGAGCACGAGTCCCTGTGGCGCTCGGACGTGACCTTCTTCAACCCGACCGAGGAGCTCACGACCGTGTACCTCGAGTACGTCCCCGAGGTTGACACCGGTGTCGTCGCCTACCTCAGGATCGGGCTCGACGCTCTGCAGACGGTGCACATGCCAGATCTCCTGGGTGACCCGGTGCTGGTGGGTGAGGTGACGGACACCAAGGGCTACCTCCTGATCCGCCAGGAGGACGGCAACCCGACGCCCCAAGTCGCGGCCCGCACCTACAACCAGACCGATGCCGGCACCTTCGGGCAGGGCCTCAAGGTGTACTCCGACGCGGACACCATCGTCACTGGCGACACGGGCTGCATCCCGGGCGTGATCAACAGCGCCGACTACCGCACCAACCTCGGGTTGCTCAATCTGAGCCAGGACACCCCGGCCGCGGTCGAGCTCAAGGTCTACGACGAGTCGGGCACCCTGATGGGCTCGCATCCGGGCTACCCGCTCAATGCCGAGCAGTTCTTGCAGTTCGACCTCTTCCAGGCTGTCGGCCTGGGCGACGTCAGCCTCTACGCTTCGGTCGAGCTCAACGTCGTGTCGGGCGGCCCGGTGGCAGGCTACGCCTCGGTGGTGGACAACCGGACCCAGGACCCGATCCTGATCCCGGCGCAGGTGCCGGTGTGGTGACGGGCTGACCGGTTCCATGCGCGCCAACCGCTCCTGACGATCTGGCGGGTGCCACCGCTGAGCCTGCGGCGTGCGTCACTGCAAGCTCAAGGCCCGCGGTCACTGATGCGCTCGCGCGTCGAAAAGCGGGCGAACCCGCCCCTCTCGCCCCCGCTCTCGCGTCATTCGGCTCCGGCCCGAACGGCGGATTGGGCTTTGAACACCTTGATCTGGCTCTCCACCAGCGAGCCCCGTTCCTTGTCCGCTTCGGCGCGCCGCGAGGCTGCCTCCCGAACCGCCTTCAGCGCCTCGTACTGGGCGTCGCGAGCTCGCTGCTCCTGGCGCTCGAGCTCGAACGCAGTCGCGCCCTCTGCCTTCGCCTTGAGGGTGGCAAGCTGCTCCCGCTGCTGGATGAGCTGAAGCTCCCGTTCAGCCGCGGTCCCTTCCGCATGCGCCGCCTCCTTGCGCGCCTCGGCGAAATCGCGCTCCTGCTCTCGCAGCTCCACGCGCCGCTCGAGCAGCTCGAGCCAGAGCTCCTGCGCCTTCTTCTGCGCCTGGAACTCCGCCCGCTGCGCGTCGTTCTTCTCTTTCTTCGCCTGGTCGATGCGCGCCTTGACCACGTCGAGCTCCTGCTTCTGGATCGCGACCAGGCCACGCTCCAGCTCCAGCGCGGCGCGCGCCTCGGTCGAATCGAGATCCGCGGTGCTCTCGCCCTGCCGGGCAGCCTTCAGCTCAGCCTCGACCACTGCCCAATCGCGGACCGGGACGAAATCGTAGAGCTCGGTGGCCCCTACGAACGGCAGGACCTGGGCGGACGCGGGGGCGAAGGCGCCGAGCGTCAGCGCGGCGAGGAAGACGACCCGAAGGGCACGCCTGGCGAGCTTCCGCGTCGCCGCATGGGAGCTTGACGCGGCAATCGATTCATCGACTCTCCGGTGGCGGCAGGGGCTGTCGATCTGCAGACTGGTCATGGCCCTGATCCTCCCGTTCTGAGAATGCACCGATCTTCAGGTGCATCCCTCGCTTCTCGACTACTGTACACGCGAGCGGGTAGCCCTCCAAAATTGGGCCTCCGGGGATGCGACAGGTCCGGCGCGGAGGCCAGCGAATTGGAGAGAGGCTGGTGGGAGATGGCGACATGCCGGAGCCGGGGCTCGAACCCGGACGGGGCTACCCCCAGGGGATTTTAAGTCCCCTGCGTCTACCATTCCGCCACTCCGGCGTTGACTGGATTATCCACCAGTCCTCGACTGCGCGTCGCGGTCTCGTCGTCTCCCTTCACCCCGGTGCGGGCTACGAGGGCGCGCCCGCGAGCATGGTCGTCAGCCCAGCTCGCGCAGCTTCTCGCGGACCCGCTTGAGGTCGTCCCAGACCGCCCGCTTCTCGGTCGGACTGCGGAGCAGGTAGGCGGGGTGGAAGGTGGGCAGGAGCGGGATCCCGCGGTAGGCGGCCCACTTCCCGCGCAGGGCGCTGATCGGCTTCGAGGTGGCGAGCAGGCGCTGGGCCGCGATCCGCCCCAGGGCGACGATGACCCGGGGCTCGAGGAGGTCGATCTGGCGGTCGAGGAAGGGCGCGCAGGCGGCCATCTCGTTGTCCTCGGGGTCGCGGTTGCCCGGTGGCCGGCACTTGACGACGTTGGCGATGTAGACCGACTCGCGGCTCAAGCCGAGGGCCTGGATCATGCCGTCCAGGAGCTGGCCGGCCTGGCCGACGAAGGGCCGCCCGCTGCGGTCTTCCTCGGAGCCCGGCCCCTCGCCGATGAACATGAGGCCGGAGCTCGCGCTGCCCTCGCCGAAGACCACCTTCCGCCGCCCCTTGCTCAGTCGGCACTCGGTGCATCCCTGCAGGTGCTGGCCGAGCTCCTCGAGGCTGGCAAACCCGCTCGTCGGCCGGGCGTGGCCGGGCGCCGTTTGCGGGGGCGGCGTCGCCGGAGCCGCGACCTCGAGGGGGTCGCGCCAGCCCAGGTCGCGGCAGTAGCGGACGAGATCGCGCGATTTCATCGACCAACCCTCATCATACCGGTCCCGGCCACCGGGCATGCAAGCCGGCGCCGCATTCCGCGAGCGGACGGGCCGGTGGCCCTTTGGTATTGGGTGCGACGAGAGATGGGTGGGGGAGCCGAAGGCCGACGGTGAGGAGCTCGCAGGCTACTCGTCCACGTCTTCCTTGAGGTCGTCGTCGTCGATCAGCGCCTCGGTCTCGTCCAGGTCGAGCGCGAAGCCCTCCTCGTCGAGGTCTTCCTCGAGGTCATCGTCCTCGTCGTCGCGCTCGAGGTTCACCTCACGGTCGGCGGCCATGCCGAGCAGCCGCTGCAGTCGTGAAAGCTCGTCGTCGCGCTCCTGGGGCTCGCCTTCTTCCGCGACCTCTCCGCTAGGAATTGCAGCCGTCGGCAGGACGTCGGGAATGGGCAGCCCGGCCTCCTGCTCGGCGCTGACCTGGGCGCGGAACTGCTCGACGATGGCCTGGCGCTGGGCGTCGAGCTCCTCCTGGGTGAGGACTCGCCATTGGACCAAGCCGGCATCCACGTCGTCCTTGGCCCCCAGGGTCGGCTTCTGGTGGCGAGTCTGCGAGCGCACCTTGGCGCCGTTGATGATCTGCTCGGCGCGCTGTGACACGACCACGATGTAGCGGAAGATGGAGTCGAAGTTCTCGGGCAGCTCGGTCATGGGCCCTGATCCTTGTTCAGTGAACGCTGAAAGGACTCCTGGAGGGAGCCCAGAAGGGTTTTCATGCGCTCGGTCCTGTGGTGCTCGGCGAGGTTGATCGCGACCAGGGTCTGGACCGCCTCGTCCAAGCGATCGTTGATCATAGCATACTTGAAGGCCCCGGCCTCGATCATCTCCCGCTGGCTCCACGTGAGGCGGCGCTGAATGGCCTCGGGGCTGTCCTGCCGTCGCTGCTCGAGACGTTGTTTGAGCACCTCGTAGGAGGGGGGCAGGATGAAGACGCTGACCGCGTCGGGCAGGGCCTGGCGGACCTGACGCGCGCCCTGGACCTCGATGTCCAGGTACACGTCCTCGCCCTTCGACACGTGATCCTCGACCTCGCCGCGAGAGGTGCCGTAGAGGTTGCCGGCGTACTCGGCCCACTCCAGGAAGGCGCCCTCGGACCTCATCCGCTCGAAGGTGGCGCGGTCGACGAAGTGGTAGTCGCGGCCGTCGGTCTCGGCCGGACGCCGGCCGCGGGTGGTGTGGGAGACCGAGAAGTGGGACCTGATGCCGTGCTCTGCCAGGCGCTCCTGGGCGAGCCGGATGATGGTGGTCTTGCCGCCCCCGGAGGGCGCGCAGACGATGAGCACGATCCCGACCTGGGTCATGACGGCTCACTCATGCATCGCGGTAGCGATTGCGTGCGGCGCGCCGCATGTCGGATGTGCGCAGGCCGTGTCACCGACGAAGACCCTCCATTTCCGGGCCTGGCTACCCGCGCGGGCTCTTGAGCTGGGCCTGGGCCGCGGCCAGGCGGGCGATGGGAACCCGGAACGGCGAGCAGCTGACGTAGTCCATGCCGACCGTGTGGCAGAAGCCGACCGACGACGGCTCGCCGCCGTGCTCGCCGCAGATGCCGACCTTGAGCTTGGGCCGGGTGGCCCGGCCGCGCTCGATGCCGATCCGAACCAGCTCGCCGACCGCCTCCTGGTCGAGGATCTGGAACGGCTCGGCTGGCAGGATCTTCTTCTCCAGGTAGTCCGGCACGAAGCCTCCGATGTCGTCACGCGAGAAGCCGAAGGTCATCTGCGTCAAGTCGTTGGTGCCGTATGAGAAGAACTCGGCGGTGCGGGCGATCTTGCCGGCCGTCAGGGCGGCACGCGGGATCTCGATCATGGTCCCGTACAGGTAGTCGACCCGTTTCACCCCGTAGGCGGCGCAGACCTCGGCGTGAACCCGGTCGCACAGCGCTTTCTGGTTGACGAGCTCGTTCTCCATGCCGACCACTGGCACCATGATCTCGGGCAGCACCTTGATGCCCTCGCGGGTCAGCTCGATGGTGGCCTCGAGGATGGCGCGGAACTGCATCTCCGAGATCTCGGGGAAGGTGATGCCGAGACGGACTCCGCGGTGCCCCATCATCGGGTTGGCCTCGTGCAGGTCGTCGGCGCGCTTGGCCAGCTCCTCGGCGTCGATGGCCAGCGCCAGAGCGAGCTTGGCGCGCTCCTCGGGGCGGGTCGGTACGAACTCGTGGAGCGGCGGGTCGAGCAGCCGGATCGTCACCGGCAGCCCGTCCATGACCGCCAGGGTGGCCTTGATGTCCTTCTTGACGAAGGGGAAGAGCTCGGCCAGGGCGGCCCGACGCTCGGCCTCGGTCTTGGACACGATCATCTTGCGCAGGAGGAAGAGCGGCTTCTCCGAGTTCTTGCCGTAGAACATGTGCTCGGTCCTGAACAGGCCGATGCCCTGCGCGCCGAAGC
>Ga0316628_100001016_pt1 | contig 19094 bp, 17 predicted proteins | sample OWC_Aug_M2_C1_D5_FD_207648 | JGI IMG/M metagenome (GOLD analysis project Ga0316628, IMG submission 207648) | Wetland soil microbial communities from Old Woman Creek delta, Ohio, United States - OWC_Aug_M2_C1_D5_C | ecosystem: Environmental > Terrestrial > Soil > Wetlands | place: USA: Ohio... | reverse complement strand
CGGCTGAAGGCCGGGGAGTCGGTTGCTGATGTTGACCCGGAGCAGGTGGCAGCGGCGATGGGGCCGGCGGCCGACACGCTGATCGAGGAGATTCATCACGCGCTCAGCTTCTTCTGGACGGCCGCGACCGACGAGACCATCAACGAAGTCTATCTGAGTGGCGGAGCGGCGCGCATGCCCGATCTCGGGGAGCGGCTCAGCCAGCGCATCGAGGTGCCGGTGGCGGTCGCCAACCCGCTGGCGCGCGCGGCGCTGGCGCCCGGTCTGGATGCCGCCCGGTTGCGGGAGCAGGCACCCGCGTTTGCGGTGGCGATGGGGCTGGCCGTGCGGCGGCCGGATGACAAATGATTCGGATAAACCTTCTCCCCCTCAAGGAAACCCAGCGCGCCATCGGGCAGCGGCAGCAGATCTCCGTCGGCCTGTTGAGCCTGAGCGTGGCGCTGCTGATCATGGTGGTGCCCTACGTCATGCAGGGGCGTCAGTTGGCCCGTCTCGATGGTCAGATCACCACGCTGCAGAGCGAAATCAAGAAGCTCACCGAGCAAACACGCGAGGCGCGCGATCTCGACAAGAAGAAAAAGGAGCTGCAAGCCAAGCTGAAGGTGATCGAAGATCTCGACCAAAAGCGCATCGGTCCGGTGCACGTGCTCGAGGCGCTGAGCGAGGCCGCCCCGGAGAAGCTGTGGCTGATCGATTTCACCGAGGTCGGGGGCGTTGCCACCATCACGGGTATGGCGCTCGACAACCAGACCATCGCCCTCTTCATGCGCCAGCTAAGCCAATCTCCCTACTTCGTCAACGTCGATCTGGTCGAGGCCTCACAGACGCCGTCGACCGGTCGTGCCGGCGACGCGCCCACGGCGGGCTTTCAGAGATTCATCATCAAATCCGGCATCGACTACATCGGGCGGGGTGGAAAGAGTGACCAGGAGCAGCCTTCCGACGACGGGGCCGCCTCCGGCGCAAAGAACGTGAAGGGCGCTCCGCCTCCACACTAGTGGAGCGGATGGGGACTTGGGGACGGGATTGCGATGAACGCCTTGCTTGCTCGACTCTTGGAACTGCCGGCCCGGCAGCGCGTGCTGCTGCTGGTGGGCGTGGTCGGCCTGCTGTTCTTTCTCTACGCCTACCTCTTCTATTGGCCACGGGCGCAGGAAATCAGCGACCGACAGGCCGAACTCGAGGATTTGACTCGAAACCGGGATCGCATGGCGGCGGTCGCCTCCAACCTGGAGGCGGCGCGCAAGACGGTCGCCGACCTCGACGCCGCCCTCAAACAGGCGGTGGCGGAACTGCCCGACACCAAGGAGATCCCCGATCTTCTCAGCAATGTCTCCTCGATCGGCCGCGAGTCGGGACTGGACGTCGTGCAGTTCCGGCAAAAGCCGGAGCAGCCGATCGATTTCTACGCCGAAGTGCCCGTCGAGGTGGTGGTGCACGGCACGTTTCAGCAGATCGCCACCTTCTTCGATCGGGTCAGCCGGCTCACCCGCATCGTAAACGTCTCCGGCATCGGGGTGAAGATGCCCACGCGAATGGAGCATGACCCGGTGATCCTGGACACGTCGTGCACGGTAACGACGTTCCGTTTCCTCGACGAAGCGGAGCGTGAGCGAATCGCGAAGCAGCGCGAGAAGAAGGGCGGGCAATGAGGCGCTGGGTGGTGGTAGTGACGATGTTGTCGTTGGCCGGGGCGATCCCTGGCCGGGCGCAGACGCAGCCCCAGTCCCAGACGGCGGCTGCTCCCTCCGAGGAGGAATTCAAGCCACGGCCGCGTTCCGACGCGCCGCCGTACGACCCGACCGGTAAACGAGATCCGTTTAGACCGTTCATGTTGGACCTGCACTCACAGGAGCCACGCGAACCGGGGACCCCTCTCCAGCGGTACGACCTTGGCGAGCTGACCCTGGTTGCCGTGCTGTGGGAGGTGAGTCCGCCTCGTGCCCTGGTCCAGGACACCAGTGGCATGGGATACATCGTCACGGCGGGTACGCCGATCGGCCGCCGCAATGGGGTGGTCAAGGCGATCGAGCCCTCACGCGTGGTGGTGGAGGAGCGCGTGCTCGACTTTTACGGCCAAGAGCAGACCGCTGAGGTGGTCATGCAACTCCCGAGTGATCGGGACACCAAGCAGCGGGGGCGGGAGCGACAATGATGCGAGGGGTGTGTTGGACGAACGTTGTTCGGGTGGTGTGTCTCGTCGCCTTGGCGGGTGGCGCCGGCTGTGCGCGCCCCAGTCCGGTCATCGAGTCCGCTCAGACCTCTGAAGCAACGAGCGCACGCGATGGACAGCTGCACTCCGAGGCGATTCCGGCGGCGGCGAGCAACGCCGCTGCGTCTGCGAGCTCCGGGCCGGCGCTCTCGGTGCGCGAGATCAAACTCATCGAAGACAACGGCCAACGGGGTATCTTCGCCAAGCTCAGCGGCCCGCCGGCCAGCCTGAACCACTTCGTCCTCGAAAACCCGACCCGGATCGTGGTCGACATCGCCGGCGCGGTGGTTTCGAAGCCGCAGGCCGAGCGCTTTCCGGTCAGCGACGCCGTTGTGTCGCAGATTCGTCTGGCCCAGCACGAGGGCAACCTGCGCATGACCGTCGAGCTGCACGGCAAGTCCGTCCCGGCCTTTACGGTGAACGATTTGAACGATACCGTGATTGCCTTCCTGGGTGAGCCGCAGGGTAACAGCGAACCCGTGCGCGAACAGATCGTGTACAACCAGGAGCCGCGCTCCATCGAAGTGGCGCAACTCGCCCCGCCGTCCCAGCCGGCGTCGCCGTCTGCCAAGTCTCCACGCGCCGCGACCGCGCCGGCCGTGGCACCTCCGGCGCGCGTTCAGCCGGTGTCGGCTCCGCTAGCCGAGGGCGATGACGCCCGTCCGCTGCGGCACCGAGCCTATTCCGGACCCCACGTATCATTGGATTTCAAGGATGCCGACGTCCACAATGTCCTGCGTTTGCTGGCCGAGGTCAGCAAGCTCAATATCGTAGCGACGGACGAAGTACAGGGTAAGGTGACGCTGCGCCTGTTCGATGTTCCTTGGGAACAGGCGCTCGACATCGTGCTGCAGGTACTCGGCTTGGAGAGCGTGCAAGAGGGCAACGTGATCCGGATCTCCACGGTGAAGCGCCTGCGGCAAGAGCGCGAGGAGCTGCACATGGCCCAAGATGCCGCGCGAGCCATCGAGCCCCTACGCGTCGAGTACATCCGGGTCAACTATGCCAAGGCCGCCAAGCTGGCTGAGATCATCTCCGGTGCCAACCGGGCGGGCGCGGCTCCGAGCCGGGGCGGGAAGGGCGAGGAGGGCGGTATCCTGACCCAACGGGGCAGCGTGCTGGTGGACGAATTCACCAACACCATCATCGTTCGCGACGTGCAAAGAGGCATCGACAACACCCGCGAGCTGGTGCGCCAGCTCGATGTGCAGACCCCGCAGATCCTGATCGAGTCGAGCATCGTGGAGGCAACCTCCGACTTCGCGCGCGCGCTCGGAATTCAATGGGGCTACCGCGGATCGATCGGGCCGCAGACCGGCACGAGCACGGGACTGAACTTTCCCGGTACGATCAACGCCGGCGGCGGCGGTCTGGGTTCCGGAAGCTCCGGTGTGCCGCTGATCGCCGACTTCCCCGCGATGGGAAACTTCGGGCCGGGTTCCGGCAGCGCTCTCGATCTGGCCCTCGGCTCTCTGAACGGCGCCCATGCGATCGACGCTCGCATCACCGCCCTGCAGGAGGACGGCAAGGCCAAGATCGTCTCGCGTCCCCGCGTCGTGACCCTCAATAACGTGGCGGCGACCATCAAGAGTCTCACCATTTTGCGCGTCAAGCTGCCCAGCACCGGCACCGTCATCAACACCGGTGCCGGCGGCGCAGCGGGCTCGGCGAGCACGGCGACCGAAAAGATCGAAACCGGCATCATTCTCGTCGTTACGCCGCAGGTGTCGGCGGACGGCTACATCCTGCTCGACATGTTCGCCAAGTCGAGCCAGGCTGACTTCACCCGCACCGTGGATGGGATTCCGACGGAAATCGCCCGCGAGGCCAACTCTCACGTTCTCATCAAAGATGGGCAAACGGTCGTGCTGGGCGGTATCTACCGCGATCAGCGCAACGATCAGGGTCAGTCCATGCCCTTTCTGGGCGAGATCCCCGTCTTGGGCTGGCTGTTCAAGAGCACCAACAAAACCGACCGACGTGAGGATCTGTTGGTGTTCCTCACGCCGCGTGTCCTGGGTGGCGTTCATCCTGGAATGCCGAGCGCCGAAGAGCTCTGGAATCACCGCGACGACAAAGGCGCAGGGTGGTGAGGGCCGAAAGCTGGCACCGTATGGTCAAGCTGATCTCCTTCGGTTTCGTCGGCAACCGGTCAGTCGCACTTGGTGCGTGCTCAGCGTCACGACAACGGAGCGAGCGTGATCTCCCCGGACACTCAGCCCAGTGAGGCAAAGCATCCCGTGGCAATCGAAACAGTCACCGTTGCGCTCCGTGATCGGTCCTACCCGATCGTCATTGGCCCGGAGCTGCTGGGTAGTCTCGGTGGCCGTTTGGCCGCGATGCAGCTCGACCTCAAGGTCGCCGTGGTGACCAACCCCATCGTACGCCAGCTGTACGGCGCGCCGGTGCTCGAGAGTCTGACCGCTGCGGGGTTTCAACCGACCGTGATCGAGATCCCCGCCGGCGAGGAGCACAAGAACTTCGCCTGGCTGACATTTCTCTACGACCGGCTGCTCGACGCACGTCTGGAACGGAACTCGACCGTCGTCGCTCTCGGAGGCGGAGTGATCGGGGACCTGGCAGGTTTTGCCGCCGCCACCTTCTTGCGCGGCGTGCCTTTCGTCCAGGTTCCGACGACGCTCTTGGCCCAGGTCGATTCCAGTGTCGGAGGTAAGACCGGCGTCAACCATCCACAGGGGAAGAACTTGATTGGGGCCTTCTATCAACCTCGGTTGGTGCTGGCCGACGTAGGTACGCTGCGCTCCTTGCCGCGCCGGGAGTTTCTTGCCGGCTTGGCCGAGGTCATCAAGTACGGGGTGATTCTTTCGCCGGACCTGTTCGATCTGCTCGAGGCCGAGTTGCCGCGGGTGTTGGACCTGGATGCGGCCGTGCTGACGGAAGTCGTTCGCGTCTGCTGCGCGTTGAAGGCGATGGTCGTTGGAGAAGACGAGCGCGAGACCGGACTGCGATCCATTTTGAACTTTGGGCACACGATGGGCCACGCCGTGGAAAGCCTGACCGAGTACAAGCGCTTTCTCCATGGTGAAGCCGTAGCCATAGGCATGGCATTTGCTGCTCATTTGTCGAATGTGCGCGGACACTGCAGTGAAGAAAGCGTCACGCGTATCGTGCAGCTCCTTAAGCGGGCGGGGTTGCCAGTGGAAATTCCGCAAGAGTTGCTCGGACGGCATCTGGCCTTGGCGATCGAGGCCGACAAGAAAGTGTCGGGTGGCAAGATCAAGTTCGTTTGCATCAGTGAAATCGGGCGTACCGTGTTCGATCATCTCGCCGCGAATGAGATCGCTCAAGTCGCGGGGCGGTGAGGCGGACACGAGCACAGCTGGAGGGGGCTCATGAGGTGGGTGTACAGATTGGCGGGAACGGTGCTGATGGCGGCACTCGTCGCAAGCTGTGGCAGCGGTGCGGGCGACCAACTGGTGCTGCAGTTCCTCAATTTTCAGAATCCGGAGAATGGGCAGACGGACGCCATCATTCAAACGTCTGCCGAGGTCGACATCGTCCAAGACCAATGTTCGGGTGGATCGTTCGAGCCCTTCTTCGAGACCTCAGCCACCGCCGTTTTCGTCAATCAGGGCGGTTCGGACATTCAGTTGGACACGGTCGACATCGACACGCGAGCGGCGGGTGCTCCGCCGGTGACGCGGCACATCAGCGCTGCGGTCATTGGCGGCCGTTGCGTCGGCAACAGCAGCAAGCAATGCTCCCTGGACTCGGATTGCTTGGGCTTCTGCCAGCGAACCGACTCTTCCGTCACCTTTCTGCTGTTCGACTTTGGCACGAAGTTCCAGGTGTCTCCGGGCACCTACGACATCCCGATTACCTTCTCGGGGCAAGACGCCGCCGAGTCGCGGTTCACCGTTCGAACGCACATGACGGTGACATTTGCGGATTTCGACCACTGTTCGGCTTCCACCGGGAGTGGCCAGTAAGATGGACCGACTGAGAATCCGCGGAAGTGGGGAGGAACTGCCGATGATCCGACGGGTGATGCGGACCGTGGGTTTGATGTTGGTGACCGTGCTCTTTGCGGCCTGCGGCGGTGGTGGCGGAGGAGGCGGGAGTGGTGCGGCAGCCCCTACGCCACCGGTGCGCAACCAGATCACGGACTCGACCGGTCGCCTTACTCTCGCGATCGACTCGATCATTCTATCGGTTCCGGATGACCCGTCCACCCCGGCCAACGAGTCCAAGACCGGCTTCTCGGTGACGCTACTCGGTACAAACAAAGCCCCGTTGGCAGGTCGCGACGTTTTGGTGACCACCTCCGACGGTAGTGTGCTGGTGAGCTACGGGCAGAATCCGACCAATCAAGACGGCCGGGCTACCGGCACGTTGAGCGCGACGTCCACCGCCGTCAGCGGTCTTGTGCGGGTGACGGTTTCAGTGCCGCAGGAGGGCCTCTCGGTCTTCATGAACATACGGATCGTTGCGGTTCCGGCGACGCCGACCCCGACGCCGGTTCCGGGTCAGCCGACGGCGACGCTGCCCCCGGGGGCGCCGACGCGGACACCGCTTCCGGCATCGCTGGTTCGAACCATCGTGATGGAGACCAGCCCGTTCACCGTGAGCTCGACGCTCGGCGGTACTCTCACCGTCACGGCCATCGCCTTCGACGAGGACAACCAGCCCGTCAACGACGTCGAGATCCTCTTCGACTTCACACCCAAACAGGGATTGCTGCGGCCTCCGACGGCCGTAACCCGCACCATCGACGGTCAGCCCGGCGTGGCGCAGACCACTGTAACCTACGAGCCCAACACCGCCACCCCCGGTCAGGTGACCGTAACGGCGGTTGCCGGGAGCGTGCAAGGTTCGATCACTTTCGAGGTCGTGTCTGGGAACAATGCCAAGCCCGTGGCGACGCTCTTGCTCCAGAGCAGCTGCGGCAGCATCGGCACCGAGAACGGCGGACAAACTACTCTGAGCGCCGTTGTCTTCGATGGCGACAACAATCCAATCAACGACGTGAACGTGCTGTTCCTGAGCCCGGTCGGGGAAGTGATCCCCTTGACGGCCCGCACCGGAACCGTCGGTAACCAGCAGGGGGTGGCCAGGACGACCCTGACCATCCCGGCAGGCACAGCCGTTCTGTCGGACGGCAACACGGTTGCTCCCTACGTGATCACCGCTCGTGCCGGCGGTGTGACCGCTTCGGCCAACATTTTTGTCCTGCCCGGGCGTACGACTTGCCCGAGCTCCGGCGGCGGCCAGACCGAAGAAGGAGAGGTCAGCAGTATTACATTGGGCGCGAGCCCCACACGAGTCCGGGCGCGCAGCTCGGGCGGACGTGAGTTGTCGAGCATCTCGGCCACCGTCTTCGATAACGGCGGCAACCGGCTGCAAGGCGCTGAAGTAACCTTCTCGGTCGCGACGCCCAGTGCCAGCGGAGCGGTGCTGGTTCCCAACAACGATGGAACTCTCACCCAGACAACGGACGCAGCCGGCAACGCTCAGATCCAGATGCGTTCCGGCGCCGGGCTCGGCACCGTGACGATCGAGGCCGAGGTACCGGCCGATCCCGACAAGGTGCCGGGGACCGAAGCGTGCCAAGCCGCCGTGAACCAGGGTAAGCAATGCATCATTGCGCGCAGGCCGCTGGTAACCGTCACCTCGGGGAGTCCGGGACGCGTCAGCCTGACGATCAACGACGCCGCCATCGATCTCAACGATGGCGCGCGGCTGACCACCGTCTCCGCCATCATTACCGACGCGCAGGGTAACATCGTCGACGACGGCACGCCGGCCTTCTTCGAGATCGTGGTCGATCCCAGCGATCCCACCGATCCGGGACTCCGCCTGGGTATCCAGGGCTTCTCGTCGACGAACGAGGCTCCGCCTTGCGACGTGAACCAATTCAATCAACAGACGGGCATTCCGGTGACGCCCGAGCCTGGTGATGCGATCACCTGCCTCAAGTTCCCGCCGGGGATGGCGGGCAGCAACATTCGCGTTCGCGCCGAGTCGCAGGGGGCGGAGATCACCGACACATTGACGCTCCCAGGCTTTGTGCCCAACTTGCTCCTTTCCGTGCAGCCGAAAACGGCTGTGGTCACTGCCAGCAACTCGGCCACCGTTCTCGCTTCAGTCGACGCCTTCGACTTCCAGGGCAACGGCGTGCGCAATGTCCAGATGCGTTTCCTGTCCGATGTCGGGAGCTTCGACGATGGTGCCATCGGTTTGACGGATGCAAACGGCCACGCCTCCGTCCCGCTGACGATTCCCGCGGGAACCGACGCCGGCGCGGTGACGATCCAGGCGCTGGGCGGGGGAATCCTCGGGGTCAGCACCACCCTGAACATCACCAACGAGGGTGGCGGCGGTCCGGCCGGGACTCCTCAGAGCATCGACTTCGTCAGTGCCACCCCGGCAACGATCGGTGTGCGCGGGTCGGGTTTCCCCCAGCAGTCGGTCGTCTCCTTCCGGGTCGTGGACAGTGTCGGCACCCCGCTCAGTGGTGTGGTGGTGCACTTCTCGATCACGGGGATCGGCGGTGAGACGATCACACCAACCAGCGATGCCACGGACGGGAACGGCATCGCCCAAGTGACCATCAACAGCGGAACCCGCTCGGCGCCGGTACGCATCACCGCCTCGGCTTCGCGCGACAATAGCGGCTCGGTCGACATCGTTACCCAGTCCGATGCGGTCACCGTTGTCGGCGCACCGCCGACTTACAATCGCTTTAGTTTGGCGGCTCAGTTCGTCAACATCGCCGGGCGGGTTACCTTCGGCCTCGAGGACAAGATCACCGCTTTCCTCAACGATCGCTTCGGCAATGCCGTGTCCGTCCCAACGGCAGTCAGCTTCGTGACCAACGGCGCCAGCATCGTCAACCCGCAACCGACGGATTCCTCGGGGCGCGCAAGCGGGACCCTCCAGAGCGAAGGCAAGTTCCTCGGCTTGCCGCCCTCGGGCATCGTTACCACCCTCGCCACCACGCGCGGCGAGGAGCCGTTCGTCGACACCAACGGCAACGGCGTCTACGACGTCGGCGAGCCATTCACGGATATTCCCGAGCCGTTCATTGATTACAACGGCAACGGCAAGTACGACCCTCCCGAGCCGTTCACGGACACCAATGGCAACGGTCGCTGGGACCAGGGGGAGCCGTTCACCGATACCAACGGTAACGGTCAGTACGACGACAATCGTTTCGAGCTGTTCATCGACGTGAACGGCAACGGGGTGTGGGATGCGGCGCAAAGTCCGAACGAATGGCAGAGCGACGCCGTCATCTTCGCCACCATCGATGTCACCTTCTCGGCCAACAGCCTGGTGCTGCTCGACCCGCAGACGTTCACCATCCCCGACGGTGGCAGTCAGACCTTCTCGCTGTTCGTCGGTGATGTGAACTCGAACCCGCTGGTGGGCGGCTCGACGATCAGCGTCAGCCTCGTTGGTTCCGACGGGCGCATCGTCGGTATCCCGAGCTCGATTCGGTTGCCGGACGCCGAGTCCTTCAACGCCATCATCCCCGGGCTGAACCAGTTCCAGTTCCAGGTCGTCGACAACAACCCGGGAAAACGCACGGAGACTCAGCCGCTGACCGTGAACGTCAGCGTGCAGTCCGACGGGACCTCCGGTGCCGGCGGCAACGGCAGCGTCTTCGCTTCGGCGAACGGTGTGTTGGAAGCAGCGGCGACGCCGGTGCCGACCTCGACGCCGACCGCCACACCGATCCCGACTGCAACGGTGACGCCGCCGCCCCTGGTGATCGCACCGAGCCAAGCCACGTTGGCGGGTGGCTCTGGCGCTCCGCCAACCAGCTGCAACGGGGCCACTCAGACGTTCATCGTCAGCGGCGGAACTCCGCCATACACCGTGTTCGGGGGCGGCGGATGCATCAGCACCAGCACCGTCTCCACCTCCGGCGGGTCGTTCATCTTCACCGCCGGAGACCAACTCGGCAACTTCACGGTGACGGTCACGGATGCCCAGAGCAAGACTGCCTCGGCCGGGGTCACCGTTCTCGGGCCGCCGACACCGACCATCACTCCGACGCTGCCGCCGACGAACACGCCGCTGCCGACGAACACGCCGCCGCCGACAGCTACATTCACCGTGACGCCGACGGCCACGGCGACATTGGTCCCGGCGTCGATCCAGTTCATCAATGCCGCACCAGCGAGCATCGGCGTACGCCAATCGGGTCTGTCCGAGCAGTCGTTGCTTACCTTCAAGCTCACCGATGCGCTCGGAAACCCGGTGGCCAATTTCCCCGTGGAGTTTGAGTTGACCGGCATCGGTGACGAGACCACCAACCCACTGGCCGCGATGACGAATGCCGCCGGTTTGGTGCAGACGACCCTCACCAGCGGGACGCGGGCCACCACCGTGCGCGTGACCGCCAGAGCGGACAGCGACGGGAACAGCACACTCGACCTGTCGGCACAGTCAACGGCGGTGGCAATCCTGGGAGCCCCACCGGTACAGAACCGCTTCAGCTTGGCGGCCGAAAAGCTGAACGTCCAGGGGAGGAAGACTCTCGGCCTCCAGGATACAATCACGGCCTTTGTGAACGATCGCTTCGGCAACGCGGTGCCGCCGGGAACGGTGGTGAGCTTCACCAGCAACGGCGCCAGCGTGGTGAACCCCGCGGCGACGAACAGCTCGGGAGCTGCCACGGTCACCCTGGTCACCGAAGCTCAGATTCCCCCCACGGGTATCGTCCAGGTGCTGGCTTTCACCCGCGGCGAGGAGCAATTCCTCGACAACAACGGCAACGGGATCTTCGATCAGGGCACCGACACGGTCGTCGGCGACAACCTGCCGGAGCCGTTCATAGACTTCAGGCCGCTTCCGCCGCTGGATGCGGGCTGCCCGGTCGCGGCGCCCAGCGCCAGCTGCAACAACCTGTTCGATCCCAGCACGCTCTTCGAACTGTTCATCGACAGCGGTCCGAAGAACGGGCTGTGGGACACCCAGGGCACCTCGGGAGCCTGGGACAACAACATCCTGGTGTTCGGTACGGTCCCGGTAACCTTCTCTGGCGACCTGCAGACACCGACATTGACGCCGAACGGCTTCACCATCCCGAATGGAGGCGCCCAGTCGTTCAGTCTCGAAGTCCACGACGATTTGCTCAACCCACTGGTCGGTGGCTCGACCGTCACGGTTTCGGCCACGAAGGGCCAGGTAATCGGCGGGTCCATCACCATCCCCGACGGCGAATCGTTCAATCAGCTGGTCTCCGGCTTGACACTGTTCAACTTCACGTTGGCAGATGGCAACTCCAACGAGACGGACCCGGCCGAGGCGTCGACCGTCACGGTCACCGTGACCTCGCCGAACGGCAGCGGCAGCTTCATTCTTGCGAGCGGAACGGTAGACTAGCGGCTCTCCCCCCACGTACGGCCGGCCTTTCGAGGCCGGCCGTACCCCTCCTCTTTCAGCTTTAGCTGGCGCCGTCCCCTCGCCCTCTGCTAGACGAGCCGCATGGCGACTCGATCGAGGCGGCCGGCCCTGCAACCGCGGCGTATTCTCGTCATCCACGGACCCAACCTGAATCTGGTAGGCAAGCGCGAGCCCGCCGTCTACGGGAACGAAACGCTGGCTGACATCGAGGCTCGGCTGAGCGAGCTGGCAGACGAGCTCGGGGTGAAGCTGGAGATCTTTCAATCGAATAGCGAGGGAGCGCTGGTCGATCGAATTCAATCGGCTCGCGGCCAGGTGGACGGTATCCTGATCAATCCGGCCGCATACACCCACACCAGCATCGCCCTTCGGGACGCGTTGCTGGCGGCCGGCTTACCGGCCGTGGAGGTCCACCTCTCGAACGTCCACCGCCGCGAGGAGTTTCGCCATCATTCGCTCATCGCTCCGGTGGCCGTGGGACAGATTCTGGGGTTCGGCGGCGAGAGCTACTTGCTTGGTCTGCGGGCGCTGGTCGCCTTGTTGCGCGGGCAGCGCTCAGCCCGAAGCTAGGGTTCGCGGACGAGTCAGCGGGGTGTCTTGGGCAGGTAGGAGGTTTTCAACTGCTCGCGACGGCGGTGGCGCTCGATGGCGAGTTCCAGCAGCCGCGAGATGAGGTCGCGGTAGGACAGGCCCGAGACCTCCCAGAGCTTGGGATAGACACTGATGGTGGTGAACCCCGGGATGCTGTTGAGCTCGTTCACGTACAGCCGCCCGTCCTCGCGGTCGAGGAAGAAGTCCACCCGGGCCATACCGGCGCATTCGAGCAACTGGAAGACGCGCACCGCGAGCTCGCGCACGTTCGCGGTCTCCTCATCACTGAGGGCGGCGGGGATGATGAAAGTCGCCCCCGACTCATCGACATACTTGGCCTCGTACGAGTAGAACTCCCCCTGCGGGCAGATCTCCCCCGGCAGCGAGGCCTCGGGCGCGTCGTTGCCCAGCACCGAGCACTCGATCTCGCGCGCATTGATTCCCTTCTCGATCAGAATTTTCTCATCGTAGCCGAACGCGGCCGCAAGGGCCGGCGTCAGCTCGCTCTCGCTCTTCACCTTGCTCACGCCGACCGACGATCCCAGGTTTGCCGGCTTGACGAATACCGGGTAGCCGAGCGCCGACGCCGCGTGGGGGGCAAGGTCGGGGGCTCGTTCCCAGCGCGCGCGAGAGAGGGTTGCAAACGGAACAATTGGAATCTTCGCGTCCCGCAGCAAGCGCTTCTGCACATCCTTGTCCATGCCGACCGCAGAACCGAGCACCCCGGCGCCGACGTACGGAATGTCGGCGAGTTCGAGCAACCCTTGCACCGTACCGTCCTCCCCGAACGGCCCGTGCAAGACCGGGAAAACCACATCGAGGCTCGGGCGCGACTGCGCGGCGCCCGCCGCGTCGAGGTTCATGATCTCTCCAGCCGCGGGCACCGGGGCGAGCAAAACCTCTGCGCCGCCACCGGTCACCGCTGCCAGCGGCGCATCGGTGAGCTGGAGAAAGTCGGGCTCGTCCATCACGCGCCAGTGCCCGTGGCGGTCGATGCCGAGCAGGGTGATATCGAAACGGCTGCGGTCGATGGCCTGAACGATCGAACGGGCCGAGCGCAGGGAGATCTCGTGCTCGCTCGATCGTCCGCCGAAGATGATTCCCACCCGTAGCTTGCTCATGAGTCTCCGCTGCGACCGGTGAGCTATAGCACACGAATCAGGGCGGCTCACTCGGGGACGCCGGCTTCCACGATCGTGCGAACAACCCTCTTGCAACACCCATCGTGCTGTGGCTTACTAGGCATACCCTTGTAGAAGAAATGGTGAACTCAATGCGGATCCAAGCCCATCGACCGACCCGACTGCAGACGCGACGCGACGCGCGTACGTGCCGCTGGCACGTGTGCGCCGTGGTGTCGTGCTCGGGCGTCGCGGCGATGTCGGGCGTGGGTACGCTCTTCACCGCTAAGATTAACCCGGGCGCAGGACCCGGTGGCCATCCCAATGAGGGGGAACCATAAGCGAACCCAAACCCTTTACGGATAAAGAGGCCACCGGGAGTAAACCCGGTGGCCTTTTTATTTGCCCTCTGCGCGCCACAGAGGGCACGGATCGCGCGCTCGGCCGGCCGGCGAGCGCGAGGCCGATTCTGGGGCGACCCAAGGAGGAGGAGACCATGTCACAAATCGATGCTCAGTTGGTCGCGCGGCGGCTGCGTGAGGTGGTTGCCGATGAGCCGAAGGCGTTCGCCTACGACATCGGCGTGAGCCTGTCGGCGCTGTACAACTATCTCAACGGTCGCGTGCCTTCGACCGAGGTGTTGTATCGCATCGCCCAGTACACCGGTCGGCCGATGGAGTGGTTCCTGGCCGGACCGGACCCCGTCGCGATGCAGCTGGCGAGCCAAGCGGGACGGAATGGAAACGATGTCCGCGCCGCCGTCGGCTTCTGAGACAACGGACGACTAACCTCCTCGCTCACATCTGGTGGGCGAGGAGCTGAACCTTAGAAATGGGGGTGATCCCGATGTTGTGGTTTGCGGCACCAAATCCGGTTCCCCTCGCCCTGACCTGGCCGGCGAGCACATTGGTTCTCCCGGCCCTGGCGGCTGCCGTCGCGCTAGCGCTGGTTGGCGTCGTGGTGTTCAAGACCTTCGTACGCAAGCCGGCCTACCGTCCGGCGCTCCGTGTGGTGGAGGGTGGCCAAACCGAACTGACACTCAAGCCGGCCTAGACCGATGTCGTGGGCCGTTACAGTCCGCCCGAGGGGGAGAGCGCAGCCGGCGCTTCTCCCCTCGGGCCGCATGCGATATCGCACTGCCTTTGCTTCCCGATCGTCTGCTTTGAGCAATCTGCGGAAACCCCACTGGCCGCAACGCGGGGGAGGGCTTCAGCCTCGACCCGCTGACGCCGAGCGTCCTCACTACCGGCGGACCGGACACCGATGATCTCGAGATCGTCTCGTACCTCCTGGGGAATACGGGGACGGTCACAGTTACAAGGAGATCCAGGACGAGCGCGTGAAACTCATGCGTACCACCGGACAGCTCCCGGCAGCGAAGAGGTGAGGAACCAAGATCGCATCCGGCCCAAAGCTATCCTCTCTTCACGCCATCGATATGATGGCGCCTGACGTATTCTTGCCGGCCGCCTCCGTCAGTTTCATGATCGACCCTTCCGCACCGGCTTGCCGATGAACCACCTTCCTATCCTTGACTAGATAAATTTATAGACCCATTCGGGTAAATCTTCTCGTCGTTTGCTGCTGCACCTGCTGCAAGCGGTGCTGCCTCGTGTGAGGTGGGGCTCCGGATTTGGGCTGGTCGGGCCAATGTTTCTCTCCCTGGGTAGAACGGCTGTTCAATTTGGGAAACGCAGGAGTTCAGGACGGGAAGGTCGGATTGGCACAGGCCCCGGCATGGGGATCGCTTGCTCCCCTGAGGACGTGAAGGACGAACGACGCAGAGCGATGAAGGCGGGCGCCGGCGAACGCGCCTTCTCGATGGTGGAACTGCTGGTCGCGATCTCCCTGACCGCAGTTCTGATCGGCATTGCCGCGATGCGGCTTCCGGCCTTTTACGGGCAATACGAGTTGACCAGCGCTGCCCGCCAGATGGCGACCGACTTGGTGCGAATTCGCGCCAAGGCGATCGGGACTAGCAACCAGTACCAGGTGGTGTTTGCCGAAAAGAGCTACCAGGTGAGGGTCAACAGTGCCGGCAGCTTCATCAACGATGGCAGTGCCACCAAGCTGCCCAATGGAGCTCGCATCCCGACCGTGCCCGATGCCCTGACCTTCAATCAGATCGGAATGCTGCCGGCGGCCTCGACGATTACGGTAACCACCGTCGCTGGCAGCAAACAGGTCAGCATCAATGAGGTGGGAAGGGTCCAGGTGCAATGAGGCAGGTAGCGAAACACGCCCGTGCCTCCAGTACGGCGGGCTTCGGAGTTATCGAGGTTCTTGCGTCGCTGGCGGTGTTTGCGATTGTGGCGGCCGGTTTGGCTGCCAACAGCGTTGCGTCTGTGCGGGCGAATCGAGTGAGCCGGGAGATCTCGGTGGCGGCGACCTTGGCCCAGGACAAGATGGAGGCGTTACGTTCCCTCGATCCAGCCGCCAATCCCCCCGATCTGACGACGGGCAGTCACGTCGATCCCAACAATCCGTTGACCGCTTTTGGCGGGGCAGGGGGATTCTTCACCCGCGTCTGGACGGTTACGCGCAACTCGCCGTCGACTGGCATGTACACGGTTGTGGTGACAGTGAGCTGGGGCGATGGCGGCAGCCGCCAGACACGCGTGGTGGGTTATGTGTGCCCGTCCAAGGCGTGCGTGTGACATGACGGGGGCGGGGAACCAGCGCGGCGTCACCCTCATCGAGACTCTGGTCGCGGCTCTGATGTTGGTCTCCGCCCTGGCCGCGATGTTCACGTTGTATCGGTATCAGATGTTCAGTCTGGTTGCCCAAAACTCGCAGCTCGACACCCAGGAGGCCGGGCGCGCGGTGCTGGACCTCTTTACCCGCGAGATCCGGCAGGCGGGCGCCGACCCCAAGAGCACCGGGACAATTCCGCCCATCGTTTCTGCGAGCCCGTCCAAACTGCAGGTCCAATTCGATCGCAACGGAAACGGTGCGATCGACACTGGCGAGTCGGTTACGTACCAGTACGCGTGCGACACCTCGGGATGCAGCATGACGCGTCAGGTCAGTGGCGGAACCGCGATCGTGTTCGCCACCAGCGCCCCGACCGGCTCCACCAGCATTTTCACCTATTTCGACGGCACCGGGACGGCCATCGTGCCGGGGGGCGCCGGCGGCACGCTGACCGCGGCGCAGTTGGCTAGCGTCCGGCGAGTCAGCATCTCACTGACCCTGCGCCGAAAGAGCCCGGATCCGAGGAGTTCTCTAATATTGGCCAGCAGCTACGGCACCACCGTCGACCTGCGCAACCGCTGGATGCGATGAACCGGAGGGTGAGATGGAGCTGACCGACAAGGCGCGACGTCGCAAGCAGTCCGGCGCCGCTTTGGTGATGACAATGCTCATCCTGCTGGTGTTCCTGACGTTGGGGGCGGGCGCCCTGCTGTTCAGCGCGCTCGATCTCAAGGCGGCCACCAGTGACCACACCGGGCACCAGGCCTTCTTCGTGGCCGAGGCTGGTATCCAGCGCGCGCTCAACTCGATCAACCACGTCGGGGTGATCGATTTCACCAACGACATCGCCAACTGCTGGAGCACCTGCCCGGGTACACGAACCGCGGTGTGGGGCAGCGATCCCCACGTCATGTCGGCAGATTTCACGTCGCTGCAGTACTCCGTCCAAGTGGTCGCGGACGCTACGGACCCCACTCGGAAGGGTACCCTGACCAGCACCGGAGTCGGCATGAAGAACTCGCGGCGAACGATCAAAGTCTCGCTCGTACGAGGCCCCGTGGGCGGTACGCCCGGGGCGGTGTACGCCGCGTCGGACGCCGTGAACCCACAGTTCAGCGGCAACTCCTTTCTCGTCGACGGTAACGACTACGACCTCACCGGAACCCAGGTGGCCGGCGGCAGTCAGAAGCCCGGCATATCGACCCGCAACGATACGGCGACCAGCAGCGTTACCAGCGCGCTCAACAGCAGCCAGCAGAACAACGTACTGGGTCTCGGGTACACCAGCAACCCGCCGACGGCCAGTGTCATGACCACGAGCGGGCCCAGCTTGGGAGACCTCAATCAACTGATCACCGATCTGCTGGCGAAACCACATGTGAACTGGACGAGCGATCAGATCAACGCCGGCGATGTCCTGGGCACCCTCGACAGCCCCCAAATCACCTACCTCACCCAGGACGATACCAAGGTCCAGGCGACGGGGAACGGCCATGCCTCCGGCGCCGGCATTCTCATCGCCGACGGGTCGCTGACGATCAATGGCACGTTCGACTTCGTCGGCTGGATCATCGTGCGCGGCTCGACCACCATCGGCAACTCGACCAGCAACGATGGCACGATCACGGTCGGCGACGCGAACATCCTCGGCGCGCTGTGGACCGGCGACTTCAACATCAAGATCGGCGGCAATGCGAACATTCTCTACAGCAGCGCGGCGATGCAACTGGCGGGCGCGTCCGGTGGCGGCAATTCGACGCCCGCGCCGATGCTCATCACGTCATGGCAGGAAGTGTACTAGCGGATCAGGGGAGTCGGGCATGAAGCGGGCTGCAATCTTGTTGGCGATGGCTCTGTGCGCGGCGGGCACGCCCGTGCTGGCGCAGAACTACGGGGGATACACGGAGCTGCAGCAAGAAGAGGCGAAGCTCGACGGTAAGGTGAGGGAGCTTCAACTCGAGGCCTTTCGCGCGCGCCTGGCCAAGGATGACCAGAAGGCGAAGGATCTCAACGAGAAGCTGCAGAAGATGCAGAAGCGGCGGGTCGAGGTCCTCCAGGACCTGGGAAAGCTGTCGCGCTGACGGCGTCTCGCGACGGTCGCCTGCCTCGATCACTCCCGTTAGATCAGCTTCTGTCGCACCGCCAGGGCGACCGCGTTGGCGCGGTCGGCCGCGCCGAGCTTCTGAAAGCTACGCCGCAGTCGCAGCTTGACCGTCTCCACCGACTGGCGCGTGCGCGCCGCAATCTCCTGGTTCGTCAGTCCCTCGGCCGCGAAACCTAAGACCTCGATCTCCTGCGCGGTGAGCTCCGCGGTGGTCCGGTGCTGCTCGCGGTCTTGCAGCAGCTTGATCACATCGGTCTGCAGCGCGGGATCGATCCACCCCAGGCCCGCCGCCACCCGTCGGATCGCTTCGATCAGGGCGGAGCTCGGACTGCTCTTCAGAACGTACCCGTCGGCGCCGCGCCGCAGCGCTTCGCTCACGTAGCCATGGGATGCGTGCATGGTGCACACCAGGATGCGGGTCGAGCTGACCAGGGGCTTCAGCAAGCCGATGAGATCGGCGCCGCGCAGTTGCGGCATCTCCAGATCGACGACCGCCACGTCTGGCCGTAACTGCTGGATCATCTCGAGCGTTTGCGAAGAGCCATCGCCTTCGCCCACGACGTGAAGATCTTCCTCGAGATCGATGATTTGCACGATGGCGTTGCGCACCAGTGTGTGATCGTCGACGACGAAGACGCGAGTCTCAGGCATGCCTTCTTTTAGCAGAGTCACTAGGAGAGTCGAGCGCGCGCGCCCTGCGCTATGCTCAAGCATCCGCTGTGCTGCTCTTGGTCGTCTCTCGCGCGCCGTCAGCCGACAAGAGATCGACCCCCGAAGGACAGCGTATCGATCATCGCAGCCCTGCGGCTCGTTGACCGGGTGCCCCTCCCGGCAGTAGGGTCGGCCATCGAGGAGCATGCGATGGCGGGAAGATTCACGGACAAGGCAGTGGTCATCACCGGAGCGGCGTCGGGGATCGGCGCCGCAACGGCCAGACGGCTCGCGGGCGAAGGGGGACGGCTGGTGTTGAGCGACCTCAACCAGGAGGCAGGCGAGG